>Ga0207049_1021_pt1 | contig 29073 bp, 29 predicted proteins | sample Alteio_BWMinCont_63_FD_153305 | JGI IMG/M metagenome (GOLD analysis project Ga0207049, IMG submission 153305) | Enriched cells from forest soil in Barre Woods Harvard Forest LTER site, Petersham, Massachusetts, United States -... | ecosystem: Environmental > Terrestrial > Soil > Temperate forest >... | reverse complement strand
GAACAGTTTTCTCGTGCGTTTCCTGGATTACAGTGACTTGGGTGGTGGGGGCCACAATTCCGATGCGCTGTCCAGCATCCTTGCGGTTGCCGAACGCGAGAAGTGCAACGGCAAGAGCTTTTTGACGTCGCTAGTGATTTCCTACGAGCTCGGCGACCGGTTCCGTGAAGCGCTTACCGGGTCGGTGGACATCAACGGATGGACCACCGATATACGGGCCGGGCTCAATCAACCACCCGCGTTGGGAAAATTGATGGGAATGACTGAAGACCAGATTGCCAATGCGATCGGGATATGCATGAGCCACGCGCTTCCTCTCGGAATTTTGGATGCGGACCGAGACGAAAATTTCATGGCCAAGAACATTCGCTTTGGGTGGGCGGCTCACGACGCGATCATCGCGTGCATGCTGGCTAAGAACGGCTTTACAGGGCCAGTCCGAATCATGGAGTCCGATTCGGGAATCGCCAAAGTCATTTTGAACGGGGAGATGGACTTTGAACGGCTGCTAGATTTCAGCGGCTGGCGGATACTCAAGACCAGATTCAAGATCCTGCCGTTGAACGGCAAATCGCACGGCCATGTTTTGGCCACACTGGCAATCGTCAATGAGCACGAGGTGAAGCCTGAGGAGGTGGAAGCGGTGCGCATAATAGCGCCACCTAAAGAATCACGACACACGACATATGCGGCGAAGAAATATCCGAGGAATGCTGAGAATGCCGACCACAGCCTGTTTTATGCAAATGCTCTGGCGATCAAGGAGCGTGCTTTTGGCGTGGAATCCATTAATCCGGAGAAGTTTACGGATCCCGTCGTGCAGGAACTGATTGAAAAAATTACGGTGGAAGCCGACCCGACGTTAGCCCGGCGTGGCGGTGGTTGTGAAATCGTGATGAAAGACGGCCGGCGACTTACAAAGCGCATCGAGACGCCGCATGGCCAAGGCGATGATCCTCTCACCGATAAGGAAGTGGAGGAGAAATTCACCGGCTTGGCGTCCAAGTACATGAGTAAAGACCATATAAAGAAAATATTGGATACGTGCTGGAATCTGGACAAGGTCGACGACGTCTCCAGCTTGTCCAAATTGATGGTGTTTCCCCGATAAATCGGTAACGGTGAGGCTTTAGGGACTTCGCGGCGTGCGGGATTATGTATACGGTACGATGGTACAGCATACTTAGGGTGCAGAAATACGCCGAAGGTTGTAAACCCGAGATTGCCCATTGGATACCGGGCTGAATCATAGGCGCTGATTTATGCGTAATGGTTGCAGCCGCATCGCGTTGATTAACACCTGCTGCAGTTATGGCAATTAAGCTCAGGTCCGTCGACATCGTCGTGATCGCCGTAGGTACCGAAGCACTCCTGGCATTGTAAAGGCCGAGTGGACGGTATTAAAATTCATTGCTGTCGAGCGAGGATGCATGATTGAATCCGCGCAATAATGCGTCTTGCTTAACGTGCATGTTGATCAGAACTTGTCTTTCCGTTATCTCGATTGGATGCAAATCTTGTCACCTGAGCCAATTACGTATCGCAGCTCGAATCACGGAATGGCACTTCCAGTGCGCGAATTTGGATCGTATTAGCTATCCGCGGCGAGAAGATTTCTCAAGAACAAGATACTGGGATCATAGTGGCGTACATAGGTGTACCGGATAGTGAATTTCCGCCGGTATGGCCCCGGCGGGCGCCGCGAGCGCAACACAAGGTATTGCACCAAAAGGCATCCACGCGCTCCTGCTGAACAGCGAATCCACGCGCCTTGGTCTGCGCCATTGTGGACACCGACCTGTGGCTCGTGGACCATCGCACCTAATCGATGTGAATACCCTGCATCTTGATGACCTTTTCCACCCTTGCCATGTCGGCTTTCATGGTTGCCGCGAGCTGTTCCGGCGAGCTGCTGACCACCTCCGTTCCGGTGGCGCGAAGTTTTTCCTTCAAGGTTGTGTCTTCTAACGCCCGTACAACCTCCTCGTTCAGCTGGCTGATGATGGCGTCGGGTGTTCTGCCAGGTGCGTACATGCCGATTATCGCCGCCGATTCATATCCCGGCAGCCCTGACGCCGCGACCGCAGGTAACCCGGGAAAAAGCGGGGACGGCTTCGCGGTGGTGACAGCCAAAGCCCGCAGCTTGCCCGACTTCATCTGAGTCACCGCCGGAACCACGTTCGCAAAATTCACGTCGATTTCCCCGGCAATTATAGCGTTGAGAGCCAGCGCCGTGCTTTTATAATTGACCTGCACAATATTGACGCCGGCCATGGCCTTCAGCAATTCCGCCGCGAACTGAGGGGGTGTGCCTGGTCCTGTCGTCGAATAGTTTAGCTTGCCCGGGTTGGCCTTGGCCAGAGCGATCAACTCGCTGACCGTGTTCACTGGCAACGAGGGATGTACCATTAGTACCAGCGGCGCAACCGTCACCAGCGTGATCGGCGCAAAGTCCCGGATCGCATCCCACTGTGCGGCGGTTTGTAACAAGGGCATTACCCATACAATCTGACCGTTGATCAGCAGGGTGTAACCATCAGGCGCGGCCTTGGCGACTGCCAGAGTCCCAATAAAAGTCTGGCGATTCTCTATGACAATCGGCTGGCCCAGCCGAGGCGAAATGATTGCCCCGATGAGGCGCGCGGCGAGATCGCTGCCGCCCCCGGGTTCGCTGACAACGATTTGTATCGGCTTGCTCGGATAAGCCTGGCCCGCAACCTCATGCGCAGCCACAATAAGCAATCCGGCTGACAACACCACGACGATCATACGCAGCATTTGCATGCACTACCTCCCGCTTGCCGGCTTAATCAGCACCTTCCAAAGGAAAGCTCAAAGGTTTTTAAACTTATTACGTTTCGCCTGCCGCAAGTGCATCGATTTCCAACGCCGAAGGAATCACGGCAATATCTCTCAAATCCGTGAGATCCCAAAGTGTCTTAAGCAGCATGCTAACTCGCTCAGTTCCGAAGCGGTCCTCCGTAAGGGTCCTGAATTTCCCCTCGATTTCGACATTGCTTTTTGCCGCGGAGAGGTCGTCTTCGCCTCCGCCCGAACTCCCCGTTACATAGGTATCGTCGCCAGCTGTTACCGTAACTCTAGCGAGGTGCTTCGACGGAGTTTGATCATAGGCAATCGTAAACTCAGGATTCTCGATCACTTCTATCTTCTGCATCAGTGCGCGCAGTTTAGCGTTCGAGATATGTGCGTCATCAAAAGAACGTGGTGTAATTATGCCATCGATCAATGTGGCTGCAACAAGGTAAGGCGCGCTGTGATCGGCTGATTCCCGTGAGTTTGGTTCCCAATGATGTGCGTGTGTGCCGACGAGTTCCTTTGCCTTTTTGTTAACCTCAACAACAATTCTTTTTACCTGATGCGGATCTCTTAAGGGCACAATTTTCTCTGCCGCCGTGACGGCAGCTAACGTTAGACCGCTGCAGGGGCGCAATTTTATGCTCGTGTCCAGAATCTTAAAGGGCACGTTCTTGCCCCCCATGATATCTAGTGAAAATCTTTCCAAAGCAATGTGATTACACCATCCGGCCGCGCCCTCGAATGGTAAGTGTGGCCCTTCCATTCCAGCCTGTGCCAGGACTGCGGAGAACACTCCGGCGCGTCCCGCATACCCTGAAGCGGCCGCTTTCCACATCGAGAGAAAACCGACACGTGATTGCCGCAATGCATTGTTTGGAACTGCCGCTATGGAAATGCAATGTAATAGCTGCTCACGAGATAGATTTAGTAGCTTGCCCGCTGCAACTGCGGTCGCCAGGCAGCTGAAATTGGTGTGATCAAAGCCCATATTGTGGAAGACGTGATTAAGTCGCAGGTAGATCTCGTAGGCCAGTACGACGCTGGTGATAAATTCCTTCCCACTGGCCCGCACGCCCTCGGCGGCGGCGAGTAGCGGGGTCAACACGTCACTTGGATGGCCGCCAAAACTCCCGGTCGCGTAGTACGTATCGCTCAGTTCCGCGTAACACGCCGTGGTCGCATTGGCAAATGCGGCCATCTCGAGCGTGGTTCTTAGCTGCGTGCCTATGACTGTAGCACCCCGAGGATGCGGATTTTGAGCCGCCACACTCCGTAGAACCTTACAGGGTTCACCATCGAACCCGGCGATCAGTGCCCCCAGGGTATCAATCACGCGGACCTTTGCGGCGTGGACTGTCTGTGGGTTAAGTCCGTCAAAATTCAATTCGCAAGCATAGCTCGCAAGTCGTTCCTGAATTTTATCGATACTGACTTTCATGGCACCTTCCAACGCTAGAGTATAGGTGGTCCCGTTCACTTCATGGTTATGTTCTCAACTGCGCATCCAAAGTCTAATCGCTGTTTTGGATTTTTGCCGTAATCTTTTTCTGAAATAACAAGACGTCCAATGCTCCTGGGTTTACAGAAAACCGGGGGCGGTTGAGTAATGCAAACGCTGCCACAGCCAATTTGTGATTGAAAGAAATCAATTGTGTATAGCAATAGGAAACTCCTTGACGAACTGTGCATACACGAAGAACTCAATCCGTTCTGAACAGTCTCTAAACGTAAGCTCGCACCCCGTAAATAGCAGGCAAACGAAATCGAACGGGCGATATTCTGTTATGAACTTACGTTAACCTTTACGGTCCGTTGCAGAATGGGGAAAGCAAAAGCGAGCGGGGGCGTACTGTGCTTATCCTGTCCAAGTCCACAATACGTAATACCCCTCGCTAAATGATCGATATTATTTGAGGCCACTGCGAGCATAGAATTTGACCGGGTTGTCCCACAATAGCTTGCGCTTGCGCGCTTCCGGCATGTCCCATGCCATCACCGAATTCACCGATTCCGGCCACCGGCTTTCCCCATGCGGATAGTCTGAGCCATACATCAGCACATTATCACCAAGAAGGTCGGATACCGAATTGGTGATCTCGGCCCCTTCATGAATCTCAATACTCTGGAAATAGCGTCCACTCTGCACATATTCGCTGGGCTTGCACTTGAGTTTTTGTATCGAGCTCTTGCAGGTTTCGGCATGTTCGTCGATGCGCGCCAGCCAGAAGGGCAGCCACCCATGACCCGCTTCCAGCGTCCCAATCCGCAGCCTGGGATAACGATCCATTACGCCATTGCCCAGTAGCGCAGCCATATTACGCATACCGCACCACGGATGCGCGGCCGAGCGTTGGAGAAACATATTCTCCCAATTGTCCAGTCCGCCGGGCGAGTACGGCGGCATCGCAGTGACGGTATGCAATGTGATAACCAAGTCGTGTTCCTGCGCCGCAGCCCAGATAGGCTCAAGATCAGGGTGATCAATTGGCATGCCGTACGGCGCCCAAGGCAGCACGCCCCATGCCCAGCGTGACTTGCCCCAGCGGTGAATTTCGTCCAGGCTGCCAGCAATATCCCGCGCGGAAACGATGAGTACCCCGCCTAGGCGTTCCGGATACGATCTGCAGTAGTCGTCGGTCCAGCGGTGATAGCCACGATACATTCCCATCTCGAGCGCTATATCGTCGCTGCTGGTCCAGGTGCCAAACCAGCCCGAAGGCAGCATCAGGTTGACATCCACACCCTCGAGGTCCATTTCCTCGATACGTAACGCCGGATCAAGGTCCATACGCGCGGACGGCGTTGCAGTTCTCTTTTTCTCAGGGCCTGTGAACTCTGGAGTGTAGCCAACCGATTTTTTGTCTTCGATTTTCGTCTCCCCCAGGCGACGACGATATTTGCGATTGCCGCGGTTGTAGGTGGTGCCATCCTTGTAATGGTCCTCGCTGGAATGTTTGATTTTGAATTCGTCCCAGGCGGGCAGTTTTGAACGCTCCGCATTGGTAAGATACTTGTCCAGGACTTCCATCACCGGACCAGTGTGGGTATCCGCGTCGAAAATCCTATAGCCATTCTTCGCCATGGTGCTTACTCCTTCTGCTCAGCAAGATTAGATTGGATATGATCGTCTGGTGCAAATGATATAAGACCAGATTTTCTGGAGATACGGCCAATCCTGGTAAATATCATTGCTACTAGACTTGAATCGGATCGGATTGAGCGTAATTGCGCTCCGGCAACGCAAACGCTACAATATTGGAAACCGCATCCGACTCCATTTCAATTGGCGGTAATGCCAGCTGCTTTAATAGCTTTGCTCATCTCCGCCATCTGGGACCTTACTATCGCGGTAAGTTGTTCAGGCGAGCTGGTAACCGCCTCCATGCCTACACTCAAAAACTTCTCTTGCAGATCGGGATTGCCCAGAATCTTGGCAAGCTCGGTATTGAGCCGATCGATGATTGCAACCGGAGTTTTGGCCGGACCCCATAAGCCGAATAGGGAGTCAAACTGAAAGCCTGGCAGGCCTGCCGCGGCCACTGTTGGCATTCCTGGGAACAGCGCCGTGGGTTCTGCGCTGGTAACTGCTAGAGCCCGCAGTTGACCCGATTTAACAAAAGGGGTTACTGCTGCGGGGGTGCCGAGGGATAGTTGCACCTGCCCTGCGATTTGATCCGTAACAGACTGCCCCGTACCCTTATAGGTGATGCGTACCATGTCTACATGCGCCATATATTTAAATAACTCCATACCCAGGTGAGACGGCGTTCCGTCGCCACCAGACGCGTAGTTCAGTTCTCCCGGTTTCGCCTTCGCTAATGCGATCAATTCCTTGACCGACTTCGCTGGAAGGGAAGGGTGTACCACCATTACCATGGGGGAGCTTGTAAGCTGTCTAATCGCGGCAAAATCCGTTATGGGATCGTAAGGCAGCTTCTCGAGTAACGGGCCAAAATAAAGCGGCGTGCCATTGAGGAGCAGGGCATAGCCGTCTGGCGACGCGTTTGCCACGGATTGCGGCGCAAGAACTTTACCCCCCCGATTTTCGATTATCACTGGTTCGCCCAACAGTTGTGACAGTGCGGGCCCGACTAGCCTAGCTGTGAAATCCAATCCGCCGCCCACCTCAGACGTGAAGATTCGTATGGGCTTATTTGGGAAGTCCTGAGCTAATACCGATACTTCGCAGCATGAGAGCAGTAGGACGCCGCTCAGTAATTGAGTTATGGTAAACCGAACGGACAACGGAAGTTCCCTTTTTGTAAAGTGCTTCGCAAGGCTGAAATAAAAAGTTATCCACCATTGCGTGCAGCGTGTGTCTATCGCAATCATCATAATACGCTGATAAATTTATTGTCAACATAAACTAAGAGGGTTACAACGCGACCGATCGCAAGCGGGAAATTAGAATCAAGCAGCATGTCTACATGGGCGACGCTTTACACAGGATTAACGCTATAGAACATCTGCGTTGTCGACTGCGGGCCAAATAGATTGGATCGCAAATGAGAACCGCAGGCATAACTTGGTCCTTATTGGCCTATAAGTGCTGAATTATGGTGTTGTGAAATGAAGTGCTAATTGCAATAATTAAAAATACCGAGGTTGAAGAGCAGTACGGATCGCGACATTACTCGTCAATGGTTGAATAATGGAGAAGTCATGACTTATGACCTTTTAATCAAGAACGGTCGTATCGTCGACGGTTCAGGGGCCGCTGGTTTTCGCGGCGATATTGGCGTGCGTAACGGAAAGATATCGGAAATCGGCAAGCTACGTGGTAATGCCAAGGAGATTGTGGATGCTGATGGCCTGGTCGTCGCGCCTGGTTTTATCGACACGCACTGTCATTACGATGCACAGGTGACATGGGATCCGCTTTGTTCCTTTTCGTGCAATCATGGCGCTACAACAGTAATCATTGGCAACTGCTCGCTCGCATTGGCGCCGGTTCGTCCCAAAGGTGGCGAACGGCTGTGCGAGTTTCTTTCCTATGTCGAAGCTATTCCTATGGAGGCTTTGCGCACCGTAAACGTTACCTGGGAAAGCATTGCTCAATATATGGACGCACTTGACAAGCGACTGGGCGTAAACGTTGGAGTCCTGGTCGGGCACACGGCGGTGCGTCACTATGTGATGGGAGATGAAAGTCAGGGGCGGACAGCAACCAATGAAGAAATTCAGGCGATGAAAGAGGTGGTTCGGGGCGGTATTAAAGCCGGCGCCCTGGGATTGTCTATTTCGAGAAACAAGGGACATTACGATCCCCAGGGAAATCAGATCCCTGCGTTATGGGCTGAAGAGGACGAGATTTTTGCCCTTGGTGATGTGCTGGGAGAACTGGGTACGGGAATTATTCAGTGTGGCCAGGGGCGTGGTCCGGAAATGCGTAACCGGATGATGAGCCGTCTTTCGGAGGCCACCGGACGCCAGGTGGTATACAACAATCTCAACCACAATGTAAAGCAGCCTGACGAGTGGAAAAAACATATTGCGGTAGTTGATGAGGCGGCTAAAGCTGGAATTAGGGCCAATCCGATGTGCACGCCCAATAGCCACGTCACCCGTTACAATATGCACAATACGCAGGAATTTAGAGGTGTGCCAACTTGGCACCCCATCCTGATTGCTAGTGATGAGGAGAAGCTGCGGGCGTACAGTGATCCTGCCGTCAGGAAGAAATTACACAATGAAGTCGTTGAATGGATGGCAGAGATTCCTGAAAGCACGATCAGTCGCAATTGGGCCGACAAGACTTTTGTTGAAGAAACTGTGCTGAAGAAAAATAAGGTTTACGAAGGAAAGTCGATAAGTGAACTTGCCAAGATGCAGGGAAAGGGCATTATCGATGCTTTTCTTGATCTGGTCGTTGAGGAAAATCTCGACACTCAGTTCTATCTCGGCGCATCTAACAGCGACAGGGAGATCATGAAAACTATACTTACATATCCCCACGCTTATATTGGTCTTTCGGATGGTGGTGCGCATGTGCAGTATCACGGCGGTTATGGTTACAGCAGCCGGCTGTTGGGCCACTGGGTTCGCCAGGAGGGAATAATGTCTCTGGAGCAGGCGGTCAAGCGGTTAACTTTTGAGTCCGCGTTGTTATATGGCATTTACGATCGCGGATTATTGCGCCCGGGTTTTGCGGCGGATATCACGATTTTTGACCCGGATACGATCAGATCAATGCCGGAGGACAAGGTAGAGGATTTTCCTGCGGGAAGTTGGCGTGTTAGGGAACTCGCCGCGGGAATCCATTATACGATCGTCAATGGCCGGATATTGCTTCGAGACGGTGTCCATAGCGGCGCGCTGCCCGGACGCGTTCTAAGGAATTCCCTATATTGCCAATAAACCGTACATCCGCTCTGCTGCGTAAGAGGTCATGCTGTGTGCGTTATTGCCCTGAGCTGGTCAACAAATAATTGCGTGGCTTTCGACCGGGGCCTGTCGCGAGGATAAATTATCTGGGTTTTGATTTTAACAGCGGGGCGAAACGGTCGAAAGATAACATTATCGACCATTCCGGTCATTTTTATGAATGGATCAAGGAGAGCTATGCCGGCACCCGCATTTACTAAAAGACACGGGTTAAACGAAAAACTTGCCTCTAAGGAAAATTTTGGAGGCTCTACGCCGGCTTCCCTGCATGCGGCATCTACCAGTGATCCAATAGTAGAATATTTTTTGTTGCCAATTACATATTCTCCGTTTAAATCTTGGGCGGAAATATAGTGTTTGGCGGCTAATGAATGATGCTTGGGTATTGCGCATTCGAGCTCCGTCGAAAACAATTCTTCCACCTCTATACCCGCGTGGGCGACTGGCCCATAAAGTAAACCAAGATCTGATTCTTTCTGCGATACACGTTCGATGACAAAGGGTTTTTGGCCGGAATGAATGGACATTCCGACGTGAGGGGCAATTTTCTTGAATTGAATAAAGGCAAGTGGAAATAACATATGCAGCAAAGCTCCAGTCGACGCGAGCATTATTTGCCCGAGTTGGCCATCTCTTAATCGTTCTGCCGCGAGGTCCAAAGATTCAATTCGCGAAAAAACATCGTTAACGAATGGCAGCAATGCAATCGCTTCGGGCGTCGGGTGAAGACGACCAGAGATGGACTTAAACAACTTCATTTTTAATTGAGTCTCGGCATCCTTAACTACTGCACTTACCGCTGGTTGAGATATTTTTAAAGTGCGTGCCGCCCCAGTCAACGACCCTGCACTCATAATGGCTTGGAATACCTCTAGTTGTCGGATGTTCATTGGCGGCTACTCCGGATCTCGGCACACACTGGATAATTTGTTAATTTGGTAAATTATGGTAACAGAGATTGTATCCTTGGCCACTATAGAAGCGGCGTCGGCGCAATTAGGAGTGTGTCTACTAGCTAACTGAGGCTATATTGATCCGTTCTGGTGGTCCTTACGGCTGTGTAACTGATGGTAGCGTAAATTGGGACTGCGGGCGCCGACACGCCGAGATGCAACTGGTCAACATGCATGATGCATTTCGGCTACGCGTAAAATTGGGATCAAACCGGATTTGATGTGAGGGATGCGCCAATGAATAGGACGGTAGACAGGATTCAGGAATCCCTAACGGGTTATGCATGTGGGCTGAATTACGATGGACTTACGCTGGAAGCGATCGACGCCGCCAAGGTTCGCGTTATAGATACATTGGGTGTTCTGATCGGAGGCTTCTTCGCGGAGCCCGGCCGCATGGCCCGCGATGTCGCGGCGCTGATTCCCGATCCCCACGGCGCGACAGTAATTGGCACGCGCATGAAGACCACGCCCGACATGGCCGCCTTTGCCAACGGCACCGCTGCGCGTTATTTGGAGCTCACCGACACGTATCACTGGCCAGGAAGCTATGGCGGGCACCCGAGCGATATCGTGCCTGCCGTGCTTGCCGCCGCCGAATATGCTCGGGTGAGCGGGCGCGAATTCATCAATGGCATTGTGCTTGCCTATGAAGTTTATATGCGTACAAGCGATGTCTTTACCAATCTCGGGTTTGACCACACAAATCTGTGTTCGCTCGCCACCGCAGTTGCCGCGGGCAAGCTGCTAGGATTATCCCGCGACCAGATGGCGCATTGTATTTCTATGGCAGTCGTGCCCAATAACGCATTGCGGGTAACGAGGCGGGGCCATCTGTCGATGTGGAAGGTGACAGCGACCGGACAGGCGGGGCGGGCGGGCGTATTCGCGGCACTGCTGGCGCAGGCGGGAATGGAAGGCCCGCATCTGCCATTTGAAGGTAAAGCGGGATGGTGCGATCACGTGGCGCTGGCGCGATTTACACTCGATACCCTAGGCGGTCATGGCACACCGTTTAAGATACTGGATACCAGCATCAAGCTGCGCCCCTGTGCGGGCACCGCAATGCCCTCAGCTCTTGCGGCCGAACGAATAGCGCCATTGACAAACGTCGAAAACGTAAAAGAGGTGACGGTCGAGGTCTACAAGCGGGCACTGGATGACAATGCGACCGGGGAGCATCATTGGAATCCTGACGATAAGAGCACTGCTGATCACAGCGCCCCGTACGTCGCGGCAGCAACCCTGATGGACGGGATGTTGACGCTGCGTTCGTACGATGACGCCCACCTTAAGAATCCCGATCTCCGCGCCCTGACTAGAAAGATCAAAGTGGTCGAGAACCCGGAGTTCACCAAGGCCTACGCGCGCGTGCCGCCGGAGCAACGAACACGGGTTACGGTCGTGACCACTACAGGAGAGCGGCTAGTCGGCGAGACGGGTGGGGAAAAGGATAGCTTGTCGACGGTGCAGAGCAATGAGCGGATCGAGAAAAAGTTTTGCAGTCTCGCTGAGGAGTATCTGGGAGCCCAGCGCGTCAGTTTAGTACTGAAGCGACTGTGGCGACTTGACGAACTAAAGAACATCGCTGAGATTCCGCCGGCTTTCACACTTTAAAGACTTGTGCTTAGTGTCAATTTATGCAAACGAAGGTCCCAAGTGGATTCGGGATTTTGCAATGCGCATAATGCGGGTGCTTGTGCGGCAGCCGGTATCGTGGTCATTCGAATGTTACCGATATGACTATCATTCTATCGAAAGAAGAAACAGATGAGCTGGCGACGATGCCTGACAGTATCGTTGGCGTTGAACAGGCCTAAGGCGAAGTGGCGCTGGACAATACCGCCAACCTGGTATGCATCGTCGCCGTCACGCGCATCCAGCTTGCGCGTCCGTATAGGTCGATTCACCCCGTATGTCGTTTGATTTAAACGAAACGGACCTAGTAGAATTGCCCTTGGCGCCCGGCAACCATAAAATCGGATTGGTCCTGTTGTTAAACGCAATAAGCTGATCCGCTACATCAACATGATCCAGGAGATGCAGGTAGCCTTCTGCATGGAAATGGGCGATCGTACCGTCATTTCGGTGCACTCGATCGATTCTCCGGAAGCAACTATTCCGGGATCGGATAATGTATTGCGCGCTGCAGTTCGGCGTGGCAGGTTTTCTTCGAGCACGGGTGAGCGACCGGTATACATGATGGATCAATGCTTGACAAGGAACTGGAGCCGGCGGTTATATGGGCGACACTTATCGTTGCAACTCGCGATCGGTCAAGCGGCGAGTCAATATCTGTTCCTCCGTGAACTGGACTTGCCCAAGGCAAGGACCAAGGACGCCGCTGCCGGAATTCAGCATTGTGCCGATCTTGCCAGAACCAATATTGGGGACGGCAAAGGGCCGCAGTTTCAGAAGTCAGAAGAGCTACTTTCTAGATTTGGTGGGTATCGGGTCGCGGTTCGCGGCCGTTCAATCAAAGTCATACCACAAGGCTATCGCAGCGAAACGCGGCCGCGAGCTTCGGACCGATTGGTTAACGGAGGATGTGGTGCCCCAATTCTGTAATGGAGCGCAGCGTCGAGTTGCCGGGCACGAAGACCACGAGCCGCCGCTCCGCCCCGCGTAAAGCATACACAAATATCAATGTCTAATAACCGTGATTCGCGGCAACTGGAGAAAATAGTGAAATCCTTGTTAATCGCCGACGCCCAGGCGCATGTCTGGGCCGCCCCAAGTCACGAGCGACCCTGGCCGGTAAAGAATCCGCCGCATATTCCCCATAAGGGCCGGCAGGCATTCCTTGCCGAGGAACTTCTGCAGGAGATGGATGCAGCGGGTGTGCAATCCGTAGTTCTTACACCGCCAGGCTGGCAAGGAGATCATGACCATGACCTTGAATTTGCAGCCGTTCAGCAGTATCCCGATCGATTTGCCATCATGGGACGCTTGGATGTTAGTGCCCCCGGCGCACGAGATCGGATTCGCACATGGAATCATCGGCCCGGCATGTTAGGGTTGCGTTTTGGTCCGCAACTCCCGCCTGATTCCATGGACTGGGTCTGGTACGAAGCGCAAGCTGCGCGGTTGCCGATCATGTTATCGGCGGGAGGCCAACTGCAGCGTGTAGATCGTATCGCGCATGCGTATCCGGAATTAAGGTTGATCGTGGACCATTTCGGGGCGCCGAGCCGCACTAAAGACCAGCGGGCTTTTGCCGATTTCGATCAGTTGCTCGCGCTCGCAAAACGATCTAACGTCGCCGTTAAAGCAAGCTCTCTGCCCAGCTTCGTGACTGATGTTTATCCTTATCGCTGGCTCCATCCGTATATTCAGCGCGCTTATGATGCGTTTGGCAATAAGCGTCTCTTTTGGGGTTCCGACCTCAGCAACTCACCGTGTTCTTATCGTCAAACCATTGCACTCTACACAGAAGAGCTGCCGTGGCTGAGTGAGGAAGATAAACAATGGATAATGGGGCGCGGACTTTGTGAGTGGATAAATTGGAAATTGTATTAGCGGATCGAGAATGCTGCCCATGCGCTTTGCACTGAGTTTGAGATAAGCGCGCTAACTCCAACATTAATAACGGGATAATTTATGCATGTAAGTCTCCATTTCCCGGCACGTTGCTTATTTATCATGCTGGTGCTGAGCTCGATGACGCAGACGGTGAGTTTAATATGGGCTCAGAATTATCCGCAGAAGCCCGTGCGCATCATTGCCACTGAGATCGGCGGAACCGGAGACGTCGTGGCGCGCATTATTGCGCGAGGTCTTGCGCCGCTGCTGGGACAGCCGCTGGTAGTGGAGAATCGAACTGCTGTCGTCGCTGCCCAGACCGGCGCTGCGGCAACACCCGACGGCTATACGCTGGTACTTGCAGGTAATGGATCCTGGATTGCACCGTTAATACAGAAAACGCAATACGACATGTTGCGGGATTTTGCAACGGTCTCGCAGGTCTCTAGCTCACCTCTGGTCCTAGTTGTTAATCCGACTTTGCCGGTTAAATCCGTAAAGGAATTGATCGCATTAGCGGCGGCAAAGCCCGGCACGCTCAACTTTGCGGTGGCTCCAACCGGTTCGGCCAATCATCTCGCTGCGGAGCTATTCAAGTCGATGGTGGGTATCAATATCGTGGGAGTGCCTTACAAGGGGGCGGGACCTGCGTTAACGGCGCTTATAGCAGGTGAAGTTCAGTTGATGTTTCCTCCTGCCGGGGCTGCAATGTCACAGGTTAATGCAGGACGGGTAAGAGCATTGGCGGTCACGAGCGCGCTGCCGTCGCCTCTTTGCGTCGGCCTGCCTACGATCGCGGCGTCGGGACTTCCTGGATATGAGGCATCGAATATCAACGGCATGTTCGTGCCGGCAGGAACGTCCGCGATAATTATCGAGGAGCTAGATCAAAATATCTCAGAGGTGCTTACAAATCCAGACGTCAGGGAAAAGTTTTTCAGGACTGGGTTTGAGGCCGTGGCTAGCTCCCCAGCGGAGTTTGCGGCCGCGATTAAGGCGGATATCTCGAGATTGGGCAAAGTGATCAAGGATGCGGGCATTCGCGTTGACGGAGCCGCCAATTGAATTTGTAAATGTACGAAACCCAGTCGGAATATTCGCCAGAATCGATGTGCGCTAGCCAACGCTTGGCACAACCGGAAGCTTACCCTAGGATCCATAAATGTGCCGGTTAACTTGCCGACGAGACTATGCGGAAACTCGCGTGGCCCATTCCCATCGCAGTTGCCCATGTGTCTTGAGCCCGTGTATTACGTGAGCGCGATCATCCCAGGTTGATGCCTGGGTCTTGCGCCGGTGGGCTTTGTACTTAATGTATTACCGCAGATATTTTAATGATGTGGAATCGTAACAATTCTCGCGCTGATTTGTACATGGCTGGGTAAACAGTAAATCGTATATTGGCATAGAATTCTACTTTCCTATTTCGGAAAATATCCGTTGAAAGAAACAACCTTGAATATGCACTAAATTCAAAGATTGCCCATAGGTTACGCATATTTACGGCGGTTCGATTGTGGGCTTGATAACATCGGTCGGCGTAACCAGTTCTCAATTTATCTTCTACCAGGAGATTATATTATGTCCATGTCGCGCATTGTCCTATGCTGGTCGTTCATCGCCGCAATGCTGCCAGGACAACAAGGATTGCACGCCCAGAATTATCCCAACAAACCCATACGCATACTCTGTATAGGCCCTGGCGGAAGCAGTGATTTCACCGCGCGGCTCATCGCACCCGGAATTTCTGGACCCTTGGGCCAGAACGTAATAGTCGATAATCGTGGCGGATTGCTCGCCATGGAAGACGTCGCTAAGGCAATGCCCGATGGTTATACACTGCTGCTTGCAGGAGGCAATTTTTGGACCGCACCTCTGATCCAAAATACTAGCTACGATCCGGAAAGAGATTACGCGGCTGTTGCGCTGGTGACGACGTCACCAGCTCTGCTAGTCGTCCATCCGGAGATGCCAGTGAAATCTGTCAAGGATCTGATAGCCTTAGCGAAGGCGAGGCCAGGAGAACTCAACTATTCGTCAGCGACGACGGGCGGCGCATCGCATCTTTCCGCGGAACTATTTAACTATCTGGCACACACTAAAATTGTTCGCATCCCATACAAGAACACGGGCCAATCTATTACCGATCTGATAGGCGGTCACGTTCAGTTGACGTTTGCGCAAACGAGCGCAGTCGAGCAGTATGTCAAGTCTGGAAGATTGAAAGCTCTTGCGGTGACCAGCGCCCAACCTTCCGCATTGGCGCCAGGCTTACCGACGGTCGCGGCATCGTTGCCGGGTTATGAGTCGGTAAACTTCCTGGGCGTTTTTGCGCCCGCCAATACGCCCACGACAATTATAAATAAGCTGAATCAGGAAATTGTGCGGTTCATCGCGAGACCAGAGGTGAGAGACAAGTTTTGGAACACCGGAGTGGAAACGGTCGGCAGCTCCCCCGATGCACTGGCAACTGCAGTTACATCCGATATGGCGAGACTAAGCAAAGTTATTAAGAGCCTTAACATCAAGGCCGATTAGTCTCTTGTAAGAGGCGAGTAAATTATCGGGCATTCATAGTCGTCTGGTTTCGTCCACCGCAATGCCGAAGTCAGGAAAAATGATCGGCCGATTACGCTCAGGTAATGATGGGTCTGCGCATAGTGCGTGCCGCTCTAATTATTGAATTCCAATTCCCGCACCTTTGAGCACCTTACTCCATTTTGTCATTTCCGATTTGATGAACGCAGAAAACTCCTCCGGAGAACTGCCAACGACCTCAGTGCCGATGCTATAGAACTTTTCCTTCACGTCTGGCTTACTCAGTACGCGCAGAATTTCTTCATTGAATCGATTGATGATGCTGGTGGGCGTTCCTGCCGGAGCCCATAAGCCCAAGATCGACGCTGATTCGTAGCCGGGGACACCCTCCGATGCCATCGTGGGCAATCCAGGAAAGAGCGCAGTAGGCTTGGCACTGGTAACCGCTAGAGCCCTGAGTCTGCCGGAAGCAAGGTGTGCTTTCAGACTATCATCGTTGGAAAACAGAACCTGCAGCTCGCCGCTCAGCGTATCGTTGAGCGCCGGCGCAGCGGCTCTGTAAGGAATCATCGTGATATTGATATTGGCCATGCTTTTAAACAGTTCGGCCGAGAGATGAGCCGAACCGCCCGTAGAGGCATTTCCATAGTTGAGCACACCGGGTTTACTTTTCGCTAGGGTAATCAAATCCTTGACAGACTTGACTGGCAAAGCCGGGTGGACTACCAGAACTAAGGGCGAGCTCACCGCTATGGTAATCGGTGAGAAATCTCTAATGGGATCGTAAGAAACCCTTTCTAAAAACGGCGCCACCAGAGCAACGCTCCCAGTAACGTGTATGGTATAGCCATCCGGCGCGGATCGCGCGACGATATCCGGAGTCACATTGGCCGGTCTATTTTCAACGATGACTGGTTGACCCATGGGGCCCGTCAAGCCTTGGGCTATCAATCGAGCAGCGAAATCAGCGCTGCCGCCAGCGCCACCGGCGAAAATGCGAATCGGTTTGATTGGAAAATTCTGCCCGGAAGCTACATTTGTGCCAAGGCATATCAGTCCCACTGCACTTAAGCATGCAATAATACGGGTCATAATGGTTTTCCTATTTAAATACGTTGCTTTGACCTTTACGGCGAAACTTGCGAACCGCGTCACCCAACCACCCAATAGAATCATAAATTGCAAAGTGACACATTACAAGAGTGCACCGGGCTTGAGCGGACTACTGATTGCTCGGGACGTTGCGATGGTCGCAGTTTCGACAATTTATATTTTCGACGCATGCACACCTGAACGTCAGTGGCGGGCGCCGGGCACATACCTCATCTGTCTAGGGTAGGAAATTCAGTGCTTTCCTAGAGCATCCAATATGCAACGCTTTGCTTCGTGCGCTACCTTTCAGGAATCATTGGATAATCAATGGTAAGTGCGTAGCGCACGAAGTGATGAGAAACCTAGGCATGACAGCTTTGGTTAGTTGCTTCCTTGCCAAAGCGTGCCGATGGTCGTCATTGGAATTCTTGTCGATTATTATAGTTTCAAGAAAGTGAGGAACTTCATCTGATGAGATTCGGCATGAAGACCGTGTTTAACTGTCTTTCAATTTGAGTTCTACATATTTATGGCCGGCAAAGAAAAAGTTTCGCCATTAATGGCGGTGTTCAGTCAATACATTGCAACCGCGCTAAAACGCAAGCTGCCTGCCGAGGTGGTCGAGCGAGCCAAGCTTCATTTGGTGGATACCTTTGCGGCCATGATTTCGGGTTCGCGGTTGCTACCGGGAAAACGCGCTGCTGCGTACATTCAACACATGGGCGGCCCCCGCGAGGCAGGAGTCATTGGAACGCGCGTAATGGCCTCAGTGCCCTACGCAGCGCTCGCCAACGGAATGTGTGGGCATGCGGATGAAAGTGACGATACGCACCCCGCGACGCGATCTCATCCTGGAGTCAGCGTTCTGCCTGCGGTACTCGCAATCGCAGAACGGCAGCGGCTTTCCGGCGGAACCATCCTGCGGGCGCTTGTTTTGGGTTATGAAGTTTGCGCCCGTATACTGTATGCCTTAAACGCCGACAAACTTACCCGTTCCGGCCAAAATGCAAGTGCTAAGGGGGGCTTGTTCGGCGCAGCTGCGGCGAGTGCGGCGATGCTTAATCTCGATGCGCGTAAGATTCGATACGTGCTTTCGTATTGCGCCCAGCAGGCGGCTGGATTGTTCACCACCATACGCGATACGCAACATATCGAGAAAGCATACGTGTTAGGCGGCATGCCGGCGCACAACGGCACCGCTTCGGCCCTAATGGTCGCCAGCGGTTTTACTGGCGTGGACGACGTACTAACAGGAGAACCCAGTTTATTATCCGCGTTTTCACGCGCGGGCGATCACCAAGCGCTAGTTCGTGGGCTGGGACGAGACTATGAGATATTGCGCTGTGCCATAAAGTACTGGCCAGCTGCTGGTGGGATACAAGGGCCCATGCACGTGCTGCGAGACCTTATGCGTCAACACTCGATACGAGCAGGCGACGTAAAAAAACTGGTCGTGCGCATGCCGGACAACGAACTTAGCGCTGTCGACAATCGTGATATGCCTGGGGAAACCGTGCAGCACATGCTCACGGTTTTACTAATCGACGGTCATGTTAATTTCTCCACCTCACATGATTACAAACGCATGAGAGATGCCCAAGTACTGAAGTTTAGGCGCGACTGCGTAGAAACGATAGGTGATGCCAGCATGACCGATCCATTGCGGCGTTGGCGTTGTGCGATGGAGATCACACTAAAGAATGGTTGTAAGCTAAGTCACCAAACGATGGCGGCGCAAGGCACATTCGAAAATCCCCTGACACGTGGGGAAGAACAGGAAAAAGCGCTAGATCTGATCGCGCCAATCATCGGAAAGCAACGCAGCCACGCATTATTGAAGACGCTGTTTGCGATTGAAGATGTCGACAATGTGCGGGTGCTGCGTGACCTTTATAAAGCGTAATGTAAGGTTCAAGGCTTAGCGAAGCGTTACTACCTGAAGTGCAAAATATCCCAGACCTAGAATAAATGTGTATGGTAGCCACGCGCGGTTGCCCGCGCCCCGCTCCAGGGGAACCATGCATGCGGCTTCCAGAGCACACGGCTTTTCGGCCACTGCGGCCGTTAGCGATCATTAGGCTACGACGATACCTTCCATGTCCGTTTCCACATTGGACGAAGGCTTATTCACGACGAAAGGCCGACACCGAGGTATTACTCTGCCACTTCGTCCGCGGCTCCCGTGCGCCAACCCGGGATGCCACCGGCAACGACGCTGGGACCGGGCGCGGGCTGTCGTGGCAAGGGCTCAATCAGATATGTCCATACTCTCTTTATTTGCCATCCGTACAGCCGTACCACGAGATCCGTGGGCAACGTGACTGCGACGCGCGCGCGCGGCTGGGCGGTTGCGACCGCATGCTGTAATGCGCGGCTCACTTCAGCGTACACCATCTGCCGCGTAGCGGGGGGCAGGGCGGTGCCGCCGAACTGGCGCGTGAGGTCGTGCTTGATCTGAACGTACGTCGCGTTGATGCGCTGGTTAAGTCGGTGATCTTGAATTTCGTAATAGCGCACGCTCGCGGCGCGATCGTGTGCAATAGTCTGCACCCATTCGCCAGGCAGGTTCTGGTGCCTGCGCCCGAGCAATGTGAGACGGATGTAAAAATCGCGGTCTTCGGCGCCGTAGCCCTGCAGGACTTCGTCGTAACCCCCGAGCGCAACGAAATCGTCGTGCAGGCAGATAACCGTGCCGAACGCGTCGGGCTTCGGGTTGGCGATCAAATAAAACGCACCCTTCTCGAGCAGCGGCAGCGCTTGCGCGGAAAAACGCGCATCGAGCAGGGTATCGGCGTCGATGAAACAGAGCCAGCGGCCGCGCGCCTGCGTGGCCCCCAGATTGCGCGCCCGCGAAACATTGAATATCGGCGCGTCCTTCACGCTCACAACCTGCGTATAGGGAAAATTTTCCGATACCCACGCACCAGCACCGTCCGGGCAATCGTAATCCACTAGGATGACCTCGGCCTCTTCTTGCACCGCCATGCGCGGCAGCGATACCTTAAGGTTCGCGAGCCGCCCCTTGCAAGTCGTGATGAAGCTCAATTTGGGAATTCCGGTGCCGGGCGCCGGCGTGCGGGTCTTGGGCATGCTATCCGGTGTTAGCACTTCGCGGCACCCGAAGCACGCCGATGGCACGTCGCCAGCCGCAATCGTGTTGCGCATGGATTCAAGTGGTTCGTGTAGGCGCGCGTCTTTAATGAAGCAGCATGGATGCTCGCGGCTCTCGGTGTCATAGTAGTGCTACCCCGCCACCGACGGATCGTCAGAACGTGATTGGAGAAATCCAATGTCATTTTCGTCCAAGCACTCATCGGCGTCCAAGCGGAGCATCCAAGGATCACGGACATGAGCCGACAAACGACCGCCGAGCTCGCAAATGGTGTAACAACAACCGGCATCGAGAGTTCCGTGCAGAGGACTGATGCCGTAACGATCGCACAGCATCTCAACCGAGCCATCAGAACAACCCGTGTCCAATACCAGGATATCGTCGATCCGCATCAATAAAGGATACAGACAAGATCCCACGTAATTGGGCTCGTCCTTGACCACCTTGAATACTGAGAATTTCATTCGCCGAAGTGGATCTCTCGCTTTGTGGGGGCAGCCGATTAATCGGACGGTAACTCCGACACAAAATCCTCGAACTTGCCACCGGCGCTACGCCCGATCTGATCCACGTAAACGAAATCGAGTTGGAACGGATAGCAGAACTTCCCTTGAACGATCGCGGCCAGCGCGCGTTCTTGTGCGCGATCATAGTTATTGTCCACAACCATTCGCAGTTCGAGTCGATCCCGGGATTTCTGCACGTATTGATACTGGCGTACCCCTGTTATCTCCCGGAGTTTAACCAAGTCGCCCAAGGGCCAGCGCTTTTCGCCGTTCGGGAAGACTAGCATATTTCGCACGCGCCCCATAACCCGCTCGAGCACCGGTAACGTGCGGCCGCAGGGGCACGGTGCACCGACCACCGCATAGTCGCCAATATCGTAGCGAATAAGCGGCATCGCGAAGTTATTCAGGGTGGTCAGCACTATCCGTCCGGTCTCGCCCGCATCACAAAGGCGTCCGTCGTCCCGCAGCACCTCCACTAGCACGTTTTCCGACTGCAGATGGAAATGCGGCCGATCCGGACATTGTAACGCGATGTAGCCGACCTCCTGGGCGCTATATACGTCCACAAGCGGCACCCCCCACGCCTCGTGGCACAACCTGCGCAGTTCGGGGGTTACGACCTCGGCGATGCTGCGCATTTCCTTGAGCCGCGGTAACCGCGCTCCGCAAGTGATAAAAGCGCGCGCAAGGTCGGCGATATTAGAAGCGTAGCTCAGCAGGTAGTCCGGATCCTGCCCCCTCAGCCACGTTAACTGCTCTGCGATGGGCGTATCGATTTTGAGGACCGCGCTCGGCCCGGTGTCGTACAACCCGTCCGTCGCCGGTCCCCATCCTACGAACTCCTGATTGCCAGGGGACCAGCGGATCGCGGCCAGCTTGCCTGAAAAATCGCGCCGCTGCCACAAGTGGTCGCGCAATGTGAACGCGCGCCAGAACAATTGTGTGATATTGGTTCCATAGTAAATTATCGGCCTGCCAGTCGAACCGGAAGTTTCACCGCGCGCTATCGCGCCATGATCTGGGGGCACCGCACGGCTCAAAAGTGCGTTTCCCGCATCCTGAATATCGCTGCGTGTAATCAGAGGCAACGCGCGAAACGCGTCCAGCGTCAGCCCGCCTTCTCGATCACGAACAACTCCGGCGAGCCGCGACTGGTAATAGGGTACCGTGGCTTGCGCATGACGCAGCAGCAGGGAAAGTTGCCTGAATTGGTGCGCCTGCAATTTATCTGATGGCCACCATTGGCTCTGTTCGAGCTGAAACTGAAGCGCGAGCATGGCGGCCGCTCCGCCCGCCGGAATCGCGGGCCATTGGACGCCCGGTATCGAGGATTGAGGGTCCGTGTTCATAAAAGCGTGCATAACATTCAATACAGAGAATAACGCAATCCAGGAATGCTGTGCAGCGTGCAATCAGGATAAGGCGCACGCGGTACTGGGCGCGCCACTCACAGGCCATCCGGCATGCGGGTCCGCATCGGTTGGTTCAAGATGTTGAGATTGACCGGCAGGAGAAATGCGACCGTTCGCTATGGATCGGGAGCGTGAGGTCGGATTATCCAGGGACGGCTGGTTAAGCACCGAAATACCGCCAGGCCGGTGGACTGAAGGAATGCGCCTTAGCTAGACTTCATGAACCAAAGGCCAAGATTCGGCGATAGCGGGTTCCTGACGTGTCGATCACTTTCGTGAACACGCTGTGATCATGTAACGGTCTGAATTCTCGCACGCTACTTGAAACCAACGATTGGCGCACGTTCCGGCCAATTACTTTCCATAATCGGCGTAAGGCAGCCACTAGCAATCTACGCGCCCAGCCGCCCCCGCAGTTGCTGCGCCAGCACCGGGGACGTCAGAAATTCCCGACGTCGGCGCGCCCCACATCCGGTTTCTCCAGATCCGCGTCATAGACCAGCACGACGGTGGTAATCCCGTCCAATTTGATGCTCATATTTTGCCCAGATGCGCCGTCCGCCTTTGCCGCCTCGGCCGGTCCCGAGATCCTGACGGGCCCGCTAAGCATCGTTATGGCCGACTTGCCCTGCTGGCCGCGAAACAGCATCAAGGTCAGATCGACGTCCGGTTTCGCCTCACCGACGACTTGATTGAGCACCATGTGGTCCTTGTCCCAACCCTCCTTCACGAACTTGTCCACTAGCGCAGTGGCACCTCCCAATGCCTGCGCCCTGCGCGGATCGGATTCCGGTATTTGCCAGCGAATGGTGACCTCAATCAGGCACTGGCAAGTGGATCCGAGCGAGTAGGCAACGGTTGCTGGTACGTAGAGGGGCGCGAAATCGGGCATCTTTGCGAGAATGGTTTTCACGCCGGTGATGGGGTTGGAGCTTGCTTCCAGCGCGTCGCTCTTGACGCCCAGATCGACGGCTGCAGCAGTCCTGACTGCAGCCTCCTTATCACCGAATTTTGCGCTGCGAAATCCGCTTACGTTGGCGGCCGACGCTGCGCCGACTGCGGCGCAGAGCAACAGTACAACCGCGACAGGCGAAGCTACTGTGCGATGAGGGAAAAGCATGAGACCTCCTGGGATTCGTTCGGTACCGAAAATTGGCGCTCAATAGAGTATCGTGCAGCCGGTCATATAGCAGCATAACCGGCGACTAGAAATTATATACGTACCTGGGCCCGATTTTCGAATGCTTCAATCGTGGTTGCCGCCGTTGGCCGGGACCCCGGTTGCGCATATGCGCCGAAAGCCGACCCTGGCAAAGAGTGGTTTCTTGTGAATTGGCCGGTTACGTGCTCAGCTGCGAATTCACGCTATCGGCTAAGGAAGAATTTGAGATTGCCGCTAGCGGACGCCCTAAACGGCATCGCTGTTTTCATTCTTGTTATAGTCACCGGTGACCGCATTGACCGAAAAGGAATCGTTCGCATTTTCTATGCGTACCCAAACGCCCCTAGCCGATCTGAGGCGGCCATATCGGTCCAAAATTGGATTATTACTAGCTGACAAAAACTATTACCGTTTTTTGACAGCATTAGAACTATCTGACCCACGGGTATACTACCATCGGCGTGCGGTGTTCGGCGCAGACGCGGTGGGGATGAATCGGTTACAACGCTCGAAACGGCCAGTAGGCATCAAGACCTATGCTGTCGCGCAGTTCGACTTTTGCCACCCTTGGCCAATGCGATGGCTATGGCTTCTTGATCGCTTTCTTCTTTGACGATGGATGGCTGGTGCGTAGTGATCTATCCTTCTCCCCATCATCCACGACGGTTTTGATATTGGTAGCAATAACCGACTCGGCGGTTCCTTGTCTGAGCGGCACGATATTCCTACTATCTATGGAATCAACTGGATACTATTTTCGTTGCCTGAGCTCGCAATACGCTCCGATAGCATTGGAGCAACATCATTACAAAATTCAACGGAGATAAACTAACTGCTGTGTTGCGCGTGGCCTTATTCAACACGCGTATTGCGGTGTAATTTCTTGTCATTATGCATTTCGCTTGCGAGGCTTTCCGACCCTCAAAAAAATGCAACTCGTCCGGACTTCGTCAGTGACCGCCAATGCTGCCCGAAATTTTGGATACTGGCGATTGTGAGGAACCTCGGCATCCAGCAGCTCCAAAATTCTGGATGCGTGTTCTTCCAATAAATTGCAGATCATGGCTCGATGCTCATAAAAAGTCACATATTCCTCCCGGAGTTAAGGGCGACAGCGCTTGTATTTAATGTCCTGATCAATGAAATTTGTCAGAATTGTGTGACGCGATGGTATCGAATGCTAGTTTTCCTCAAATGTAAAATCGTGATGATACGAGCACGATTTCAATTTTTTCGCCTCAAAATTTCCACGCGCTATTCCCCAGAAAATCTGGGAAAGTGTCGATTCCATCAGCGAATCGGCGCATTTAAACGCATCGCGCATCGGCGACGTGATCCCAGACTAATCCTTGGCAGACTGTTCGATATCGCCGCCGCCCTTCTGCATCTTTCCGGTAATCTGTTTGGAAGGTTCCTTAATCTCTTGTTCCTCGCTTCTATCCAACTTGCCCGCTTTTATCTGGACTTTTCCAGTAATATCGCTCGCCACGCCTTTTGCTTGGTCCTTGTTCATGTTCGACTGCTCCCGTAGTAAGCGCGACGCTTGGCGCAATTGAAAAAACGTCTATATCATTTCGTTTGCAAATTCCATCGCGATTCTCTCGGTTGGCCGAGCATTTTTCACAGTCGTGATCCTCGGTTCCGAAGGAGACGTTTACCGTGCATTACACTACGTCGGGCGCGCCGATATTTCCTTTGCATATTTGTCAAAGATGCATTGAAAAGAATCCTTTGCGGGTCAATCTTCGGGTTCAGGCGTGAGGAACTGTGGCCTAGCGAACATACGGCCGGTAATTTTTGCTTTATCTTGCCTAAATGTCGTTGTGCGGCCACCGTGACACTCGTCGTCAGCGTTATAGCGCAATCGGAGCTGGTGTTTACGCTAATCGATTGTAGAGAAGGAGCTAATCATGATCTCTTGGGCCGTAACATTTTTGTCATCGCGCTGAGCGCCGCCGTGCTGGGCTTCGGTGGCATTTCCGGCACCGCGGTACATCTGGCGTGGATCTGCGCAATCATCGGCATTTTTTTCCCCTTGTCTTCGGCTCAATGGGGCGTCGCCCGCAAGTCTAAGCGCGAAATGCTGCGGCCAGCCGTCTGAGCAGTAACTGGCTGTGGGTTTTGCTCCGAGAATACGGCGGAAATAAGAAGTTCTACGTGGAGGGCGTAAGCGATGCAGCAACAATTGACGCAATTCGAACTGGAATGGCTGCGTTGTTTTGCCACCAGCCGCAAGCTAATACCGGTATTACCAGAGTACGTACGCCTCAAGCTTGAAGGCGCGCGACTGCTTGAGACCAAGTCGGGCAAGGCTGTAATTACGGAAAGCGGTTCCGCACTTTTGCGCCAGCGCACTCCGCGGGAGACGTTGACTATTGGTGACCGCTGATAGTTTACAGAGGAATTCCAAGAGAATGCGGACCCGATCATACAGGCGGCGCAGAACAACGAGGAGGGAATGACCGGACCCTGCGACCTGGTTGTGAACAAACGGCGACTCTGTGATTGAGTCATCGGGTAGCGATGCTGTGGGTGCTATTGAGCGTTGGTAATAACGCACCGACGCAAAACGGAAGAAGAAGCGCACCGTGCATTTGGAACACTGAATGACCCGCCTATGCGAATTTTGACAGTTCGCTAAATTGAGCTCTCATTTCGCGAGTTCCTTCCGAATAGAAAGCAGTTCGCGGCGCCGCGCATCGTTCGATTTCGGGTAGCCCATCTTAAGCGCCGTGAGCGTATCTAGGACGATCCGTGAAACAATCAGCCGGGCGTTTTCCTTGTCGTCGGCGGGAATGACATACCAGGGAGCTTTGCTTGTGCTGGTCGCACTGAGGCATTTCTCGTAAGCCTTCATGTAACGGCCCCAGTATTTACGCTCCTCAACGTCCGCAAGACTGAATTTCCAGTTCTTTTCGGGCTCATCAATGCGTTTGAGGAAGCGCTTTCGTTGCTCGTCCTTCGAGAGGTGTAGGTAGAATTTCACGATGCGCGTTCCGTTGTCATGGAGATGTCTCTCCAAATTCGTGATTGAACGGTATCTTTCCCGCCAGACGGTCTTGTCGTCATGCGGGTCGTCCGGGAGTCCCTCGCTGCGAAGAATCTGCGGATGCACCCGGGCAATCAACACCTCCTCGTAGTAGGATCGATTAAAGATGCCGATTCGCCCGCGCTCCGGTAGATTGCGCGTGGTGCGCCAGAGAAAATCGTGTTGCAATTCCACGGGCGTGGGATGCTTGAAGCTAAATACCTGGCAGCCTTGTGGGTTGACCCCGGACATCACGTGTGCGATCGCTCCGTCCTTTCCGGCCGCATCCATGGCCTGAAAAATCAACAGAATGGCATAGCGGTTGGACGCGTAGAGCAGTTGCTGTTGCGAACTGAGTTGCACGATGTGCTCTCTTAGGAATCCCTCATATTGCTTCTTCGACGCGTAAACCGGATCGACCCTCGTCGGCCATTTTCGGAGGTTGACTTCATCTCCTTCCCGCACCCGAAAATCCTTTGATTTAATCTTCATGTGTATCCTTTCTGCGACGAGCCGCTGTCTAGGTGATTCTAAGCCGAAAAAAAACCGCAACCTTTACCAGATCCATAAGAACCGCGAAAGCCATTGCTGCGCAAAGCGAATCGGCCATCACCGAGGCCGGTAACGACATTATTGCAATTGCTCCAATGGCTAATGTAGAGGCGAATAGACGATCACTGAAAAATGAAACGATGAACCAAGAGCTCGGACGCGAAGACCACAACCACCGTCGTTCACTACTGTTATAGGTCGGCGTATGATTGCCAATCACGATGATGACGGAAGCGAGCGTCCTCAGCGAATAAATATCGAGCCACATCCGCTAGGCGCCGAAAGCAAGACCGGACGTACAAAACACCACCTCGCCATTGCCCATGATGACGCCCGCGACCGTCAGATTGCCGATTTCCCACGCATTCGGCGTCGGTGATGGCCGAACATTGTCAGTGGTCAATGACATGCCAAGAAAGTCGCCAGCGATCATGATGAGGACCATCCGCAAGAGCGTCAGGATAGCATGCCCCATGATCAGGCCGCATGCCAGAACGAGCACCTGCGCTGTCTTTCTGGTAATTGAGTTCAGCGTGTAGGTCAGGATGCACTGGAATATTACCCCCTTCCTTGACGGCAGCGACGATTCCCGGCGAGTCCGGGTTCACTCAGCGCTCCGGCAGATGTGCTAATGTTTCTGGCGAATTCAAATGTCTTCGAACAACGTTGCTGTGATGCTAAGGGTTGAGGATAGCGGTGTGGTCCACGACTGTTCCTACATCTGCCAGGTTTTCCAGATTCCACAGTACGGTCAACAACGCCCGCCGCTGGTCAAGTGACATAAGTTTTTCGCTGAGCCTACCGAATTTTTCCTCGATTTCGGCATCACTGGGCCCGCGGGCAACTTCCTCGGGGGTGGCCCTCTGGTGCGAGGAGTACTCTACACCGTCCACGGTGGTAACTTCGATCATGCAATTCCGGATGCCGTGAGCGTATTCCGCATCGTACGCTTCCACCAGCTCAAGCTTGGCGCGCTTAATGAAGTCGTGCACATCCGTATCGAGATAGCGTTCACGCTCGTACGAGCTGGGCGTTAGCTCCCCATCCAGAAACGTAACCGCGACGGCGAAAAAGATAGAGTGATCCGCCGTTTCCTTGGTTGTTACCGACCAGCTCTCAGGCCATTCGATATCGCGGTTTTTAAAGGAATCGCGGAAAGTGCAGACGCGCAGCGATACGATGTCTTTTACAGCTATTTTCCTGCGCAAGTCCAGTGCGGCGTTCACCATCAACTGGGCCGATGTTCTGACTGGATAACTCTTTAGGGAGGAAAGCGCTATGGCGAACTCTTCTCCTGCACATGTCAACGGTTTAATGTCGTAACGTTGCTGCATAGTCAACGCCCATACTCCGAACCGACCCTCAAACGGATCGGTGGGGCCGGTCATTCCCTTGGAAGCTAATACTGCGGCAACGATCCCCTGGCGAGCGGCATTCGCGCCGGCGCATGCTTTCCACATCGATATTTCTCCGATACGGGTGCGATGGGAGCAGAGATTGGGAATTACAGCCAGCGATATGGCGTGGCAAAGCTTCGACCTGGAAAGACCCAACAGCTTGCCGCAGGCTGCGGCGACACCGACCAAGCCAGCGATCGGCTGATCCCAGCCCTTTTCTTCGAAAGGTGCGCTATCGGCGAGGCGACACTGGACCTCGTAACATATCGTCAACGCCAGAAGGAAATCGCGCCCGTTAGCGCCCGTTGCTTCCGCCATCGCCAATACACCCGAAAAATAATCAGACGGATGCCCGCCACGGCTACCGCCCAAGCTGCTGTCGTTAAAATCCAGATACCTGACCATGACGCCATTGGCGAACGCAGCGAGCTCAGGTGTCGTTCGCGTAAGGCTGCCGAGTACGCGAGCCGAAAAAGAGGAAGTGAGGGGGATCGCCATTTCCCGCGCTATGCGGGTCGGTGGCGCGTGATACGCGCCCAAAGCGCAGCCTATGGTATCCACCACACGACGTTTGGCATGGTGCAATACACTGTTG
>Ga0207049_1019_pt1 | contig 29983 bp, 26 predicted proteins | sample Alteio_BWMinCont_63_FD_153305 | JGI IMG/M metagenome (GOLD analysis project Ga0207049, IMG submission 153305) | Enriched cells from forest soil in Barre Woods Harvard Forest LTER site, Petersham, Massachusetts, United States -... | ecosystem: Environmental > Terrestrial > Soil > Temperate forest >... | reverse complement strand
CGTTTTTATGCGTGGGAAGGGGTCGGCTGCTGCGAAGGGACCTGCGGACACGTTTGGCAGTATGCCCATGCGATGGCGCGCCTGTTTCCCGACCTGGAGCGAATGACCCGCGAGAAAGTGGATTTCGGTTCGTCGCTGCAACCCGACGGAGCGATTCATTTTCGCGGGGAATTCAATGATATCCCGGCGATCGACGGTCAGGCCGGCTTCATTCTCCGCGCGCTGCGCGAGCATCAGATGAGCGCCGATGCGCAATGGCTGAAGCGGAATTGGGCGGCTATCAAACGAGCCACCGGATGGCTCATCGCCAAGGACGCCGACGGGGATGGATTGATCACCAGCAACCAACACAACACCCTCGACACGGATTGGTACGGAGCCGTCGCCTGGTTGACCGGGCTTTATCTGGCGTCGCTCACCGCGGCGGCCGCGATGGCGGACGTAGCAGGCGACCGCGAGTTCGCGCGCCAGTGCCGCAGTCTGGCCGAGATCGGCCGAAAGAACCTTCTCGCGCAACTGTTCGATGGCCAGTACTTCCTGAATAAGGTGGATAGCAAGCATCTCGATGCCATCAACTCGGGGACCGGCTGTCTCATCGATCAGGTGTTTGGCCAGAGTTGGGCTTTCCAGGTCGGCCTGCCGCGAGTGTTGCCGGAGGCGGAAACGCGCACGGCGTTGCACTCGCTCTGGCGCTACAATTTTACTCCCGATGTCGGGCCCTACCGTCAGGCGTACAAATCCGGTCGCTGGTACGCGATGCCCGGCGAGGCCGGTCTTTTGATGTGCACTTTTCCACGCTCTGATTGGGATTACGCCCAGGCAAAAGGCAAGGGCCCGGAATGGGCGGCGGGTTATTTTAACGAATGCATGAACGGATTTGAGTACCAGGCCGCGGGCCACATGATTTGGGAAGGGATGGTGACCGAAGGTTTGGCCGTCACGCGGGCAGTGCATGACCGTTACCATCCCTCACGGCGCAATCCCTTCAATGAAATCGAGTGCGGTGATCACTATGCCCGCAGCATGGCCAGCTACGGTGTCTTCCTGGCGGCGTGCGGATTCGAGTACGACGGCCCTACCGCGCATATCGGCTTCGCGCCGCGCTTTACCCCCGAAAATTTCAAAGCGCCCTTCACCTCGGCGGGAGGTTGGGGAACCTTCGCCCAACGGCAACGTGGCGATGGAATGGAAGCCAGCATCGCGCTGCGCTGGGGTTCCCTGCGGATTAATACCATCGCGCTTTCAACGCCCCCAAACCTTTCGGGCAACCTCCGAGTCAATATTCGGCAAACCACGGTTCCGGCAGAGGCAAAACGCGAGGGCGAACGCATGCTGATCTCTTTTCAAAAACCACTGGAGCTAAGAGCCGGTCAGATCCTTGAGCTCCGGCTAGGCTGACTCGCTCCGCTCCCAATCTATGAAATCCATCGGTCTTACCTTCACTCTCATTCTTATGAACGCAGCGACTTCGGTACCAGGCGAAGCTTTCGGCGCCAATTTTAGTGCGGACGCCGCTTTTTTGAAACAGCATACGGACCTGATTGTCCTAAACGATCAAACCGGACAATCCAGGATCGCCGTGGCGCCAGCCTGGCAGGGGCGCGTGATGACAAGCACCACCGGCGGCGATAACGGTCCGAGTTTCGGCTGGATTAATCGTGGGCTGATTGCCTCAGGACAAGTCCAACCGCATATCAACGTTTTTGGGGGCGAGGATCGTTTTTGGCTAGGGCCGGAAGGCGGACAGTTTTCGATCTTTTTTGCGAAAGGAGCCAAATTCGAGTTGAGCGACTGGTTTACGCCTGCTGCGCTCGACACGATGCCGTTTGCGGTTGTGAGCCAGACCCGTGACCACGCCGAATTTGCCGCGCAATTTTCTCTGACCAACTACTCCGGAACTCGTTTTGATGTGAAGGTGAATCGGGTCGTGCGTGTGCTCAGCGCCACAGACGGGTGGAAGCGATTAGGAATAGCGCCGGGACACGGAGTAAGCCTCGTGGCCTTCGAAACGGATAACCGCATCACCAACGCCGGGGCCGAGCCATGGAGGAAAGAGACAGGCCTGCTTTCTGTTTGGATTCTGGGCATGTTTAATCCTTCGTCGGCCACAACTATCGTGGTGCCGATCAAGCCGGGCCATGAGTCCCAGCTTGGGGCGAAGGTGACGTCGGATTATTTCGGGAGCATTCCGCCCGAGCGACTGGCAGTGAAAGAGGATGTAGTCTATTTCTCCGGTGACGGTAAATTCCGGAGTAAGATCGGCATCAGCCCGCTGCGCAGTAAAGCCGTCCTCGGCAGCTACGACGCGCAGAACCACGTGCTAACGCTGCTGCAGTTCCAACAGCCGGCTGGGGTAACCGATTACGTTAATTCGCTTTGGAAATTACAGGACCACCCTTATGCGGGTGATGCGGCCAACAGCTACAATGACGGCCCGCCGACTCCCGGCGCCAAACCGCTTGGGCCTTTCTACGAGATGGAATCTTCTTCGCCCGCAGCCGCGTTGGCCCCCGGGAAAAGCCTGACACACCTGAGCCGTACCATGCACCTGGTCGGCCCCGAGTCCGATCTCGATAGAATTTCCAGAGCCATCCTGGGCGTGTCGCTCGAGGACATCCGCTCAGCCCTGCCGCGATGACCTATAAATGGCTGGCGAAAAAAACCAGCATGTCCGCGAGATGCCGTTGCCAGTAGGGCCATTCATGGCCGCCCGGGAATTCTTCATAGCGGTGGGCGATGCCCGCCCTCTTGAGCTGGCGGCTTAATTCGCGATTGTGCTCCAGCAGTGGATCCTCGGTTCCACAATCAAAACGCAGCGGCGGCAGGCGGTCGCGGTTTACTAAGAGGGTTTCCAAAACCGACTCATCGCCGACAGGACACGCGTAGCGCTCGAGCGGTTCCTCGACGAACTGGCTGAACTGTTCGAAGCGGGTAATCGAGGAATGGCCGCCCGCCGCACGGAACTTCTCGGGGTATTTTCCGGCGAGCCGCAGCGCCCCAAACCCACCCATGCTCAGACCGGAAACGAACAGTGGCGGACTGGAACCGAGTGAGGGCACAGCTTGTTGTGCGGCAGCGGGCACTTCATCGAGAATCCAGCGTTCGAAATCCTGATGCGGATGACGCAGGTAACCGGAACCGTCGCCCCACAACCCATCGCTCGGCATCGCCAGGATCAACGGAGGAATCTCGCCAGCGGCGATGAGGCTCGCGGCGGTGCGGTGTGCGCCACCTTTCAAAGGCCAGGCCCAGTGGCTGCCATACACCCCATGCAACAGGATAATTAGAGGCAGATTCGCGTTGGGTGCAGCCTCGTGCGGAACAAACAACGTGAGATCAGCGCGTTCCCTCAGCGCGCGGCTTTTGACCGTGACCCACCTTAGGTTGTCGGTTTCCAGCGCTGGGTCGGAAATTTCGATGGTGCGGAACATAGCGTTCGCAATTGCTCAGTCGAAAACAATTACCCCTTTCGCGTTACAGCCCGTCAGCATGTCATCCAAGGCTTCGGCTAGCTGATCGAGTCGATAGGTCCGCGTGACAAGTTCGTCGAGTTTGAGTTCCCCGCGCCGGTAATGATCGAAAATGCGCGGGAAATCGCGAGCCGGAACACACCCGCCGTATAGCGGCGTCAGGTAAGTTTTGTTCCACATAAACCACGGCATCGGGGCGCAAGCCATTTCGTTGCTGCCGCTGACCTGCAGAGCCATGCCGCCATTGCGCACGAGGCGCAAAGGGGCGAACGCCAAAGCCGGCACAGCGGTCGCTTCAAAGGCGTAATCGGCGCCCCGGTCGTCGGTGAGGTTTTTCACCTGCCGCGCCAGATCCTCGAATTCGGGATCGTCCGGTTTGGGCACCACCGTGTGAGTGGCGCCAAAGCGCCGGGCCTGGTCGACGCTCGCGGGATTGCGGTCGATCGCGATGATCCGCGACGCGCCGCTGAGGCGAGCTCCCTGGATGATGTTCAGGCCGACGCCGCCGCAACCTAAAATAGCAACCGTACTGCCGGGGGAGATTTTCGCGACATTGACGGCGGAGCCGAAACCGGTCATGACGCCACATCCAACAATACAGGCGGATGCGAAGGGAATGCCGAGAGGAAGCGGAGTGACAGCCGCGGCCCGAACGAGCGTGAGGCTGGAGAGTGTTCCAATGTTGAAGGAGCGATCCACCGGCTGGCCTCGCCAGGTGGTGCCTTCAGGGCGAGCATGAGCCTTGGAACGCTCCATCACATAGGCCGGCTTGCTTACTTCGCAAAGTACCGGTTCGCCACGGCGGCATTGAAAACAGGTACCGCAGGGAACCGCCCAGTTGAGAACTACAGATTGCCCCGGCTCCAGACCACGGACCTTTGGTCCAACCGCCTTGACGATCCCCGCGCCTTCATGCCCCATAACCAGCGGCCGTTTCCAGTTCAGCGAGGCATGATCGGTATGGCAGATTCCCGCAGCTTTGATTTCGACAAGCACCTCGTCGTCGTCGGGCTGGGCCACCTCGATGACCTCCAAAGTGAATTGGCCGGTGCCATTGGCAATGGCGGCTCGGGCTTGCATGCGGAAAGACCGCTTGGGTTTTCGCTTAGGGCTTCTCTTTGGCGAAGCCCTGGACTTTGAGCCAGACCAGGCAATCACGCGTCCAGGGATGCCGGCGTTCGGGTTGCCAATCACTCGTGCCCAGCCCGAGGCCGTGACCGCCTTGCTGATAGATATGCAAATCGAAAGGGACTCCGGCCTTCCGTAAGGCCTCGGCAAACTGCAGGCTGTTCTCCACCGGAACAGCTTTGTCCTCCCAGGTATGCCAAATGAAACAAGGTGGTGTGTCTTTGGTAACCTGGAGCTCGTTGGAAAGGTTGCGCACCAGTTCGGCCGGGGGGTCTTCGCCAAGTAAATTATGCTTGGAACCCTGGTGCGTGTATTGCCCCATGGTGATGACGGCATAACAGAGGATGCCCAGGTCCGGCCGCGAACTTTGCCGGTCAATCGGGTCCGCCGCGTCGGGTTGGCCGGCATCGAAGTGCGTCAGCAACGTGGACGCCAAATGGCCGCCCGCCGAGGAGCCCATGGTTCCGATGCGTTTTGGGTCCAGGTGCCATTCAGCCGCACGGTCGCGAACCATCCGGACGGCGCGTGCGGCATCCTGCAACATGATCGGGTGCCGGTAACCGGAGGAACCGAGTCGGTATTTGAGCACAAAGCCGGCGATCCCGCTTTCATTCAGAAACCGCGCATAATCTTCTCCTTCATGATGCGCCAAACCTCCATAACCGCCGCCGGGACAAATGACGATGGCAGCTCCAGTCGCCTGGGCGGGATCCGGGAAGTAGGGAGTGAGGGTCGGGATATCGGTGTCGGCCTTGCCCAGCGCACCCGGAGCGCCTTGGGGCCACAGAGGAAAGGAGTTGGTGGTTTGCGCTCGGATGAGTGCCATACTGCCAAGCAGGGGCAGCAGCCAAAGGATTGCTTTCATGCGTCCGAGCAGCATAACGAGCGAGGACGAAATTCCAAGCGCACACTTAACCGCTTGCACCTCCCCGCTCGCCGGTTATCTTGTCAACCATGAGCAAGACAGCAGTTGACGCAACCACCAGCACCCGTATTGCCGCCCTGGGCAGCCGTGTTTTGAGCGGCGGAGCGATCGATCGGGAAGAGGCCCTTTGGTTGTTTAACCTGGAAAGCCGCGTGGACGTGTTCGACCTGCTGTCCTGGGCCAATCGCATCCGCGAGCATTTTAAGGGCAATAAAATCCATCTCTGCTCGATCGTGAATGTGAAAGCGGGCGCCTGTTCGGAGAATTGCCGTTTTTGCTCCCAGTCAGCCGCCTACCAGACGGATTCCCCGAGGTACGGGTTGATTGAATCCGAGCCGGTACAAGTCGCCGCGGAAGAGGCCCAGGCCAATGGAGTCACGGCGCTGGGTCTGGTAGCCGCCTGGCGGGGGTTGGATGAAGGGCCGGTCCTCGACAACATCTGCGACCGGCTGGAGGAATTGACACGGAGCGGCAAAGCGCGCCCGGACGCTTCCCTGGGAATGATCCGCAGCCAAGCTGTGGCCGACCGTCTCAAGTCGGCCGGCTTGCAATGCTATAACCATAATTTGGAGAGTTCGCGGCGCTTTTTCCCCCAGGTCTGCACGACTCATACTTACGACGAGCGGGTGCAAACGATCCAGCATCTCAAACAGGCCGGCATTAAGATTTGTTCCGGAGGTATCCTGGGCATGGGAGAGACGCGCGAGGATCGTTGCGAGCTGGCTTTCTCCTTGAAGGAGCTCGGAGCCCATGTAGTGCCGATCAACATCCTTAATCCGATAAAGGGAACACCTTTCGGTGACCGCGAGCCGTTGCCTCCGATGGAAATCTTGAAATCCATCGCTTGCTTCCGCTTTATTCTCCCCCGCCAGGAAATAATGGTCGCCGGCGGACGGACGGTAAACCTGCGAGACCTGCAGACGCTGATCTTCATGGCCGGCGCGAGTGCGCTGATGGTAGGCAACTACCTGACGACACTGAACCAGCCCGTCGAGAAGGATCTCCAGATGCTGCGCGATCTCGGTTTGGATCCGCAATGGGACAAACACGGGTTTGTCGACCAGGAACCGGCTGCCACCCCTGCCTGAACCCGTGAGGCCGAACGAGCTGCCCGGGGTGCAGCAACTGCGGCGCCTCGGCAAAAACATCAATGGTTATTTCGGTGAAACCATTGACATCGGCGCGGTGCTAACCGATTGCGCCAATGCTGCGCAGGCCCATGGCTGGAAGGCTGAAGAAATCCGAATCGCGCCGGACCTGAGCTACCCTGTGTTCACTCGTACCGAGGGTTCGGGCACCCCTAATTCGCAAAGCGCATCCCTCCGTCAAAGGATCTATCTCAGCACGGGTATCCACGGAGATGAACCGGCAGGACCGTTGGCTGTGCGGGAATTGCTGCGGAGCAACGCGTGGCCCGCGGTTGCTGATCTATGGCTGTGTCCGTGTTTGAATCCCGCGGGGTTTTTGCTAAACCGGCGCGAGAATGCCGAAGGCCTCGATCTCAACCGGCAGTACTTAAACCCGACCGCCGCCGAGACGCGGGCCCATATCGCGTGGCTGGGACGCCAGCCCCCGTTCGACTTATGCCTTTGCCTGCACGAGGACTGGGAATCCCACGGCTTTTATGTTTACGAGCTCAACGCGGACAACCTGCCATCGCTGGCGGAGGGGATGGTCGCCAGCGTCGCAAAAGTGTGTCCGATTGATTGTTCGGAAATGATTGAAGGACGCCCGGCTCACAACGGGGTCATCCGCCCGAGCTTCGATCCGCGCGCCCGGCCTGAATGGCCTGAAGCCTTCTACCTGTTCAGCTACAAAACGCGTCTGGCCTACACTCTGGAAGCTCCCTCTGATTTCTTGCTCAGCGCTCGAGTTGAAGCACTGGTTGCGGCGGTGGAAGAGGGGTTGCGAGAGTTCTGCAGCGCTGCGAGGTGAAAGTTCTGCTTGGTGTTCCCCAGGCTGGATGCGTCAAATCGCATGGCCCGCGGTGGCGCCGGTCCGCTGCGCCCGCCAATGCTGGGCCAACTCGGTGAGGGTTTTGCTCTTCAGCATCCGTTCTGCCATCGGGAAAACAATCCGTTCCTCGCGATCGAAATGGCGGCGTGAATGGGCGACTGCGGCTAAGAGCAGCTTTTGTGCTTCCTTCAAGCGCGTGGCCTTCTGCACGCGTTGGAGGTTCCCGTCCATCTCCTGGTGCTCGGTCAGGAAAGAGTCGCGCTGGCCGATTTGTTCAAAACAATGCTCGAGGGGGCCCAGGAATAATTCGTCCTCTGTGTCGGAGTGCGCTTTTAATAACTGCCCCATCAGGGAGGCCATTGCCTTGACTTCGCCGAGCGTTTTGAGAGAGGGCGTTGTTTGTTCGAGACGATCGAACATGGTGTGGAAGACCAGGTGTTCGGCAAACAAGGCCTCGGTGATTTTCATCGCGCGACGGGCGTCATGACGAACTCGAATACTCCTCCATGCCTATGCATGAGCAGACCAGGTTGCGATCGCCGTAAACATTGTCAATTCGGCCCACCGCCGGCCAGAATTTGTACTCTTGCAACCATTTCGCGGGAAAGCAAGCTTGCTGGCGGGTGTAAGGCCGGTTCCAATCCTCGCCAGCGATCATGTCAGCGGTGTGCGGGGCATTCTTCAGCAAATTGTTCTGGCGATCGACCTGGCCAGATTCTACGGCCTGAATTTCGGCATGGATGCCGATGAGCGCCTCGCAAAAACGGTCCAACTCCTCTTTCGATTCGCTTTCGGTGGGCTCGATCATCATTGTGCCGGGCACCGGCCACGAGATCGTCGGCGCATGAAACCCATAATCCATCAAACGTTTGGCGACATCCTCCACCGTGACGGTCTTGAATTGGCGCAAGTCCAGGATGCATTCGTGGGCCACCAAACCGCTGAGTCCTTTATAGAGGACGGGAAAATAAGTTTGCAAACGCCGGGCCATGTAATTGGCATTGAGGATCGCAAATTCGCTGGCGCGTGTCAGGCCGGCGGCGCCCATCGCCGCGATGTAGGCCCATGAAACCGGCAAGAGGCTGGCGCTGCCCCAGGGGGCTGAGGCGACGGCGCCCACAGGGTTCTCCCCGCCGAGATTCACGACCACATGACCGGGTAGAAAATCCACCAGGTGCTCCGCCACGCCGATGGGGCCCATCCCGGGGCCACCGCCGCCGTGTGGGATGCAAAAGGTCTTGTGCAAGTTCAAGTGGCACACGTCAGCGCCAATGTCTCCCGGACGGCACAGGCCCACCTGGGCATTCAGGTTTGCGCCATCCATGTAAACCTGGCCACCTTGCGCATGGATAATTTCACAAATCTCGCTGATTGTTTCTTCAAAAACTCCATGCGTCGAGGGATAGGTGACCATCAGCGCCGCCAGGCCTTTTTGATTGGCCTCGGCCTTGGCCCGGAGGTCGTTCACGTCGATATTGCCCTGCTGATCGCAACTGACGGCGACGACTTTAAGGCCCGCCATAACGGCGCTGGCGGGATTGGTGCCATGGGCGGAGGTGGGGATCAGGCAAATATTCCGATGTCCTTCTCCCCGGCTGGTGTGAAAGGCGCGAATCACCAATAGCCCGGCATATTCTCCCTGGGAACCCGCGTTAGGCTGCAGTGAAATGCCGGCAAACCCGGTGATTTCCCCGAGCCAATCCTCCAATTGCTGAAACAGGAGCTGGTAGCCCCGCGCCTGGCGCAGTGGCGCGAAAGGATGCAACCGGCTGAATTCCGGCCAGGTTACCGGCAGCATTTCGACCGTCGCGTTGAGTTTCATTGTGCAAGAGCCTAGCGGGATCATCGAAGTGGTAAGCGAAAGATCCCGCGCCTCCAGTCGTTTGAGGTACCGCAGCATTTCGGTCTCGGAATGGTACCTGTGGAAGACAGGATGATCCAGATATCCGCTCGTTCGAGCAAAAGGAGCCGAATACGAGCAGTCGAGATCGCCCGCGAGTGCTGGCGGTGTGAAGGCAGCGGGGCGGTCCGAGTTAAACACCTTCCAGATATCGGCGATATCTTCAGCAGTAGTTGTTTCGTCGAGCGCCACACCGAACGTGTGGTCGTCGAACACGCGGAAATTCATCCGGCGCAGCTCAGCCAGCTTAAGGATGCGATCGGAGCTTTGGTTTCCGATATCCACGGTGACCGTGTCGAAAAACGTTTTAGGCCCCACTTTGTAGCCGAGGCGTTCTAGCCCTTCGGCGAGCACTTGCGACAACAGGTGGATGCGTTGGGCGATTCTTTTCAAGCCATCCGGGCCGTGGTAACAGGCATAGACCGCAGCGATGTTGGCCAGCAGGGCTTGCGCCGTGCAGATGTTGCTGGTGGCCTTCTCGCGCCGGATATGCTGCTCGCGCGTTTGTAGCGAAAGCCTCATGGCGGGACGGCCTCGCGAGTCTTTGGAGACGCCCACAATGCGGCCAGGCATGTGGCGTTTAAAGGAGTCGCGGGTGGCGAAATAGGCTGCGTGCGGGCCACCGTAGCCGAGCGGTACGCCAAATCGCTGGGTGCTTCCGAGAGCGATGTCGGCTCCGAATTCGCCTGGCGCTCGCAGCAAAGTTAAGCTCAGCAGGTCAGCCGCCACCGCCACCAGCGTGCCTGCCGCGTGTGCACGCTCGGCAAACCCCGCGTAGTCATGGATTGTCCCGCGCGTGTCGGGATACTGCACCAAAGCGCCGAAAACCCGCTCGTGGAATTCAAAATTCTCATGGTCGCCGACGACCACTTCAATCCCGAGAGCTTTTGCCCGAGTGCGAACGACATCGAGCGTTTGCGGGTGGCAGGAGGCTGAGGCGAAAAACACGTTTCGGCCTTCCTTAAGCCCATGGCACATGGTCATGGCTTCGGCGGCGGCGGTGCCTTCGTCCAGGAGCGAAGCATTGGCAACCTCCAATCCAGTCAAGTCGATCACCATGGTTTGGAAGGTGAGCAAGGCTTCCAGGCGACCCTGAGAAATCTCCGCCTGGTAGGGCGTGTATTGGGTGTACCAGCCCGGGTTTTCAAGCACGTTCCGCTGGATCACCGCCGGCGTGATACAGTCGTGGTAACCCATCCCGATGTACGAGCGGAAGACCTGGTTTTGACCCGCTAAATCTTTGAGTGCGGCGAGGACAGCGTGTTCGCTGCGGCCGGTCGGGAGCTTGAGCTGCCGATCCAGCCTGATCCGCGAGGGTACGGCGTCATCGATCAGGGCTTCGAGAGAGGGATAACCCAAAAGGTTAAGCATCTCCTTTGCTTGTTCCCGATTGGGGCCGATGTGGCGCCGGGTAAATTCCGTGCTTGAGGCGAGCAAATCTTCCGAACCAGAGCGCGAAATCTCGGCGCCTGGACGCAGGGTCAGGTCTTTGTGCGGTGCTTCCGTAACTAGCATCTAAAGAAAGTACGGAGAGCCCATCTCAAATCAAGCCAGAACTCTGGCCTTGATGGTGTCGCGTCGCGTTCGCACCGCAAGTTCCACTTGAATTTTGGTCTAAGCGTTTTAATTTAAGTGAACTTCCGTGACCCAGGCCCTATGAGCCCGAAAGTAATGATCGTCGACGACGACGCTCTGATGACGCGCCTGTATCAAGGACACCTCGAGCGTGCGGGGTACCGATTGGTTGTGGCGGCCAGCGGCCGGCAGGCGATCGCGCTCGCTCTGAGCGAACGGCCGGCGGTTATCGTCATGGACATCATGATGGCCGATATGGACGGCCTTTCTGCGCTACGCGAGCTCAAGGGTAACGAGTTAACCAAAACCATCCCCGTAATCGTTGTCAGCGCGCACCCCGAGTATCGGATGTGTCAGCAGGAAGCCCTGGGCAGCGGTGCCTCAACGTTTCTTCCCAAACCATTCGCTCCGGCGCAGCTCTTGAGTGAGATACAACGCCTGGTGGTTCCATCGGCAGACGCGTCAGGTTAAAAACGCGGTTTCCGTGATCAGGTTTGGTTCGGATTTCAGCGGCTGGTGGTTTCCCATTGGCGATACGCGGGGAATCGGTTATGGTGGGAGGTGGCAGCCATCGGGTCCCTTCTAATGACAACCAACCTATGCAAATCACAAAGCAACTGGCCATTTTTCTCGACAATCGACCCGGCATGCTGGCGCGTCTGACAGACGCGCTGGCGGAAGCGAAGATCAACATTTATGCGATCACGACCAGCGATACCGTCGATCACTCTGTGATTCGCCTCGTGGTCAATGATTATCGCCGCGCTATGCATGTCTTTGAAGAATACGGCACGCTGGTGGTCGAGGATGATGTGCTCATGATCGCCGGGAGCAATAAACCTGGTGAAATCGCTCGTATCGCGCACAAGCTAGCCGATGCCAAGGTGAACATCGAATACTGCTACAGTGCGACGCCACCGGATGCGAAAAAGGGACTCCTGATTCTACGCGTTTCCAATCCCACTAAAGCGCTGAAGGTTTTGAACTCTTAACATTTGGCGGCACGACAACCGGCATTTAACTCACTTGGCTTGGCGCAATGGACACAACCGAGGCCTGCGGAAAAGGTGACACCCGCTGGAATGCTGTTCTTGTCACAGTCATGCCGCGCGCACGATGCCTCCCCAGCCTCTAGTCTACGAATTGAACACCCGTTGCTGGTTGCGCGAGCTTTCTCGCGGGGTAAGTAAACCAGTAACCTTGGCCAACGTCCCGACGAGTGAGTTTGAGGAGTGGCGAAGACTGGGTTTCACCGATATTTGGCTCATGGGCGTCTGGACTACCGGGCCTCGTGCTCAGCGCGTGGCATTGGCCAGTCAATCCCAACGACAGCATTATTCCGCGGCGCTGCCGGGCTGGCAGGAGGTGGATGTTGAGGGGTCTCCCTATGCGATCGCTGATTATGATGTTCCGGCCCCGCTCGGCGGCTTGGGCGGGTTGCAGCGGTTCCGGGAACTTCTTCATGAATCAGGAATAAGGCTGATTTTGGATTTTGTGCCCAACCACCTCGGGTTGGACCACGCTTGGCTGAGCGAACGCTCTGAGCTTTTTGTTCAAGCGCCGGCGGACGCCGACGGCGCATTTCTTCAGCAAACAAGCCTGGGGCCGAGGTGGCTTGCTCATGGAAGAGATCCCAACTTTCCCTCCTGGAAGGACACCGTGCAACTGGATTACCGGCGGACGGAAACGCGCAACGCCATGGTTCAATTGCTCCAAAAGGTAGCCGGCTATTGTGACGGGGTTCGGTGTGACATGGCGATGCTCCTGCTGAGCGAGATTTTTGCCACCACTTGGAAAAATTTTCCCGGCTCTGGCTGCCTCACAGAGGAATTCTGGCCTGCTGCGATCGATGCGGTGAAGCAAGTGCGCCCGGATTTTATCTTTCTGGCGGAGGCATATTGGGGGCTGGAATCGCGGCTACAGGCCCTTGGCTTCGATTACACGTACGACAAGATCCTCTACGACGACGTGGTGGCTGGCGATATCCCGGGCCTGCGACGGCACTTGCTGGAATTGCCCGCTCAGTCGCTGGCCGCTTCGGCTCACTTCCTGGAGAACCATGACGAGCGGCGGATCGCCTCACTCCTGGGCTTCCCGGAGCACCGGGCCGCTTCGCTTTTAACGCTGGCGTTGCCCGGCATGCGCCTGCTCCACGAAGGGCAACTCTCGGGTTGGACACGCTCAACACCTGTCCAACTGGTCAGGCGGATGGGCGAGACCCCCGACACAAAAGTGCAGGAGTGGTACAGCAAATTACTCCTGGCGCTCGTGGAAACCTCCGTCGGCCAGGGCCAGGCCACGTTACTTGCGCCACGTCCGGCCTGGTCCGGGAACCCGACGGCGGAGAATTTCATGTTGATCTTGTGGTCGCCCAACGTGGGCCGGTTCGACCTGGTGGTTGTAAACCTCTCCAATGACCAAAGCCAGTGCTATGCTCCCCTACCGGCCCCCGGGCTCACAGCACATGATTGGCTCCTGCGCGACCTCCTGGGGTCGGAGCGTTATCAGCGCAAAGGAGAAGCGCTACAACGCTACGGGCTGTATCTCGATGTGCCACCGCACGCCGCGCAATTATTCCGGTTCGATCCTTATACGTAGAGATAAACGTAGATTGCGAATACCACCGCGAGGATGCCCGCTCCGGCCGCGAGCGACCACAGCAAGCTGCGGTTCCGCGCGGCGAGCGCAAAGGTGGAGATGATCACTCCCAGTTGCGCCCCCAGCATTCCAAAAAAGAATCGCTGGCTGCGCGAATGATGGTGTTCGGCAGAAATATTGCTTTTCCTGACCTGCAGTTCATACAGGTTTGCGATCACCTGGTTGAGCCGCGCTTCAACCTCGTACCGCGCGCTGGCATAGCGGAGCCGAGCCACGGTAAAATCCCGGTTCACCTGAAAGACGGGCGCTGGTTTCTGGACCGGCTGTGTTGCGTCCGCGACGGCTGGACTGCGTTCGCTGAGCGCCATTTGCCCGGCCAACAACTGTTCGAATTGATCGATCGCCTGGTTGATCGGCTTGGTCGCCAGATCAAACGCCTGGGCTCGGTCGCGCGCCACGACCAGAGTTCGGTCGATGGTCTGGTTGTCTACTTGCGCAAGGAGTGCGACCATTTCAGAATCGGGCTTGAGATTTTCCATCGCGTCCATCGCCGCTTTCACGCGAGGATCGATCGGCGTTCCCTCATCAACGTGCGGCACGTTTCCTGTCTTGAGCATTTCTATCGTTTGCTGGCCAGCTCCCGACCCCAGGAAGGCTTCCAGATCGTTTTTGGATTTTTCGACCTCTGCGGGCGGCGCAGCCTGGGGGGACTGTTGCACAGCCGTTTTCAAGGCGGCAGGGTCAAAGGGGTGCAGTTCGGTCGTGCTTTCGAGCAGATCTACCGTGTTTTGCTGCAGCGCTCCGCGCAGCCGCTTCGCCTGGAAAAAACTCCATTGATCGCCTGCTTTGGACTGCTGCTGAGCTCCCAGAGATCGGTCGTACTGTGCCCGAGTCATCTCGCTCGAAGCTAATCCCGCCAGCATTGTGGCCACCACCGCCATGACCACGGGGGTTGCGCTCAAGATTTTGCCAAAGGCTGTAGAAGGGACGTCGGCTTTGAGCTGGTCGGGTATGGTCACTTTCATGCCGGTAAGTGTCGCATACCGTTCCAAAGGAGGGAAGAGTGGAGAAAACGGCGGGATTCAAGCCGGAACTTGGCCCCCTCATTTTTCACGCTTGCAAATAACAGGTCGGCACTTAGGGTTTACGTTATAAATGGCAGGTGCGCGATCGCAGGTTAGTATTCCACCGGGTACCTGTTGCTGATGAATGCTGCTATTAAGTGTCCTAAATGCGGCGAATTGATGGATGCCGGCTTCACCGCTGCGCGATCCGACAGTTCAGCCACGCTTAATTATTGGTTTGATGGCAAGCCCGAGAAGGGCTTTTTCGGCGCGATGCGCACCTCTGGCAAGAAACAAATCCCGGTGCAAACGTTTCGTTGTCCCGCCTGCGGATATCTTGAAACCTATGCCCTTGATACGGGCGCTTAGGAATCTGGTCTTTACGAGGTGCCCCGCACGTTTTCCCAGCGCCCGGTCCGGGCGGATTTGAGGACCGCATCGCACACGTACTGCGTTTCCAGCGCATCGCGAAAGGTAGGGCTCGCCATTTTGTCTATGGCGACTCCTTCCAGGAAGTCTGCGAATTGGTGAACGAAACTATGCTCGTAGCCGATCTGCAGCCCGGGGACCCACCAGTGGCCCATATACGGGTGGTCTCCGTCGGTCACATGAATCGTTCGCCAACCGCGCAGTCGCCCTTCGTCGCGGTGGTCGAAATATTGCAGGCGGTGCAGGTCGTGCAGGTCCCAGCCAATCGATGCGTTTTCCCCATTGATCTCGAAGGTGTAAAGCGCTTTGTGTCCTCGCGCGTAGCGGGTTGATTCAAACGTGGCCAGCGACCCGTTGTGAAATCGGGCGAGAAAAGCGCAGGCATCGTCGATGGCAACCTTTTCCACTTTGCCGGTGAGGGTGTGCTTGCGTTCCTTGATAAAGGTTTCGGTCATAGCACTCACGCGGTCCATTCCGCCGTTAAGCCACAAAGCGGTGTCGATACAATGTGCGAGCAAATCACCGGTCACGCCGCTGCCGGCGACTTTTGCGTCGAGCCGCCAGAGTCCGGCGCCGCCCTGCGGCAAATCTTTCGAGATCGTCCAGTCTTGCAGAAATTTTGCGCGATAATGGAAGATACGCCCCAGACGGCCTGACTCGATGAGTTGCTTGGCGAGGGTGACGGCGGGAATGCGCCGGTAATTGTACCACACCATATTGGGTACGCCGGCTTTTTCGACCGCTTGCACCATTTTGAGCGCCTCGGCTCCATCGCGTGCCAGCGGCTTTTCACAGAGGATCAACTTCCCGGCTTTGGCAGCGGCAATGGCGATGTCTTTGTGCATGTCATTCGGACACGCGATGTCCACTAGATCGATGTCCGGCCGGGCGAGGAGCTTGGCCCAATCAGTCTCGACTGATTCGTAACCCCACCGCTTTGCGAACGCCTTGGTCTTGGCAGCGTCCCGCCCGCAGACTGCTTTCAGAACCGGTTGGTATTCGAGATCGAAAAAATTGGCTGCTTTGCGAAAAGCATTGGAGTGAGCGCGGCCCATGAAGCCATAACCGACCAGCCCGATATTGAGTCGTTTCATAAGTGGTTCCTTGGCCGAGAGCAAAGCGAGTCGCTCGGCCATAGGCAAGACCAAAGGTATAACGGGCGTCAGCCCCGTCGGCTCAATAACATTTCAACCAAAGGCACGTCCTCGGGGCGGGTAACCTTCGGGTTGGGTTCGGCGCTGACGACCAATTCCACGGGTTGGCCTATGAGTTCGCAAGCGGCCGTGTCATCGGTCAGGACCAGGCCGTTTTGCCTGGCCTGGGCAAGAGCGCGGCGGATGATCTCGACTCTAAAGGTTTGCGGAGTTTGCACGGCCCAGAGCCGGGACCGATCGAGCGTGCGTTCGATGCGTCTGCCATCGGCAGACTCCTTGATGGTATCAGTCACGGGCTGTGCCGCCACTGCGGCGCCCATCCGGCGAGCCGCGATGATCGTCTGGCCGATAATTGCCTCGGACGTGCAAGGCCGGGCCGCATCCTGGATGGCAACCACCTCGGCGGCGGGCGCCAGGGCGCGCAAGCCATTCCAGACCGAGTCCTGCCGCTCCTTGCCTCCGGCGACAAGACGGTAGGGTTTTTGAAAATGGAACCTGGCAGCCAGATCGTTGAAGGCAGCCTCCGTTCCTTCTCGAACTACCAATACAATTTCTTCAATGACTTTCGCACAATCGAAACGGCGCCAGGTGTGCGCCACTACCGGACTGCCGTTCACTTGCAGAAAGAGCTTGTCGATGCCGGGTCCCATACGAATCCCTTTGCCCGCCGCCACAATTAAGGCCGAAACCATAACGGCAGTTTAGAGCCCTGCGTCCGCAGGCCAAGGTCGAAGTGAACTTCGTCAAAGCGGTTGCGGTTTTAAGACCTGAAGCTATGCTGCGGTCGATGCCACGTTTCCCTCTCATTTCCGTGTCTTCGCGCCGCTCGACGATTTCATGAAACTCTTTTACACCGGCCCGGTGATCAATGCAGAAATGCTGGTAGTCATGCTGGAAAAACATGGCATCTCCTCTATCCAGGAATTCGTTGACCCCGATGTGCCGGACGCCGGCGACTTAAGCCGGCCGGCGAAGGTTTTCGTTGCCGAAACCGATTACGACCGGGCGTATCAATTGTTTTACGCGGAACGACAGGATGAGCTTTGAATAGTGTTCCGGCCTTAAAAATGGAATTGACCCCCGTGACGGAGCATGGGCTTATAAGCGGGACGGGCCAGCCAATCGATCCATGAAAATTCATTCCAGAGCGCTGCTACGGTGTGCCGCTTTTTCCGGCTTCATGTTGTGGGCGTGTGCAACGTTATCGGCCGCGGACTCGAGCGTGGCTGGCTCCGTTTCGGAGGGAGGGCGGACCTTTAACGTGTGCAGCTACGGCGCAACTGGCAATGGTTCCACGCTTGATACCGCTGCGATCAACCAGGCTATCGAGGCCTGTTCGCAGGCCGGCGGCGGCGAGGTGCTGATCCCGGCCGGGCGGTATCTCTCGGGAACGGTACATTTGCGAAGCCGTGTGACGCTGTGCCTTGGAGCGGGAGCCACGCTGGCAGGCACCACCAATCTGGCTCTATACGAGCAGCCGGAGGTGCCGGCTTTCATGCCGGAGGCCAGGTGGGGAAAGTGGCACCGGGCACTTGTCATAGCCCAGGACGCCGAGGACGTCGCGCTCATCGGACCGGGCACGATCGATGGACAGAAAGTCTTCGATCCGACGGGTGAGGAACACGTGCGCGGTCCTCACGCGATCAATTTCATCAATTGCCGCCGCTTTGTTTTGCGTGATTTTTCCATCGTGGACGCTGCCAACTACGCGATATTTTTCCAGGTCAGCGACGACATCGACATTCGAAACGTAACCATCCACGGTGGCTGGGATGGCGTGCATTTCCGCGGCGCGCCGGAGCGCTGGTGCCGCAATGTGAATATCGTCGGGTGCCGCTTCTACACCGGCGACGATTCCATCGCGGGCCGGTACTGGGACAACGTGGTGATTGCGGATAGCATTTTGAACTCGTCCTGCAATGGCCTGCGATTGATCGGGCCGGCGACCCGCCTGCTGGTAAACAGCTGTCTTTTTTATGGGCCTGGGCAGCGCGCCTACCGGACCTCCAATCGCTCCAATATGCTGAGCGGAATCGTTTTGCAACCGGGCGCGTGGGATAAAACCGAAGGAATGCTCGACCAGGTATACATCGCCAATATCACCATGCGCGACGTGGCGTCGCCTATCACGATCTGGACGAAGCCCGGAAACCCGGTGGGGCGCATTACGATCGCCGGTCTCAATGCGACGGGTGTTTACCGCTCCGCCCTTTCCGTAGAAAGCTGGTCGGACCTCCCGATCACCAACGTCGTTCTGCGCGCTGCCAATATCGAATATAGCGGCGGAGGCAAAGCGGCGCAGGCGCTCCAGGAGGTAAAAGGGCCGGGTGTCGATGCGCGGCCTTTGCCCGCCTGGGGGGTGTACGCGCGGAATGTCGAAACCCTCATCCTGCAGGATGTGCGCCTAAGTGTGGCGCAGGACGATTTTCGGCCGGTGATCGTTGCGGAGGAAGTCCACCAGCTTGACCTCGATAATTTGAAATTCACACACATGCCGGGGGTTGCGCAGCCGTTGGTGAAAAAAACTGTCGGCCAGGTGAACGTTCGCGACACGGATATTTCCGTTCGCTAGGCGGCGGAATTTAAATCCCGCGTTCGCTGATCACCGCGTTTTTTTCGCCCAGGACGATCACCCGCGGTTTCCAAAACTTAGCCTCGTTCGCCTCGGTTTCGGTGAAGCTCATGATGGTCAGCAGGTCCCCGGGCTTGCCCAGGTGTGCGGCGGCGCCGTTAAGAATAATTTGGCCCGCGCCGCGCTCACCGGGGATCGCGTAAGTTTCGAAGCGAGCTGCGTTGGCGATATTGCTGCACAGGATTTTCTCGAACGGCAGCAACCCCACCATCTCCATCAAAGCGCGATCGATGGTCAGGCTGCCCTCATAATTAACGTCGCCCCCGGTGACCTGGGCGCGATGAATTTTCGATTTCAGCAAGTAAACGAGCATGTCCGGCAACGGTTAGCGTATCAAATGGACGATTATGGTTTCGTCATCACATCGGGACTCTTGAGTCCGGGCGGAAGGGGATTAAAGGCTTTGAACATCAAACCTTCGGTCGTGGCGCTGCCGCCATAGACGCTGAAGGAAAAGTATTTTGCCACCTGGTCGAAGGGCGGCAGCAGGGAGAAATCGACCCATTGCTTGATTGCCTCGTCTCCGCCGGCCAGGCCAAAAGGGGCCGGGAGCAGGCTTGAGCCTCCAGTGGACCCGGATGCCGGAGACTTGCGCAGCGCTTCGAAAAAGCCCCGCAACGATTCCAAATCGTTTTGATATCCGAAGAGCGAAGTTCCCGGTCCGGTAACCCGTTGTGCCGCTTCGGCCAATCCAGTAGTTTCGCGCAGCGCCTTTCCCTGGCTTTCGCTGTTACGCAAGTATTCTTCCACCAACGAGGCGTCGGTGGACAGGGCGAGATAGCCGGCCCCGGCGGCGTAGGTTAGAGTCGTGGGCGTGCTTGAGGCGTCGCCGCTGCCGGGCATTCCCATCGGCCGAAGTGGGATGGAGTAAACTTTTCTTCCAAGGAATTCCCGCTCCTGCGGCGGCGTACCCGCCTGCTGGCTTAAATAGACCAGCACACTCCTAAGCGAGCCGGCGAGCTGTTCCGGTTGGGGGGAACCGATGAGGAAAAGTGACGGCGGAGAGCGCAGGTCGTTTAAGGTGCTTCCGCGAGGAGCTTTGTCGTAACTGACCAAATCGTCCCCGAGGTTGCCGATCAGATTTTTCCGGATGTCAAAACCCGGGTCTTTATCCCGTGCGGCGGTGTTGGCCGTATCCAGCAGGAAATTGATCCCACTCAGCCACTGCGGAGAAATGTCACCGACGGTTTTCTGCAGCGCCGCCCAGGCTTTTTGGGCGTCGATTCGCCAGCGTTGGAATTTGAGCGCGTCTGCCGGCACAAAGCGGGGCGCGTTAAATTCCTTGGGCTCGCCCGCCAGGATTTTGAAAATGCCGTGGCGCGTGGTTTCCGGCACGCCCAGGAAGAACTGGAACAGCCCGCCTTCGTTGGACTGCTGATAAGTAAAAGCGGCCGTTTTCAACGAGTTCAACCCCAAAGCTTCGATAAATTTGTCGGGCTTCAGATCAAAAGGATTAGGGGCGTCTGGATTGTCCGTTTTTTTGGCCGCCGCGCGGCTTACCAGGTCAATGAATACCTTGAGATTCACCCAGCCATACACCGGCGCATCGCGGAACATCGCCAAGTGGTCAGCGTGGTAGGCCGCAGTTTCGCCTAACGTCGGGACTGCCCCGCCAGTGAGATGGACTACGATCTTTTCCAGAGCTTTTACGCAGTTGCCGGCCAGCAGCAGGGATTGGTACTGGCCCAGCACCACCTCGTCTTTCTGCTCCGGTTTTTTTGCCTCTTGGTCATCCCCTGGCTCCTGCGTTTCCGCCGTCTTGGGCAGGAATTTACGCATCGTTTTAGGCACATCGTTGGTCGAAATCGGCAGCACCAGAAACTCGATTTCGCGAATTTTTTCGGTGCGCAGGGTTTTCCCAGCCGCAACCCATTTTTTTCGCAGGTCCGCAAGGGCTTTGGCCAGCTCGCCGCTCTTGTCGCGAGCATCCAGCAGCAGGACCAGCCCGGGGGTCTCCCCGTCCTGGCCCTGCCAATTGTTCTGCGTCAGAGCAAGCGTAATCTGTCCTTGCGCGAGTCGCGTGTAATCGCCGATTTTGATGTCCAGGTCGTGCTCCAGCGGCTGCACCAACTGCTCGTTCCATTTGGTCAGGAATTTGTCCCGGAAGGGTCTCATGGACGAATCGTTCCAGAACTGGGCCAAAGGCAGCTTCCTGACGAGCTCGCGCAGGCGGACGAAATCAGGGGCGGTGACCATGACTAATGTATCGTCGGGCAGCAGTTTCTCGGGGGCTGGGATGGCGGCCGGGGCGGCCATGGCAATGCAGCCAGCCGCCGCCAGGAAAAGGCTGACCGCCTGCAGCTTCAACGCTCCAAGCAAGCCGAGGGAGGACCTGTCGCTGTGATAGCTCATTTTATAAGAATTGCCGTTGCGCGCGTGGTCTATGCACCCGTCAAAGCAGGTCAGGTTTGGCAAAACGACCGGTAAGTCCAGTTAAATATTAGTCCACCGGACTTGCCTGGCGAGTTCGGCTCGGTGGCTGAAGGTAGTGGTAGGCGTTGCTGGGATTGTCATTGGAGTAAGCAAACGCGTCCCGATGATCGAGGAAATATTTCACCGACTCGATCGGAATGGCGAAGCCAAGGCCTTCGCCGAAGGTGATCTTCATGTTCGTGATGCCAACGACCTCTCCTCGCAGGTTAAACAGGGGGCCACCGCTGTTACCCGGGTTAATTTGAGCAGTGGTCTGCAGGTACAGGTCGCCCGACATCGGGCGGGTCTTCGTGCTGAGGATGCCTTCGGTCACCGTCCGCTCCAATCCCAGCGGACTGCCGATGGCGAACACACTGTCTCCCACCGCTAGAGCGTCGGAGCTGCCCAGTGGGATGGCCTTGAATTTAGGGGCGTCCTTGTCGTCGATCTTGAGGAGCGCCAAATCTCCAAACTTATTGATCGCGATGATGCGGATTTGTTTGTAGCTCTTGCGCTCCAGTTCCCCGTTCGTCCAGTGGTACACCTCGACTGAAATTTGCGTTTCACCCTCGATAACGTGGAAATTGGTCATGAGAAACCCCTCGGAATTCAAAATGAAACCTGAGCCCAGTCCGCTGGGAGTCCGCACCTGCACCACCGCCTCACCCAAATCGTTAACCAAATCGCGCACGGAGCGGACCGGCAATGGCCGGGTCACGGTCGCGTAAAAGGCAGAATCATTCGCTGCCGGAACGGGGCTTTCCACCCGTGTCTCGGGCTCAGGCACCGCTTTTCGGCTCATGGAAGCCTCCGGCGAGGAACTTTCTGTTTTGGAGACTTTAAGAATCTGGCTGCGGGGAATGACCAGGACCGTATAGCCGATATCGACTGCCACCATGTCCCGCTTTTCGGAAAGCACCTGCCCGACCACCGCTGCTTTATCCTTTAGCTGGATGGTGTCGGCGAGTGCCGCTAGCTCCATGCAGCAGGCCAAGGCTGGGACCAAAAGACACTTCTTTACCATGCGCCGAAAGTAGCCAAAAATAAGAGGTTTGCAAGGCAAATGCCGGATTTGAGCGCTGTTGGATTACCAACAACGATCGCGTCAGGGCGCCCGAGCGAACGTCAGCTGCTACTGCAATTTAAGCCGCACGACGCTAATTGAATTTGCCGGAAAAGTGTGGTGAAAAGTTGGGCCAGAACAAGGGATAGTGCTCTCCACCGGCCGGACTCGATTGGGCTGATCCAGCGTGTTTTCGTCGCCTGGTTTGTCCGATGCCAGGACGATGGCGATCGCCTGCGCCGCCGGCTTGCCGCCGTTCAGTGCGACCTCGGTCTCCTGATTCTCGGTTGAGACATTGACCACTTTGAGGATCAGGTCCCGTTTGGTTCGGCTGGCGGTGGCGTAGAGCGCCCTGGTTTTTGGATATTTTACGTCATGAATCAGCTTCCCATTGAGGGAACACTTGATTCCCTCATCTGCGACTTCGATTCGGATATCATACCAGCGACCAGTCTCGATGCCACCGGGAACCTCGTTTCCGACGATGCCATCCATCTCGATCGCGTGCCGGGTGTTTCCCCACCCCCCGATATTCCACCACGCTTTGGCGTTTTCATCCTGTACGAGGAAGGGAATCAGAAATCCTTCGTCCCCGCTGAGCTTGCGGGCTTTGAGGGTGTAGGTGTAGTTGCGCCAGGTCTTATCACCGGCAAAAGCACGGACATTTTCAGCCAACGACTTCTGATGTAGCGTCCCGTCCTGAGCCGACCAATCTCCACTGCGCAACCGCCACCCTTTTGTGCCGTCGGCAAAATCGCAGGAGAACAGGATTTTCTCGCCCTGCGTGACTTTTAGTTCTTTGAATTCCGCCTCCGTCCGCCAGGTGCCGACGCCGATGGCGCCAAACTTAGGGGCCACCAGTGACTCCGGGGATTGGACGTTGACAGGCAGGACGACGTCGCCGCGGTTCTCGCTGAACATCTTTTGCACGTAATAACTAGGAATTCCGTACGCGCGCGAGCTGTCAAAATCGATCAGGTCCGGATTCCACTTCTTGTAATTCACGTTCGCAAAGAGTGGCGCGTAGGAAGCCAGCACCACCACGTCCGAGTTGCGCTCGAGCCCGGTCATAAACGCGGCCTCGCCGACTGCCGCGCGCAAGTTGCCCTCGCCACAGCCCTGGGTGACCGCGTACTCGCCCACGTACACCTTTCGTCCGGCGCGGTCATACGAGTCGTATTTATCGGCGTTTTGGATGAAAAACTCCGGGCTTGAATAGTAATGCTCGTCCACGATTTCCACGGGCCGATTGTCCGGCCGGCCTCCCCATTCATCCGCGACGAGGTGCATCTGTGGATATTTGGCCTTTATCGCGTCGTAAAAAAGCGGATAGCGCGCCTGGTAAGCCGGCCCGCCGTTTTCGTTGCCAATCTCCATGTACTTGAGATTAAACGGGGCCGGGTGACCGTTGTGCGCGCGCACCGCGCCCCAGGTGCTTGTGACCGGGCCGTTGGCGTATTCGATCGCGTCGATCGCGTCCTGCACAAACTCTTGCATCTGGTCCAAAGGCACGACCTCTTTGTGGGACATGCCACAGTTGATGACGAAGAGCGGTTCGGCTCGCAGGTCTTCGCACATCTGGAGGTACTCGTGATAGCCGAGGCCGTGGGTCGCGTGGTACTGCCAGATATTGTATTGAGTTCGGCGCTCGGGCGGCGCCCCAATGGTCTGTTTCCACCGATAGGCCAGGTTCATGGTGTCGCCTTCGACCCAGCAACCGCCGGGAAAACGGACAAAGGACGGTTTTATGCCAGCCAGCATTTCCGCCAGGTCCGGGCGCAGGCCGTTGCTGCGACCTTTCCAGGTGTGTTTGGGAAAAAGAGAAACCATATCCAGCCAAAACGTTCCCGGCCGGCTGGCACTAATCACCAATCGCGCTTTTGGATCGGTGCCGCCGGATCGTAGCGTCGTTTTGTACGCTTTCCAATCCGGTGTCAGTGACGCGATCTTCGCGCTGGCGTAAACCACCCCAGCCTCACTTTCGAGCGAGACCGTTAACGGCCCGCCAAAGCCATCCGCAGCCCGACTTAGAAAGGAGAGTTCATAAGTCTCGGATTTCTTGACGGACATTCCCCAGAAGCCGCTGTTTGCCACACCTGCCCGGCCGGTGCCGATATCGGTGATTTCCACTTTTAATGAATGTAGGTTTTTGGGACTGGCAGGCAGGGTCGGGTCGATTTTGAGAACGACCGTTCCCGGACCGCTCTTCAATGTTGACCAATAGTCGGGCCCCTCCGAGTCTTCGAAGTTCCGGTTGCGCACGAGTTCGGCGTACAAGCCGCCGTCCGCCGAGCAATTGATGTCTTCAAAGAAAATGCCGTACAGAGTGGGGCTGAGCGCATGGCCGGGATGGACCAGATCAACGGTGAGGGTCGAAGCCGCCGCCCCTCTTGAGGCTGACAACATCCAGGCCCAAAGGGTGAGGGAGAGAAAGAGGGCGCCTCGTGAGTAAATTCTAAAATGATAGCGAGAAAGGGTCATGGCATTTAATTAAGAATCTTATATAAAGACCATCCTCACGTGGTCAAGTTGAAAAAAACCAGTCGGCTATCCGGTCATCTGGACGGACGTCCTCGAACCCTACGACGTTCTTCCCTCCGCCAACAAACCGCTCGCGGTCTTTGGTGCCCTATCGTTCTGGTGGTTCGGCGAGCACGGCACCCCGCGCATCGACACCAGCGAACACATCTGGTTCGCCAACGATCAGTTGGCAGTCAGGTTCATCGAAGAAATCGACTTCGACTACGCAGCCCCGGACGCCGTAGCAGTCCTAAAAACCGCCGCCGCATAGGACCAGGAACGCCGCCTTCAGGCGGCAGCGAACAACCAGCGGCGGCCGTCCTCGCCTGCCAACGCCGGGGGCATCCCGCCCCCGGCAAAGCTCCGTAGCGCCATGTGTATAGCGACACGAACCAATAAAAAAACTCCCCCTCCCCGCGAGGAACGAGCGGGGAGAAGGGCCAAACATGAAAATCGCAAACCCCGCCCTCGGCGGTGAATTTGATATCCACGCTGGCCAGTGCCGCAGGCGTCCTCGCCCCGAGCAATGACTGCGAGACACAGAAAACCGCTTGACAATAAGGCCGGTTATTCTAATAGTTCAATATCGTGTTATTACATTAGCAAATCATTCATATGAAATCAGATTGGCTATCATCCTCATTCCTCACCGTTTTATTCGTTTCTGTTTTCCTGCCACCGGCCTACGCCGCCACCACGTCTCTCCCGGGCGACCTCCAGTTCGTCGCCCCAGCCTCGCTCCCCACGCACGCAACCTGGTTTTCACTGCAGGGCTGGGGGAAGTACCCGCCATCTCCAGTCAACTGGTGCGCGGGCAGAACTGACGTCGTATATTATCATTCCCCCTCCTACAGCTCGAATAACATCGTTATTGATGATACGTCGGTAGATTACCTCCAGGAAGTCAGCACGACGCCGCAACTTGCAACTGCCACTCTCGGCGGCGGCGGCGCGATGTTCGGGCCGCTCGTGTCTTACAGCTCAAACGATTTCTGGTTGCAGCCGATTCCTGACACGAACCACGTCGACCAGGTCAGCATCATCGCTCACGGGGTCACAAACGGCCTTTGGCAGCTCAACCAATCCACGCAGGGCTTTTGCCAGCTCTTGACGAAAACGAATTTGGATCATTCGCCATGGAGTCTTGGCCCAATTCTCTTCGATGACGGCACGGCCAAGGATCTTGTCTTTTCGGACGTGGTCCAAGCCCCGCCAGAAACCTTCTTCCGAGGCGTAGTTGGAACAAACGTGGCGTCAATTGTCCCCCTGTCCACTTTGGCGATAGAACCAGATGCGTCGGGCAATGGCGCGCAGAATGCCAGTTTCCAGATTTTCCTTCAATCGCAGAACATCCAAGACGTAACGGTGGTCTACCAAATGAGCGGCACCGCCAATCCCGGAGTGGACTACAGTAACTTTCCCGGCACCCTGAGCGGGGCACTTTCCACCGTAACGGTTCCAGCCTTTCAGCAGTCGGTCGTTGTTAACGTCCAGCCTCTGCATGACCCAAAAATAGACTTTGATGAGCCCGCCATCTTTACCCTGGTTGTCACGAACGGTATTCTCGTAGACCCTACGGCGCCATCGGCGACACTAACCATCAGCGACAATTTCGGCCTGACAAACATATTCGACATCGTTGCCACTAACATCCCGAACCCAGTTGGAATTGATTACAACTCTGCAAATCAATCCCTCATTCTGCCCATTAATTATGTTAATAACGACCCGAATTTTGGCATCCTACACACTAACGGCGCTCTCACCAATTGGTCCGGCCTTCGAGCGATAAATCCTGGTCGCGAACCAAGAATCTTTACCGTCAAAACTACGTCTAACGGCTTGACCGCAGGCGACCTCCTGTTTGGCAACGGCGAACCGGGTGGTATCGGTTGGCTTTCCGCGAACGGGGCCGTTTCAAACCTCAACTGGATAACGATCACCAATGAACCGAACCTCATCGAGGGCATCTACATTGATCAGACTGGTATCTGGAGCAACGATGTTCTGGCAGTTTCGGGATCCGATGACAGCTTGAGCGAGACCAATCTCAATGTTTGGCGAATCCACACTCGAACAAACGCCCCGCAGCTGGCTGCCTCAATACCAACTAGTCACCTGGAAGGATTGCTCACTCTATCCAATGATACTCGTTATGGGCCCTGGGCCGGCAAGCTGCTAACGGCCGACGAGAACGAACATTCCGTCCTTGCCGTGGACATCCATGGCGCCTTCACGACGCATTTTCTCAGTATCAATGCGGATACCATACGCCTCATTCCAACAAACCAAGATCTCTACTGCATTGATTTCAGACCCACCGACCCCGATCATAGCCAAGTTATAAGGCTCTCGAGAAACTACTTCGCCCCCTTCACGGGAGACATTCTTATGGTGCAAGCAGGGGAGGTGCCCCCCGATTTTCCGGCCTTGGTCATTGTCCATTGGAACGGTGCTTGGTTTGAAACCCACACCATTTCTCTGAACGATTATTTCCCAGCTCCGGACTTTTTTGAAAAAGCTGCCTTCGCGCCAATGATCCTAGGCCCCGTTTCCCCATAAACTTTGTGACCAACAGTTTCAAAATGCGTGAGATCCACGCCAAATGCGTGAAATCCACGCCGATGCAGGCGGGTTTCTTAGCGCCTGTGCCGATTTCCAACATGGCACTCGCGATGCTTAGATAAAAAATTTATGAATCTGAAATTGTTTTGCGCCGGAATCGCATTGTTGACGGCACCATTTTGGGCGCGCAGCCAGGGTAACCTCCAATACGATCAGCAGAGCTCGACCAACGAGGGCTTGCCGGCTTACGGAGAGGGCGGGACAATGCAGGCCTTCACTGCGCCCTGGGGCCAATCTTTCACGCCCGCATTTCCTGGAGTGGACTTTATCCGGCTTATGTTTAGCGACGGCAATGTTAATGACGGCCTGGGCGCCACGATACACGTGGAACTTCTCTCTGGGTCTATCTCCGGACCCATTATCGAAACCACGCCCCAGCTAACGATGCCAAACCTATTTCGCGGGACCGCTAGTTTCTTTTTTCCCTCTACGGTCCCGCTTACCCCAGGCACGAAATACTACTTCCGCCCCATTCTCGATTCCGGGGGGACGTGGAATATTGAATCCGGCTCGTTTTCCTATACAGGAGGAAACGCTTATAACAATGGATCCATCTCCGGTGGTGGCCAACTCTGGTTTCGCGAGGGCATCATAGTCCCTGAGCCCACATCCACAGCTCTGCTTCTGATCGGTACCGCCATTTTCCTGTATCGCCGCCGCGCCCAACGCCAGTCAGAATTTGCAGCCCGAACCCCGCCGCGTACTTAAAACCCCAACACTAACGTCTAAAGCGCAGTCTGGCCTCCATTCCGCGCCGCTTGGCTGGAGGCCCTAGTCGCTTCGCCTGAGAACAACCTGGGGCAAATGCGCCGCCAATAACCTCCATCCCATTTCAAAATTTCAGCTTTCTACTTTCTGCTTTTCCCATGCTCACGCAGCTTTCCACCATCAAATCCCGCCTAGCCATCCCGGCCGCCGACCTCACCAATGACGACCTCCTCACCAGCGCCATCGCCTCGGTCACGGCCCGCTTCGACAAAGAAACCAATCGTACCCTCGCCCGCAGGGTAAGCGCCACCCACGAGTTCGACGCCACCGACACCGAAATCCTCCCCCCGCTTTACCCAATCGAGACCGTCACCAAATGGGAAACCAAATCCTCGGAGGCCGAAGGCTGGAAGCAGCAGCCCGTCACCGGCTACCTAATCCGCGCAGGCTCGGTAATCTCCCTGTCCTCCGCCCTCAGTCCTCCGTTCTCCACCCAGCCCCTGGCCCGCATCACCTACACCGGCGGCTACGTTCTCCCAGGCACCGACCCAGCCCAAGGCCAAACCCCGCTCCCAGACGACCTGGAACAAGCCGCGGTAGAGCAGGTCGCATACTGGTTCCAGACCCGCGACAAGCTCGGCCTAAAAAACTACTGGCCCTCCGGCGGCATCTACCTCGCCTTCACCGGCGCCGACCTGCTGCCCTCAGTAAAATCCGTTCTCTACCGTCACCAGCGCTGGACCATATGATTGCTCCCGTGTTCGGCCGCAGCGCGGCCCCAAGCTCTTTTAGTAGTTATCAGGACTATCTCGCTCTTTGACATTTAAAATCATCGGAATATAGCCGGCGCTTGGCTAAGCACCCACACCCTCCCGGCTCCTGGCAGCATTGGCGCTGCCCCGGGAGGGGGCCCTGATTCCCGCGGTTTGAGCTTTCCTGGGCGATTGTGCCTTTGCCGCCGCAGAGGGTTTCTCCGTGTTCTCTGTTACCTCATGTAAAATTCCCCGCGGTCGGCCCTTGGCGGTTGGCGCCTACCCGCCTGCATTCGTCCGATTTGCCTAGGCTCGTCTAAAGATTTGTCTAAACTGGCCCGCGCGGCATGAAAGCAAAAGACATTTTTGGTCTCGCTGTGCGACTCATTGGGCTGGTGTTCCTTTACCAGGGCATCTCGATGGTGCCTACAGCGTTCAGCAGCATTTTTCCTCTGTTCCCACATATCTATTGGAGGAACATCATACCTAGCGTGATCATGGTGGGATGGCCGCTGCTTGCGGCCTATTGGCTGATCCGAGGCGCACCGCCGATAAACCGCTTGGCGTACGGTGAGGAAATGCCGCCGCCCACGAAGTCTTCGGAACCGCTATTGAGCGAACGTCAAAACTACTAGACGCGGCACGCTCGCTCCGCAGGCCAACAGTTGACCCGTCTTGCGGGCTGGCGTCGATTCCAACCTCGCGACCGCGGTGCGTACCGCCGTTGTCCTGGTTTTCACTTGGGGAATCGCGCTGGCAACCAACCCGCTCAACTCGATAGCGGGCTTATCGCGCCGAACCATGGTGTTCCTCGTGCTATCAGGGCTTGCGACGGGGCTTTCCTGGCTGTGCTACTTCCGCGCGCTCCAGCTTGGGCAGGCCTCACGGGTCGCTCCTGTGGATAAGCTTAGCGTGGTGTTTGCAATCGTGCTGGCTGCGCTCGTCTTGCACGAACGGCTGAACTGGCATCATTACCTTGGCGGTTCGCTGGTAGTTGCCGGGGCGATTGTGCTGGCCTGGGCCTGACTGCCGGAATTACGGCGTTACGACCTTGTAAAAACGGTGTGCGTTG
>Ga0207049_1018_pt1 | contig 30094 bp, 28 predicted proteins | sample Alteio_BWMinCont_63_FD_153305 | JGI IMG/M metagenome (GOLD analysis project Ga0207049, IMG submission 153305) | Enriched cells from forest soil in Barre Woods Harvard Forest LTER site, Petersham, Massachusetts, United States -... | ecosystem: Environmental > Terrestrial > Soil > Temperate forest >... | reverse complement strand
ATGCGTAAAGAAGCGCTCGTGCTCATCGGAACGGACGAGCATGATGTTTACGAACTGGCATAGGGCAACGCTTGCGAAAGTCAGTGTGGTGGCTTGGTAATACAGCATACTGTGGCTGTCGATGTTCACAGGGCTGAAGCCACGACGCACAAAAAAGAACAAGAAGTTAGCGTAGGATAGCCCGGCGGATAGCAAACCTAAGACGATAAAGCTTTGCACGGCTGGTGGGTTGACAATGTGGTCACGCAGCCGGCGGGGGTGTTCGCGCATTAGCTCACCTTGAGCAGCATCCCAGCCGAGAGCGGTAACGGGCGATATCTGTGTAATGACGTCGATGGCTAATATCTGTATGGCGCTGATGGCAATGGGTATCTGAAACAGCACATGGCATGCCAGACCGATCAGCACCGCCAGTAGCTCGCTGGCGTTGGCGTACATGGCACACAACGCGGCCTTGCGAATGTTTTTGTAGGTTAGGCGGCCTTGCTCGACGGCGCTAATGAGTGTGCTGAAGCTATCGTCCAACAACACAATTTCGGCGGCGTCTTTGGCGACATCGGTGCCGGTTTTGCCCATTGCTACGCCAATATCGGCGCGTTTGAGTGCTGGTGCGTCGTTAATGCCGTCGCCGGTAACGGCAACCACACGGCCACTGTTTTTGGCGATTTCTACAATCCGTAGCTTGTCTTCTGGCGCCACTCGACTAAAAACTGCACCACCACGGTCGACGAGTTGGAGGATTTGGCTGTCCGCTAGTTTCTGTAACTCATCACCGAGGATAATGGTGATGTCCTCCGGCTTGTCTGCTAGGTTGGCGTGACGAGCAATGGCTTCGGCTGTTGTGGGGTTGTCGCCGGTAACGACAGAGACTTTGATGTGTGCTTTGCGGGCGGCAAGCATGGCGGCCGGTACTTGTTCGTGAAGCGGATCGATCATACTTACTAATCCAAGCAGCGTAAAGTCCTGTTCGATTTTATCCATTTGCATATTTTTTAGGTCAGTATCTGCGGGCAAGACACGGTAGGCGAATGCCAGGTTGCGCATGGCCTTTTTTGCCATGGTGTCATTATATTCGGTGAGTCGCTTGCGGTCGGCTGACGTTAATTTTCGCTCAAATATATGGTCGTGCAGCTTACTGCTACGTTCTAAAATTGATTCTGGTGCACCTTTGGCAAAGACGTAAATTTTGCCGTCATGGTGGCGCACGGAACTCATTAGCTTGCGGGCAGAATCGAACTGGAACTCTTTTATTTCTTGGCTGGAGGAGTCTAAACCGTCGGGTACAATACCAGCTTTGCGGGCCAGGGTAATCAGTGCACCCTCCGTTGGGTCACCAACGACGTACCAAGTGGCATGCTGATCGTCTGGTGGATTCACGTGGGCGTTACTGGCAAGTACGGCCGTCGAAAAGAACAGATTTAGTTCTTTTAGCGCCGTTGCAGTCAGCGGTTTTTGCTGTGCATCAACCACGCTGCCGTTGGTTTCATAGCCTGTGCCTGTCACGTCATATTCGGTTTTGCCAATCAAAAGGTGTTCCACGGTCATTTCGTTTTTAGTGAGTGTGCCGGTTTTGTCGGTGAGGATAACGTTGGTGGCACCAAGCGTTTCAACCGCCGACAGTTTTTTGACTAATGCTCGGGCTTTAGCCATGCGAGCTGCCGTTTGCGCCAGGGTGATGTTTACTTCAGCTGCCAAGCCATTTGGAATCATAGCTGCGGCAATGCCAATGGCAAACAGTAAGGCATCGTGCACGCCAAAGTTTGCCTTGAGCGCAACAAGTGTTAGGACTACTGCCAAAATCAATGTGCCCTGGACCAATCGCTTTGCCAGGTTATTCATTTCTTTTTGCAATGGCGAACTGTCGGTTGTGGTTACTTGGCTGAGCGACGCAATTCGCCCCAGCTCGGTGTTCATGCCGGTGCCGACTACAACGCCGTGACCATGCCCAGTTGCTACCGTTGTACCCATAAATAACAGATTGTGGCGGCTGCCAAGTGGTACATCGCCAGCCATAGCATGCACAAACTTACGGCTCGGCTGGCTTTCGCCGGTCAGTGCAAAGTCATTGGTGGCCAGCTCTTCCTCATCCAAAATACGCAGGTCGGCGGGCACGGAATCACCCTCTTCTATGTATACAATGTCGCCCAGTACCAGTTCACTGGCATTAACCTCGCTCAATTTTCCGCTCCGAACGACCTTTGCCTTGGAGACCAGCAGTTGGTTAAGGCTTTCAAACAACGTCTCGGCCTTGTGCTCCTGCAAAAAGCCAACCGTGGTATTCATAAGAGCAATGATGATCAAAATCGTCGCTGTTTTCCCATCGTGCAAATACAATGAGAGCCCAGCGCTGACCAGCAAAATAATAACTAATATATTCTTAAACTGGCGCGCAAAGGTTGTCAGCGTACTTTCGCGGTGCACCTTGTGCAACACGTTTGCCCCCAAACGCTCCAATCGTTCCTGGGCTTCGGCTGGCATCAACCCAGTTTCGTTCGATTTCACCTCTGTCAAAACATCAGCAGGTGTCAGCCGATAGTAATTTAAACGCTTATGCTCGTCCATTAGAGGTAATTATACCTGTTATGGAGACATTTTGCTTATGCTTGCATTATAATCAATTATATGACACACTAGTATCTCTTAAAGAGATTTTGGACCATATGACGAGTATAGCGCATAACAACACCTATCCTATCGATGATGCACCTGATTTGCTAGGGCCTGAAGTCGGATTACGAAGCTACATGGGTGGCAGGCTGGTTGCTGGGGCGGCTTCTGCTGCTGACGACGAACGTGGATTAACTCCGTGGGAGCTTGAAGCGAATGGTTTTGCTCCGCCCGAATCTCCGTCCGAAACTTTGTCCGATCCACAAGAAGCATCGGCGCAACCAGATTCTGCTGAAGCCGGGGATGCCACGCAGGAATCGGATCTGCACAAAAACAGCCGTTCCTTTCTGCGCAAATTGCTCGATGTAGAAACGGTACCAGAGGATTTGACTCCGATGAAGCTTGAAGGTTTCATGGATCTCGTAGGATTGCTGTATGTGCAAAATATCCCGGTGGACGAACGTAGTCAGCGCAGGAACATAACAACTGCCTTGTATCGCATGACCATACTTCGGATGCACGTTCGTGGTGCTACAGACAAGGAGATGATTCAAGCAACGCCCGTTGCATACCAGGGGATGATTCGCGGCGTACCACGGGCTGTCAGTAAGACGCTGCACAAGCAGGGGTTCTCACCCGAAAGATTACGGGATTTGCTTGGCCGTTATTTGGCGGGGGATGCTATCGACTATTCACATGAGCAGTCTGAGCTCGAAGCTGTATTGGTGGAGCCAGCTGCCCCGGAAGCTATCGACTTGGAATCACCCAAACGACTAGTTCCAAGTAAGCCAGACCCGGCGCTGACTAAAGAAGTGTTGGCCGCAGGAATGATCGCCAGTGCCCACAAACTGCTGGGCAATATCCTGAAGGATTACGATGATAAAGCGCTTCGGCTGCTAGCTGGACACCTCGTGGGTATGAATAACCTTGGCCCAGAAGTGTTTGACGCAGGTGCTAAGCTACGCCGTAAACTTGAGTCAGCGCAAGCCAGTTCGGTTACCAATACCCGTGTTGGTCATGATCCAAAGGCGAAGCACGTTATACATAAAAAAGAACTTGTGCTCATGCAATCGCTACTTCCAAGCTTTGGTGAAGATCAGCTCCAGCCGACAACACTGCGGGCCGTGTTTCGTGCCGAACAGGATCGCGAGCCGCAATCTGATCTGACATTCGAAATGCTACAGAAGGTAGTTCTCAGAATTTTGCGAAAGATTGACAAGGCAAAAAAGTAATCAGACCCACCAACGCTGTATACTGGAGCTATGGCTGAAGAGGTGACGGTAAGAAAGAAGCTCGCAATCATCGACGGTAAGTCGGTGTTTTATCGTGGCTACTATGCAATGCCTAATTTAGCGACCAAGGACGGTACGCCCACCGGTGGCGTGTTTGGCTTTGCAACTATGGCACTTGAGGTCATTCGTCGTCTAAAGCCAGATTATGTGGCTGTTGCATGGGATAAACCCAAGACCAATATTCGCAAGCGCCTAGCGCTGTATCCAGAATACAAAGCTGGCCGCAAACCGCCACCACCCGATTTTTACGCCCAAATTCCGGTACTGCAGGATTTGTTGAAAGCATTTGGCTGGCCACTGTACGAGCTGGACGACTACGAAGCCGACGACATTATGGGCACGCTAGCCGTGCAGGCAACTGCCCAGGATATTGAAACGATGTTGATTACCTCCGATATGGACATGCTGCAATTGGTAAATAGTCATGTTAAAGTCTTTGCGCTCAAAAAAGGCCTGAGCAACATCGAACTATATTCGCCAGAGAGTTTCACGGCCAAATACGGTATTGATGTGCACCAATTTATCGATCTCAAAGCACTCAAGGGTGATTCGTCCGACAACATTCCAGGCGTGCCTGGCATTGGCGAAAAAGGTGCGGTCCAATTATTGCAAGCATATAAGACACTCGATGGAGTGTATGAAAATATTGCGCTCATTAAAGATACGTTGGCCAAAAAACTCGAAGCTGGCAAAGATCTGGCCTATCTGAGTAAAAAACTTGCCGAAATTTGGCTCGATGCACCAATTACATTGGACTTGCAGGAAGTTGATGGCAGCAAGGCCGACCCGGCAGCCATTCAAGACAAGCTCCAGAAGCTTGAATTTCGTAGCCTTGCGCGTCAATTACCAGAGATAATGCAGGTTCCAGTCGATAATTTGCCAAGTGCTGGCAACACCGAACTTAAAACTGGCAAAAATAGTATCATCGACTCAGCCGCGGCATTTAAAACGGTCAGTATTCCTGATTCTGCACAACTTTTTATTCATTCAAGGTGTGCTGGCAAGCATGGTCGTGATCCGCAGGTGTTGATTCTGAGTGCGGACGGCATCACAACCTATACGTTTAACCTCACAAAACTTGATTTGCAGGCAGTTGGCTCGTATTTTTCGGCGCTGAGCTCGGCTCAACTTGTGGGCTACGATGTAAAGTCAACGCTCAAGGTGCTGCTGGAGCTTGGTGTTACATTACCCCCCGTGAAGCACGATGTGCTCATCGGCGCATTTTTGCTCAATAGCTTGCGCCGTGAACAAACATTGACCGATCTTGCCCAGGCAGATTTAGATTACGATGGTTCATCATTTGAAGAGCTTGATATTGAGGAGCTAATGCAGCGAGCGCCAGAGATAATGAGTGTAATTGCTGGCTTATATGCGCAGCAGACAGATGACCTTAAAGCACTGCCAAAAGTGGCTGATTTGGCTCGTGATATCGAGTGGCCAGTAATTCCTGTGTTGGCAGGAATGGAATATGAAGGTATTGGACTTGATACGGCGTATTTAAAAAAGTTTGCCATCCAAATCGACGACCTTATTTCGGACTACGAACAACAAATTTATGGCATAGCGAACCAAGAATTTAACATCGCTAGCCCGGCCCAATTGGCCGATATTTTGTTCGAAAAGCTACAGTTGCCAACGCAGGGAATCAAAAAAGGCAAAACGGGGTACTCAACCGCCGCCAGCGAGCTCGACAAGCTCCGCGGCAAACACGAAATTATCGACCTTATCACGCAATACCGTGAAGTCGCCAAGCTCAAAAATACCTACGTCGATACGCTCCCAACCATGGTGGACAAAAATTCCCGCATTCATACCACGTACAACCTAACCATTGCCCAGACTGGCCGGTTGAGCAGTATCGATCCAAACTTGCAAAACATTCCGACTCGTACCGATTTAGGACGTCATGTGCGCACAGCTTTTGTAGCGGGCAAGGGCAATAAACTGGTGAGTGCTGATTATTCGCAGTTCGAGCTTCGCTTGGCCGCATATTTGGCCGACGATAAAGAACTGGTAGATATGTTTAACAGAGATGTTGACGTGCACACTGCCACCGCAGCGCAAGTCTATGGCCGAGAATTGGAGGACGTTACCAAACAGATGCGCCGCGCCGCGAAGGTCATCAACTTTGGCATTATGTATGGTATGAGCCCGCACGGCTTGGCAGTGGCCGCCAGCATGACGTATGAGCAGGCTGGCGCGTTTATTGCCCGCTACAAAGAACTGCGTAAGCCGATGTTCGACTATATGGACCGGGTGCTCGAAAAAGCCCGCAAAGATGGCTATGTTGAAACCTTATTTGGTCGCCGTCGCCCCATGCCCGATATTCATTCGTCAAACTTCATGGTGCGCTCTGGTGCTGAGCGTGCAGCTATTAATGTGCCAATTCAGGGAACAGAGGCGGATCTAGTAAAAATGGCCATGATTCAGGTCGATAAAAAACTCCGCGCCCAACACAACGACTGCAAAATGTTGCTCCAAGTCCACGACTCAATCGTCATTGAGTGCCCCGAAGCCGTAGCCGACCGCATAGCCGTGCTACTCAAGGAAGAAATGGAAGGTATCTACGAACTCCCCGTGAAGCTAACCGTCGACACGACCATTGGCGACAATTGGGGTGAGTTGTAGATGCGACCGGATGTGGCATATAAAAATTTGGCCCTACTTTCGATACTTCTAATCTGTAGTACTACTACATTTATGGTTTTCAAATGGCGAGGCAATAAGTCGATGTCGCTTAGTTTGCATGCCGCGGCACATCGACAGGCATATCTGTTATTTGCGACTGTTTTGAGCATCACCGGGGTGCTTTTTTATTTATTTCAGATCAAATGGCTGGTGCCAGAGTTTCATTTATCGCTCGCGTACAAAATCTTTGCAACACTTGGCTTAATGCTTCAACTACTAGCCGCTTGGTTCCCAGATGTTAATAAATTAGAGCGGCGTATCCACCGGCTATGTGCGTACGGCCTAGCGGCGAATATGACAGTACTTCTGGCGTTTTTGGCAGCAACAGGGCAAGTGTCAAACTTTGCCAGGGCCGTGTCCGTAGTCGTGGCTGTCGGTATGCTAGCGGTTTGGTATATTTACATATTTGCTCCTAAGCTAAGACCATACTATTTGCTTTACCAAAGCGCCTATATAATGGGATTTTTTGCCGCAATACTATCCGCAGTGTATGGTTGACAGATGATACAAGATCAACGGTTAGTTTGGAATAAAAAACATACGTTGGGCGATCACGAAAAGTACCGTAATGACGTGAATCTATTCGCCAAGATGGTGTTGCCAGAACTCAAAAAAGGCTCAAGCTTGCTCGATTTAGGTTGTGGAATCGGTAAAGACGACAACTATTTTGCATCGAATGGTGTGACGATTACGGCAACTGATTTTTCTGATGTTGTCATCGCCGACGATATCGCCAAGTACCAGCTGCCAAATTTGGCATTTGTCGTTAGTGATTTGTCCGAGCCGCTGCCACACAGTGCCAATTCTTTCAACGCCGTGTACGCACATCTCTCATTGCACTATTTTTCGGACGACAAAACACGTGAAATTTTCGCTGAAATCGCCCGTGTGTTAAAACCTAGTGGTAGACTGTTCTTTGCCTGTAAATCGATTCATGACCATCTCTACGGTGAGGGCGAAGAGGTCGCCCAAGACACATTTGTACGCAAAGGCCACATCCGCCACTTTTTCTCACTGGATTACTGCAAAGATTTACTCGCAAAAGATTACGTTGTCGATCGCTTGGAAGAAATTAGCCAGGATTATGACGGTGATCCGTCAACGTTTATCTATTGTTTTGCTACAAAGAAATAGTGGTATGTATCGCTGTCGAGAGGTGTTTATGATAAGCAATGTCAGCTATTTTACAGACTTTCTATAGCAAATCACCGATACTCATGCTCGTACTGGAAATGCGGTTGATTGCTCGCGACGGAAATAACAGGGGGAATTATGGCAAGAGGAACGTTAGACGTGCTCAATGGCGAGCATCCGGATAGGCGATTTGATGAGATAATTGCGCATAATGCACGTCTTGAAGTGCGCGACACTCTGGAAATTCTAGGCAAGTTTGCGCACGGCGCAGTCCAGGAGTCGCTTAATTCGCTGGCAGTTTTGGAATATAGTGCCGGTCAGTTAGCTGTTGGCGGTGGCGCACATCCGATGGTAAGGTACGTGTCATCTAACTGATAGAGACGTATAACTTTGGATCGTGCACCCGTAAATAGCCTGCGCCGGATTTAGCGGCGATCTGTGCTGCTTTTAGGTTGATTTCAGGATCGTATTTGTTGGCGCCAGGCACGTCTTCACCAGTTTGTGAGTCGGTAGCCAGGAAGCGCTTGCGCGAATGCCCGATCATAACTTTTTCATCTGGAACGAGCTTGGCAAACTCCAGTAACTGCCAATTTAATTTCATGCTTTTGCCAAAGCCGATGCCAGGGTCTAGAATAATATTTTCGGCCGGAATACCGGCAGTAATAAGCTTGGCTTTTTGAGCCAATAATTCATCACGAACTTGGTTTATAGCATCTATTTTGATCTGTTTGTGGGCTAATTGAATGTCGCCGTGTGCTGTGCGTGGCAGATGGCTAATGATAGCCTTTAGTCCGTGTTTGGCAGTCACTTCGATCAGCGCTGGGTCGCTAAAGCCAGTTACGTCATTGACGATAAAACTTCCATATTGGGTGGCCCGTTCTACGATTTCTGCATGGCGGGTATCAATAGAGATTTTGCCTGGATACTTTGGTATCAACACCTCTACAATTGGCTCAAGTCGGCGCCATTCTTCTTCGACCGAAGTTGGCTTTGCCCAGGGGTTGGTCGCCTCACCGCCAACATCAACCATGCTGGCTCCTTGGCTCAATAATTCCTCGGCGCGCTGTAACGCTGTAACGACACTCAGGTACTCGCCACCGTCACTAAAGCTATCCGGCGTTACATTCAGCACGCCAACCAGTTGTACGCTCATATTAGCGAGTATAGGCGACTTTGTTATAATTTGACACATGGCTAATGAAAAACTATTTCATGTTGGCGTCAAAGCGCTCATTACCAACGAAGCAGGGAAGATATTAATTTTTGATGCCAATATCAAAAACTTCGACTTTCCGAGTGACGCAACACCGCATAGCGACCTGCCGGGCGGCCGCGTAAATAATGATGGCGAGAGTCTTTTGCAGGCTCTCAACCGCGAAATACTAGAAGAAACAGGTATTACGCACGTTGAGGCCATCGAATTCATGACTGCCGTGATGTCGGATGTACAGATTCCTATATCCACAACCGAAAAAGTCGGGTTATTACTGATGATCTACAAAGTTACGATTCCCGTGGACAGCAAGATAGCTATCAGCGACGAACATATCAGTTACGAATGGGTTGACGAAGCCGAAGCAAAACGGCGTCTAGCTTACAAATTTACGACAGCATTTACCGATCTGCTCTAATCAGACTAGGCTGCTACAATGATAAGGTGATAAAAGCGATTATTTTCGATTGTTTTGGAGTGTTGGCGACCGACGGTTGGCTGCCATTCAAAGAAGAGCATTTTGGGTACGATGAAGGTTTGTACGCGCAGGCCACTGATTTGAACAAGCAAGCCGATGCCGGACTGTTGGATTATGCAGAATACGTACATCAGATTGCGCTTTTGGCCGATGTGACGGATGCAGAAGTGGCATCAAATCTTGATAGTAATGTGCCAAACAGGAAGTTGTTTGCCTATATACAGGAGCGGCTGAAGCCGAACTACAAGATCGGACTTCTGAGTAATTCTGGTGGAGATTGGCTAGACCGGATATTTAGCCCCGACCAAGTGGCGTTGTTTGATGCCACGGTATTGTCGTACCAGTTAGGTGTTGTGAAGCCGGATCCGCGTATGTACGAGGCAATAGCTCAGAGATTGGGTGTTGCGCTCGACGAGTGTGTTTTTGTCGATGACCAGCAGCGGTACTGCACGGCTGCCGCCGAGGTTGGTATGCAAACGGTCTACTATCAAACGTTCGATCAGACCAAGCGCAACCTCGAGAAGTTATTGCAATAAAGGCCTTGTAAAATAGTGCTAATGGTGATACTATATGTGTATTAAATTGAGAGTAGGTAGAAACTGTGCGCTATTTCGTTGGTTTTTTGATCACCATTGGCCTGATTGTGCTTATTTTATTCCTGTTGCTCAGTGGCGGTAAGCCGTCGGCACCAAAAGTAGCACCGCTCAATCTCGAAACATACGCCTACACCAGTTCTACTGCACAACTTATTATTGACGGACCAATTGTTTCCGACCAGGATCACCGCGAAGTTCAGATTGATGTCAGTGCAACAGAGGTAACAATCAATATCTACCAAGGTTATGAGCAAAACTTGCTGCAGACCAAGACCTATCCGAACAACGACCGTTCATATGCAGTTTTCTTGCATGCGCTGCAGCTTAATGGTTTTCAGCTTGGCGATAACAGCAAAGCCTTCTCTGACGAGCGCGGGCACTGTGCAACTGGTGAACGCAATATTTACTCGTTCAATGATGGCAGCAAAGATCTGTTCCGCTACTGGTCCACAACTTGTGGTTCTGGAACTTTCAAGGGCATGGTTGGTCCCAACGTCTACCTGTTCCAAAAACAAGTGCCTGACTATGCCAAGCTGACTGCTGGCACATCTATCTAGCGTAGGACCTCAGTCTGTGGATTAGCGAATGCGGAAGGTGATCCTTTTTTCTGTTTCTGCGATTTTGCGGAGTTCGGTTACGTTTAAGCGGAGTGTGCTTGCAAGTGCGGCGCTGGAGGTGGTTACGATGATGTCACGTTCGCGTACCAAGACTTCAACGTCTTCCTGGAATCGATCGGCTACAAACTGTTTAATGGCCTGCATTTCGGGTGGTTCATCAAAGTCTTTTTTGGCCAGCAGATCGGCAAGGGAATTCGACATAGGACTCTTATAGTAGCGCATTCATCCAGGCCTCCACAAGAAGTATTGGTATACTTAATAGTAGCAAGAGGAGAATTATGCCCGAATTACCCGAAGTTGAAACGGTGCGCGCCGGTCTGAGCCGATTGATTGTTGGCAAGCAGATTGCTGCAGTTGATTTTGACTGGCCAAAAAGCTTTCCAAACACCAAGGCAGACGTGGATACTTTTCTGATTAGTGCCAAGATCATGGCGGTTACGCGACGAGCAAAGGTGTTATTAGTTGAGCTTTCTAGCGAGTATAGCCTGGTTATTCATCTCAAGATGACTGGCCAGCTGGTATTTCGCGGCAAAAATATCGAGTTTGGTGCGGGTCACCCAAGTGACTCATTAATCGGCCCGTTGCCCGATAAATCAACGCGCGTGACGTTGCAATTTACAGATGGCAGCACGCTGTTTTTTAACGATCAGCGCAAGTTTGGCTGGATACGATTATTGCCAACCGTCGAAGTTCTAAACCTCGCCTTCTTTCAAAAAGTTGGCCCAGAACCACTGGCTAGCGACTTTACCTGGCAACTCATGAAAGACCGCTTATTGCGGCGCAAAAACACAAACATTAAAGCTGCATTGCTCGACCAGTCGGTCGTGGCAGGCGTTGGTAATATTTATGCCGATGAAAGTTTGTGGGGAGCTCGTATTCATCCTGCGACGATGGTACGTGACCTGTCTGATAGTAAGTTTAAGGAACTGCATAAAAGCATACAAGCTATCTTGAGGTTGAGTATCGAAAAGGGTGGCTCCAGTAGCCATACTTATGTGAATGCTGAAGGCAAAAAAGGCAGTTACATGAACTTTGCCAGTGTGTTTCGTCGTGAAGGTGAGCCATGCCCACGTTGCGGGATGACTATTATCAAAACGCGCGTTGCGGGGCGCGGAACGCATATTTGTCCAAGCTGTCAGCGGGTCTAGCTGGCTTGGTGCTACTTTTTGCTGAGTTTTTCTAGGAATTGTTCGACTTCGGCTGGGTTTTTTAGGCGGTAGTGGGCTTTGGTGGTGCCACGTCCAACTTTGATGGTGTATGCACTCGCGGGTACGCCAGCAAACATGTCTTCATCGGTGTAATCGTCCCCAATGGCTAAGACAAAATCGGGCGATGTACTGTGGAGCCAAGCAATCGCAGAAGTGCCTTTATCGATGCCAAGTGGCCGGACTTCAAGAATTTTGTTGCCTTGTTTGACTTGTAAGCCGTATTTTGTTGCCATCGGCTTCAGTACGCGCTTGAGGATTACCAGATATTTATGCGCATAGTAGGGGTTTGCTTTGCGGTAGTGCCATACCAGGGCCGCGGTTTTGGTTTCTACAAAAGCTCCGGGTGTCTTAGCGGCATATTTTTCGAGTACTGGTGCGATTATTGCTTGCCAATTATTGCTTGCTGTATTTGGCGTGGTTTGCCAGTCTTTATCGGCTGCTTTTTTCGTAAAAATACCATGTTCAGCAACCAGTGAAAGGTGCAAATGGCCCAACCATTCGTCCAGGTTTCCCCTGCTGCGACCACTAATAATCACCACGGTATTATCTGGTGTTTGAGCCAGTTTGCCCAATAGTCGTTTTACCTTTGGTGATGGCGCTGCGTCTTCTGGTCTGCTTGCAAATGGCGCCAATACGCCGTCGTAATCGAGCAGAATGAGCCGCTTAAACGAGCGGTTGTAGTCGTCGACAATCTGTTTTTGCTTTAAATCGGACAAGCTGGCAGTTGGACCTTTGCCTAACGTGTTATTTTGGCGTAGTGATTTCATAAAGCCGCCCGCCCAGGTATGAATGGTTGAATCGGCGATGGTTTGTTGCATGATGGCGACTCGCTTGGCGAACTTCTTCCTTGGCATATTTATGGCACGCTTTAATCCGCGCACGAGTGAAGCTGGTTTGGCTGGATCAACCATGATGGAATCTTTTAATTCTTCGGCTGCCCCAGCAGTTTTGCTGAGCACCAGGACGCCGCTATGGCCTGAGCGACTCGCCAAATACTCCTTTGCCACCAAGTTCATACCGTCGCGGAGCGGTGTAATGAATGCGATGTCTGCTCGTTGGTATAGTGCCCGCAGCTGCTCAAAACCTAGCGATACATACTGGTAATCAACGGGTTGCCAATTGCTTGTACCAAAGGTGGTGTTTATCTCCATCACCAACTTTTCTAGTTTTTCTTTCAGTCTTTTGTACTCTTCTATGTCGGTCCGTGATGGCACGGCTATCATGACGAGCCTGACTTTTTTATGTAGATCAGGATTTTGCTCCAGGAGCGTTTGGTAGGCAACCAAGCGTTCTACCAGGCCTTTTGAAGGGTCCATCCGGTCGACGGTAATAATAATTTTCTTGCCCCAATACTTCAGTTTGAGCCGCAAATATTCTTTCCTGACACCCCATAACCTGTTAGCTCTGCGCCATTTTGCATAATCGATGCCAATTGGGAAGTCAGTTACGCGTACGACGCGGTCGCCCAGCAACACCTTGCTTGGCTGTATGGTACCAAGATCGTAGTGCCGGACAGATTCAAGAAAGTTATTGGCGTACGGCACAATGTGAAACCCAACTAAGTCAGAACCTAAAACTCCGGCCAACAGCGCAGGTGCGTCGCGTAGTTTTGTAAAGCCTTTCATGGGTGGAAAGGGAATGTGCAAGAAGAAGCCGATTTTATCGTCTGGCCGTTCTGCTCTGAGCAATGCCGGCAGCAACATTAAGTGGTAATCATGAACCCAAATATTACTTCCGGCGTTGCTGCGGGCCAGTACCGATTCGGCATAGATCTTGTTTACCTGCCGGTAGACTTTCCAATATTCGTCTTCTTTTTCGACTGCTGATTTACTGAGAACTACATCATGAAATAGGGGCCAAAGTAGCCGATTCGAGTAGCCGTTATAAAAGCCATCAATCTGTTTTTGCGTCAGGAATACCGGGTAACAATTGTGTTTAAGTAGTTCGTCGCTGATGATTTGGCGTTCTTTTTCGCTTAAATCATCACTGGCCAGCCCTGGCCAGCCAATCCACTTATTGCGTCGATTATTGGCGTACGAGGCAAGCCCCATAGACAACCCACCGACACTCGGAAAAAACTCTAACTTTCCTTCAGTCTTCTTGACGCTGACAGGCAAGCGGTTCGATACGATAATAAGACCCGGACTCATCTGTAAGCATCATTGTACCGTAGCAACCATTAAATCAAAATGAAATTCCCCACAGGGAACATGCACAATTCTCTGCGGGTCCCCTATAATGGGGTATATGGTTCTGACGTTGAGCGGGGAAAATGGATTTGGGCTGAAGAGCGAGCTGCAAAAGTTGGTGGCTGAGTTCTTGGCGGAGCATGACGAGTTTGGGCTGGAGCGGATTGATGCCGAAGAGGTAGAATTTCCACGTTTGCAGGAAGCATTGACGAGTTTGCCATTTTTGGCGGATAAAAAAATGGTGGTCCTGCGTCGGCCATCGTCCAGTAAGCAATTTGTGGAAGTTGCAGAAAAGTTGCTTTTGGAGGTACCCGAAACGACAGAGGTGATTATTGTTGAGCCAAAGCTCGACAAACGGTTGGCTTACTACAAATTTTTGAAAAAAAAGACCGATTTTCGCGAATGTAACGAGCTTGATGTGCCTGGTTTGGCTCGCTGGCTGGTTGCGCAGGCGAAAGAGCAGGGTGGGTCGGTAACGACGAGTGATGCGCAGTATTTGGTCGAACGTGTTGGTGCGAATCAGCAATTATTGGGCAATGAACTTGAAAAATTACTGCTCTATAATGCTAGCATTACCAGACTAACAATTGATTTATTAACCGAGGCAACGCCGCAAGGTACGATATTTCAATTACTGGAGGCTGCATTTGGCGGCAACGCCAAAAAAACGCTCGATTTATACCGTGAACAGCGCAGCCTAAAAGTTGAGCCGCCACAAATTGTCGCCATGCTTGCTTGGCAGCTGCATGTGCTGGCGCTTATTAAAGCAGCAGGTGACCGATCGGCTGATGCTATTGCGGCTGAGGCAAAAATCAGTCCATTTGTGGTGCGCAAAAGCCAAGCAATTGCTCGCGGACTAAGCCTCAGTGAACTCAAAAAACTAGTAGCCGACCTACTAACTATAGATGCCCGTAGCAAACGCGAGAACCTTGACGCCGACGAAGCTCTGCAAAACTACCTACTAAAACTTGCCAGCTAGTGACCACTGTTCGACCAAATGGTTTTTTTGCATACCCCACCCCGAACACATTACCATTTCAGGTATAGTATATTCTAAACTGTATTCTAAATATTTTTACCGACATATTGACTAAATATGTAGCATAAGCTACAATGTAAATTAAGAAAAATAGTCAAAAAGGAGATCGCATATGTTTGCATCTAATCTAGCTCGGCTCAGGGCTAACTCTAACCTATCGCAACAACAGGTTGCCGAGAAGCTCTATATGGCACGAGCGACCTATGCCAATCTTGAGGCTGGTAAGAAATCGCCGACACTTGAGCAGCTGAACGCTATAGGTGAATTGTTCGAGGTACCGACTTTCCAGTTGATTGAGGGCGTATCATCGCAGCATAGCTCGGCTGAGATACAGCCAGCACGGTTTTCATCAGCCAATGATGACGACATAGTACCAAGGGAGACGGTCACGGAACGTGTGGACACTCTCCGCGAGGTACTGCTCTATGTACTTGATAAGGTAGGTGCAAAACCGAATGTAGGTGAGACGGTTCTATATAAGTTGCTCTACTTTATCGATTTTGACTACTACGAAAAGACCGGTAAGTCAGTCACTGGCTTACGGTATATGAAGAATCATCATGGCCCTACGCCAACCCAAACGTTTGTAGCTGTAGTAAAAGGCATGGAACAAAAAGGTGATCTAGAAATTGTTAGTACAAAATACTTTAATCATATTCAAAAGAAATATTTACCCGTGATTAAGCCTGAGCTGAAATACGTTAATGGTGAAGAGTTGCGACATATCGACGAAGTACTCGCTAGGTTAAGTGATAAAACAGCTACGGAATTATCTAGCCTGTCACATCGAGACATGCCATGGCTTGCGACAGCTGACGGATCCAACATTAGCTACCAACTGGCAAAATACCGAACCGCCGATACATCCGTGAAAGAGATTGAGGATGAACTTTGACCAAGCGCCAGAATTTGCCAAAGAGCTAAAAAAGCTCAGCAAAAAATGGCGCAGACTACCAGAGGACTTGCTAGTCTTGCAGGCAGCAATCACTACGTTATATATGGGTGCAAATAGTTTACGGGCTGCACACACTCGTGAAACATTCTTCTCGACTAAAAAGGGTGCCGTACTCACTGTCCTAGGTAATAGTAGTGAAGTTGTAAAGGTTAGACTTGATTCCCAGGACTTAGACAGCGATAAGCTGCGAGTCATCTACATACAACGAAGTGATGACGTACTACTCATCGAGCTTTTTGCTAAAAACGAAAAGCCTAGGGAGAGCCAAGAGCGAATTACAAAGTACACAAATAGATAGGCGTAGAACTTGGAGCAAATGCATGTTGTGAGGGTGTATACTCTCGATATTCTGAGATAGTAGATTTTCCACAAGCCTGACACACGACATTTTTCATATCTTGAGTATGCCAACAATAATCTCCTCAAAACAGAATTTGAAGTAATCGGCACTTTTTAGGGTAGCTCTTAGCTATTAATGCCAAAAAAACAAATTAAAACTCCACAAACGAACAAATATAACACCTAGCTAACTCACTGAATATATCTAACCCTCTATGCATCTATATGAAACTACCTAAGATAACGAGCAGAGAACGAGAGCTACTAGACCTTGTATACAGCTATAGATTCATGACGAGAAGTCAGATACAGGTATTTATAGGTCATACAGATAAACGGAGGATTAGTGCGTGGCTCAAGAATCTCAGGGAGAAGGAATACCTAGATTGGATATATGACCCGAAGGACTTCTACGCCAAAACCAGGCCAGCCGTCTACCACCTGGGCATTAACGGCGTACGCCACTATCTAGAGCTGGCACGTGAACAGGGCATCCATCCAGTCGAGGAAGTCCGCAAGCGCTATCGTGAAGCAAGTAGAAGCCGGAGCTACATTGATCGCTGCTTGCTCATTGCCGACTGTTGCGTAACCCTTCGCCTGGTTCGTGATGACAAACCAGATACTTGGTATGCCTACGACAGTGAAGCTTTCTTAATTAGGCGTTTGAAGAGTTTCTTACTCAAGAGGCAGCTCCTTTTCTTTCTTGCTATCAAGTCGCTTGCGCACCTCTTTGATGTTATCGGGTTCCACAACATGCTCTTCCGGCATAACACCCCCGATGCGTCCTATAGCCTCGCGTACCTCTCTACCAACTTGCCAGTGCGTGGTTTTAGCGACGCCGTCACCCACCAGTAACCCATCTTCATCCTTTAGCTGCTTAAGTATTTCGTTGGTCTGAGTTATGCGGAACTCATTTGCAGCTAGCTCTGTGATGCCCGCGCGGTCTAGGAGTCGGTCTTTGCTCAATCCTTTTTTCTTCTTAATTTCAGCCATTTTCATTTGGTACATGCCTTGATAGCCCGCATCTAGAAATACGGCTATGTCGTTTGCACCAAGATTGGCGGCAGATTGTACCAGATCATTGTTCTCTACGGCTATCCGATCGCTAATCATCACCCGCTGCTCGTCAGTGCTGAGTGCTAGATCGGCTGTGCCAGCGACACGTTCTTTAATAACTTCAGTCGCCCACTGTCGAAACTTAGTAGCGACTTTTGAACTGACACGATAGCCCACGGAGATAACTACATCAAGATTGTAGTGGATAACACCATAGTTTGGACGGTTTTCCACAACTTTAAAGATTTTCTTTAAAGTGCTCGCCACATCCAGCTCACCATCAGCATAGATGTTCTTTATGTGCTGTCCAATGTTCTGCACCGTCGTCTCAAAAAGTGCAGCTATCTGCTCTTGAGTAAGCCATAATGTCTCACCATCAAACGCTATATGGACAGGCGAATCTGGCTTGGCGCCGATGTATATGACTAACTCGTTTGGGCGGTTGCTATCCATACTCATAATTATACCCCTACGTACTTCTAGCTAATTACTTGCTGTTAGGGGATAGTCGCCTAAAGGTTGTCTCACGGCTTCAGGATACCGGAACGGTAGCCGTACATTGTACCCAATTTGGTTTCTCAGTCGTTCGGTGTCTAGTAAATGCACTTTCCCCGGACTGTAGCTAATAATGCCCATGTTCTTGAGGCGTGCCATCTCGCGGCTGACGGCTTCTTCGCTCATACTAATAGCGCTAGCAACCGTCTTACCACTAACTCTCGGAATCGTGACCACTTCTTGCTCAATCGTCCCAAAGCGGCTGGCAAACAGTAGCATCCGGTAGGCGATACGTTCGCGTGTTCGAGTGTATTCAAGGTTCTCAACTCTAAGGGTATAGATTTTGAACTGGTCAACGACTTGATTTAAGAGTGCCTGCTTACGTTCTGGGTGACTCGCCATGAATGCTTCAAATGCTTCGTGGGTAATCGTATAGACAGCTACATCGGTTTCAGCCTTTGCACCAGTTTGCATCGGCATGTCCTTCGGACGAAGGTTGAGTCCACTGACAGGAAAGACTTCGTGTTTGCCATAGAGCATATGGACGAAGGGCGATGTATTTGTCGCAGATCCATATATCGCTACTAGCCCTTCTTTGACAATGTAGACTGGCTTTCGAGCCCAACCACCAGGATATACGATAATATCGCCTCGTCGGTAGTGCAGTAATGCCGCATGGGCGAGGAGTAGTTCAAAGTCATGAACAGTTAAATATTGTGAAATCATGGGCACACCTCTGTACCCCAAGGGGTAACCATGCTTTGACATTACCGGATAAATATTACCAAAAGATTAATTTTGATAATTATCAATTATTTGAACACTGCTCATGGTTTTTCACATCTGTAAAAGTACTAACAGGGGTCGCCAATTCATTCTAATTATGTTATGACACCCTATTGCCTCACTTACAAGGCTCGTGATACAAATTGCACGTAAGGGAGTAACAACGATGACACGGAAAGACAAACTAAGGTCCTTAGCGCTATACCTCGCAGTTGGCCTGACTGGCATCATGACGCAGCAAGTATTCGCGGATACGGCGGGGGTTAGTAACGTGGAGAGTTTTATTAAAAGCATCATCACGGTGCTAGCGAGCATTGCCGGTCTCGTGGCGACCGGTTTTTTTGTGGTTGGTGGCTTCAGCTACATTACTAGTTCTGGCAATCCGGAACACCTCGACCGCGCGAAGAAAACTATTCTGTACTCGGCCATTGGCCTGGCGATTACTATCGCTGCCTTCGTGATTAGTAACATTGTAACTACCCTGGCGACGAACGCCTTCGGGGGCTAACCGGCGATGAACGCGCCGACCATCCTTACGCACATGGCCGACGCAAATACTGCAGCTGGTGTGATGCATTCGTACGTAGCACCTGTGATGGCCACCCTCTGCATCTTTGCCTCACTAGTCTCGGTTTTCTTCCTGATCCTTGGCGGCCTCCACTACATGACCAGTGGTGGCAAGCCGGATAATCTTGACCAGGCTAAGCGCACGATTCGTAATGCGCTTGTCGGTCTAGTTATTGTGCTCGGAGCTGGCGTACTTACGACAGTCTTGAGTAGTGCCTATGCAACGCATGGCACCAGTACTGGCGGACAACTACCAACCCTGACCGAGTTGAGGCCAACACCTGTTTCCAATGGCTTGATCGACGTCCTCATTAAAGCGATTACCGGGCTACTCAATAATATCGTCCAGTCGATTGCTCAGCCGTTCTTGCATTCTCTGTCGTTCTTTACAACCGCAACCCCACTCATGGCAGATGACTCTGGCGTGTTTAATCTGTGGCTGACGATGGTAGCCATCGCCGACGGTGCCTTTGTACTGGTGGTGGCACTGCTCGGCTTCCACATCATGAGTGGTGCTAGCTTTGGCCTCGATGAGATCGAGTTTAAGCACCTATTGCCAAGACTCGCTGGTATCTTCCTGCTGGTGAACACCTCCATCTTTGCCATCGATGGCATCATTGAGTTATCTGACGCCATGGTACAGGCTGTTAATGCGACGGGAGGTTCAGCTTCAGTTTGGGATGTTCTCACCACGGTTGTACAAGGTTCTGGTGGGTTAGGGGTCGCAGCACTACTGATCATGGTGGTGTTCTTAATCTTCGCCGCGATTCTCCTGGTCTACTACGTTGGCCGGTTGGTGACGCTGTACATTGGGGCAGTGTTGTCACCAGTCGTTCTGCTACTTTGGTTAGTACCGGGTTTCCGCGACTTCAGTGAGAGCGCTGCCAAGGTCTACGTCACGACGGTCTTCGTGCTATTCGTCCATGTCATTATTTTGCAACTCGCGGCCTCGTTGTTTGCGGGTTTAGTCGCCACCAGTCCAGATCATACGCCAGATACCCTCATGGCGATGGTGGTTGGCCTTGCCACCCTCATCGCCCTCCTCAAAACCCAAGGCGTCATGACCCAGCTGAGCTATGTCAGCGTCGGACCTCGCACGGCACGGAAGCTTGGTGGCCAATTCATGACCGGTGTCAGTTATCTTAGTGGTAAGGGTAGGTTCGCCACGGCGGCTGGTGCTACTGAGCGATCACTAAGCGGTAGCCGCCTGGTACCTGGTATTGCTTCGGCTCCAAAACAGAGTGGTTCTTCGGGGGCTACTGTCATTAACCGTTTGCCCAAACAAGGTAATGGCGGTGGTCAGACTGTTATACGGGGCACCTCAAGTGCAAAGACAAATCGTGTCCGGACTGGCGAAACAACTGTCGCACTGAAGCTCAAGCCGACCACATCGAAACCAAGCCCGTCATTTGACCCGACTAATATTGACTCGAAAGGAAAGGATAAGCCATGAAAGTCACAGTCGTACCCGCTCAAGTCACCACTGTTGAAGACCGCATTGCCGGTACTCTGGGTTTAAGCCAAGTATTGCTTCTGGTAGCACCCATCTTCCTCGGAGCGGCGCTATATGCGGTGTTACCACCCAACCTGCACGTCGCTATCTATAAGTTAGTGGTTATCATAGTCCTAGCCTTAACCTGTAGTTTGTTAGCTATTCGGATCAAGGGCAAGATTGTCCTGTTCTGGTTAGTCGTGGTTCTCAGTTATAACCTCAGACCACGCTACTATCTGTATAACAAAAACAGCTTGCTCCACCGTGAGCAATACCAACTGGTGAGTGCGCTGGAGACTGAAACTGATGAAGAGACAGAGACAGGGGAACGGAGCCCATTAGCACGACTCTCTGTCGCCGATACCGCCCGTGTCCATGCCTTCCTCGACAATCCGGCCGCTAATCTGACGTTTGAGAATACCAAGAAAGGAGGCCTCTATGTTCGCATTACAGAAATCAAAGAACAAAGCTAGCTCCCGCCAGCAGATCGACATTAAAGGTGTCAAAGACGGCATTCTGATCCTGCCGAACCATCACTACCGCGTGGTGTTGCAAGTCGCGTCGGTAAACTTTGAACTGAAAAGTGAGGACGAACAAGATGCCATCATCGATACCTACGAGAGTTTTTTGAACTCAGTCGGCACGCCACTTCAGATACTCATCCGTACGCGAGAAATAGATATGGACAAATACCTCGGTGATCTCGATGAACGCCTGAGTAGCGAGACTGAGGAGGTCTACATCCATCAACTGAAGAGTTATAACGAGTTTATTCGCTCGCTTATTACGACCAACAAGATCCTCACGCGCCACTTCTATGTCATCGTGCCATATAACGCTGGGGGCAAGATGGACTTTGAACTTGTCAAAGAACGGCTCAACTTGACGGTGGATATTGTTGCCAAAGGGCTCGCCCGACTTGGCATGCATGCCAAAGAACTATCGAGCCTCGAAGTCCTCGATCTCTTCTATAGCTTCTACAGCCCGCAGCAAGCCAAGATCCAACCACTGACCGAACAAGCACTACAACTAGTCCATGCGTCATACATCCAAAAAGAGGAGCTATGAGAGGCTTAAAGATCAAGTTCAGCAACAGGTGGTTCAGGGAATTCCGCAACTACCATAACGTACTGCGACAGAATTCGGTTGCGGCTACCTTCGATATCTTCAGCCGCTTCGACCATATGTTGGGCAACAACTTTACCGCCTTCTCTGGCAACTGCCTCATGGCGCCCCGTAACTTCTTCGGCCAACTCTCCAGCTGTTTTTACGTCGGCAAACGGCTTGGCTGCAAGCGAACGAGTGGGCTGTCCAGCCGCAGGGTCAGGATGAGAAACTGGGATCATGTAGGTTTCAAATGGGGGCACGACGTTACTCCTCGCTTTCTGACATTATGTACGACTCATTATTCTGCGGTTAGTTCTGCCAAAGCGATATATGCGCAGAGCATACCGGCAGTAAAAGCGTTTTTAACTTCATCGCTGTCTTGTGTTAAGACATCTAACTGCAGTCTCGCTGTGGCAACCGCCATGGTTAATGGTGGGCTGTATCTGGCCAAATCCTTTGACATATCGAGCAGGTCAGCTTTGGTAATTGTTCCTGGTGCCTGGTCTTTTGTGAGTTCAGCATCCATGATATCCACGACTGAGCCATACAGCTCTGAAGGGGAAATGGCACTCAATGATTCTTCTAATGCCATAAGCAGACTCTATAACATGCCACGAAAGGAATCAAGCATATGCATGACATGACGCACGTAGTAAGAAATCGAATGTCGCGACTGAAGGCCTGGAAAGAGCAACGCACAGACCGTCCGAAAGAGTTAGCGCTCAGTTTCGGGGAGCAAGACCATCTTGATGTACTGTCCTATGCTGGGCTCGAAGAACAGATTGACTACCTCTGCATCGATGGCCAGTACATCCGCACACTGTTTATCTCGGGCTATCCATTCGTAGCATCCAGTGGCTGGCTCGATACCCTGATTAACTTCAACCACGATGCCGACATTACCTACCACGTCCACGAAGTGAATGCTTTGCAAGCTTTACCGAAGTTACACCGCAAGATTACCGAACTGGAGTCAACCAAACGAGCCATGCTCAGGGCTGGTAAGATCGTCGGCTCGGAGATTACTGACCCGCTCGATTCAGCGATGGAACTGCGGGATAAGATTCAGCGTGGGCAAGAAAAGTTATTCCAGATGGCGATTTATATCTCGCTGCGGGCGAGTAGTCTATCCGAGTTAGATAAGGTGACGAAGTTACTCGAGACTACCATGTCGGCACGCTTGTTCTATACCAAGACTGCCCGTTTCCAACAACTAGAGGCTTTGCAATCTGTCTTACCGCGGGCCGAAGATCAACTGAACCAGAAGCGGAACTTAGATAGTAGCTCAGCAGCCCTAGCATTCCCCTTCATGTCGTCTGAACTCGTCCAGGAATCGGGTATTCTGTATGGCGTCAACAAATCCAATAACTCACTGGTTATTCTCGACCGTTTCAGCCTGCATAACGCCAACAGTATAGTGTTTGCCCAATCGGGTAGTGGCAAAAGCTATGCCACCAAAGTTGAGATACTCCGCCAGCTGATGCAAGGCACGAAAGTCATCGTCATTGATCCCGAGCGGGAGTACAAACTGCTGACTGAATCGGTCGGTGGTACCTACATCAAGCTATCTGCCAAAAGCAAAGAAAAGATTAATCCCTTTGATCTGGCCACAACCTTTCATAGCCGAAGTGATTTGTCGGAGCATGCCCAAGACCTCACTGAAGTCATCTCGCTCATGGCAGAGGGATTGTCAGCGCGTGAGAAAGCAGCCGTCGATAAAGCCATCCTCAAAATCTACAAGTCGACCAAAGCTGGCCAACCGCTCCTTGAAGACCTCTACAGCGAACTGCACAAGCTGGGGCAGATAAAGCTTTGCGAACGATTAGAGAAATACATTTCTGGCTCACTAGCAGACGTCTTTAATGCCCAAACTAATATTAATTTGGATAACCGCCTGGTCATCTTCGACATCAAAGACCTTCCCGAAAGCTTGCGCCAAATCATGATGCTGATCATCAGTAACTTTGTCCAAAACCAGGTGAAAGCTCGACCAGAGAAACGACTGCTGATTATTGACGAAGGTTGGCTGCTGCTGGAGCACGAAGAGTCTGCTCGTTTTGTGGCGGGACTCGTTCGCCGCGCACGTAAGTATTATTTAGGGGTCTCGATTATCTCCCAGCAAGCTAATGACTTCCTAAAAAGTGATTACGGCCGCGCCATTGCTTCCCAGAGTGCCTTACGTATCCTGATGCGCCAGGACACCACCACGATTAAAAACGTCGTTTCCGAGTTTAACCTCAGTGAGTATGAGCAAAGCTTTCTGCTGACCTGTGAGCGCGGTGATGCCCTGATTATTGCTGACCAGAACCACGTAGCGGTGAAAGTGGTGGCCTCTGACAAGGAGCACCCGCTTATTACCACGAATCCGGCAGAGGTATTCCACTCGTGAACCCCGCGCTACTCTTGACACTTTGGAGTCCCACTAAGAAGCAAGCTCTGTTTGTCCTGGCGACATTGACGGTTATTGTGTCACTGCCCGTTATGGCAGTCTTTGCACTTGGTAGCGGCTTCTTGTCGTTCCTGAGCGGCACATCAAGTGTGGCAGCAGCCCAAAGTGAGGGCTTATATACTGGCCCCGATGTTTCTGGAGATTTGTATGCCTGGGGTAACTGCACCTATTGGGCTTTTTATATGCGCCAGCAAGCCAATGACCCAATCCCAGCGAGTTGGGGCAACGCTAACACCTGGGCAATGACCGCACTCTTGCAAGGCTATGTCGTTGATCACACGCCGATGCCGAATGCCATTATGCAAACTACGGCGGGAGACCTAGGCCACGTTGCCTACGTCACTGCTGTCGATCCTGTAACAGGAGCTTGGACAATCTCCGAGATGAACGTCAAAGGACTCGACATTGTTGATACCCGTACATTGTCAGCAGCTGAGAACAAGGATTATAGCTTTATCCATGATAAGGAGATGACGTTATGAAAGCTGGCTACAGTGTCGATATAAATCTCTGGCTCCATCGGTTAGGCTTGGTACTACCGTGGACGTGCATTGCTATTGGAGTGGTGTTTATTCTTATTTGTATCACGGGAGTTGTGCTCAGGTTGCTTCAGTTTCGTAGCCTCCTTAGGCGTAAAAATGTCTATCTTGAGCTAACCCCCTCGGCATTTACTAGCCGTACGCCAGCGGCCAGTCAGCTGTTCTTTGCGGTACTCCACGGTAAGTACAAGAGCCGACGCTGGCGAGATAAGCTACTGCGCCGTGATGTGGTATTTGTGCCAACTATATATTCATCACGAAGCCAAGGTATCCGGTACGTTATACAAACGGAAGCTCGCGTTGCAACGAGTTTGCAACATGACATTACAGCATACTTACCAGATGCCAAAGCGCAGGTTTTGCATGACTATGTAGCGCCTGAGGCAGGAAAAGTCCTTGAGTGTAAGCTCAATAGGGATTGGATCTTTCCGCTTGCCGAACAACGGACGTTTGACCAGCATGACCCAATGGGCTATATCACGAGCGCAATGAGTAGGCTTATGGGCAGTGAGGCTATGGGCTACCAACTCATTGTGACGCCGATTAAGCCACGTGAGGCGGCGCTCTTAAGTCATAAGATTCTGCATAACGAAGATTTTCTGAATCAACGGACATATCGTCATAAGCTGCTGGGTTTGCAGTCTATTTTTACTGTTCTCAATACAATACTGTTCGGCATCTTAGACATGGTTGGTGAAGTCACCCATCCAGCTGCTAAGCCGTATCGTCCGAGTCATGGTGCTAGCCTTGCGCAAAGAGAACTACAAGAGAAACGACAGATTGCTAAGGGCCTGAAGCCAGCACGCATGCTGGGGAGTTTTGAAGAAGAACGGATTTCATCAGTTCAAGGCAAGCTGAACCAGCCCTTGTTTCGAGTTAGCATTCGTGTGATGGTACGCATGGACACACCGGCCGAGACCAGGCAGCGAATTGATATGCTCAAGGCAGCCTTTAGTTCGTACGGTACCCAGCAGCAAAGCATTGCAGCCAAAGTATCCCTCCCTGTCCTTGGACGTTTTCGGCGGGTATTGTACCAACGGTATTTGCCAAATCCAATCTATCGGCGGGCAAGTATTTTATCTGCTTCAGAGCTAGCGAGTTTATATCATTTTCCACTTGGCAAAGAGAGTAAGACTGACAATCTCGTGACGTCACTGAGTCGGACATTACCAGCACCAATTACTTTGAAACAAGATATGCGGCTCGACGTCTTGTTGGGCGTCAATAAGCACCAAGGTGTTGCAACGGCTATTGGCCTGACTATTGCTGAACGAGAGCGGCATATGTATATCGTTGGGGGTACTGGTAGTGGCAAAACCACCATGATGCACTTTGCCATTATGCAGGATATAGCCAGCGGTAAAGGCGTTGCCGTCATCGATCCTCACGGTGACCTAGCCAAAGATATACTGAAATGCATACCGAAACATCGCATCCAGGACGTTATCTATTTCAATCCCGATGACCTTGACCATCCGATTGGCTTAAACCTGTTGCAGGTCAAAGCAGGACTGACGGGCAATAACCTGCTACGTGAAGAAAGCCGCATCACCGAAGCTGTGGTGTCAGTTTTCCGCAAGATTTTCTCTGAAGATGACAGCGGTGGCCACCGCATCGAGTATGTATTGCGTAACACGGTGCGAACCGCTATGACCGTCAAGGATGCCACTTTGTTTACCGTATTAAAATTGCTCACCAATGCTGACTACCGAAAAACAGTGACTGATGCGCTCGATCCAGGAGCTCTCAAGGACTTTTGGAAAAATGAACTTGGCCAAGCTGGTAATATGCAGCGCGTTAAAATGAGCGCTGGTATAACCAGTAAGCTTGGGCGCTTTGAATCGTCGCCATCGTCTAAGTTTGTGCTGGAGCAGCCAAAATCCACGATAGACTTTGATGACATCATGAACACCCACAAAATCCTGATTTGCGACTTTGCCAAAGGTGCCATTGGTGAAGATACCTCGGAGCTGTTTGGTACTGCCACACTAGCGTTGCTGCAACTGGCAGCCTATCGGCGGGTTTACACCGACAAAAGTGATCGCCAACCGTTCTACTTGTATGTCGATGAGTTTCAGAACTTTGCAACCATGTCATTTGTGCAAATGCTCAGTGAATCGCGTAAGTATAAGCTCTACCTCACCATGGCTGAGCAGTCGACGTCGCAACAAGATGACCAGCAGATGGTTAATATTATTCTGGCAAACGTTGGTACGGTTATTTGCTTCCGAACCGGCAGTGTTGCTGACGAGAACGTACTATTGCCATTGTTTAGCCCCTTTATTAATCCTGGTGAGATATATCGGTTATCGGCATACAACTTCTATGCCTTACTGAACGCTGTCCATTCGCAGGAGCCAACATCTGGACAAACGATCCGACCAAGTGATACCGAAGGTAGTAAGGAGACTGCCGAGGTAGTGCTAAGGCTGTCACAAGCTACCTATACGCTGCAGCAAAAACCAGCGGCAAAACCAACCCCAAAGCAAGACGACGAGAAACCTGAAACAGTACAAAAACCCAAAAAGCCGAGTAAGAAGAAGTCAGCGGAAGATGACAAGAAACTAACACCCATTGATGATAAGGCGCTGCCTGGAGAGAAGAAAACTACCTAACACCTGGCTTTAGTTTTTATCTATCGGCTTTCTCTTTTGAAAAAATAAGTCACCAAAAGGAGTGGCGTTCTGTCCGCATACATTAATCAGTAGACTTGAGTCTAGAGCCGTGAAGCCTTTCGCAGTACGGCGTTAATTCTTGTGAGTATCATTACTGAATCCGAGCAAGAATTACTCCGGTTACCGATCTTCAACGTGCAAACCCGAATTTGAACGGCGTTATATAGCGGCAGATAGACAGAGGGTTCCTGCGGCGTACGACCTACCGTCGGTACACTAGAAGAAGCTCGCCAAAGAATCCCCGGTCTAGATTAGCTCATCAGTTTTTGAGGCGTACATAGTAACGGCAGGTCGTAATGGGCTCACAGCAAGGATAATTCAGGCAATCAATTGGTTTGCGAAAGCCCGTAGTAAAGCAGTATGGGAACGAGCCCTGGCATACCTTGTCAAGCTAACTGTAGTAGCCCAGAAAGCAGAACGGGTAGCACGGCGCATGGCTATGTGTGCCTGAAAAACCACTCTTTAGAGCCTTATAGGACAATTTAGTACTAATATTGTCTTGTATGTAGGACAATTTAGGTATAGTATTGTCTTATGAACCCAATACTTACAACCTTACTCTATGAATGGCGAGACAGGCCACTCCCTACACTCCTACCAAGAGACACCAAGCTTAACACCGAAAAGCGGCCAGGTGATAATAACGCGACGGTCATAACCGGTTTTCGTCGAGTGGGCAAAACGTATATTGTGTTTGAGGCGGTAGAGAAGCTGCTTGAGCAATATTCAAAAGAAGAGGTGATCTATCTCAATTTTGAAGATGAACGATTACCGCTTCAAATCGAGACGCTTACAGACCTTCTGCCAACCATACAAGCCGTGTATGGCAATAAGCCCAAATATCTGTTTCTAGACGAGCCACAAGTCATACCGGGCTGGTCAAAATGGGCACGGCGCATACTTGATTCGGAAGATATCCAAGTTTTCATAACGGGCTCAAGTTCTAAAATGGGGAGCCATGAATTACCAACCGAACTACGTGGCCGCGCCTGGGAAGTACCGGTTGTGCCCCTGACATTTACCGAATTCTTGCGTTTTAAGAACACCTCCGTAGATACCGAGAAAATGGCGTTTGTAGCTGATGAACAAGCTCGTTTTCACTACCTCTTCGATGAATACCTGACGTATGGCGCATTACCAGCAGTTGTCTTGGTGGAACAGGCCCGCAAGCAAGAGCTCCTGCAGACGTATTTTAATACTGTCGTACAAAGCGATATAGCCGAACGGCACAGGGTTCGTAGCGAAGATGGGTTACGAGTATTGCTTCGCTTACTACTCAACTCAACCCGCATAACGATATCAAAGCTGCACGGTACACTAAAAAGTATGGGGATACCCATAGGCAAGACAACGGTAGATAACTTCTTGCAATATGCCGAAGAGGCCTACTTCTTAAAGCAGCTATTTTTTTTCAACGCATCAGTCGTTAATCAATTGCAATATGCTCGCAAAGTCTACTTCATAGACACAGGGTTTGTAACGGCACTTTCGACGAAGTTTTCGGTAAATAGAGGTAGACTGTTTGAAAATATCGTGTACAACCGGCTCGCACGCCAGCATGAAACGCTCTACTACTTCCAAGATGAAACCAGTGAAATTGATTTCATAGTGCTTGAAGATGGGGAAGTGACTACGCTCTATCAGGTCTGCTACGACCTTACCAGTGTGGAAACGCGCGATAGAGAGATAAAAGGACTCCTGAAGGCCGGTGTACGGTTTAACTGCTCCAACCTCAAATTGATAACATTGCGCAGGGATACTAATCAGACGGTGCCGCAAGAAATCGAAGTAATAACTGCTGAACAGTTCTTGTAGAGGTCGTTCATATGACGTTAATCTTCGTAGATTGTGAAGCAACCGGTGTTTTGCGCTTTCACAGAAACAGGGCTACCTAAAGTGAGATTCTAGGCAGTTTGCGGTAGAGTCTCAAGCGAATAGAGTTTCTCGGGCTTCGTGACATCCGACCAGATAGTACTCTCCGTCTTAGTTGATTGGAGCAAGCCAGCCTTGGTAGTGGTATAAAACGGTAGCGTGGTTGTATCGTACAAACGTTGCTGGCTGCTAACAATCCTTTTCTGTAGCCAGTTTTCTGAGTTGTCCGTTTCGCAGATGAGCAGTATATATGGAAATGGAGTCTTTGTCTTATCCCACGCCTGGTTTTGGTGATAAGCAATATACTGCTCTGCCCGTCGTATTTGGACAAACAGCGGTTTACTGTCAAACAGTTCGACGAAGAAGCGACGACGATCAGTACCATCTTTAATCGAGAAGAATACATCAGGTAATGGTTTCGGGAAATTGCGGTAGCCACCTAATCCTCGCTTCGTAAATAGTAAGAGATCAGTGGTCTGCTGGCTCAGGCTAAGGTACATTTTGTAGAGTGTTAGGTTGTGGGCAATAAACTCTGGTGTAACGGTTTTATCGCTATAGCTATTCTTAATGACAGTATCGGTAATCTCGTTTGGCTCGGTATGGGGCTGGAGGGTACGCAGGCCTTTTGGCAGCAGATAATACGCAGCATATTGACCACGCAAGTGATAGGTACCGTCAAAATGCCTGGCAACGTAGCCTTG
>Ga0207049_1017_pt1 | contig 30924 bp, 29 predicted proteins | sample Alteio_BWMinCont_63_FD_153305 | JGI IMG/M metagenome (GOLD analysis project Ga0207049, IMG submission 153305) | Enriched cells from forest soil in Barre Woods Harvard Forest LTER site, Petersham, Massachusetts, United States -... | ecosystem: Environmental > Terrestrial > Soil > Temperate forest >... | reverse complement strand
GTTTTCCAGACGTCACCCGCGAGCAGGCGGTGGCGGTGCTCGAATACGCCCAGAAACTCACTCTCCAACCTGCGGAGTGAGCAATCTGCTCGACGCATGCACACCGTGTCCGTTGCGCAGATTCCTTTTGGGCCACTCTGTTAGCACGGCACAAAAAATGGGCTGGGGCGGATTGAAGAACGGCGATCTGCTCCGGGAAGCAGAAGGGCAATTCGAGGCGTTCATCTCGACAGATGAGAACCTCAAATACCAGCAACGGGTCCTTGGTAGGAAGCTTGCGATGCTTGTTATGCCAACCAACAACTGGCCCACGATCCAGTCTAAAGGGACGGAGATCACCTCAAGGGTCGCCACGCCCAAGCCGGGGGATTTTGTCGAGCTGGACTGGCCCAATCCTTGAAGGCATACCCTGCAAACCTCCAGCTCATTGAGCAGTTGGGTCGTAACATGGTTCGTTTTCTTTCATAGACGGAGTGAGGGTTGGTTCAGTGAGGCTGGCGGGATGCCACGGGTTTGCAACAATCGCTTGAGAACAGGCAAACCATCTTACGCACACCTTTTTTTCTCGAAAAGTGTCGACTCCTGCCATTATGTAAGCAGAACGCACCCCACGGGCCGAGTGTGAGAAGTTCTCGCCGTGTTCTTTTGTTCAAAGCCAAATCATTGTTGTTTCAAAGCAACGTTGCGGTATCGGGCGACACGCCGCCCGCCCAATAGCCAAAAGTTTGATCGAATTGCGAATAGCGTCCAAGACTCCCCTCAATGAGTTCAGCCAGTTCCGGACGGTAGCGAGGGTAAAGATCTGCTTCCATGGACTGACGGAGGACGCGCGGTGCATCGGGAAAGGGCCCTAGAATGGCTTGGCTGCCAATGACGATAAACTCCGTCTCGCCCGTGACGCCTTTAGACGCTCGCAGGATGTGCTCGAGGTCGGAGCGCTTCATACCGGCGGAGAATCCGCATGCGTTCGTCTTGGGGCATGATGACAGCAAACGGGCTGCTGTGCCTCATTCGAAAGGCTTCTTCGCTGCGATCTACCAATTTTTCCAGGACCCCAGGCAACCCGCGCTCTTGAATCAAATCGAGCCACTCCTGCAAAGCATCCTTGGAATGAATAGAATAATCCGGGTCGCTCAGACGCGCTTTTATCCAGTTGACCACTTGATCGAGTTTGGCAGGATCGCACCGTAGAACTTCTGCTACGATTCGGTCCATTTCATAACTACGCTCTTCGATGAGCTGATGCCAGTTCACAAACCAAAATTATCTTTTCCCTGGATATAATGCCAAATAATTCGACCGCAGCGGATTGAAGCTGATTTGTGAGAACAGTGTCGACTCCAACCGTTCTGTAAGCAAACGCACGCCCGGCCTCCGGTCGTCGCACCATCCAAGCTCAGTTGTTCAATCGCGCTGCTAAAATCTGGCTACCACCAAAACGATGGCAAATCGCTGGCTGGTGAGAGGAAATTGCCTTTGCGTCTCACGGTGCATGGCACGCCCTTTCCCAACGCGATTCTGACCATCCGACCGTATCGCTGAGTAAATGCCGGCGCGCCAACCACCCTCCAACTTTGCAACATTGGGAACCGAATGGCGAAGTTTGGATCCGATTTTCGTCAGCAACTGGACGCTTGCCCTGGATGGTTGCCGAGCATCGCTCCAGGGATTGACGTCAAATTAAGAGCCTCAGGCCTCAAAAACGCGAATTGGAAATTTGGGATTGAATTTTCCAGCTAGCCAATCCGCCTTTGCGGCTTAATCTGGAAGGGTAAATGAGTTTTGCGGAAGCGTCGACGAGGAGGTTCGAACATCTTTTGAGCCTGGTAATTTTTGCCTGTGCGCTTGTCTTACCGTGTGACGTTGCGCGGGCCTCGACCAGCGCCGATCTGCCGGCGGCGGCCATTTTCCTGGACGATTGGGCGGGATCGAAACCGGGCTTGGCCCGCGAAGTCGCCGGCGATCTCACGGCCTCGGGTTACGCAATCCAATTTGTCGGCCCCGACGTTTTGACCAACACAACCAAGCTATTCTCGCAGCACGTTAGGTTGCTGGTTCTGCCTCATGCCCGATCCCTTCCCGTGGCGTCGATGATTCCCGTCAGCGATTTCCTGCACGCAGGAGGAAACTTGATAGCACTGGGTCTGCCCGCCTGGCAATCGCCGACGTTCGGCTATGAAGGTAAAATCCATTCGACCGATGAATACCACCGGCTCATGGGGAGCCGGGTCGCGGACCACAACATCATCGATTTTGCAAACGGGAATTTGGCCGACTGGACAGGCGGGGTCGACGGGGCGGAAACAAGGACGTCGGCGCATGTGGAAGACGGCGGAGCTGAGGGCAAGGTGTTGCACGTGGTGATTGATCATCTCGGCGGATGGGACGTTCTGGAGAGTCCGCCAGTGTCCGATCCTTTTCCCGACCGACGAAGCTTGACCTGTTTTCGGGCGCGCGGGGCGAAGGACACGCAGGAAATGTCCGTCGAATGGGATGAGCAGGACGGGTCGCGCTGGATTGCGATTGTGGATCTAACTCCACAATGGAAACCTTACAGCCTGCCGCCGGACGCATTTCACTTCTGGGCATCCAATCCCGGTCGCGGGGGGCGAGGCGACCATCTGGATGTGCGGCACGCCCACCGGCTGAGCGTGGGCCTCGCTCGTTCCCATAGCGCCTTTGTGGGCGACCATCATGAGTATTGGATCGGAAACATCGGCTCGGCTCGGGCTCCGTTCAACGGCTTGGTGTCCGAGGCAACCATGGAGGCGCCGCAACTTGATTCACTCTCGCCATCGTGGAAATTCTATTCAATTCACGGTCCGGTGAACTTAACCATGCCCGAAGGGCTGGCCTTTGCGTCGGGCACACATTTAAGAGCTTTGCGCGACGGAGGTGATCCGCTCCTGGCCATGCAACCACGGCCTCGCGGCATCGGTTTTAACCAGGAACGGCCGTGGCGCTGGCAGCCGCTGTTGGAGGCGCGTTCCCCGCAAGGCGAGGAGCGCGGAGCCGTGGCGACCCTGCTGATTCATGGCAGCGACGATTTTCGTGGCGGCCTATGGGCTGATTTTACTCCGGACGGTCCCGGCTTTTATCGGCAGCCGCAGATCCGTCAAGTATTGCGGCAAACGGCCCTGGCCATGCGACGAGGTTTGTTTCTGCTGGAAGGGGGCAGCGAATTTTTCACCGTCTTCGACGAACAGAAATTCGAGTTGGGAGCGCGGGCCGCGAATTTTGGATCGACGGAGCAAGCCAATCTCACGGTGCACCTTGGCGTCCGGCCGAAGACCGGGGGCGGTGAGATGTTTGCCAGGGAATGGCCGCTGACGCTGGCGGCCGGCGCGCAACAGGCGGTGCAGGCGTCATGGCAGGCGGACCACTGGCCGGCGGGCGGTTTGCTGGTGACGGTGGAATTGCTGCAGGGCGGCCAGGTGGTGGACCGGTTGGAGCACGAGCTCAATGTCTGGCGGCCGCGCGCCCGCCCTGAATACATCGAAGAACGAGGCGGAGCATTCGAGCTGAGCGGCCGGCCCTGGAAAATCAATGGTGTCAACTACATGCCTACCACCGGCATGGGAATCTCCAGCGGGGATTATTTCAACAATTGGTTGTGCAAAGGCGCTTATGATCCACAGGCCATTGAGCGTGATCTGGAACGGATCCAGGCGATGAATGTCAACGCCGTGAGCGTGTTTATCAACTATCGAGGATTGTCGGCGCAGCACTTGCTGGATTTTTTGCGTCGTTGCGACGCTCTTGGTTTACACGTCAACCAGGCGCTGCAGGTTGGGACGCCGATGAATTTTCAGTGGGAACAGATCAAGGAACTGATTGAGCGCTATCGTTTGGCGGAAAATGACACGGTGTTTGCCTACGATTTGGCGTGGGAACCAGAGCATCGCGACCAGCAGAACTCCTACGGGCGCGGCTGGACGAGTTGGGTCCTGCGGCGCTATGGAACGATGGCCCAGGCGCGGACCGCCTGGGGCGTCGATCTACCAGCCCTCGACAAGGCCGGAACCCTGTCCGTGCCGCCGATGCGCGACCTGGCCAACGATGGCCTGTGGCGCGTTCTAGTGGCGGATTACCGCGCCTTTCTTGATTCCGAGCTGGCCCAAAAATATGGCGAGGCACGGCGGCTGGTCCGATCCATTGATCCGCATCACGCCGTCAGCTTTCGCATGGCTGAAGCCGGGGATCCGACGCTCAACTCAGAAGGCGAATTGCCTTACGATTTCTATGGCTTGGCCAAAGCGGTGGACATCTGGGAGCCGGAAGGTTACGGGCGCATTGGCGATTGGAAGCGGGTGCGGGACGGACGGTTTGAAGTGGCTTATGCCCGGCTGTGCGATTCCAACAAGCCGGTCCTCTGGGCGGAAACTGGCTACAGCGCCTGGGACCAGGAGCACAAAGCGGCGAGCCCGCAAAAACTGGAGTTCGAGGCCGCGTTTTATCGTGATTTCTACCGGATGATGGGCGAGGCGGGCTGTGACGGTGTTTTTTTCTGGTATTACCCGGGCGGCTATCGCACGGATGAACGCAGTGATTTCGGGATCATCAATCCTGATGGAACCGATCGGCCCATGACCCGGATCATCCGCGAGGAAGGGCTGCGCTTCCTTCAATCCACCAAGCCGCCTCCGCCAAACGACTTCATCCTCGTCAACCGGGATCGCGATGCGCGGGGGCTATTCGGGATCTATCAAGCAGTCAAAGACGAGTATTGGCACGCGATCGCCGAGGGCAAGACTCCGGGGTTGAAGTGGGCAGTCGAACCGGGCCGACGCTGAACTGACTCCTCACACTGGGCGCAGAACAGCCGGCGTGACCGATGACCCGATCACACTGTTTCCGTTGGAGGGGGAAAAGGAGCTTCAGACGGCCTGCCGAGTATAACGATGATGCAGAATAGAGGCATCCGGTAATTTTGCCCTGGCCGGGCGGCTCAATCGCTCCAGGTTGCGGGCATTCTTGATCGCAAGATCTATGGGGCCTGTGACTATGATGAGACATCAGGCCGCGCCGCGGTTTGGCCCAGAAAAACATGCTTGTTGCTCGTTGGGCCGAGCGCGGCGATCGTCGCTCGCACCGCGCCGGTGACGTCCGTTATGTAAGCAAAGCGCACGTCCCGTTCGCGGGTAGCGCGGAAAGCAACTACGAGTTTCACAATTATTCATCCATTTGAATCGCGCTCTTCTTTGTTTGACCAGGAAGGACAAACGCTCACTCTGATTGCAAAAACGGGTGGTGCTATGCAACACCTGCAGAGAAGCACCCACCTTCGTGTGAGTTGCGTTTTGGTTAATTCTGGTGTCTGATATGAAGAGTTCCCTGAACTGATGCGTACACGTCTCGTACGGACACTGTAACGGTGGAATAGATAAGCATGTTAAGGACCGTTAACTTGCTATTGCAGATGTGCTGGTTAATGGCTGGGTTGGCCTCGCCACTATATGCGGCGGAGTTGACGTTTGACGGCTGGGTGGATGCCTTTTCGGCCGAGTGGGTGCGAGGGCATCCGCCGGATTTTATTCTTAAGTCAATCATGGCCCAATTCGATCGGATTCTGGAAGGACAGTCCAATGAGAATGTGCTCGTCACCTCGCTGGTTTACATCCGCAAGAGTGGGTTGCAGGACGCCAAAAAGAAGAACCTCATTAATGCCAGCGGCGCTTTAAAGGCGGTGTTCAATGGCAAGAGGCAGGTCAGTATGTTCGAGATGATCAAACCGGTCTCGCGCCATGTGTAAAAATAGTCGGCGACTGTTTGAATGAAAATGTTTAACCTAACGGTTGTGTCTGAACGTTGTCCGGGCAAACACGGACCAGACCTTTCGCAAGGCGGTCGCGATCACGACTGTCTTCAACAACTTTCTGGTTCCAGCCTTCCAGGAAGGCTGTCCGCCAGATCCTTTCTATTGGTCATCATGGTAGCGGGATTAGTTACCGCACAATCCGTGATTGGCCAGGACGCGCTCATCGCGTGGGTCGGGCCAACAGGGATAACCGGGGATACAAATCTTCTGACCAACGGAACGTATTTGGATGCGCTGATTCCGGACACAGGGGCGACTACGTTGACCGCTGATGGCGAGACCTTCAATGCGGCCTCCAGCCAGGGAGTGAATGCTTACGGCGATGGCGTCATTACATTCAGCGGCAGCGGCCTGCATGATTACGGTTATGCGGGCAGCTTTCCCCTGAACGGGAATGCCTCGATGAATTTTGCCACGCTGATGGATGAGGGCGGCGTCTTTCAGTTCGGCGGCGATGGCAGCGGCACGGTGACCATTTCCGGATTGACCGTCGGAGCGAGTTACCAGGTTCAGGTGTTTAATTATGCGCCGGGGAGCGGAGATCAGGGGTTGACCACGCTGTCAGGTTCACCGCAAGTGACCTTGAGCATTCGGGTCGGTGATGGCGGAACCAACACTTACGGCGAATTCGCCACGGGAACCTTTACGGCCGGTGCCGGCACCGAGAGCTTCAACTGGAACGGCGCAGGCTCCAGTCTCACCGTTCTCGGCTCCATTTCTGTGCGCCAGCTCTCCCAGCCCACAACGCCGCCGGCCGTGCCGCGCGGATTGACGGCAGTTGCATTTGACACACAAGTGAGCTTGACGTGGAACAGCAGTGCCGGGGCGATGAGTTACAATGTAAAGCGTTCGACTGCCAGCAACGGTGAAGTAACCATTACGAATGTCGCAAGCGTGAATTATACCGACCGCGGCCTGGCCAACGGCGCGAAGTATTACTACCAAATCTCGGCGACAAATAGTTCTGGCGAGAGCGCCAACTCCTCCGAAGTCAGCGCGACGCCGAGCCGCGCCATAGCGTGGGGCGGGGCAAAGCGGATAACCGGCGATACAAATCTTTTGACCAACGGAACGTATTTGGATGCGCTGATCCCGGACACGGGGGCAGCTGGGTTGACCGTTAATGGCATGGCCTTCAATGTGGCCTCTAGCCAGGGAGGGAATGCTTACGGCGATGGCGTCATTACCTTCAACGGCAACGGCTTGGGTGATTATGGTTATGCGGGCAGTTTTCCCGTAGGCGGAGATGCCTCAACGAATTTCGCCATGCTGATGGATGACGGTGGCGTTTATCAGTACGGCGGCAACGGCACCGGCACGGTGACCATTTCGGGATTGACGGTCGGGGCGAGTTATCAGGTGCAGGTGTTTAATTATGCGCCGGGGATCGGAGATCTGGGGTTGACCACGCTGTCGGGTTCACCACCGGTGACCCTGGCCGTTCGGGTCTTTGATGGCGGAACCAACACTTACAGCCAATTCGCCACGGGAACTTTTACGGCCGAGGCCGGCACGGAAAGCTTCGAGTGGAAGGGCGCAGGCTCCAGTTCCACCGTCCTCGGCTCGATTTCTGTGCGTAAGCTGCCGCCATTGGTGCTATCCGCCGCCGTGACCGGAGGGCAGTTCACGTTGCAATTCACTGGGACGAAAGGCCAGTCTTACATTGTAGAACTGTCCACCAATCTGGCGGTCGGGAACTGGACGCCCGTTTACACCAACACCTCGAGTGGTGGCGTCTTCATTTTCACCACTGGCAATTTGACCAATGCCTCCAGCTTCTTCCGCGTCAGCCAGTAAACGCGGACCTAGAGCGTTTCCATAAATTATGTAGCGTTTTTTGGCGTTTGAAAAGAAACCCTGGCAGTTGGTCATCAAAAGCTTTGGAGCCCAACGGGAGAAACCAACCATCCTGCGGCTGTGGAGTTGCGGCGTTTCCAGTGTTGCGTGGATCGTAGAGGAACATGGACCAAGGCGACTTGGGCCAGTGGGCTCGTGTCCTGGACGGCGTAGATCGGCCCGGAGCCAGCATAAGCCACCTCAACCTGCATTTAATCCAAGCTACCCGAGAAAATCAGCCGAATTAGTGTTGACTCCTCGCGTTATGTAAGCAGAACGCACGCCTCACCTTCTTGACCAATTGTCCTGGGGCGGCCGCAGAGACCAACCCTTCCTTCAGAACTCACCGTCCGATCGTCATGATTGTATCACTTCACATTTTTTGCGCTTTTGGATGGGGGGAAATCGCATTGTTAGGTGGAAGCGCATGCATGAGATGAATCCTGGACTATGAAAACCAAAATGTTGATCACGCTAACGCTGTGCCTCGTGGCCGGCCGAATGAACGCGGCACCGCTCGGCACCGCGTTTAGTTACCAAGGCTTTTTGAGCGGAGCGGGGGCGCCCGCCACCGGTAACTTCGACTTTGAGTTCTCGCTGTTCGACGCTGCCAACAACGGCAATCAAGTCGGGCCGGCCCTCACCAACCTTGATGTGACTGTCAACAACGGTCTGTTCCTGGTGACCTTGGATTTTGGCAATGCGTTCGACGGCAACGCCCGTTGGCTGGCCATGGGCGTCCGCACCAACGGCAACGCCAGCGGTGCTTTCACGGCATTGACTCCGCTCCAACCGCTTACCCCGACGCCTTATGCGCTCTACGCGACCAATGCGGGCGCATCCGGCAATGTGCTCAGCGGCTCCATCTCAGCGGCCCAGTTGAGCACGCCGGGCGGTTTGCCCGCGGCAGGAGAGGTCCTGGGCTTCAACGGCACCAACCTGGTTTGGACCAATGGTTCTGGCGGCAGCGGCGGACCCGGCGCTTGGAGCTTGACCGGCAATGCCGGGACGACCGCAGGAACGAACTTCCTAGGTACGACCGACCTACGCCCACTGGAGTTGCACGTCAGCGGCGTACGTGGCTGGCAACTAATGCCGACGTTCGACGCTCCGAACCTGATCGGGGGCGCGCCGGGCAATTTTGTGTCCGGGGACGTGGAGGGCGCGACCATTGCCGGCGGCGGCACGATTCTCACTTATGGAAGAGCCTATTCCAACTCGGTTTTCGCCTATCACGGCACGATCGGGGCTGTTCCAATCCATATCGGACACCATTCCGGGCTTGTCGGACAGTTGTCCGAGCGAAGCGACGCTCTGAGGGAGTCATAAAGGGGTGGGGCCGTGGCAAATGAGGCACTCATGCTCGTAGAGCGTTTTTCCCTCCGCAATGGAGTTTTCGCCGTTGATCGACACGCTTGCGTTTGCACCGCTGCCGGCAATGGCGACACGCTACCGAAAATCTGGCACAGTGGCGATTATCCCGTGCTGTGGACCAATCAAAAATACAAAATGATCTGCCTGAACAAGGGCCATAACGACATTGATTCCCGCGCAGGCTTGGGTTCCACAGCCCCATAGCCCGGTGCTTAAGTAGCCACAGGAAGTGCTTGTTTCTGACTGGCAGGGGCGAATAATGGGAGCACGGTTCCCGAAGCGCTTCGGCATGAAAACGAGCAAGCAAATCCAGCGCCCGCATCGGCGTGAATTCCTCAAGCGAACTATCCTGGCAGGAGCGGGCCTGGCGATGCCAATCATTATCCCGGCGCGTGCACTGGGACGCGATGGAGTGGCAGCACCGAGCGAACGGATTGTCTTCGCTGGAATTGGCCTCGGCCCCCGAGGCCAATATGACCTTAGCGTCATGCTCCCCGAGAAGGATGTTCAGTTCCTCGCTGTCTCTGATGTACAACGCGCAAGGCGCGAGCAGGTCAAAAGAATGGCCGACGAACATTATGGGAACAGGGACTGTGCCGTGTACCGGGACTTCAGGGAGTTGCTCGCCCGCCCCGATATCGACGCGGTCCTGATCGCCACCGGCGATCACTGGCACGCGTTGGCTTCGCTGCTGGCGGCCAAAGCGGGTAAGGATGTTTACAGTGAGAAACCCTGCGGCCTCACCATCGGCGAAATCCAGGCCTTGGCGGACGGGATCCATCGCTACGGCCGGGTTTACCAGGCCGGCACCCAACGCCGCAGCGTCAACAATTTTCAATATGCCATTCACCTGGCCCACAGCGGGCGGCTGGGGCGGTTGCACACCCTGCATGCTTCTGTTTATGTTCCCCAGAAGAATTACAACTGGCTGCCCGGAGAGCCTGAGCCGCCCCGCGAGGAATGCGATTGGGACCTTTGGCTCGGGCCTGCGCCGTGCCGTCCCTACAACAGCAGGTATGTTTCGGGGGGCTGGCGGGGCCACCACGATTTCGAAGCCGCCGGCAATTTTCCCGATTGGGGCGCTCATACCGTCGATCTGTGCCAATGGGCCAACCAAGCCGACCACACCATGCCCATCGAGTACGAAGCCACGGCCAATTCCATCGTCGCCCGCTACGAAAACGGCGTGAAGCTCATCTGCGACTTCCTCCCCACGGCCTTCGGGGACCGCTCTCCCCAGTATCGCACCTCGACCGGCACTTGCCCGGTCCGTTTCGAGGGCGATGAGGGTTGGGTGGAGACGGGCGACAACGGTGAGATTGCGCTCTCGCCAAACCTGGCGAAGTCACTGCGCCGCGAGTTCGCCGGCACCGGGCTCAGTTCCGCCGGACACGGGAGGAATTTCTTCGACTGCGTGAAATCCAGGGGGAAGCCCGTCTGCAACCAGGACATCATGCGCCACTCCCACATCGCCTGCTTCGCCTGCCAGCTTTCCTGGCAGCTCGGGCGCAAGCTCAGGCTCGATCCCCTGAAGGAGGTGTTCCTAGGGGACGAGGAGGCCAACCGGATGCGCCGCCGCGCCACGCGTGAGTCATGGAGCTTCCTGGTCTGAGCGGCACCCGAAGCCGCGACGCTGAAGAGCCGAATATGATCACCCGACTGGCACTGCTCGTCGTTCTCGCTGCCGCCCTCCTCCCTGGCACGGCTCGGGCCACCGACTCGACTGGAGAAAAAGGAAAGCTGATTGCCGTCCTGCAATCAGACGCTTCACTTTTCGACAAAGCCCGCGCCTGTCAGCAGCTCGGAGAAATTGGAGACCGCGACGCTGTTCCCGCTCTCGCCGCCGTGCTCGCGGATCCACACCTCAGCGCCTATGCACGCTCCGGACTCGAAGGCATTCCCGACCCCAGCGCAGCTGCTGCGCTCAGGCAAGCCGCCGTCACACTTAAAGGCCCGCTGCTAGCGGGCGTGGTCAATTCCCTCGGCGCGTTGCGCGATGCCCAAGCCGTTGAACTGCTGGCCAGACTTGCCAGCGATCCCAACTCAGGCGCCGGCGAGGAATCACTCCTCGCGCTCGGAAATATCTCGTCACCTCGATCCATCCGAGTTCTTCAGCAGGCTCTCTCTAAGGGACCCGCGGCCTTTCGTGCGGATGCAGCCGCGGGCTGCCTCCTGGCGGCCGACCGCCAAAGGAATGCTGGTGACCTGAACAAAGCCTTGGTGCTGTACGATTCGGTTCGGAATGCGGAAGTTCCGATGACCTTCCGCATCGGCGCCACGCGCGGCTCGATTCTCGCCCGCCAAAACGGGCGTGTACCGTTCCTGATCAAGCAATTGAGATCCGGTGAACTCCCCATTCGCAACGCGGCATTACTAACCATCCGCGAAATTCCAGATGACAAGCTCGCTGCCGCGCTCAACGCAGAACTCAAACATGCCACTGGGGAGTTCCAGGGCCAGATCCTGCTGGCGTTGGTCGATTGCCATAATCCCCAGTCTATCCCGGCTGTCGCCGCCCTGGCCCAGAGCCCGAATCCCGAGCTTCGCAAAACGGCCCTCACCGTTCTCGGACGACTCGGACCCGATGCCGCTCCTACCCTTCTCGCTGCCTTGCAGGAGCCACAGACTGGCGAGGACAAATCCGTAATCCTGAACGGGCTGAAAGCTCTTCCAGGTTCCTTTGTTGATGACCTCCTTCTGCAAGCATTAGCCTCCGCAAGAGAACCCGCCACCCGAATTGACCTAATTCGTCTCCTGGACAGCCGGGGCGTCACGAAGGCCAGTCCGGAAATCCTCAAGCATGCCTCCGGCCCGGACCAGGAAGTCAGCATCGCAGCGCTCTCCGCGCTCAAATCTCTGGCGGGTACCAATGAACTGTCCGCGCTCATCGTCTTGACCAAATCCTGCGCAGACGGAGCCGTTAGAGATGCGTCGGAAATCGCCCTGACTGGGGTTTGCAGCCGGCCCGGTGAAGGTACTCCGGCCGCCGAAGCGGTCCTGGCTGAACTCAAACAGGCCGCCACACCCGCCGAAAGAAACTCCTGGATCCGCATACTCGCAAACGTCGGCTACAGCAATGCCCTCCCCGTCATCGAGGCAGCCGCGAGCGATCCCGATCAAACCGTAGCCGATAATGCCCTCGTGCAACTCGGCCGCTGGCCCAACCCGGCCCCTGTCGAAACCCTGCTGCGCGCAGTCGATACGGCGGCGTCCCCTGCCTTGCGCCAGCGTGCGCTCGCCTCAGTTCTCGACCTTGCGGCCACCACCGCCGACGAAGCGCAGCGCCCCGATGACACAATCGTGCTGTGGCTCCAACGCGCCAACCCTGCGGCTCAGTCCATCGGCAACAAAAAGCGCATCCTTGGCCTCTTGGGGCGCTTGAAAACGCCTGCGAGCTTGCGACTCCTCACGCCTTATCTGGAGAATCCCGACCTCCGAACGGAGGCCGCGTCCGCCATAATCCAAATCGCTCCCGCACTCGCGAAGGGAGAGGATTCCGGCGCCCTGAAAACCGCTCTGGACGAAATTGCCGCCGGCGAGGACCTCCCCGATCTGCGGGACCGCGCCCTTCAAGTCGCGAAGACCATTCCCGCCCAGGGCGCACCCGTGAGCCTGTTCGATGGCCGCTCCCTCGCCGGGTGGGAAGGCGATACTAATGTCTGGCGGGTGGGCGACCAGGTCATTGTTGGTGGCTCGATGAAGGGCAACCCGCAAAACGAATTCCTGGCCACCACCCGGGGTTACACGAATTTCCTTCTGCGCCTGGAATACAAGTTGGTCGGCATCGAAGGCTTCATCAACAGCGGCGTTCAGTTCCGAAGTATTCGTGTGAGCAACCCGCCAAACGAGATGAACGGTTACCAGGCCGACATCGGCGCCGGCCATTCCGGCTGCCTCTACGATGAATCACGGCGGAACAAATTTCTCGCCCGCGCCACCGACGAAACCATCAAACGCCTCGAGAAGCCGGGCGAGTGGAACCTATACGACGTGCGTGGCGAAGGCGCGCACATCCAAATCTGGCTCAATGGGGAACAGACCGTTGACTACATCGAAAGCGACTTCGCCATTCCGCAGACCGGCCTCATTGCTTTACAGATTCACGGCGGGAGCAAAGCCGAAGTATTCTTCCGGAACATCAGGCTGCAGGAACTATAGAGAAAGCTAGTCGCTCCGGATCGTGCAGAATGGTGCCGGCTAATCGGATTGTCGGGCGGGTCGCCCTGGATGGTCAAGACTTGCCTCTGGAGAACCATACCTTGCGGATGCACTGCCGCAGACTCTGCGGTGAATAAAGAATACATCGATCGCTTAATTCGTCCGGAACTGTGGGCTAGTGGGCTCGTGGGCTAAACTGCTGGTGAATGGTTTTCAGCGAGCAAGGCAGTGTTGACTCCAACCGTTATGCAAACGGAACGGACGTCAGATGTAATGGGACCGTTTTGGGATGAACTACCAGAAGCTTGTGAAACAGCAGATGGCCGAGCACTTTCGTTTGACGCCGCTGGCCATGGACGTGCGAAATTACTAATTCCTCACCCACAGGTTCCATTTGTCTCTGGATAAGGGGGAGTAAATTCTAGCCCGTGCTCAGCAAAAATGTGCGTGAGTTCCCGAATAGCCCTGCCTTCATTCGAACATCTCCGGTGTTATGTCCCGGTGGCCTTCGATCACGCGCACAATCTCCACGCCGTCGATGCCGGCAAGCGATTGATAGAAAATCACATAACTGTCGACGGCGAATGATCGGAGGCCTGCGGCCAAGTCTTTACGTTCCCGGCCGATGAAAGGGCTTCGTGCAACTTTGTGGAATTGGGCATCAATTTGGCAAGGCAACGCTCCACAGCTTCCGGGTTATCGGCCGCAAGGTAGTCCCAAATCACTTCGAGATCGCGCTCAATGCGCAGCGCTTTTCTAAGCGTTGACATCGATCTTTGCAGGTTTAAGCCGCTCTTTGCCTTCGGCGATGAGGTCGTCAATACTCTTGGTGCTGACGCGGCCATCTTCGAGGTCGTTCAGTCCTTCCTGGATGTCCGCTTTAAGCTGGCGGTATTTCAGACGCTGCAGGGCCTGATAGTCCTGCATCGAGGTAACGATCAGGGAGGGGCACCCGTGCCGTGTTATTGTTACCGGTTCCCGCAGAGCGGTATCGCTGATAAGACCCCATTTATCTTTAGCTTCGGTCGAAGCAAATTCTTGCATATGATCCATTCAAGCTATTTAAGCCAGTTTGGCTTAAAGTAAGAAGACTGCCAATCGGGGACTTCAGGTGATACCTAACTTGAAAAAGCGCAAGAGCCTCAGGCCACCTGGTAGAGGGAGCCGCACTTATCACCAGTTTGAAGCCGACATCCTGCAGTTCCTGAAAGAAAAACGCGCTGCCTGAAATCTGACTCAACAACCTGCAATTTCAGAATTCAAGGATTCTAGAGTGGCGTGCGCTTGTCTTTTAAGAATTGAGCGTGGCCATCCAGCAATATGCGATTGCGACCCCCGGCATGGACCGTTCTCCCTTTTAGCTCCGGAATGACCGTGGGAATGGTTGATGGGAAATAAGGGTCAACGACCAGTTCGACATCACATGCCCCGCTGATGGGCCCGACGGTAGGGTCATTGGCCGCCTGCAGGTCGGCTACTGCCTGGGCTTGGGTCTTGCCCCAGAAATCTTCGAGGCCTACGGGGTCGTCCGGACGGTCAAACCGCCACGCCCAATAACGGCTGAGCGGCGCGTTGGTGTCCGTAGAGGTCGCTTGGATGGTCTGCGCGGCGCTGCCAGCGGGCGTGTTCAACCCAGCGTTGCAAGCCCAGATTGTGTCACGGCCTCCGTAATTTTGCAGTACCGAGGGGCCCCAGCCGGCGCGGGGATCCGAGGGGGGCCAACTCGTCCACGGCCGAAATCCGCCCGGCAGAGTGTTTTTCAAGTTGCGCTGGTCGGGAAAGCGATCGAGGTGGTCATCTCCATAGAGGATAAAGGCAACGCCGAGCTGTTTTAAATTGGAGATGCAGGCGACACGTTGCGACCGCTGTTTGGCGCGCGCCAAGGCGGGCAGCAGCATGGAGGCCAGCACCGCAATGATCGCAATCACGACCAGCAGCTCGATCAACGTAAAACCAGAGGCAACGTCAACGCGCTCTCGAGGCTGGCCAAATGCTTTCGTCATGCAACAACATTAATGAAGTTTATCAGAAGAAAGCATTTCAGGCCAGCAGATTTGCAACCTCCCGGACAGGGTCCCGGGGCCGGGCGGCGCAAGTCATTCTGGTTGTTGAACCAAAATTAGCTCTAGACAAAAAAACCTCTTTTCTGATCTGCTGGGTTGGGGTGTTCTACCGCTCCATCTTCGACCTGGCGTGCGACTTCATGAAAGACGAAGCCTTCAACCAGCAGGACACAGTGATGCGCCGTTATCTCAAGCCGGATCTGGTCATTATCTATCGACGATATGGGGTTGAAAGCCTTCTCCAAAAGTTCGGGCGAAGATCCTTGGCTTCGCGCAGATATTGGCCGGCGGCCAACTCGAAGATCTGTTTGCGGTCAATAGAGGAATTAAACTGCCCATCAAAGTCCTCCAAGCTCTTGAACTCGTCCTGGAGGATTAGTTCGAGGGACTCAGCATGGCCTTGCCCCACCGAAGATGCCCGCATCGAATTGAAGCGCATCAATCCGAAATTCTGAATGATGCAAGACGCCAGGCAAATTAGGCTGAAACTTTCTTCCGAACTGCAGCCAAGCCCAAGAATGTCATCCCAAGCAGGGCCACGGTAAGGCCACCATCGGGAACGTTTTGAACCACATAATCCTGACCTGACCCTGTTAACCCTAAAAGGTTGGCTGCCGGTCCATTGTAGCCCGCGGCATTCACCGTCGTGATCCAGCTCAGTGCAGTCGAATTGAGTGAAGACGTTGTGGTGAAATCAACGCCCCCCACAACATCCCAGATGGCGAGCTGCAGGGTGGCGGCGTTTGCCGTGCTCATGCCCGCGGAGTAGTGCGCTCCCCAAAGCTGCTCTATGGTCAGGGCCTCGGCACTACCCATGCCGGAGCCGAAAGGATCTCCTTTTGGAGCATTTGCCAGCGCGACGACCGTATAACTCAAAGGTGAACTACTGCTGTAATGGAACGGATCGATGCAAAACCCGTTCACCGTTTGGGAGCCATTGATGAGGAGTTGGTTGATGCCCGCATAAACTCCCCCACTGTAGTTGAGCGAGGGGCTCGAAATTACAACATTGATGACCTCGTTTGGGGTGATGCTCGCTTCTGCAACGGTGAGAGTATCGCCAATATTGAACTGGTTTGCTTCCGCCGAAACTGCGACTAAGAATGAAATCCCAGCGATCCGCAAGGGTGTAAGTGTCATTTGTTGCCTAACGAGTTGTTCCGCGCATTCAAGGTCAAATAGCAGGATCTGTTCCAACCCTCGAATGCAGTAAATTATCACATTACAAATCGTTTATAGATAGCATGTTGCGACGATAATCATTTGGATATCGCTCGGCTAATGGAAGTGGAATAGTGTAAACAAAGCCGACGATTAACGAACCCGGAATGGGGTATGAGCGGTCGGGTTTTAATACCGTAGGTAATTGACGCAGAATTATGTGTACAACTATAAGACCGACGGAAAAAGGCGATGTAAAGCATTACGACGTCCGTGTGCCCTGAGTAAAGCGCAGTTGGTCTGAGAGCACCAGGAATTTAAGGGGAGCGGACGCGATAAAATCGTTGTGGGCCGGTTTGCTGGGAGTCGGCGAATTCGAACTGGCCTTGGGAAACCTCTGTGGCGCTTCCGGCTCTGGTCCAGTTGGTGAATGGTTGGGAGATATTAGTGGTACTGAAGGCGGTGAAACTCATTCCGGGCACGTTCGCGAAGGTGAATTGAAAGGTACCTGCCGACAAAGCGGACAAATTGGTCAACGTGATCGGAGAGATCGGGACCGTGAAGGCATAAACTTTATTATCGTTCGCGACGTAAATTCTGCCCCGGGCGGCGATCGCTGTACTCATATGGTGGGTGCCAGCCATTAATTCGTTGGCTCCGCCGCCCGAATAGACCACGGCGCCGGTGTCGCCATCAAAGCCGTGAAGTCGTTGATCACCCTCGGCGCCGAAGGTCCAGACAATCACGTTGTTGGTCCCGTCGGTTGAGGTAACAAAGGGGGAGGCACGGCCGGTCACAGCCGCAGTCCACGCAGTGGTGATGGATGGAGGGGGCGCGGCAGCGATCTTGAGGGATGTGAGGGTGCCACCGCCGCTTGAGAAAACGACGTAAGTGCCCTGGGTCGTGCGGTAGGTGGCCGCGGCCTGGATGATCGAACCGCTCGCAACGTGAGCCTGCGCCAGTGGGATGCGGATGCCGCCAAGATTCGTGCGGTTCAGCAGATAGGCATTGCCGTCTTTGCCCAATGCGACGACAAGCTGAGGAGGCGTAGCGCCGGGCACGTCGACCAGCAGGGGGCCGGAGCCGCCGAGATCGGTATCACCGTTATCAAGCGCCATCCAATTGGTGGGCGCCCAATAATCGAGACTCAGGCCGCTGAATACGGGACCAGGTTGGAAGCGAACGATCGCCTCGCCCCCGCCCCAGACGCTGGCGCCGAAAGTGTTGCCAGTGGCGATAAATGGATCCACGCCGTCGCTGGCAACGCCTCCGACTCCCCACGAGCCGCCGCCGTTCGCTCTAGTCGCCCATGCGACTACATTTGAGGGATTGTTCAAGGCTATGCCGACCAGCCAACCATAGTAAGTTCCGCAGTCTCCATAGTGGCCGCCATACGGCACATAAACTGTTCCCCCCAGGACCGTGAGCGCACCTCTTTGGTTGTGCGTGGCGGATGTGAAGACGGTGCTTCCGGATTTTGCCGTGGCATTCACGTCGACTGGCCAACCGCTGTTGATCGTGCCGGTGTCGACATTCAGCGAATAGATGAGGTGTTTGGTGGTGGCGCCGTTGTCTGGAGTTGTGAAAGCGTCGAAGAACAATGAACGCGAGGGGAGATCCACCACGGGCGTGCCGGTGATGCCCATCGGGTTAATATTCCCGCAAGGTTGATCGGCCAAGGGGACCGGGATGCCGGCATTGCGCCGCCAGATGACGCCGCCCGTGGCTGGATCGAGCGCGTACACGTTATTGGATTGAGTGACGGCGATCACCATGGCTGCGCCATTGGAGCCGCCTTCGATGTAAAGGGGTTGGGCGTACACGCTGCCGTTGATTGTGCCGTCGAAGGCGAGGTCGCGTTTGAGAGCAACGGCGGCGGTTTTAGTGAAGGCAGGATCGACGTAGAGGCCGTCGCGGGAGAGATGATTATGGTGCTGAGTGACGTTGACGGCGGCTTGTGCTGGAAGTTCGGCCATGAAGACCGGGAGGACACAAGCCGCGATGATGATCGAACGTTGCAGGGGTTTCATAATCATTCGGATCTGCCATTGTATAGTAACGCAGATCGCGAAAACTTCCGAAACAAAGCGAAGAGAAACGCTGACGGCTGAAAAACTGAAATGCTGAAAAGGGTCATAGTGAATTTGGTCCCGTCCTGAAATAGGTTGTCACCTATATGGCAAAACCACAGAGGAAAAACGCTGGGCTGCGGTATAGCGAAGCCTTTAAGATGCAGGTCGTGCGGGTGGTTGAGCAGGAGGGACTGGCATGCGACCACGTGCGACGGAAGTATGGCATTCGAGGGGCGGCGACGGTGCCGAGTGGAGTGCGCAAATATGGCAACGGCAGTTGGGGCAAAAGGATACGAGTGGAGACACCAGAAGAGATCAATCATACGGAGCAGTTAAAACGGCGCGTGCGGCTGTTGGAGCAGGCTTTGGCGGGTACGAACATTGACCTGGCCCTGGAGCGGCAGTATACGCGCCTGGACTGTCGGCGGGCTGGGATCCAGGACGTGGAGGGGTTCAAAAAAAAGCGGCTGGGAAGCGGCCCACGGAGCTGTAGAGCAGGATGGGCAGTTGCCTGGGGTTAACGTCAGTAGCGTGTGCCGCGAGTTGGGGATGAGCCGGCAGAGCTACTACGCGCGGCGGCGGCAGCGGCGGGTTGTGGAGGGTGAGTTGGTGGCTGCTCTGGTGGTACGGGAGCGCCAGACACAGGCGCGCCTGGGTACGCGCAAGCTCTACGCCCTGCTCAAGCCTGAGCTGGCCGAGGCGGGAGTGCGGATGGGGCGCGACCGGATGTTTGAGGAGCTGCGCAAACACGAGCTGTTGCTGGAAGCGCTGCCTGCGCAATACCCGCACACGACGCAGTCCCACCACAATCTGCCGGTGTTTGGGAATACGGTTAAGGACTTGGAGGTAACGGCGCCCAATCAGGTGTGGGTCAGCGATATTACTTACCTGCGTACCCGGGAAGATCTTGTGTATCTGGCGCTGATCACGGACAAGTATTCGCGGAAAATCGTGGGCTGGCACGTGGGGGACAACCTGGAGGCCGTCGGCTGTGTGCAAGCCCTGGAGTGTGCGTTAGCCGAGCTGCCCGAGGGCTCTAAGCCGACCCACCACTCCGACCAGGGCTCGCAATATTGCTGCCACCAGTATGTTGAGCGTCTGCAGCAGCGCGGTTTGGCCATCAGTATGACCGATACCAATCATTTCTCTGAAAACGCGATGGCTGAGCGGGTCAGCCGACCGCTGGAACTACGCCGGGGTGCAGATCGTCGCGACTCGCCAGTGACATAAAGATCGCACGGCAGAGCAGGGCACCTGCAGGCTTCGGAAACGTCTCCCGGCGCAACGCGATTGCCGGCACATTGACGGTCTGAGCTCCAACCCGCTGGAGGTCAAAGCGGAGAAGCGGTCCGCAATTCCGTTTGACCACAACCTCGATCCGTAATTCCCCCGATAATCGATCCGTAGTACGCGGAGTTGAGATTATCCTGCTTATGACGATGATTAAGACTTATTCAAAACATGATGACAGCGGCGAGCAAGGCACAGGCTATGAAGACTGCGAAGAAAAGTGTCGGCGTCGGTGTGGTGGGTTGCGGGTATTGGGGGCCAAACCTGGTGCGTAATCTGCGCCAATGCCCTGATGCGCACCTCAAGATCCTTTGCGACGCCAGCGAATCCCGGCTCGCTCATATGCAGCGGCTCCACCCGGAAGTCGCGGTGACGCAGCGATTCGAGCACCTCCTGACCGACGAAGAGTTGGACGCCATCGTCATCGCTACCCCGGTGCGGTTCCACCATCAGATGGCCAAGGCCGCGCTATCGGTAGGCAAGCACGTCTTCATTGAAAAGCCCCTCGCGCGGACGCAGGCGGAGGCGGAAGAGCTAGTCGCCCTGGCCGACCGGCTGGGCCTGGTGCTGATGGTGGGGCACACGTTCCTCTTTTCTCCGGCGGTGCGGCGCATGAAAGAAATCATCGATGCCGGAGAAATTGGCGAGGTGAAGTACTTTTCCGCCCGCCGCCTCAACCTGGGCTTGTTCCAGAAGGACATCAATGTGGCCTGGGACCTTGCGCCCCATGACATCTCGATTCTGTTGCATCTAATCGGCGCGATGCCGACGACCGTCGGCTGCCAGGGCAGTGCGCACGTGACCAAGGGGATCGAGGATGTCACCATGATGAGCCTGGGCTTCCGCGACCACCTCTGCGCGTTTGTCCATAACAGCTGGCTCGAACCGAAGAAGGTGCGCCAGATGACGGTGATCGGGTCCAAACGGATGATTGTTTACGACGACACTGAACCCCTGGAAAAGCTGAAAATCTACGATATTCGTGTCGAAGCGCCGCCGTATAACGATACCTTTGCGGAGTTCACCTACTCGTATCACTATGGCGATTCTTACATTCCCTACGTGAAGCAGGACGAGCCTTTGAAATTAGAATGTCAGCACTTCCTCGATTGCATCCGTAACGGCGATGTTCCGCTCACGAACGGCCGGTTGGGTTTGGACGTGGTTCGCATTCTCGAAGCAGCCAGTGAATCGCTGCGACGCAAGGGTGCGTCGGTGGCGCTTCAGCCATTGGCGCCAGCCAGCAACGGCCACCAGGAGGCGATCGGGGTTAGGGAGCCAAAAGCGCCTGCCATGGATGGCTTGGTCGTGGCCTGATTTGAGCATGCCACTGACGATCGCTCAGCCGGACTTTTGGCGAGGTTTCAATCTCGTACTCAAGTGGTTAGAACCAAACCGAAGCGCCGCGGGTCGGGTCTGTTCCCGCAGGTTTTTCCGTAATGTTCGGCATTGCCTCACAGGCGCTTGCGCGTATCCTGATGCCATCGAATGAACTTCCCATTGCAAGCAACGTTCGCGTTAGAACCCGCTTCGTACTATGCGCACACTCAGCTCAAGCATGAGCACATTGACGCCGCGGCGTTGAGAACCAGGCTCGGACTGGGTGTTTTTCATCCGCGCCGAGGGCGCGAAGGAGCGACTCGCCGCGGGGTCGTTTCGACTATCGAACAGCTTTTTCCCCGGCACGTTTTCGTCCGCTGCTCCTGCTACGTCAAACACGGGTCCTGGAACAAGAGTCCATTCCACCTGTGTGCTAAACTGCTGGACGATCGGATCCAACTCAGAAAAACCCTCCTGTACGTTCGCTTGATGCGATCGGTCCGGCGTTGGCTGACGACATGGAATAGGGCTAACGCTTAATTTGAGGCATGAGACTTGCTAAAGAAACTTTGATGAATCCCTGTGCGCATCGGGTGTTTGGCGGAAGCTGTTTCCGTATCTTAGGCGTTGTTGGCCTTCGCGATTGCTCTATAGTAAGTAGTGCTACCCGATGAATCGGCGACAAATAGTATCCCTGGTTACAGGGCCAGCTTGGTATTGTGCTCGGACGCAACCGAAGCACGAGCATATCGCTGCGATGAACCTGAGCAGAAGGCTCGCCCTGGACGTCTTCCATCCGCAGCTGAGGATTGAACGTGCTACCCGGCGCGGAGTCGTTCGGGTCATAGAGCCGCTCTTTCCTTGTTATGTTTTTGTTCGCTGTAAGCTGGCAGATCATCTGGATCAGATTCGTTATGTCAGCGGAATCAGCAGCGTAGTTCATTTTGGCCAAAGCATACCGGCTGTGCCCGACGATGTGATCGACGAATTGCAGCAGTGCTTCGAATCGGAAGAGCCGATGGCGGTCGAGGAGCGCCTGGTCCCGGGTTCGGAAGTCACGGTTGCAGATGGCGCTTTTCTCGGATCGCATGGGGTGGTGGTGAGAGTGTTGCCTGCGCGACAGAGGGTGCAAATCCTACTGGATTTTCTAGGAAGGGCAACGCTTACAGAAGTGGAGCGAACATCGGTGATAGTCGAGGACAAGTCCATGGCAGACCTGATGCCTGCTTTGGCTATGAAGCGGAGAATGAGTGTCGCTGCGGCTGCTTGAAAACTGACGCGGGCGGAGTGGGTTTCCCCGTTATAAACTGTAGTCCGGGGAAACCTTAGCGGGAGTTTTGCAGATCCTGCAAGTGCGGAGCTGTGTACTGGAAGTGGTCGGTGGAAGCAAAGAATACCAGCCTTGAGCAAGTCGAGCATTGTGTGTAGTGGCCAGCCAATGGTTGGCCGGGTGTGCGAGAAGCCAGGGGAACTGGTTGTAATTGACCCGCTTCAATACCCGGGCTGGGATTCGCTTGTGGCGGCGGCGTGTGGAGGGTCCTTTTTTCACGGTACCGCTTGGGCCCGGGTCCTGAGGGATACGTACGGTCATCGGGCGTTTTATTTGTGCGACATCGTGGATGGGCGGCTGGAGGAAATGCTACCGATCATGGAGGTCTGCAGCCGTTGGACAGGCCGGCGTGGGGTTTCGCTGCCATTCACGGACTGGTGCTCTGCAATCGAAAGAAAGGGCTGCAATAGTGGGAGGCTATTCGAATCGGGGATTAGGTGCGGACGGGACCGTCGCTGGCGCTATCTCGAATACAGGAAACTTAGCGTTCAATGGCCAGCAGCTTCGCCCTCAGTGGCGTTTTATGGCCACCGAATCGACCTGCAGCCTACGCAAGCTGCTCTATTCAAGCAGCTCGACAGTTCGGTGAGGCGTTGCATCCGGAAGGGCCAGGTGTCGGGGGTGCGGATTGAGTTCGGCTCCGGCCTGGAAGCGATGCGAGTTTTTTACGGGTTGCATTGCAAGACGCGCCGCCGACATGGATTGCCGCCCCAGCCGCTGGGGTTTTTCGACAACATTGCTCGGCACGTTGTGAGCAAGGGTGCCGGATCGCTGTTGATTGCCCGAGCTGCGAATCGTCCTGTGGCAGCTGCAGTCTTTTTTCATCACGGCGCTGAGGCGATCTATAAGTTTGCCGCTTCCGATTATGCTTTTCAGCATCTGCGCGCTAATACGCTCTTGCTCTGGACCGCCATAAAGCACTACGCCGCGAACGGGTTCCTGTGTTTGGATTTGGGCCGGACGTCTTTGGCCAACGAGGGCTTGCGGCGATTTAAAGCGGGCTTTGGGGCTCGTCAGCGGTTTATCGAATATTGCAGGTACGATTTTAGCAAGGGAGCGTTCGTGAAGACCTATGATCGCTCGGAATCGCCGATCAACAGGCTATTCCGATGCCTACCAGGACCTTTACTGCGACTGGCAGGAGAGATGCTTTATCCACACCTGGCGTAAAAGAGAAGTTTAGCGCAAGATGCTGGGGATCAATTTTGAACGACGGGGCTCGTGGTTCTGTCAAACTTCAATACTTCATGAATGAAAGCCAAAAGGCTGCGGTTTCTGCGGGAATGAGCTTGGCGGATATCCTCTACGTTATCTTCCGTCACAAGTGGGTAATCCTTCTGGGTTGCGGAGTTGGCGCGATCGCGGCGTTGGCGCTCCCATTTTTCATACATTCAACATATAAGTCGGAGACGAGGTTATTAATCAAATACGTAGTCCAGCCCAAGGTTCCGACCCAGGTCGGAGCCAACACAGCCCAAGTCCAGCAAATCAATGACACCGGGTTGGGCATTCTCAATACCGAGGTTGAGACTCTGACCAGTCTGGATTTGGCCCTTCAGGTTGCAGACGCCATAGGGCCGGAGAGGATCTTGCGCAAGATCAACGGCGGCACGAACCGTTGGGAGGCGGCGGCAGTCATACAGGACCCCAAAAACCTGATGGTGCAACTTCCCAGGGAGGGCAGCGTTCTGCGGATCACGTTTCAGCACCCCGATGGCTCGATCGTTCAGCAAGTGCTGACGCAACTTATCCAGAGCTATTTCCAGAAACACGCCGACCTGTACAGGGCCGGGGCGTTCGACGATTTTCTGACCGAAGAAACCGACAAGCTTCGAGCACGCCTTTCGCAGACTGAGCAGGAGTTAAGAAAGGCCCTGAGCAAGCTCGGGGTCGCTTCGGTGGAGCAGGCGAAGCAGGCATACGCTGATCAAATCGCAACAATTCAGGGAAAGCTCCTCGATGCCCAAGCCGAATTGGCCGAACGCGAAGCTACGGCGAACGAGATGACGGGTTTGGCTAACCACCAGCCTCTGCTGGGGACCAACAGTTCCGCACTTACCAAAGTCATCGCGGTGCCCGCGGAAAAGGCCGCAGAGTACAGGAAAGTGTGTGACCTGCTGGTCCAGTTGAAACGAAAGGAAGAGGATTTCCTCGGCTATCTAAAGCCCGGTGCTCCACTCGTGAAGGAGGTTCAAGGGCGGATTCTCGAGAACGAGGAACGCAAAAAGGAACTCGAGGACGAGAACCCAAGGCTTTTGGCGGCCGCGGCATCAGGATCAAGCCTGGACCCCATCGACCCGACATTTGGGCTACACCGAGATTCAACCGCTGAGAGAGCCGGAATACTCGGGCTACGATCCAAGCTCAGCGTGTTAACGCAGCAATTGGAGGATGCTAAAAAACAGGCAAGAGCGCTCGACGAGGCGGAGGCGACCATCTCGGAACTGCAGAGACGACGCGATCTAGAGGAATCGTATTACAAGAATTTTTCGGAGAACCTGGAGCAGTCGCACATCAGCGAAGAGTTGGGTGCCGGGAAGGTTTCGAACATCAGCATTATCCAGGCGCCGTCGCCTCCTGGGCCAGTCACGTCGAAGCTGAGGAAGTTCATGGCCATGGCTTTGTTTGGCAGCGTTGCGGCGGCCTTAGGACTCGCATTTCTGATCGAGTTTTATCTGGATCGGTCGGTCCGACATCCCAAAGATATTGAAGGTAAGATTCGGCTTCCTCTGTTCATTACGATTCCGCGCCTGCATTTGAATGGGAAATCGATGGCTCTCGGAGCGCGCAACAGGGTGCCGCTGTTGGCTGAGTACGCAGGGGCAGCGAGTGGGGCGGCGGAAAGCGGCCCGGCGGCGTCGCAAGCGGAAGCGGGTGCCGGTGGGGAAAACGCACTTTTTACGGGACACCATTCGGAAGTAGAGATTGCTCCTTGGGATCCCGCTCATGTGTTGCGCCCATTTTCCGAGGCGCTGCGGGATCGGCTGATCACTTACTTTGAAATTAAGAAACTGACGCACAAACCTAAATTGGTAGCGGTGACCAGTTGCGGAAAGGGATCTGGGGTATCGACAATTGCGGCGGGGCTTGCGGCGTCACTATCTGAAACCGGTGAGGGAAACGTGTTGCTGGTGGATATGAACCAGCTGAATGGTGCTGCGCAGCATTTTCACCGAGGGGACCTGGCTTGTGGTATCGACGATGTCTTGGAGAGAGAAACGCGAAACAACGCGCTTGTGCAGGACAATTTGTATGTCGTTAGCGAATCTACGAACAGTGACCAGTTGCCGAGCATTCTCCCCAAACGCTTTAAGAACCTGGTGCCTCTCCTCAAGGCGAGCGACTTCGACTACATCATCTTCGACATGCCCCCAGTGAGCCAGATCAGCCTTACCCCGCGGCTGGCCCGCTTTATGGATATGGTGTTGATGGTGGTGGAATCCGGAAAGTCGGACCGGGAGGTAGTCAGGACCGCGAGTTCGCTCTTAACGGAAGCCCAGGCGGACGTTGGCATCGTCCTGAACAAGATTCGGAGTTACGTTCCGCGAAGATTGCAGCAGGAGATTTAGACAGAAAGTTCTTCCGTTTGTTGTTGACGTCACGGTTTTAGCTTTCCCTGCCCAAAGAATGCTCCGCAACCGGCTATATTATGTCCTCAAGCCGTGGCTTCCGATTTCGGTGCGCCTTGGGGTTCGGCGGTGGCTCGCACTAAGGAAGAGAGAACAGGTCCGAGGGACTTGGCCCATTCTACCCGGTTCCGAAAAGCCGCCGGCGGGGTGGTCTGGTTGGCCAGACAACAAACGGTTCGCGCTGGTTCTGACGCACGACATCGAAAGTCAGGTGGGACTGGATAGGTGCGAGCAGCTGATGGAACTTGAGACGCAACTGGGTTTCCGTTCGGCATTCAACCTCATACCAGAGAACGGGTACGCCGCGACCCCTAAGCTCAGGCAGGATCTCACCGAAAGTGGATTCGAGGTTGGAGTTCACGACCTTTACCATGACGGCAAGCTCTTTCTGACCAAGAAAGAGTTCAGCCGAAATGCTATAAAAATAAACCTGTATTTAAAAGAATGGAGCGCTAAAGGTTTCCGTTCGGCCTTCATGCTGCAGAACCTGGATTGGATGCACGAACTCGACATCGACTACGATACCTCCACCTTTGACATCGATCCCTTCGAGCCCCAACCGTACGGCCAAGGCACGATTTTTCCTTTTTGGGTTCCGCGTGCGGACTCCTTGACAGCGTCGCTCGAAATACCGGGTGCGTCTCGTAATGGATATGTTGAACTTCCGTACACATTGCCGCAAGATTCAACACTCTTCTTGCTGCTCCAGGAGCGTCAGTCGGATATTTGGTTCCAGAAACTGGACTGGATTGCTGAGCGCGGCGGTATGGCTCTCGTAAACGTTCATCCGGATTATATGGCCTTCAACGGAGCAAGTCCGACGGCTCGGGAGTATCCGGCAAAGCATTACCAGGATCTGCTCATGTATGTGCGGTCGCGGTATAATGGCGCTTACTGGAACGCTTTGCCGAGGGAAGTCGCCGCCCTGGTACGCGCGGGGAGACGTCAGATCAGGACGGTCTAGCCTGGCGGAAGGGTCCGTTACCGAGAGTATGCCATTGCTTCTCGTTCTCATTTTAATAAAGTCCTTTTGTGACAACGAATTCGGCGGGCTAGAAGGTTCGTGACATTATGGCCAGAATTTGCATGATCGCCTACACGGTTTACTCCCGGGACCCACGGGTGCGGCGCGAAGCGGAGTCATTGACGGAGCGCGGCGACGTTGTCGATTTCATTTGCCTCCCAGAGCGAGGAGGCGGGATTACGCGAAACTACAATTCGGTTCATTTGTACCCGATTCGGGTTGGGAAGTATCGGGGTGACAGCGCGTTTTTTTACCTTGCCAAGTACCTCGGGTTCTTTATCCGGGCCTTTGCTTTGGTGACGTGGCTGTCCGTAAAGCAGCGTTACGATATCGTGCAAGTCCACACGATGCCGGACTTTCTCGTGTTTGCGGCCCTGACACCAAAGTGGTTGGGTGCAAAGGTGATCCTCGACGTCCACGATCTGATGCCGGAGTTGTATCAGTCCAAATTCGGTCGGGACCGGAAGCAGGGCATCATCCGTTTGATCACGTGGATTGAAAGGCGAAGCATAGCTTTCGCGCACCACGCCTTAGCGGTGCACACCCCCCACCGGGACGCCCTAGTCCGACACGGAAACCCCGTCGAGAAATTCAGCGTTCTGCTGAACGTTCCAGACGCGCGCATTTTTCACAGAAATGGCCTAAGCAGGACGGGCGGAAATTTCCGACTAATTTATCACGGGACTGTTGCCAGGCGTCATGGGCTTGAGGTGGCTCTAAGAGCAATAGGTTCCATACGCGACGACATCCCTAATCTGGAGTTTTTGGTGATAGGCGAAGGAGATGACCTCGGCCGCATAAAAATGCTCGTCAAGCAGATGAAATTGCATGATTGCGTTCGGTTTTTGGAGTCCATGCCCGTCGAGCAGCTGCCGGAGCACCTAAGTCAGGCGGATATCGGTATTGTTCCAATCCTTTATGACGACTTTACTCGCTACATGCTACCCTTGAAGCTGCTCGAATATGTCGGTATGGGAATTCCGACTATTGTATCAGAGACGGAAACGATCCGAGCATATTTTGACGATCAAATGGTGCGATTTTGCAAACCCGGAGACGACAAGGAACTTGCGAACGCTATCTTAGAGCTCTACCGTGACCCGGCCAGACGCGCTGGGCTTGCTGAAAACGCGAACAGATTCAACCTGGCGTATAACTGGGAACAACAAAAACTGGGCTACTTTGAACGGGTGGACTCATTGCTCAAGAAACAACGTAACTGAAAACCGTCAGAACCTGGAAGCGCGAGGAACGAATGATGAACGAAAAGGTGCTGGTTATCGGTGTGGGAGAAATCGGAAGGCCCTTATTGGAATTAATAGGGGAAAAGTATGATGCCTATGGGCTGGATATCAAGCCTGGGGAGCCGATCCCGCGCTGTGACATTATGCATATTTGTTTTCCATTCAACGGGGAAGAGTTTGTGCAGGAAACAGTGAATTACATCGGTAAGTACCAACCGTCGTTGGCCATCATAAACAGCACGGTTGCCGTTGGGACTACGCGCAAGATTGCCAAGGAGTCGGGAACCCCAGTCGTGAACAGTCCAGTGAGGGGCAAGCACGCCAAAATGAAACAAGATTTGTTGCACTACACCAAGTTTGTCGGGTCAGATTCAAAGTCCGCGGGTGAGCGTGCGGCTGAGCATTGGAGCAGCCTTGGTCTGCGAACGAAGCTGCTAAGCTCGCCCGAGGCGAGCGAGCTTGCGAAGCTGACAGAGACGACGTACTTTGGTGTTTTAATTGCATGGGCACAGGAGGTGGAAAGGTATTGCGACAAAGTTGGAGCGAACTACGACGAGGTGGTTTCGTTTTACGAAGAGATTGGGTTTTTCCCTCCGGTGAAGTATTTGCCTGGTGTGATCGGAGGGCATTGTGTATTGCCCAATATAAAGATTCTCAAGAAGAGTTTCCGCTCGGGCATTCTTGAAGCCATTGAGAAGTCTAACGAGATCAAGCGCGGCGGTCCTGCCGCCGGTGGCTGGACCCCATGAGGAAGCTTCTTCAGTTCACAGCAGGAGAAGGAACCTGGGGGACTTTTCGGTCAAGGCCAAACACTTCCGGCGTTCGGCCCGTTTTGAACTCGTAGTTGGATTACTGCGAATGGCCCAGTGCGTAAAGCCACGGGCGTTCTGGCGCGGCGATTCCGCGGGTAGAAGTTGAAGCATGATCGGCGTCTCTGTTCAGGAAAAGGAATCGGCAACCGTACAGGAGTTCTTTGAATTCTTCAAGACGCCGTGGGAGTTTTATCGGAGCGGCCGGCTGTACGACGTCGTGATTTCTACGCAGGACCATCGCGTAGAAGAAGGAGCCAAACTGGTCCTCCTTTACAGTGGAGGGCCCATGGGTTTCGACGCGGACAACAACCTAAGCGTACGGCCCGGCCCCAAAGGCGCGATTCTCTCGTACAACGGGCGGAGGGTCCCGCTTTATGCTCGGGCTGCAACCTTTCCTGCGAGTAGGTTTTCCGATCTTAGGGAGGAAGTGGGTCAGGAACCGATGGGTTTGCTCGTCAGCTTTGGCCGGACAACAGTTTTGCGGGTGGGCTATGACCTATTCGAGGAAATCCGTTTTTTGTTAAGCGTCGGTCAGCCGATCGAGCACGCCGGAACAGCGTCGCTGGAATTACACATTGCCGCAATAAGGGACCTCATTACTAGAGCTGGGATTCCGCTGGTTGAGATCCCGCCGGTCCCTGATGGGTACGGGCTCATGGTTTGCCTGACACACGACATCGACCACCCCGTGCTTCGAAATCACTGTTGCGATCGCACCATGTTTGGGTTCGTGTACCGCGCCACACTAGGCTCATTTATGCATGTTTGCCGTGGCAGGAAACCGCTGAAGAACCTCGGGCGCAACCTGGCAGCGGTTGGCAGACTGCCTTTTGTTTACATTGGCCTTGCCAAGGATCCATGGCGCGAATTTGACCGTTACCTTGAGATCGAGACGGGCCTGGGGTCTACATACTTTGTGATTCCTAAGAAAGGGTATTCGGGCCGTGGTTGTAAGGGCGCCAACCCGACGAGCCGAGCTTCAGGGTACACCTTGGACGACATCAAACCAGAACTGGCAAGGATTATTTCGGCGGGTTGCGAGGTGGCGCTGCATGGGATCGATGCGTGGCTAGATAGTGCCAGCGGCGAGGAGGAGCGGCAGGAACTTTCTTCAGACCTGATTTCCACTCCCACGGGAGTGAGGATGCATTGGCTGTTTTTCGACGAGAACTCGCCCAAGGTCCTGGAGCGCGGAGGCTTTTCTTACGATTCGAGCGTCGGCTACAATGAGACGGTGGGATTTCGCGCCGGGACGGCCCAGGCTTATAAGCCCCCGGGAGCAACAAATTTGCTCGAGTTGCCGCTGCATGTGATGGACACTGCGCTCTTCTTTTCCGATTTCCTAAACTTGAGCGATTCTTCTGCGCGCCAAGTGGTTTGGCGACTGCTGGAGGATGTTGCTCAGTTCGGAGGCGTTCTGACGGTAAACTGGCATGATCGCAGCATCGCTCCCGAACGGTTGTGGGATAAGTTTTATATGGAGTTGCTCCGTGAACTGAAGATTAGAGGAGCCTGGTTTCCCACAGCTTCGCAGGCGGTGGCTTGGTTTAGGAAGCGCCGATCCGCCTCGTTTGGTCAGGTGGAGTGGGGGGAGGACTCTGTGAACCTAGCTGCCTCCGCGAAACCGGGCCCAGGCCTTCCCGGGTTAAGGCTTCGAGTTCACCAGGCCAGGGCCCGAAGCCTGTTGGAGCCCATTGCGACGGATTCAAAGACATCTTTTGTGGACGTTGGCTTCGACACAGCGGTCTCGACCAGGATCGCCTGGCTCGGTCCTGATAGTCATAAAATCGCGT
>Ga0207049_1016_pt1 | contig 31227 bp, 27 predicted proteins | sample Alteio_BWMinCont_63_FD_153305 | JGI IMG/M metagenome (GOLD analysis project Ga0207049, IMG submission 153305) | Enriched cells from forest soil in Barre Woods Harvard Forest LTER site, Petersham, Massachusetts, United States -... | ecosystem: Environmental > Terrestrial > Soil > Temperate forest >... | reverse complement strand
TAACGCCAGGCCTAGCAGCATCTTTCCACTGAGCTTCATGGTAGGATTATATTCGATTCCCCGGGTAAAACACCAGCAGGAAATGAAAGTTTCGGCCTAAGACCCCTAAGATCCAACATGAGGAAACAGAGAAAACAGAGAGACTTTCTTGAGGCGGATGTTCCGTTACTTATTTCCACCGATAGCGCCCTTCAGTTTCGATTAGCGCCAGGCAGAATGAGCCGGTGGACGCCATCCACAAGCTTGAGTTCATGGAAATTGATGAGCAATCCGATAGGGATGTCGAGGAGCTTCATGTAACTGAAGAGTTGAGCCTTGTGGAGAGGAAGCACCTCCTGCACCGCTTTGAGCTCAAGCAATACGCAGCCCTCGACGAGGATATCAAAGCGAAGGGGTTCCTCGAAAACAAACCCCTTGTAATCGATCTTGACGACCTGCTGATTTACCCCGGACAAATGGCGCAGGCTCAGTTCCCGCAGGAGACATTTCTCATAGATACTCTCGATGAGACCGGAACCCCTCAGTCGATGGACTTCGATGGCTGCGCCGATGATTGGACCCGTCAGTTCGCTGGCTTTCGGAAAGAGCGGATGCATGAGTATTTGTTACATCTTTGGATCTAAAAAACCAATAAATTAATGCCCCGGGTGCCCATCGCCCCCTTTCCAGGACCTCTGTGTTCTCGGTTTCCTCCTGTAAAATCAGTAACTGGGGAAACGGGATAGATCCACCCACTGGAGTTGGTATTTTTTCGCGTCCAAGCCCTGCAAGCGGCAGAGTTCGTCCATGTCGGCTTGCATCTCGCGGCTGGCGCCTGAAGTCGAGCGGCCACCACAAAAGGCCAGTTCGCCGGGCAGCGGCAGCAGGTTGGGCGAGCCGGAATCGCCGCCTTTCCAGATGTCGACAATAAAGCCGGGTATGCCGGCGCCGACCTGGCCGCCTTGCTCGGTTTGAAATATCGGCGTGGGACCGCCCGAGGCGAAGATGTATTTTCCCTGGATGGTCGCGACGCGAATCGGCTCGATGCCAGGCGGCAAATCACGGTCAAAAAGCAAAATAGTGTAATCCCGACCCGAGGCCGGCCCGGTCCGGACCACCTCGCGCAGGACCTTTACTTCGACAACCTGATTATCCGTGGTGACGAACCAAACTTTCTTGCCGGCGAACTGGGTGTGGGATCCGTCGGCGCCCATCGAGTGTCCGCGCGAATAGCCATGTCTCCGGGTCAAGGCCGTGATGGGGACCTGTCCGGGAGCGCCCTCGTTCTCCCAGGAAGGGCTCAGAGCGGTCAACCCTTTCATCCCCCACATGAGACCCTGGGTATTCCATTGGACCGCTGGCGGGCTTGCCGGCCAGTTCGGAGGACGTTGCCGTATGCTCCAGACGATTGTGCTTCGTCCGTTGGTATGAGCGATGACATTCGTCCAGACGAAATAATCCAATGAATCCGGCAGGTAATGATCGAACAGCTGGTTGGTCCAATAGGTGACCACCGGAGTCACCTGGAGCACAAAAGCGGTGAACGCTTCGCGGATTTCCGGCGGCAGGGTTTCCGGGGGTGGTTTCTGTCGAAAGGGCCGCCTAGGAACATAACTGGTGACCGGGTGGCGCACAACGTCCATGACCGCTGGACCATTGGTTACGATGGCGATCTGAGGGTCAAGAGTTGAGGGCTGAGCAACCCCGCTCACCGCACACTGAAACCACAGGGTAAGCGCGAGCACAAAGGTGAGGCTGTTTTGGTTGAGAAGTTTCATAATCCGGGTGTCAATGGTTGGGGCGGTTTCTCGTGGTACGCTTTCCCGGCGCGGTACTGGTCCAGCAGTTGCCGATTTCGCTCCGCCAATTCGGGTTGACCCGCGGTTACGGCCTGCGCCTGTGCCTTTTCCGCCATTCCGACCGCCTCCCCAAAACGGCCAGCCTCGGCATACGCGGCCGCGAGTGTGCCGAGGTACTGCGCCTCGTGAAAGCCGGTCAAGCGGCATGCGCGTTCGGCTAACTCCACGGCCTGGGTCCCGTTTCGCAATTGGGGGTCGGCGACGGCAGCGCGCAGCCAGGCGAGGTCGTTCAGTGCGGCATCATTGTCGGGCGCCAATGCGACGGCGGCCTCGTATTCCGGAATCGCCGCGGCGGGATCGCCTTGCGAATTTAGGGCGTTGGCGAGCAGAAAATGCGTTCCGCGCAGACTTGGTTTTACCGCCAGAGCGGCGCGATACAAAGGGATGGCTGCGGCATAGTTGCCGCGGGCCGCGAGCGTGAAACCCAGGTTGCTCTCCGCTTCCGCATAACTGGGAGCAAGCCGGAGCGCCTCGGCGAAATGCTCACCGGCTTCGGCAGTCTTTCCTTCCTGCGCCAACGCGGTGCCCAGGTTCAAATGCGCCAGCGCGTTATTTTCTGTGAGAGCGAGCGTATGCCGAAAGAAAGTTTCGCTGTCGCGCCACCAGCGCACCTGCATGGCGCTGAGCACTCCGCACAGACTGATCACGCCGGTTGCTATTACGGCCGAGCCTGTGGCCGGCAAGCGCCATTGGCTCACGACCTCCGCCGCCCACCACGTCACCACGATAAAGATCCCGATGAGCGGCAGATAAGTGTATCGGTCAGCCATCGATTGGTTTCCCACCTGCACTAGCCCGATCACGGGTACCAGCATCCCGAGGTACCATAGCCAGCCCAGGGCCAGGTAAGGCCGGCGGCGGGCCTGGCTCAGCGCCAGATAAGAAATTCCTGCCAGGACACCTACCGCGACCACGACCATCTCCGGAGCGATCGCGTCAGGATATGGGTATGAGAACGCGAGATTGATGGGCAGCACCATCTTTTCCAGGTATAGCGCATACGACAATAATGCGTTCTCCACGCGCAGCTCCAGGGGTACGACTTGCGCTGACATCACAGCGCCGGCGTGCGTTTGCGCGATAAACGTGACTATACTCGATGCTGCCGCGAGCAGGAAAAATGGAACCTTTTCCATCAGCAAACGCTGCCAGCCAGGCCCAAGGTTGCGGTCGGGGCCCCACCTGGAAATCCTGATTTCCAGCCGTCGCAACGGCCAAAGATCAAGCAAACACAACAAGAAGGGGAGAGTGACCAACATCGGCTTGCTCATCAGGCCGAGCGCGAAGCAGAGCAGCGCCAGCGAATAACTGAGGGCAGGATTGCCCTTTCCTGATCTCGCCACTCCCAGCTCGGTACTCTGCGCATAACGCGCGTACGCCCACAGCGTTAGCAGAAAGAAAAATGCGCTCAGGACATCTTTTCTTTCTGAGACCCAGGCTACCGATTCGACATGGAGCGGGTGCAGCGCGAAAAGAGCGGCGACGAATGCGCTACGCCACAATGCCTGCGTCAGGCGACGCAATAACAGAAATAGCAACAGGGTATCGGCGGCATGGAAAAACAGGTTTACCAGATGGTGTGCTCCGGGGCGGAGACCAAAGAGCTGGCAATCCAACATGTGCGACAGCCAGGTTATGGGATGCCAGTTTCCCGCGTGATCGCTCCCGAACGCCCAAACTACTCCCGTCCAGGTCAACCCCGCCTGGACTTGTGGGTTCTGGTAAACATAATCCGGGTCGTCGCACTGAATGAACCCGGACCGACCCAGCGGCCAGTAAACCGCCGCGATGAGGGTGACCAATATCAGGCAAATCCAAAGAGGAGCGGAGAGCGCTTTTCCCCATTGAAATTCAGAAAAGTTTTTACCGGGAACGAGCCGTTCCCGCCCCTGGTCCTTGGATTCGTCGGCAGCTTTCACTGGCGAAAAGGTTGTTGTTTCCGGTAGAGCTCCATCCGAGCTTGAGCCGCTTGCGCCAACTGATCTTGTGCCGCAGCCAAAGCGAGACGGCGCGTTTTTTCGGCCGTGCTGATGGCGTCAGTAAACCGGCCCGCCTCGGCGTAGGCGGCATCGAGCGTGCCCCAAAACCGGGCTTGAGAATCACCGCTAAGCTGGCAGGCGCGCTGAGCGAGCCGCACGGCCTCGGCGCCATTCCGCACATCCGGGGCTGGGTGGGTGGCCAGCAACCACGCGAGATCATTCAGGGCCGCCGGCCAATCAGGCCTGAGTTTCAACGCCGCATCGTAATTGGTGACTGCCTCCTTTGCTTTGCCTTGCATCACGCGAGTTAGCGCCAGGTTGTAAAAGGTCTGAGGATCCGGCCGTCGGAGCAACGCTCGTTCGAATTCGGCAACGGCTTCATCCAGCTTGCCTTGTTGCGCCAGCGCAAGACCGAGTCGCTGGCGCGCTTCCGCGTTATCCGGCTGCAGCCAAACCGCGGTCATCAGGCGTCCGGTTGCCGCGGCGATTTGGCCTTGCTCCAGCAGAGATTTCCCGGCCTGCAGAACTTTTGTTGCGAGCTCCGGATCCAGCTGCAATGCCGCGGCAAACACGGTCGCCGCTTCATTGGTGTGTCCGCCAACCTGCAGCGCGTTGCCCAGGTCGAGTTGGGCCTCCGCGTTGGTTGGACAGAGCTGCACCACCTGTTGAAAGTGTAACTGAGCTTCGGGTAGCTTTCCCTGGGCCGCTAGAGCGCGGCCGAGGCCGGTTAGAGCTGCAATGTTCTGCGGTTGAAGTCGGACCGTCGCCGCAAAATTCGTCTCCGCGCCCGCCACCTGGCCCTGCTCGAGCAGCACGCTTCCGAGATTAAAATGAGCCTGCGCATCGTCCGGGTGCAACCGCAAAGCCGCGCTATACGGCGCCTCTGCTTGCCCAGGCTTATGCTCCAGCCGCATCATGTCCCCCAAGTTGATTTGCATCGCGGCATTGGTCGGGTATAGCTGCGCCACCGCACGCACTTCTGCCTCCGCCGCGTCAAGTTTGCCTTCCTTAATGAACATCTCCGCAAGGTGCGTTCGCGCCTCAGGATAGTCGGGTCGGAGACGGGCGGCTTCGGCAAAATGATTTGCGGCATCGTTGACTTTGCCTTCGGCCGCCAGCGCGGTGCCGAGGTTGTAATGTGTTTGCGGATTCTCCGGCTTAAGTCGGAGCGCCTCCTGATATTCGGACATCGCTTCGACGCGACGGCCCAGCTGCCAGTACATCGCTCCGAGGCTATTATGCGCCTCGGCGTACCAAGGTTTGACCCGTACGGCAGCCTGGAATTGCTCAATCGCGTCCGCCACTTTGCCTTGGGCGCTCAGCGAAAGACCGATGCAGTAATACGCTTCGCCATACACTGGATCGCTCTCGATCGCTGCTCGAAAATGCTGAATCGCCTGGTCGTAATTGCCTTGCTGACCTAAATCTTTCCCCAGGCTGTATTCGGCCACAGGGTTATGTGTAGTCACCGCCAGCGCATGCTCGGAAACTGTGCGGTTGTTCCGCCAAAACCTGACCTGGTGAAACGTTGTCACCGCGCAAGCAGCGATGATTGCGGTTCCAATCGTTCCCACGAATGCGCGCTGGAGAACGCCTTCGCGCAGGAGATCGGCCAATCCCCAAACTGCACAAATAAAAATGCCGAGAAGCGGAATGTAGGTGTAGCGATCCGCCATGGCCTGGCCGCCCACCTGGATGATGCCAATGACCGGCACCAGGGTACCCAGGAACCAGAACCAGCCAGTCACCAGCCACGGTTCACGCCGCCAACGCAACAATGCCATCACACTGACGGCCAATAACGCCAGCCCCGCCAGGCCGATCTGCCATTCCGGCCATTGGTTCGACAGCGGGTATTTCAGGTCCGGATGCGGATAAAAGATGGCGAGGTCAACCGGCCAAAAAGTTTTGCCGAGGTACTTGAGGTATGAAGCCGCGGCGTTGGCAAGCCGGGACTCCATCGGCAAGCCTTCGATTCCGGAGACCGAGTGCCCCTTCTCCTGCACCAGGAATGTTATCACGCTCGAGGCGACCGCGAGCGTCAGAAAGGGAACCTTCTCTAACAGGCACCGTTGAATTCGCCCCCGGTCGAGGTTCCCTAAGCCCCGCGAGCCGGCGGTTGAGAATTGAAGCCGGCGCAACGGCCAAAAATCCAACAGTAGCAGCACGAAGGGCAACGTCACCAGCATCGGCTTGCTCATGAGGCCGAGGGCAAAAAAGATGAGCGCGAGCCAATAGTCGAAGCTGGAACGTCGAGTGGCGGGTGAGGGCTTCGAAGTTTCTGACGATGGGGCCTCGACACTCGACCTGCCCCGCGCGTATCGCGCATAAGCCCATAGTGTCAGCCAGAAGAACAACGTGCTCAGGACGTCTTTCCGTTCCGCAACCCAGGCCACGGATTCGACGTGTAAAGGGTGCAGGCCGAACAGCGCTGCCACAAAGCCGCTACGCCAGGTGGAAGCGGTCATCCGCTTCAAGACCAGGAACACCAACAAGGTGTTTGCCAGGTGGAACAGCAAACTGATGAGATGGTGTCTCGCCGGGTTTAAACCGAAGAGCTGGACGTCCAGCATGTGCGACAACCAGGTCAGCGGATGCCAATTACTCGCGTATCCGGTCCGGAATGCCCATCTCACGTTCTCCCCGTTTAGTCCCGTAACCACGTGCGGGTTTTCCACCACATATTGGTAATCATCCAGCTCGATGAAATCATTCCGAACCACCGGCGAGTAAGCTGCCAGTGTTGCCGCACCTAATAGGAGGCAGATCCAAAGGCTGTCCCAGGTCTTTTTGATGCGGTCCATCGAGGCTACCATCGTGTCGAATTCGCCAAATAACGGCAACCATCAACCGCTCACGGTTCAAGCTTCGCGAGCGAGTCCCTGGCCGCGAGCCGCACCGAGAGGTCGCTGTCCTCCGCCAGGCGTCGCAGCTCCGGAACTCCCGGTTTTGCGCGCCGTCCAATGCGGCCCAAGGAGGTCGCCGCCGCGGAGCGCACCTCCGCCACCGGATCGTTCAATGCGCGAATCAACGCTTCGAGTGCCGGCTGCCTTGGAAAATGCCAGATGCCAAGCGTAACCAGCGCGCGGCGGCGAATCTCGGGCGAGGGGTCAGATGCCATTTTGAGAAGCTCGGGTGTGGCGGACGGTACGAGCTGGGAGACTCGTTCGAGCGCTTGATGTGCGGCAGCACGCACCAGCTCGGGTTGATGTTCCTCGGCTTCGAGCAATGCCGGAACCGCCGGCAAACCCACCTGCGCTAAACTATAGGCTGCAGAGGCCCGGACCTCTGCGTTGGTGTCCTGGACACTTTGAACCAGCTGCGGAATGGCGGGTTCGGCGCTCGACCCAGCTTCGCCGAACGCGAACGCGGCCGCGTGCCGCACGGCTGGATCGTTGTCGGCTAAAGCCTTCACGAGTGCTGGTATGGCATCCTTGCCAATATGGCCCAGTGCCTTCGCCGCCTCAAAACGCAGTAGGTGCCGGTTGTCGTGCAGGATTGTGATTAATTTTGGAGTGGCCGCGCTGGCCTCGGGTCCGATTGCTTCCAATGAGCGTATTGCCGCCTGGCAATAGATGTCTGCTTCCGGCCGGCCGAGCTTTTGCCAAAGGCCTTGTTGGTAACGCTGCGGCAGCTTCTGCGCCAAGGCCCAGCCTTGCCGGCGCCAGAACGGTTCCTTGGTATCAAGCAGCTTAAGCAATCCGGGGACGGCTTTGGGTCCCATCGCTTTGAGAACTGCTACGGCCTGCGGGTCGCGGGACGCTGCTTGAAGCGCCCATTGCTTCAATGATTTTCCGGCAAAGGAATCGGTCGTTGCATAGCGGTAAAGGGCGAGTAGGAGTCCGAGAAAGACAAGCGCAAGCACGACAATACTCTGGCGCGGAAAAGCTTTCCACGGAGCAAAGTGACGACGTTGTCTCCTTGGAGCATCGGGCGAGGGCTGGACCGCATTCGGCTGCGTGGGCTCGGCGTGCGACCGGACTTTGGAGGCTTTCCAAGGCATTGGCATCCAAAACAATCATATCCGCCAGTCACGGACATTCAATGCAAGAAACGGTTGGCTTGCCCCGGCCTTCCTGTTAACTGTTCAATCGTGAGACCTGTTGGGTTGTTGCGCGGGGGCGGAATGCGGAGGATGGAAGCCCTTGCTGCCAGCGCTCGCGCGGGCGGTCCGCGCGCTTGGCTGGGGCTGATCGGCATCGGGCTGTTATTCCTGGCGCTGCGCTGGAACAACTACCATGCCCCGCTAATCCGGGATGAGGGCGAATACGCCTATGCCGCGCAGCTTTTGCGTCACGGCCTGGCGCCGTACCAGCATTCCTTTCTGCAAAAGCCACCCATGGTGGTCTACACTTACCTGGTTTCCAACCTCGTCGCCCCGGACGCTTTCTGGTTCCCGCGGGTGCTGGCCGCGGTGTTTATCGCAACGACCACCGCGCTGGTCGGTTTAATCGCTCGGCGCGAGTTTGGCGGCGGGGTGGCTGTGACCGCGATGGCGCTTTTTACCCCGATGGTGTTGCTGCCGGAGATCGAGCAGTTCACTGCCAACACCGAAATGTTTCTTCTGCTGCCTTTGATCGGCGCCTTCGCAGTTTATTCGTACAACCGTGAAAATGGAGGCGATTACCGCTCCTGGGCGCTTGCCGGGGTTTTGGGGGGCGCGGCGTTTTGGTACAAATACACGTGTCTTCCCTTGCTCGGATTGCTCTACCTCTTCTGGAGTTGGGATGCCTGGCGGAGTCACCGGACCGCTCGGTCGCTTTGGACCCGCTGGCTGGCTGCCGGGCTTGGCGCCATCGGCACCTCGGTCGCGGCCATAGGTTTTTTTTTAGTTCAAGATGGCGGGCAACATCTTTGGGAGTGCACCATTTCGTTCAACCGCTTTTATGCCGACTCAATCAACTTCGGCTTTCACTTGTTCGAGGTCCGACTCGTGTGGTTCTGGACCCACTGGTGGATTCTATTCCTGCTGCTACCCGCGCTGGTCATAGCCTGGTCGCCGCGGCTGTGGTTTTGGGTTGGCCTATTCCTGCTCGCCTGGGTCACCACCAATGCGAGTGGTTACGGGCAGTATTATGTGCTCATAATGCCTTTTTGGGCGATCCTCATCGCTGTCGCCATTAAGGCCGTAACCAGCTGGGCGGCGGCAAAGGCGTCCTGGCCGGAGCGGCTTCTTCGCGGTTGCTTCGCCTTGATAGTGCTGGCTTTAGTGTGTTGGCCGGATCTTCATTCGATGACGCTTTCACCGCAGCGATTCGCCGAGGAAAAATATACCGGCTCAAACCCTTTCCTCGAATCGCAGCTAGTTGCCAGGCGAGTTTCGGAACTCACCTCACCCAGCGACGCTGTGCTGGTCGCAGGCTCGGAGCCGCAGGTCTTGTGTTATGCGGGGCGGTTTAGCCCGACTCGTTTCGTCATCACCGCTCCTTTGATGATCCCGACACCACTGGCTGCGGGTTATCAGCAGGAAGCGATGCAAGCCTTGCGAGACCGGCCGCCTGCCGTCGTCGTGCTGGCGCGGGCTAACTCGAGCTGGCTGATGGAGGAGACCAGCCCACGGCAGTTCCCTGAATTTCTTTATTTTTTGCTCAACGACCAATACCAGCAGGTCGGCGGCTACGTCCGGGAGGGGCCGGTGGGCCGATGGGAGGAGCCCTTGCCACCAACAGCTATGACCAATGCAACGTTGCTCGTTTTCCGTCGCAAGCCGGGTTGAGGATTCCTGGTAGCATTGACATCCCGGCGGCAGCGGCTAGCATTTTAGCTGTCACCGAGTGGCGCGTTCGTCTATTCGGTTAGGACACGGCCCTCTCAAGGCTGAAAGACGGGTTCGATTCCCGTACGCGCTACCAAGGCTTCACGCAGCGAAAAGACGAGCCGTCGCCACAATCCATGGAGATCGCCCGCAACATCGTGCCCGAATTGTCGGATGCCGTCGGCTAGTAACGTGTAAGCGCTGAATCGTCTTGGGGCAACGCCAGCAACGTTACTGCGGAAATGAAGGGAATACGATTTTTCCCCACACGCCATCAAACGGCGAAAGCATTGAATTGTGTGCCGGACAATGACAGTCAGACATCCCGAACTCGAACGCCTCGCCGCCGTAGCGCAGACGGGTAGGTCTGGGTGGCCCTCCGCCAGGAGCGGCAGGGCTCACAACAAGTCAAATTATTTTCAACAAAATAGCCGCCAAGCGGGAAAAACACCCTTCTCGACATCCTTATTATATAGAGGGTCGATGTTTTTCGGCTCGGTGGCTCAAAGCCGCCACCATTGAAAGCATTGAATTATGTGTAAACCAGTAATGGTAAAGAAGCGCAAGGCCGCAAGCCCCGCCGCCGTAGCGCAGACTGGCAGTTTGCCGGGGGCCCTCCGCCAGGAGCGCCGACTTTTAGTCGGCTTTGCTCCCGCCAGTACCACAGCGGTTCAGGTTGCCCGGAAGAAGCGATGGTCCATTCGATGCGCTCAGGCTCCTGGAACTGCCTGTCCCGGCAAATCGACTTGCCCATTACCCTCCGCCAGGAGCGCCGACCGTCAGTCCGCCTGGCTCACAACCAGTCAAACTACTTTCAACAAAATGGCCGCCAAGCGGGAAAAATGCGTTTCTCGACATCCTTATTATATAGAGGGTCGATGTTTTGTCGGCCCGGCGGCCCGCAGCCGCCAACATTGAAAGTGTTGAATTATGTGTAAACCAGTAATGGTAAAGAAGCGCGAGGCCAAAAGCCCCACCGCCGTAGCGCCGACGTGTAGCCGACCGGTAGTCGGCGCTCCCTTGACGTACTCTCAGCCCCGTGGCCCCGAAAAAGCTCCAGTAACCCAATAGCACCTATTCGCACCCAAAAAATTATATCCGGAGTTCAGCCATCCTTCACTTGGGCCTGCGCACTTACCTCATCCGACCAAATTCGACCAAATTCGACTAGATTCGAGTATTTTTTATCACACCTCACAAAAATGAACATGAATCCAATCCAACTATTTTCAACAAAATAGCCGCCAAGCGGGAAAAACACCTTTCTCGACATCCTTATTATATAGAGGGTCGATGTATTTTTCGATCCCGCGGCCTGCAGCCGCCAACAGTCAAAGCATTGAATTGTGTGTAAACCATTAATGGTAAAGAAGCGCGAGGCCACAAGCCCCGCAGCCGGAGTAGCGCGGGTGTCCCGCCTGCGAGTCCCGAGGCGTCCCCGCCTCGGCCTTCAACTTCGCCGCGCCACAGGCTTTCCCGGCTACCGTTGGCCCTCCGCCAGGAACGGCAGGGCTCACAGCTAGTCAAACTATTTTCAACAAAATGGCCGCCAAGCGGGAAAAACGCCTTTCTCGACATCCTTATTATATAGAGGGTCGATGTGTTTTCGGCCCGGCGGCTCGCAGCCGCCAACATTGAAAGTATTGAATTATGTGTAAACCAGTAATGGTAATGCAGAATCAAGGGACAACGTTCGGCCATTCCACCGCGGTGGAACCTGTGCACTTTTCTGCTCCGTGTTTCCCTCTTCTCTCGTCACTTCTCTCGGGACGTCCCCGGGACGGCGCTGGGACGGCACCCGCAAACCGCGCAAATCACTCGGTAAAAACGGCGTTGGGACGCTGGGACGGCAGAATCCACCACTCCCGCGCACACACGCTCCTCCTTCCGGTCCCATCGGTGTCCATCTGTGTGCATCTGTGGTTAAGTCCATGCCCGCCTGCGGGAGAACTCCCGTTTCATCCCAGCGTGCCTCCCCAACCTGAGATAGCCTGCGATAGCCTGAGTCAGATCGCGTCGTTTACCTGCGATAGCCTGAGCCAGCCCGTTCTTTTCACCCAACCTATCTCAGGTCATCTCAGGTCATCTCAACCTATCTCAGGCGAAAATGAAATTCCCCCGCCGCGGGGGATGAAAACCTCAGTTACTAACATGTGATAACGGTTACTAACAGCTACTCACGCCCACTAACACTTCCAACATTTTGGCCTGAACTGTTAATCCGGACCAAACCGCATCTCGCCGCTCTTTTAGGTAATCGCCAGGATTATCTCGCTCTTTGACATTTGAATAACGCAGAGGTCCAGCCCGCGTGTCCGTCAGCCTTCGGCCCGCTGAGATGCGCCCCTCCCGGTCAGCCCAAATCGAATCGCTGCGCCGGGAGGGGAGCGGTCCCGCATTCGCGTGCAGCACCCTTGGTCGCGAGGTTGCCTCCAATCAATGTGAACTTCCAGGCTCATAAGCGTGGACGGCGGATGCGCTGCGGCAAACGGCGTTCATCGAGACTGAGAGCGAGTTCATCACTGGCGGGAGCGGCGAAGTTTGCCAAACGATCATGCAAACCGAGAACGAAAGTAGCCGTCGCCAAAGTGCCAAGCGCGACGGTTGGATCTCCACGTTCCATCCGCCAGAGCGTATCTCTGCTGACGAACACGCGGGCGGCCATGTCGCTCGTGGAGATGCCGCGCTTGCGCCGGGCGAGTGCCAGGTCGCGCCCCAACTTGCGGAGCGTGTGGGCGGCCGGCAGTGGAATCGAGTTAATCTTCGACATGGTCATAGTGTCCGGTATGCCGGACACTACGTCAGATTGAGTCTTGTTTATCGGACGTTACAAAGCAGAGGGGATTATTTCATCTCTTGGGCCGAATCTGCCGCCCAGACCGAGCGAATCGCGTCTTCGTCGCCTAGACCGTTTGGGACTGCGGGGCTCGGATTATTGGCGAAGTACCAATGGATGTCCGAGGAGGAAGCGGTGCGGCTGGCGGGCATTTGGAGATGGGCATTGGGATCCGTGTCCCGCAGCCAATCCCACGCGTATTGCAGCCACCTGGCGCGGTATTCCTTCCGCTGGTGCGCAAACCAGGTGATTTCGTCAAAGCCCCAAACGTAGAGTCTTTCATTTGGTCCGCCTGGCTCTCCCTGGTGGCGACTCGCGCCGAAGTTGTCGAGTTCCACGAGATAGGGAAGATGCTCACACGTCCAGCCGCTGAAGGTGCGGCCGCCCTTGCTTCTCCCGTAGAGGCCGTCGGAGTAGCCGACTTTCAAAATCGCTTCCATGGGTTTTTCCGGCGTCTCCTTGATGCGCAGCGGGAACGCGTTGAAATCCAGGAGCGGGTTGCCGTCGTGCTGCAAGCCGCCGGTTGGCACGTGGCCGTTGCAGAGGACCATGTGGCGGCGGGCGTGTTTGGCGGCGTAGTGGCGGACCATGGTTAGCAACTCTGCCCAATGCGCATTGCCCGGGTCATTCCTGTTCATGATTTCCACCTGGCCGAAGTGGATGCTCTCGCAACCAACGTCGATGTACGAAACTGCCTGATAATAGAACCACATCCGGGTTTCCAGGCGGCTTTCGTCCGGCACCTGGCCCTGGCCCATGGACCGTCGCTGGTTCTGCGGATAAATCATGTCTTCATAAATGAAGTTGCGATTCGTCACCGGTTGTCCAAACGCAGTGAAAACCCAGTCCGGAACTGCAATTTGGCTCACTCTTTGACCCACGATCTCGAATACGCAGGCTTCCAGCACCATGTCCGGATCGGCCGCCAGGACCTCTGGAATTTGTTTTCGCGCCCGTTCGATGTTGTTGAGGAAGTCTCGTTCGGCGCCCCACAGGCAGAGCGCGCGGCCGATGTACTTGGCGCCCTCGCCTTTGAGCATGCGGATGTTATCCTTGAGGTCACCCCGGCCATTGAGCAGGCCCTCCATGCTGACGGAGCGAGACAGGTAGTTCTCCAGCACCTCCCGCGAGATGGTGGTATCAAACTTGAATCCGCCTGGCCGGCTGGTGGACGGCGCATCCACCGCCTGAACCTCTGGCCCGCCAACAAAGATCAGCCCGACCAGACCGGCTCGAAGTAAAGCGATTGTTTTCCGCATAAGCTCTGCGATCGAGATGCCGGTTTTCATAAATGAGCGAGAGGTGCCTGAATCCAGAGTTCGCCTCTGGTTCGGGTCTTGTAGCAGCCTGAGATGCGAAATCCAATCCCGAAACTGATCGGGCGCCTCCCGTGGAAGCTGAAGCGTTTGCGGAGATGGCCTGGGGCTGGCGTTCCGAAGTTCAGCTTGCCTGCGAGCTTACGAAGGTTCAATTTCAATGAAACGACTGGTACCCGTACGTTCGACTAACCAACCCGCGCCGCCAATGGCTCCTTTCCAAATCATCTTCAACCCCACCAGCGCAGTTGAATTGTCGCGCATGCCCAAGGAATTGCAGCTGCAAATCCTGGGTGAATTTCGCGGCCTGCCGCAACAGGTGCTGCACACTGAGCTCGACGAGTTCGGCAAGCTGGAACGCGCGGGCCGCACTTTGCACCGCTTCCGCGTGGGCGACTACCGCGTCTATTTCGAACGTCATGAACTCGGGGTCGTCGTTCACCGAATCCTCAATCGCCACACCCTAAAGGATTTCTTTTTCCGCTCCGGTTTAAAAATGGCGGAGGATGAGGCCTTGCAACAAAATCCAAAGTTTTGGGAACTGATTGAAGCCGCCAAGGTCGCGACGCAGGCCAAAGAACCGTGAGCAGTTGAGGCAGGAGGGGAGAGGAGCGAGAATCGTTGGACTCAACCCAGTGCGGTCATAATCTCAGGAACACCTTTCGGCGGTACAGGAAGTTCACAAACCAGAATGCCAGTACCAGCCCAACGATCGAAACCACCATGTCACCTGCGCCTTTTGCCAGGTGTGCGTCCAGGAACGTCCTGACATCTCCGCCCACGAGGCGCAGCGCCGGGGTGCGAAACCCTCTGATAAGATTCGCGGCGAGATAAACCGTGATCGAATTCATTCCCATCCAAACAAATGGCTGGCACCAGGCGCGGGCGCGCCAGACGTCCACCACGAGAAAAAACAGGCCCAACAGCATCGCGCTATAGCCGCCCGCCACCAGGACGTAGGAAGACGTCCAAATCTTTTTGACCACCGGGAATTCCAGGCTCCAAGCCCAGCCCAAGACGGCCGCGGCGATTCCGCAACCCACCAGCAGCAGCACCTTCCGTGTGTCTGGCACCCGTGGATTGCGCAATAGCAAGCCCGCAAAGACTCCCAGCAAGCAAGTCGCCACCGCGGGAATCGTACTCAGGAATCCTTCCGGATCGAAAAAGGTGTCATACTTCTTGCCGGGCAAGTATTGAAAATCCAGGTGGTCTGAAAGATTGTATCCTTTGCCAAACTTGCCGGTGACGCGGTTGGTTGTGGCGTAGAACATGCCTTCGGCGGCGGTCCAGGCGGGGCTGTCTTTGACTGCGGAAATATTGGCGTCGGTCGAGAACAATGCTGCGGTTTGCGTATCGCCGGCCTTTTCACACAGGCCTGCCAGGTTGCTTTTGGTCAACTGTATATCGCGGATGGGCACAAAAGTCATCAACGCCCAGTACGTGATTAAAAGGCTGGCGCAAATCCCCACCAGCGCACGGGGTTTAAAAAAGCAAAAGAGGAGGCCCGCGAAAGAATACGCCAGCGCGATGCGATTTAGCACGCCCATCAGGCGGATATCGGGCCACGGACTCGAAAACCCGCCGGAGTAAAACAAAGCCACCACGAACAGCAACACGCCGCGGCGCAATAGTCTTTTCAGCGCATCGCTTCTGCCGCCGTTGTCGATGGCTTTGCTTAGGGAGAAAACCAACGACACGCCGACGATAAAAAGGAACAGCGGGAAAATGAGGTCGTAAAAATGGAAACCTTCCCAATCCGCATGGTCCAGTTGACCCGCGAGGAACTCGGTCGGCTTGCTTCGGCTAAGGCGGTTCAGGGCGTATACCAACGAGTCCGCCCCGATGATCCAAAACATATCGAAACCGCGCAGCGCATCCACCGACATGAGCCGCTGGCCTGCGGTGGAGGTCGCCCGGGGGGGAGGTGGCCGGGGCAGGCGGAGGCGTTGCGAGGGTCGTCATAGTTGCAGTGCCCGATCATTAGGGCAACGTGCCGCCGGCTTCAAGGCGAAAGCCAGGGACGCGCGGGAGGCAACCGGGAAGTTAGCGCAGAAAACCAAGCCACAACAGAAGGAAGCCGGCCAAAACCACCATGGCGATTACCCACCAAAACCAGTGGAAGCCCCGAGGCACGGGCCCTTCCTTCCCGAACTCGCGCTGGACATAGTCGCCGTAATCGAATTGCTCCTCGGGTAAATCAAGCCCGCCGGCATGGGCTTGTTCCGACCAACCGGTCTGCTCGTCCGAGCCGCATTCGGGGCAGCACCTGGCCTTGGGAGGGACCTCGGCGCCACAATTCGGACAAACCATAACAAATCGGGAGGTTAGATTGCCGATTGCGGAATAAAGAGGGTCGGCAGGCGACTGAGGGGTCGTCTGCTAACTCGAGTCCTCAACATTCAACCAACCCCAGCATACTCCTCGTCGACCTTCAGGTTGATGCCCATCAGGATATAATCGTGGGAGATGGCCTGCATGTCCTTAACGTAGTCTTCCAACCGCACCAGATTGCTGAAGCCGAGCAGGGCGAACATTTTGATCGCGGCCTCCTGGTCTCCGATAAATTCCGCCTCCACTTTTTCCAAGCCGAGGCTTCTCGCGAGGCTGACAATCTCCGACACCAGCGCCCGAGCCAGCCCGCGTCCGCGGTACTTGGGCAGGACCAGCACGCTCACCCGGCCGATGTGCCGTTTCCAGCCCCCGAGCTGCTGGTGAAGAGTGGCCGCGCCTACAATCTTTCCGTCCATCGAAGCCAGCAAAGGAAGATTCCGACCGAGATCGATATTTTGACACCACGCCCGGATCACTTCCGCGTCCGTCACCCGGTGTTTGATGAACATGCGCTCCGCCTCGGGCACCGCCAGGAAGAACTGGTGGAAGCTTTTCTCATCGTCCTTGCGCAAGGGTCGCAACCGGCAGGTCGACCCATCCTTGACCTTGATCTCCCTGGGATACTGTTGCAATTGAATCTCGTGAGCCATAAGTAGTCGGGTTAAGACTGAGACCGAGATTGCCTGAACTCAGTTATTATTGCAAGGACACTCCTCGGGGCAATTATTCCATCCCGTGACAGGTTTACACGATGCTCCTGCCGTCGTATCTTCGGGCTCTTGTGATGGTTCAAGCCAGGACGCGCGTGGTAGTCGGGATGAGCGGAGGAGTTGATTCCTCGGCTACGGCCGCCCTTTTGCTCGAGCAAGGCTACGACGTCGTGGGAATCACGCTGAAGCTTTGGCCGCAAGATTGCGTCTCTCGCGCGGAGGATAAGTGCTGCGGTCCTCAAGCGGTCACGGACGCCCGCGCGGTTTGCCATAAACTGGGGATCCCGTATTACCTCATCGATGAGGCCGCCGAGTTTCAGAGTCGGGTGATTCAATATTTCGCCGACGAATACAAAGCGGGCCGCACGCCAAATCCCTGCGTAATGTGCAATCAGAACCTGAAGTTCGGTCGATTGCTCAGCCGGGCGGACCAACTCGGGGCGCAGTACATCGCGACCGGCCACTTTGCGCGCGTGGAAAAAAGCGCCGATGGCGCTCGCACATTGCTCAAGCGCGGACGCGACCTCCGCAAGGATCAGAGCTATTTTTTGTTTTCTCTGACGCAAAAGCAGCTCGCGCGCGCGATGTTCCCCTTGGGTGAGAAAACCAAAAGTGACACCCGCGAAGTCGCCCGCCATTGCCAACTCAAGACCGCCGACAAAGAGGAGAGCATGGAAATTTGCTTCGTGCCGGACAACGATTACGGAAAGTTTCTGGAGCAAGCCCATCTGGCGGAGAAGCACCGGGGCGAGATTGTTGACCTTCAGGGCCAGGTGCTGGGCCACCATGACGGCATCGAGTTTTATACGATCGGTCAGCGAAAGGGCCTCGGCATTTCCTCGGCAAAACCGCTTTACGTCGTGGAATTGGACGCTGCGGCTAACCGCGTGGTCGTCGGCGACGACACAGCGCTCGATCGTGACGAGTTTATTGCCGACCGTTGCAATTGGATCGCTTTTGATTCGCCGCCCGAGAAGCTGGAAGCGAGCGTAAAAATCCGCTACAGTCATCCCGGCACCCCGGCTACGCTGACGCCTCTCCCCGGCGGGCGGGCGAAAGTGAAGCTGCATTCTCCCCAGCGCGCCGTCACCCCGGGCCAGGCGGCGGTCTTCTACCAGGATGACCTGGTCCTGGGCGGCGGCTGGATCGCCAGGTGATGATCCGAGCCGGTTTTACCTTGCGCTAAGACTGCCAATTGCTACAGTCCACCTGCTTTCTCCACCCGCGCGGTGGATTTTTTATTTTATTTTTTAACGTCGGGCCAAACCAAATTGTGAAGATTTTTAGCGGTACCTCAAATACTCCCCTGGCCGAGGCTATTTGCGGCTATATCGGCATCGACCTTGGGAAATCCACGATTAAGCCGTTCCCCGACGGGGAGACGTTCGTAAAGATTGAAGAGAACGTGCGCGGCGAGGATGTTTTCCTCATTCAATCCACCAGTCCCCCGACAAACCATCACTTGATGGAGATGTTCATCATGATTGACGCGCTGCGTCGAGCAAGCGCGGCGCGCATCACCGCAGTGATGCCCTTTTACGGGTACGCCCGCCAGGACCGCAAAGACCAGCCGCGAGTGCCGATCACGGCCAAGCTCATTGCTAACCTGCTGGTCGCTGCCGGTGCCAATCGAGTCTTGACCATGGACTTGCACGCCCAACAGATCCAGGGCTTTTTCGATATTCCAGTCGATCACCTTTACGCCGCGCCGGTGATGTATGAGTACCTTAAGAAGAAGAAAATGACCGACCTGGTCATAGTCAGCCCGGATGTCGGCGGCCTGAAAATGGCTTACGCCTATTCCCAGGTGCTGGGCGGGGGCCTGGCGATTGTCGCTAAACGCCGCAAGAGCGCCCACGAGGTCGAATCCCTGGCGGTTATCGGGGAAACGCGGGGAAGGGACGCTTTATTGGTTGACGACCTGACGGAAACCGCCGGGACCTTAAGCCAGGCCGCCAACCTCATTAAAAAGAAGGGAGCGCGGAAGATTTTGGCCTGTGTTTCCCACGCTGTTTTGAACGAAGTCGGCATCGAAAGATTGAAAAAATCGGCTATTGACGAACTGGTAACAACTGATACTGTCCTACGCCCTGCGATTAGCGGAGTGAAGATCACGACGCTGTCGGTCGCGGGCCTTTTGGGCGAAGCCATCAAGCGAATCCATAGTAATTCGTCGGTCACTTCGCTCTTTGAATTTAAAGGCGGGCGCACCAGTTGACCGGTGTGCGCCCCCCAACCAGTATAAGAAATGAAATCTGTACCATTGAACGCATTCCCGCGCGCGCTGTCACGCCGCGCCGGCGCCAAGAAACTCCGTTCGGAAGGGCGCATTCCGGCAGTCATTTACGGCCGCCAGGCCAAGCCGCAAAACCTGGAAGTCAAGGCCAAGGAAATCGAGGATTTAATTCACCGTTCCGTCTCCGAAAACCTGCTGCTCGACCTCGCGGTCAAGGATGATGCGCGGCCCAAGCGGCTAGCTTTGCTGCAGGAAGTGCAGCACCATGCGCTAAGCGGCAAAGTGGTGCACGTGGATTTTCATGAAATCGCCGAAAACGAGAAGGTCACGGTCATGGTGCCGGTGGATGCGATCGGTGAAGCCGTTGGCGTCAAGGCTGATGGCGGCGTGCTCGAACACGTTTTGTTCAACGTTAAGGCTCGTGGTCTGGCCAAGGACTTGCCGGAGCTCATCACGGTCGATGTTACCCACCTTAAGATCGGCGAAGCCATCCATCTTGGTGAAATCAAAGTTCCCGAGGGAGTCGAGCTTATCGGCGACAAGCACATTCCCGTGATCGCGGTCGCGGCGCCACGGACCGAAGAAGAGGAAGCGGCCGAGGCGGCAGAAGCAGCGGCGGCGGCGGGCGACGTCGAGATGATCAAGGAGAAGAAGGAGGAAGGCGAAGAGGGCGCTCCCGCGGCCAAGCCCGGCGAGAAAGCTCCGGCCAAAGGCGCGGAGAAGGCGCCGGCCAAGGGTGCCGAGAAAGCAGCGCCCGGCGCCGAGAAGAAAGCCGCGCCGGTGGCCGAAAAGAAGGCCCCCGCGAAGAAGTAATTTGGCCGGCTGCCCCGGCTTCGCCGGGCCGCCGGACCTTCCCCGCGCGTGGAGAACCTGTATCTCATCGTGGGATTGGGGAATCCCGGCGCGGAATATGCCCGGACGCGGCACAATGCGGGCTTTTTGGTGGCCGAACGGCTGGCCGAGCGTTGGCGAGCCGGTTGGGCTTACGAGAAGAAGTTTCAGGCGCGCATCGCCCGCGCGGAACGGGGCGCGCGGCGAGTGCTGCTGTGCGAGCCGCAAACGTACATGAATTCCAGCGGCGAGGCAGTCGGTGCGGTGAAGGAATTTTATCGGGTGGCGCTGGCTCGTACTCTGGTGATCGTGGACGATGCCGATTTGCCGCTGGGGAATATCCGTCTGCGGCCGGGCGGGAGCAGCGGCGGCCATCATGGACTGGAGTCCATTGAGCAACATATCGGCTCGCGTGAGTATCCGCGGTTGCGGGTCGGGATCGGGCGGTTCGACGGCGCCCGGGAAATCACCGGCTATGTTTTGGGCCGATTTGGTTCGACGGAAGCCGCGCTGGCGGATAAAGTTTTAAATGTGGCGGCCGACCAGGCTGAGACCTGGTTGGGAGCGGGAATACAAAAAGCAATGAGTCAGTTTAACGGAGTCATCGACGACTCCGCGAACGAAGGAAAAGCGCAGTGAAACGATACGAAGGCTTGTTCATAGTTGATTCGGCAGGCAAAGAAGAAACCATTAAGGACACGATCGATAAGCTTTCCGCTGAGATCACCTCGGCGGGCGGCAAAGTCGAAACGGTGCAGAAGATGGACAAGCGCAGCTTCGCGCGTGTGGCCAACAAGAAATATAACTCCGGCTTTTACGTTAATGTCATTTTCGAGATGGAACCTGCGGCCATCAACCAATTGAAACATCGTTTCGCCATGAACGATGAGGTTTTCCGGGTCATGTTCTCAAATGCTCCGGCGCCGAAACCAGTCACAACCTAATCAAACTCAAAGGAATCCTATGGCCAACTTCAACAAAGTCATTCTTGCCGGTAATCTCACGCGGGACCCGGAGCTGCGTTACACGCCAAAAGGCACTGCCGTTGCTCGCATCGGCATGGCGATCAACCGGTCCTGGAAGAACGAGGCGGGTGAAACGAAGGAAGAAGTGACGTTCGTTGATATCGATGCTTTTGGCCGGCAAGCAGAGGTGATTGGCCAATACATGAAAAAAGGCCGCCCGTTCCTCATGGAAGGCCGGCTTAAGCTCGACCAGTGGGAGGACAAGAACACCCACCAAAAGCAGAGCAAACTGAAGGTCGTGCTCGAGAGTTTCTCATTTATTGATTCGAACCGCGGCGAGGGCGCTTCCGGAGAATCGGCTCGTCCGCGCGCGGCCAGCACCGGCGCTTCCGCTAGTTCGGCGGCGTCCAGCGCCACCCCGGAACCCGCTGAGGCTGCCGCTCCCGCCCCTGAAGAAGACGACGTTCCATTTTAAGCTCGGGCTGCTGAGCGGAAGGAACCCTGGGGTTCCTCAGCGGCTGGCTCTTAACTCTCAACCATTTTCGTATGGCAAAAACTGAAGTTTTTGTCAGGAGTGCAAGAAAAATCTTTCGCCCCCAAAGTTCAGTTGTTCCAGTTGTTCCAGTTGGACCCCCACCTTTTCGCTCTAGGTCCAGCGCTCCCATAATTCAGTAAACCACGACCGCCGGTAGCCATTCGCAAGGGTGGCTCGGATGCGCATCTTCTTGGGGTGGACTTCGTACGCCTCCAACTTGTCGGCCAAAGACCATTGCGTCAGGCCCTGCGCGGCCCACGGGGCGTCCGCCTTGTCCACTAGCCGCTTGACCAGTTCCGCGCTGCTCAGGGCCTCCTCGTCGCCGAACGCCTCCTTTATGTCATCGAGCAGGAGGACGCTCAGGTCGGTCTGGCTATGCTTGACGCTCAGGGCGACCGCCGCCTTGCGGGCCAGCTTCGGCCAAGCGCCGCCCGCGACCTCGGCAATGGCCAAGAGCGGTTGCCACGTGTCGGCGCGGCGGCTGAAGATGGTCGGCGGAAACTGCGGCCTTGCCTCTTGGAGCGCCTCGCGATTGTCACGCGCCCAGCGCAGGAACTTCCGCTGGAGGGGCAGTGCATCCAAGTCGCGCAGGTCTTTGATTGTTTCGGTCTTGAGCTTGGGCTTGAGCCGGATGTCGATGCTCCGGTCCTCCATCGTCGGATGCAGTTTGAGATTCGATGCCAGCGCGAATGCTGTAAAGGTCGCGTATATCTTGCCGCTGCGGACGGTCCTTCCGCTCTTCTTGAAACCTGAATTGAAAACGTTGCGGATGCTGTCGCGGTAAGGCATCGAGTCGTGCTCGTCGACCAGTAGCGTGAAATGTTCTTCAATCAACCGCAGAAGTCCGGCTCCCGTCGCATCCGCCAGCAGAAGTGGCCGGTAAACTAGCTTTTCCAACAACTCCAGCAACGTGGTCTTGCCACTGCCCCGGCCCGCCGCCCGGATAAAAAGCCGGGGCGTGTATTCGAACAGGTCCGCCACGTAAGTGTGCGCGGTCCATAAGGTGCAGGCCACGTCCCCATAGGCAGGCAGGATAACGTGGTCGGTGGTGTGGTGCCGCACTTCGGTCAGCAGCGCCGCGCCGTCGACGGGTTCCGGCCAAGGTGCCGATTTTTCCAGTTCTTGGGCAACGCGGGCCTTTTCTTCCTCCTCTTCCTGCGCAGCCTTCAGGCCGAACGGCGGCAACCAATGTTCGTCTTCATCGTCCTCCTCAGCGTTTGGGTTGAATGGTGTCAGAGGCGGCTCAGGCGGCTGCTCTTCCTTGGGACCATCCGGCTTCTTCTTCTCGTCGTCGTCGTCGTCGGGGAAGAAATTAGGTCGCCCTCCTCCAAAAGTCGGCGTGAACATACATTTGAATTGGGAAAGCCGCTGCTGCCGACCGAAATTTGCCGAGCACCGACTGGAGGTCGGAAGGCGTCGTGCAGCAGCGGCTAAATGTTTTGTTCATTCTCGGTGCTCTATCGGCATTTCGGTGCCGTTTTGGACAAATTATCAAATCAGTTGGTCTTAGTCAATATATTATCTTTATTAAATTTTGATGTTGACCTTTTGCGACTCAAAATTGGTGCACGTTGATGTGACTTTGCGCGACTGAAAATCGGCTGGAACGTTCTGTGCACAAAGCGCGGCTCCAGAAGAAAATTTGACAGTGGGTTTCCGGCGTTCTTCGTTCATTTTCAATGCTTAACTACTATTAACTCGTCAACATCAAAATTTAAGGATAGCTTATTCACTGCAGGCAGGTAAAATAGTCAACTGTGATACTGACTCAAATCAAGAGAGTCATCGAGAGCCGGGGCTGGCCGAACGCCAACCGGGTCAGTGTCACAGCTTCCTGTGGTAACGGTCGGCTCCGGCTCCGAGGACTCTGATAGTCCCTATGAAGATTCACCCTGCCTGTAACTTGTTTCCGGCGACGACCGGCGCAACACTCGTCCAGCTCCGGGCGAGCATTAAAGAGCACGGCCAGCAGCAGCCCATCGTCTTTGATGACGACGAACTGCTGGACGGGCGCACCCGCCTGAAAATCTGCGAGGAACTGCGCATCAGACCCAAGAAGGTTCAGTTCAAAGACCTGAACGTGAGCGTCAGCCCTGCCCAGTGGATAATGGATATCAACTATCACCGCCGTAACCTGACGAACGACCAGCGGCTGGCCATTTATACCAAATTCCAGAAGCTCGAAGAACAAAAGGAGAGGGAGGAGGAGGACAGGGAGGTTTCGGGACGAAAACAACCCAAAACTGGTCCTCGCGGAGGTCGGCCCTCCAACGGTGGCCGGGAACGGGAAAAAATTGCCAAAGCAACTGGCCAGAGCCAACACCGGGCGAAGCTGATGGTCAAGCTGGCCAAGGCAAATCCCGAGCTGGCTACTGAGGTTGAGGAGGGGCGCATGAATCTCAAGGAGGCAATCAAGCAGGCCGGGCTCTCCAAAGCGAGACGCCCGAAACCGCCAAGGCCCGCCGCCGAAGACTCTTCTAGGGAGGAGCAGACCGCCGATAACCTGCCGACCGACACGGTGCTGATGACTCAGGAGAGCGTCATCGCCTTGGGTAAGGGTTTGCCTGCGCACATCGCGAAATGGCTAAATCAGGCTTGGGCCTTCTGCGCGGATGATGCCATCAAATTCGAGGTCATGCGGACTACTGCTGAGGTGGTCCGAGCGTGGGAAGGCGAGTTGGAAGCCAAGTCTGCGCGGCAGGCCAAGCAGATGCAGTACAGCGAGGAGGCACCAGAACCAGAAGAGCCAGCGCCTGAGCCGGTCGAACCAGAAATCCTTGAGCCTGAACCGGACTTACCCCCACCGCGTCGGGCGAAAAAACCTTGAACGAAACAAGCATCTAGGCGAACTGCCGGAAGATGCGAGGGCCAACCAACTTGCCGCCGGGTGGGCTTCTCCGCATCTCCCGGCCAACGGGCGGCGACGACCGGCTCCGCACTCGCGGGTTTTGAGTTTCAAGTTCGCCAAAACCATGTTTGAATATTGAGCAGCGAAAGCGGCGAGCGCAGCGCGGAACAGGTGCCGGGCCGGAATCGTAAGGGCGATGCCCAATATCGACAAAACGAATTATCTGCGCGGTTGCCAGTGTTCGAAACTGCTCTGGCACTCCTTCAACCGCCGCGAAACCATCCCCGCGCCAGACGCCAGCGCCCAAGCCGTCTTTGACCAAGGGCGAGAGGTGGGTCGTCTAGCTCAGCGCTTGTTCCCGGATGGTATCGACGTCGGCCATAACTTCTGTGACCTCGACCGAGCGGTCGCGCTCACCAAGGAGGCCATCCAGTCGCGACGCCCGACATGCGAGGCGACATTCACCTCCGCCGATGCGAGCGCCCGTGTCGACATCTTGGTGCCGGTCGGCGTGGACCGTTGGGATTTGTATGAGGTCAAAAGCTCGACCTCCGCAAAAGTCGTATACCTAAATGATGTCGCCTTCCAAGTCCGGGTGCTGCGGGATGCTGGCGTCAATGTCCGTCGCGCCATTCTGGTATACATCGATAACGGCTACGTCCGTGACGGCGTTGTCGATGTCGACGGCCTCTTCGTACAGCAGGACGTGACCGATGCCGTTGACGAGCTTCTGGCGGACGTCGAGGACAACATCGACAGGATGCAGGAAGTCATCGCGCTCGACCAGTGCCCGGAGGTGGCCATCGGCCCTCACTGTGACAAACCGTATACATGTCCGCTCCATGACCAGTGCTGGGCACACGTGCCCGAACATAGCGTCTTCACGCTGGTGCGCATTGGCGCGAAAGCATTCAAGCTGGCCGAGCACGGCATCCTCGACATCCAGCGCATCCCACATGACTTCAAGCTCACGCCGCGCCAAGAAATCCAGCGTCAGGTGGTGCTCACCGGCGAGCCGCACATTGACCGGGCGGCTGTTCAAGCATTCCTTGACCGGCTGAAATACCCGGTTCACTACTTAGATTTTGAAACGTTGGGGCCAGCGATACCGCTCTTCGACAACACCAGCCCGTTCGAGGCCGTGCCCTTCCAGTACTCACTCCACATCCAGCAGGCTGCGGGCGCGGAACCGGCGCACCACATGTATCTGGCGGACGGCACTGGCGACCCCCGCCGGGAGTTCATGGAGAGCCTGCGGGCTGCGCTGGGCGACAAAGGCTCCATTATCGTATACAATGCGAGTTTTGAGAAAGGCGTTTTGACCCGGTGCGCCGAGGTGCTTCCGGAGTTCAAGCCGTGGGTGAATAGAGTGAAGCGCCGCGTCATTGACCTCCACCTCCCGTTCAAGCGGTTTGACTATTACCACCCGGCTCAGCGCGGCAGCACCAGCATCAAAGCGGTCATGCCTGCGCTTACCGGGCGTGGGTACGAGGAACTGGAAATTCAGGAAGGCGGCACGGCCAGCAACGAGTTCATGCGCGTTACCTTCGGCAACGTGACGGATGCCGAGCGCCAGCGCGTGCTCAGCCGACTCGAAGATTACTGTGGGCGAGACACAGAGGGGATGGTGTGGATTGTCGAGGCCCTGCGTGAGGCCGTGCGAGGCTAACCAGCAGGCCCCCGCCAGTCCTCAAAACGACCGTGAGCGAGGGGAGAGAGGTTCTGCCGTACCCATACAAATATAATTGGACTGGAGGCGTTTCGAGGCGTTTATTCTTCAGCGTGACGGACACTGAAGTTGAAGCTTGGATGGATGCCAGAGGCGTCTCGGATGTAGAACGGCCTCAATTTCGCAAGTACGCAAAGCATTCGATTTGTTGCTACACGGAAGATGGGGAGTACTTAAAAAGTTCCTTAGATTGGGAGAATTTGCTTTCCGAGTTAATGAAAATGGAGCGTTACCTCGTGGACAGCAATTTGCCGGGGTCAGTATCTGAAGCAAAAAATCCCGAAAATCGAACGAACGCTTTTATCCTCGGCCAGACCTTTACCGATGAACGCGAGAACCTGAAGGATGCACTTTTCGGGCCGAACGCAGACGATTCAAACAACAACCTTTTCACTTTCGGGTACGTAGGTCGAAACAAGGTCCAGTATCTCCCCACGCCCTGTTTAGTGATTCAGCGGCTCGACGCATATTATCGCGAGACGATGGATGAGAATCGCTTGAGAGTGGCATCTCGCTCACCGTCAAAACTAACTGGGCAAGATGGGGATTTTTTCATCAGAGAGGCAGACCAGCTTGCTCATGTTTCAAACATGCGGAACCACATCCTGACAGATATTCTGGGCTTATCCGAGATTACATCCCTGCCGCCCGTTGAGTTTACGGAACGCAGGAAGGCGTCGCTGATTCAGAATATTCGCGCAAAAGCGCCCGACTGTTTTCTGCACTACTGGAACGCAGTGGAAGTATCCTCTCTTTGTTATGCTGCACTCCTGCTGGAGCCGGACGGTGTCGGCGCGAAGACCCGCGCTGAGTTCGGCGTTCAAGATGAAGAAGGTCACCCAAGGCGAAATTTGTTTGGGGACACGCGTTTGATTCAAAATGCTCTGTGGTTAAACGCCCGGATACTAAGTAATGACCGGGCCGTAAAGCGAATGGTCGAGTACCTTGATTTGCCGCAGATAACCGTAACAGGAAGGCTTTAACGCGACCGTGTTTGGGCGGCAGTGTCAGCCTGCACCTGTTCAATATACGAGTACAAGTACGGCTGCCTGCTCAGCGGATTTCACCACGTCCTCGAACTTCCGCTCTTTCATCTCCGGCTGCTTGAGCTTTGCTGCCACCTCTGGCACCGATTCGAGGAAGCTGAGCAGGAGGCTACTCTTCACCGCGTAATTCACATTCTCCGGTAGCGCCCCACTCGTCGCCACGGCTGCCGCCGCGCTGAGCTTGGCCGCTACCACGCCAACCACGTCGCCCCGCTCGTCAACCAGTGCGCCGCCCGAATTGCCGGGCTGCAATGGAACGCTTATCTGGAAATATCGAGGGTCATCATTCGCGCCGGAGAGCGCGGCAATCTCACCTTTGGCCAGCTTGGGCGCGAAACCTTGCAGGCCGATGTTGGGGAACCCGACTGTGGCGACCGTGCTGCCCATCTTTACTGTGCGGCTGGACGCCACGGCCAACACCGCGAATCTGCCCTCCGCCTTCAGCAGTGCTAGGTCATTCGCCGAATCAACTTTCACGACCTTGGCGGAGATGAGGCCAGCCTCGGTGACCAGCCGCACATGCGAGGAGTCTTTGACCACATGTTCATTCGTAATAAGAAAACCATCTGGCGTGATGAAAAAACCCGTGCCGTCTGCCCTTGGTGGCCCATCAGCTAGTTGTGGTGATGTCCGTGCGCCGAAATCAGCGGTATGGGGTTCTGGCTCCACTCGCGGTGTGAAAAGAGCGGCGCGGCGCTGACTCTCGGCGACCTCTTCGGGCGTCATACGATTGCGTACAATGTCTCGATACTGGAAGGCGTCTTGGAAGTTCTGAGAGGCGGCGAGGTTCAGCCATTTGTAAGCCTCTATATCGTTTTGTGGAACACCTTTCCCGGAGAGGTAGAGTGCGCCGAGAAAGGTTTGGGCCATTGCGTCGCCTTGGTTGGCTCCCTTCCCAAACCACTTGGCCGCTTCGGCATAATCCTGCACGACGCCTTCGCCATCTTGATATAGGCGCCCCAGTCCCATTTGCGCCATGGCAAAACCTTGGTCCGCAGCTTGTTGATACCATTTTGCAGCTTCAGTATGGTTGGTAGGAACCCCAACGCCGTAGTGATACGAATTGGCCAGATTATATTGGCCACCCGCGTCCCCTTGTTCGGCTGCTTTGCGAAACAATTTTGCCGCCTCCACCTCATTCTTCGCCACGCCTTGGCCGTTCTGATAACAGCCACCCAGATTGTTTTGAGCATCGGCGTGATTCTGCTCGGCGGCTTTGCGAAACCACTTCACAGCCTCCGGTTCATCCTTCACCACGCCAAGGCCATCGGCATAGCACTTGCCCAGATTATACTGAGCCGCCGCGAAGTTTTGCTCGGCGGCTCTGCGAAACCACTTTACCGCCTCCGCCTCATCCTTCACCACGCCAAGGCCGTTGCAGTAGCAGCAGCCCAGATTGAATTGGGCGTCGGGGTAATTTTGCTCGGCGGACTTGCGAAACCATTTCACCGCCACCGCCTCATCCTTCGCTACACCTTGGCCCTTGCAGTAGCAGCAGCCCAGATTGTACTGCGCATCCGCGTAATTCTGTTCGGCGGCTTTGCGAAACCATTTTACTGCCTCCACCTCATCTTTCGCGACGCCGAGACGACCAACAGCGAAAGCATTACCCAAATCGTATTGGGATTGAGCATCGCCCTTTTCCGCCTTGGCGCGGATGTCGGCCAGCAGCTTGCGGTCTGCCTCACTTTGCTGAGCTGGTAATTCAGAAGCGGCATTCAGGAGCAAGAAAAGCAGAAGCCACCTCAACGGGTTCGCCTTCATGCCGCCAGCGTATACCGGTTTAACCGGGTGCCAAGCGTCAAGTGGGTACTGGAGCAGTCCCGGCCATCACGTGTCATCGCCCCTTTCGCCTCCGCGGGTTTATGCGGTTGTGCCCAGACCCTTCTTGCTCGCTGTGGCAGATGTCGCACAACGTGACCAAATTCGAGAAGGCATGGTCGCCGCCGCGAGAATGTCGTTCAATATGATGAACGTGGAGTTGACGAACCTTTCGTTTGGCCCCACTGGGCCAGCTACACTGGGTGCAGGTATGATGGTCCCTTTCGAGGACCACCATTACCCTGTACTTCCAGTCTGGAGGGTAGCCAGTAAAGTTAACGCAATAGGCATCCCACTCCTCCTCGATTCTGTTGGTTAACTCAATATCGCGAGCTTCTGCCCTCTGCAATAAATCCGCGTTCTTCTCCAAGTGGGCCTTTCGGCGTCGTTCGTACGCCTTTTGGCATCGCTCGGCAAGGCTGCCGACTTGGAATAGAGCGAACAGAATCCCAGCCAGCGCAACGCCCATCCATACAAGGGTGAGGACATTCAGGAAATAAAGAAGAACGGAAATGCCGAGAGCACATATCACTCCCACTGAAACTCGCTTGAGGAGAACCGTCTGCCTTTTGATGAGAACGACTTCCTGTTCACGTGCCAAATCAGCTTCGAGTTTCTCCAACAGCCTCTCCCGATTGTCCGGGGGGCCGACTCTTCTTACAATCCGCTGGAAGTCCTCGCGATGCCCGTAGTACTCTCGCGCTTGCCTGTTGACGAGCGTGGGTGTCATATCCCGCACACCAAAAACGGCTGAAACATATTCTACCCCCTCCCGCGCTTCTTATCCCAAAACTCGGCACAGGTCTGCTCCGCGATGGCGTTGAAGAGGCTCTGGAGCAGGCTGAGGTAGTTCTGCACGAATGTCTGATGGACGATGATTGGTCCGAACTCGCGCCCGTCATCGCTCCGAAGAATCCGAATCCCCACGGGTCGGTCTGGCCATTGGCGCGACTCAAGGCGGTAAATGAAATCACGATTTTTGCTGCGGCGAGCTACGCCCGCGTTGTGAACGATGCAATTCCTAACTTCAGCAATTTCTCGAAGCACCTCCCATTCTTCGTCGGTGAGAACCGACCAGTGCGCGTAATCCCGGAAATACGTTCGCGCAGTCTCAACCAACCCCGCCCCGTCCTTGTTCTTCCGCTTTGTCAGTTCGCGCCGTAGGTTTTCGAGGACATCCTCCTTTTCGCCTCGCTCGCGCTGTATTTCATCAACGTGGCGGGAAATGTAGGTCTCAAAGACCATGTACAGGTAGATGACCTCCGTGAATCGTAAGATAGGTCGGTAGTCCTCCGCGAAGCTAGTTTCGACCTGCCCAACAAGAATTTCATAGTCAGCTTCACCGGGGTTGGCGATACCCCGACATGCCTCCACCGCTGCGGAGTGCATGTCCGATTCCGCCTGCGAAAGCCGAGCCTCGACAAGCTCCATATACTTGTGGGCTACGCTTATCGCATACCCGCTCTCAATTGAGACGGCGCATAAGGGTATGTTTAACGGGTCCATAGCCTTGGCTCATAGCCTAGGCCAGCCAAGAGCAGTTGACGGTTCATCACGCAGTGCAGTTTATCACGACATCATCGCTGAACAAGCCAATCGTCCCCGGCGCTCGGCATCGCCATGCCCAACTGGCGGCTGCTTGCTCTGAAAACCGAACCTTGATTCTATCACCCGAGCCATGGTCGCGACGGCGATGCTGTATACCAGTTTCACCAACACGTCGACCACCACAGCCAGCGCCGCGCCCGGAGCCGGGGTCGACCAGCGTGATGGCCACGAGCATGGCGGCAGCCCAAGGAGATTGAGTGCGCCGGTGAGCGCCAGCGCGTGCGCCGGGGTGGACTGGGGGTGATACGATTTGACGAGCAGTATACAAAAGGTCAAGATTCTCCGCGCCATGAGAATCGTTCACACCCTCGCAGCGCTCACTCTTGGCGTCAGCGTGTTCGCGCAACCGACATCCGCTCCAAGCAACCTGCTCTCGGTCCCATTGCCATCGAACCCTTTCCCCGCGCCGAACACTAACGTCGCGGGACCAAGGGTGCCCCCTGCCAGTGTTCATCAGGCGCAATCCACCACTGGAAGTCCCGGCCTGCCAACGTTCGCGAGCACCAATTTGGTCGTGGTCAAACCGTGGAGCGAACCAAAAACACCGAGCAACTGGCCTTCACTTATCAGCGTCATTATCGCCGCCATCGTCGGCGTGGTCGGATTTCAACAGTACCTCTTGGCCCGCCGGCAAACCGCGCTTGCAAGAGAGAAGTTCACGCTGGACCTGTTTGATAAGCGGTTCGAGGTTTACACGGCGACCATGGACCTACTGCTCAGGGCGATGAGCACAACAGACCGTACGCCCCTGATAGAATATCTACGGAGAACCAAGCAAGCGGACTTTCTGTTCGGGGCGGAGATAGTGAATTACGTCGACGCGTTATATCAAAAAGCTGTGGA
>Ga0207049_1015_pt1 | contig 31617 bp, 37 predicted proteins | sample Alteio_BWMinCont_63_FD_153305 | JGI IMG/M metagenome (GOLD analysis project Ga0207049, IMG submission 153305) | Enriched cells from forest soil in Barre Woods Harvard Forest LTER site, Petersham, Massachusetts, United States -... | ecosystem: Environmental > Terrestrial > Soil > Temperate forest >... | reverse complement strand
TAGCATTATGAGCAGATTGTACCATGACAGGACATGGAAGTAGAGCATCAAAACCAGCAGGATCACCATTGTTATGGCATAAATCGGCTTGTTCCAGCGCAGCACCTTGCTCCCGTCAAGCGGGTATATGGGCAGCATGTTGAAGAAGGCCAAAAGCAGGTTTATGAATATCACGAAGTCTATCGCGTTGTATAGGTAGCTGGTTTGTGGAGGATTGGTTACTATGAGTATCAAAAAGAATACTGCGAACACCGCGAAGTTTGTGAGGGGTCCAGCAATCGAGACTATCCCTTCCTGCTCGCTTGTGAACCTGTCGGTGTATATCATAGTAGCTCCAGGTATGCCCAGCAGGAATCCTAGCGCTCCTGTTATCAGGGTTATTGAAAGCCCCATCCAGGATGTCCTGAACTCGGCCTGTGCGCCAAAGTGCTGCGCGACAAACTTGTGCATAAGCTCATGGAGTATGAACCCGAGGCTCACCCCTACCGCGGCTATCGGCAGGTACTGCAGGAACGTTCTGATTGCAATGGAACTGCTGCTTCCTGAGATGGTGGGAATGCCTCCTGCTATCGTCAAGGAAAATGCGATTATCAGAACGGCGTCCGCGATGATTATGTCCCGTATCTCAGTTGCAGACGTTATCCCATGGTGAGATGCCATTAAAGGGGTTTTAACAACAAGCTATAAAATGCGCACGGAATAATATACTGTATTTAGCTCCATCGTCTAGTGGTCATTGCATATAGCAACTACAAAAGGACGGCGCCCTCTGGAGGCGCAAACTCCAGTTCGAATCTGGATGGAGCTAAATCATATTAAAATTTGATGCTATGGTACCAAGAACTCGGTCAGAGCGGGACCTGTACTATGTTGCTGTTAAGGCTTTCCTTGAAAAGAATGGCAAGTTCTTCATATTTAAAGATAAATATGGCGATTGGGATCTCCCAGGTGGAAGGATACAAAAGCACGAATTTGATGTTCCTCTTGAGAAAGTCATGGAGCGCAAAATGCGCGAGGAGCTGGGCAGTTCATTTAGATATAAGCTAGGCGAGCCCATAGTCTTCATGAGGCATGAGCGCAGGGAGAATGACCTGAAAGGCTCCAAAGTGAGGATCTTTTCGGTAGGGTACAGGGCCAATTTTATTAGCGGCAGCATAGAGCTCTCAGATATGCATACACAGTCTATGTGGGCCCCAATTGGGAGCTTTAATCCAAACGGTTACTTTGAGGGCGGCTGGCTTAAGGGGGTTAAGGAATATCTCAAATTAAGAAGGAGGAAGTAGTATGACAATACTTGGTAGCTGGACAAATTTCTACATAATACTTGGTTCAGCTTCTGCGGTTCTTATCGGATTGCAATTCGTTTCTATTTCACTTGCCGCCATGAAGCCTCCGAAAAAGAATGAGGCGAATGCTGCCAGTACATTTTCAACACCTAACATTCTTCATTTTGGGGCAGTACTTGTAATATCGGCTATTGCGAGCGCCCCGTGGCCCGGAATTTTTTACCCTGCAGTTCTTTTGGCGCTTATAGGGATCTATGGATTAACATATTCGATTATAATTGCCAGGCGCATTCGGTTACAGAAAGTGTATAAGACTTTGTTATACGACTGGTTTTTTTACGCAATCATACCAATTTTGGTATATCTGATTATGGTTATCTCCACTTTTGCCATTTTAACATATACAGCACTGGCCCTATTTCTGATAGCCGGCACGGCGGTTTCACTGCTTTTGGTTGGCATACATAATACTTGGGATTCCGTAACATACAATGTTTTTGTTAGATTAAGAGAATGAATTTTGCCAATTGATCTTCAATATATGCTGGAGCTAATACATATTTTCTTTTATGGCATGTTGGGCGCCATCATTTGCGTTGCAACTTCAATCCCGCTGCCGAGGGCGCCTTCAACAGTTGAAGTCTCATTTCCGCTGTAAAGCGCTTCTCCTGCGAAAAAGAGCCTCCCATTTACCGGCCTTTTTATGATTTCAGCAAACTTTTCTGCATTGACCGTAGGATAGCTGTAGGCGCCGCGTGAGAACCTATCTGCTGGCCAGTTTATGACTCTTGAGACAACGAGCATGCTTTTCACTAGATTCAATTCGACGTCAAAGATTGCTGAAAGCGACTTGAGTGATAATCCAAGTATGTATTTTGTTGGCTTGCTCGAGATTTTTGATGAGATTGAGGAAGGTATCCATCCGGTCAGGATGGGCACTTTGCTTGGATATTGTGTCCACCAAGTTCCCACAGGCTGATCCGAAAATATAAAGTCAACTTCGCGTATGTTCTTTGCTGCGGCATCTATCCACCACCTGTCCTTGAATCTTAGCACTACTTTTATTATAGAACCGTAACCTATCTTTGATGCGGCACTAATCTTCTCGCCGATTTGCGGACTGAAACGTATTTCTTTTATTATCGGAAGTGGCACTGTCACAAGCACTTTTCTACATAAATATTTCCTGTATTTGCAAGATACCCTTATTATGTCGTACCTAGCATCGACAGCAACAACTTCAGATTTAAGTATTATCTTGACACCTTTTGCCTTGCATTTGGCCTCAATGTGCTTAAGCATTTTGCCGTAGCCCTCTTTCACTCTGTACTGCACAAACGTCTTCTCGCCAAGCCATTCCTCCCTCACATAAAATGTGCTTATGCGCTTAGGATCCGCGGCGTCGTACCCATCCACCATCTGGATCACAGAATTACGCAGTTGTGCGTACTCCTCCCCTGAAAGGTACCTTTCAAGGAATTTGGATACAGGTATGTCTTTCTTTAGACTTTTCAGTTTCTTTGCAGGGACTTTCCAACCCTCCCCAAATTCATTCATTGAAACGACCCTCCTTTCAATTGGATTCCACTGCTTCCCTTCCATAGTAGTGATGCTGATCCCAGCCTCTTTTAGTATTCTCTTTGTAATTGGGGATTTTCCGTGCACGAATTCAGCGCCGCCCTGTATGGGATAGGAGAATTCCTTCTCCGGAAGCGGGAATATCCTGCCACCTATCCTGTCCCTTGCCTCGAGAACAATTACCTTCATGCCTCTTTTTGAAAGTTCCAGGGCGGCCATAAGCCCGCAGGCGCCCGCACCTACTATTATTACATCGGTATCGACTTGCATTGATGATACTTGGCTTTTTCTGTTATTAGACCTTTTGGGATTGTTTGATTGATGCACATGGAACCTGCATCAAGATTTTAAATCATTGCATTGTAATATATTCTAGACGACCAAGGCGATTGAATGGTGAAGGGACTCGGAATGGAGGGCCACGTGATAGTCTGCGGCTACGGCATAGTGGGCCAGAAAGTGGTTGACGTGCTGACGGAGAGGAATGTCAACTTCGTTGTGGTAGAGATGGATCCAAAGAAGGTGGAGCACCTCAAGGAGCTGGGCTATACTGTGATCGAGGGTGACGCAACCTACTCGAAAACCCTAAAGCAGGCTGGCATAGAGGGCGCGAGGGCGATAGCCATCGTGCTTGATGACGACGCGAAGAACCTCTTCACCGTACTTGCTGCGCACGATTTGAACAAGCGGATATTCATAACCGCAAGGGCAAACGACGAATTCGTCCGCGAGAAGCTAATTGAGGCCGGCGCGGACTACATAGTCATGCCCCAGAAGGCTGCAAGCAGGGAGATAGTCGGCGAGATCGTCAAGATGAAGTCTTGAGATGGCCGAGGGCAGCGCAGACATATCGGACAACATTGCCTTACAGGTAGTCATAGCCATTTTCGCCGTTGCAATAGTCTTCGTGATAATATCATATGTGGTAGTGTACTTCATATCCCACAACGCCTACGCCTCGATATACTATACGCTCTCCTCTATCTTCGATGCGAACGCTGAAGGCTCCAGCGCCTACATAGCAGCGGGGCTTGCGATGCACATGGGCTGGGAGTTCTACGGCTTTGTTGCGATATCGCTGCTTGACGGGGTGGCAAAGGCAGTCATTGTCGGTTTTCTTATAGGCGCCTTCATAAACCTGCTTTCAACCATAGACCTCAAGTCCAAGATCGAGACCATAACCATGAAGCACATGAGAGGGCACGTGGTGGTGTGCGGCTACTCGATGCTTGCGGAGAGGCTGTGCGCGGACCTCAAGAAATCAAGGATACATTTCGTGATTATAGAGAAATTGCCAGAGAAAGTGAACCTGCTGCAGGATTTGCACTTTAACGTTCTTGAGGGCGACTTCACCGAGCGCAAGACACTTGATAACGCATCGCTTGGCAACGCGAAGGCCGTGGTCTTCGCAACAGAGAGCGACTTCATCAACCTGCTTGGGATAGTAACCGCCCACCACATGCACCAGGAGGTTAGGATAATCTCCAGGGCGATGCATGAGTCGAGCATAAGGAAGATGCAGCGCGCAGGGGCGTCGCTGTGCCTTGTTCCGGAAGTGGTTGCGGGAGTTGAGATAGGGGAGACAGTTGCTAAGATGTGGTAGTATGGCAAGCCTTAGAAGAGCACAATACACGTTTCTGATCATCATTTTGGTACTGTATCTTTTGTCAGTCATAGTCATACTGTTCTCGGGGATTGGACTTGGCGTAGCGCTTATGGACAACGCGATGGACTCGCTGCAAGTCAGCTACAATCTCATACAGTTCTCGCAGGCGGCGAACCCCTACGTGCTTGCCTCAAAGCTGCTCGTTGCGCCTATACTTCCGCTCATAACGGTGGTGCTCGCGGCATGGTTCTTCGACTTCATAAACAACGTCAACATACGAGAGAAGCTGATACTCTCCAACATATCAAAGCTTCAGGGTCATGTGATAGTCGTGCCTTACGACAGCTTCGCGAAGGCCGTTATACGCGAGCTCAACGAGGAGGGGCTAAAGCCCGTGGTCATAGTCAGCAACAAGAAGGAGCTTTTGACACTATACAAGGAGAACGAGCTCGCGATAGGCGGCGACCTTAGGTCGATTGAGACGTTTGAGATCGCAGGCATAGACAAGGCGAGGTGCGTCGTCGCATGCAGCAAGGACGACATACAGAATGCGCTCATATGCATAACCGCAAAGGCTGCGAACAGCAAGGTTAACGTCATAGCCAGGGCGAACAAGGAGGAGAACGTTGAGAGGCTTGAGAAGTCCGGCGCCTACAAGATAATACTTTCTGACAGCACGGCGGGCAAATACGTAGGCGACGAAATCACCAAGCAGGTCTTGATGAGGAAGAAATGATTGAGCATTTGCCTGCGCCGGATGGCGCAGGCGCGTTTCCGAGGTCGGCCAAGATGGGCTTGGCCGCTATTATTATGAAGCAACTCCTATTTATACCTTTTTATTAAAGTACATGTTCTTTTACTTTAATAAACATTTTAGGCAACGCATAAATACCTTGAACGAGCAATACTACCAAGGAAGAAGCGCACACCTGCGCCATACAAGTAGGTAAATTGCCTGTGTCGGCTACGGTTCTGTTTCTGAGGTTTCCCGTAGATGGCGCGTGCGTGTCCTTGAGGTAGGCATAGATGGGATCCAAAGCCAAATGCGAGCGAGAGCTCGAGAGGTGCATAGATTCCGTGCTTGAGGAAATGGATGCGATGTACTGCACCCCCGAACCAGAGAGCGTCGAGATGCGGATGAGCGACATAATCTTCAGGGATGAGCTCATGTCGCAGATGTTGGAGGCGATTCGCTGCAAGAAATTGAGCGAATGCCTAAGCGCTGCGAAAGGAAAGGAGGTAATGTACTGCATAAGGCTGCACATAAGCGGAGCGGGGATGAAATACGAGGTTTCCCGTAACGGGTGCGCAGACGCCAATGACTAAGAGCACGGCTTGGTTTGTTTTTCTTTTTCTTTTTTATTTTTATACTTTGCATGGTTATATGCAACCTTATAGGGCTTTCCCCTTAGGATGAGATGATGGCATGAGGTACAAGACCCCTGGTTACGTCAGGAGGCTTTCGGACTTTCTTGCGGAGGCAAGGATAAGCTCGGGGTATGAATCTGACAGGGCTGTAGAGACCATGAACGCAGGCGAGCGCAGGCTTGGGCCGTATGTGGGCGGGAAGTTCAGCTACGTTGACATTTACAGCGGCTCAAGGAGATTCTCTGGAAAGGAGGAGATATCATCAGAGGGTGAGGTGGTATGGGCCAGGGAGTACGATGGCGGGATCTTTGATGCGAAGGTTGAGGACAAGGCCATGGAGGAGGTGTATAGCTTTCTCAAGGCGGCGATGCTGCTCTTCCCGCGCTACGAGCCCTACAAGCGCGGCCCGGACGAGTTCAGGAACGGGGAGTGGCTCTACACCGACGTGTGCAAGGGCGACATGGTCTCGTTCAAGGGCAGCGAGATAGTCTCGCTAGGCGGCAGGACCCTCTACGCGCTTGCGTACGGCGGCGGGCTAATAAAGGTCTAATTATGGTGCAAAGATGATAGTCGAGAATCTCAGGTTCAAATCCTACAAGGACATCTACATGCCTAGGGAGGATTCGTACATGCTTGCAGGCGCTGTGGAGGAGCACGCCTTTGGCCGCATGCTTGACATGGGCACCGGCAGCGGGATACAGGGGATCGTAGCGGCGAAGAAAGGATGCGAGGTCACTTTCTGCGACATAGACCCAAGCGCGATAGAGTGCGCAAAATCCAACGCCGAGTTGAACGAGGCGAAGGGCGAGTTTTTGGTGTCGGACATGTTTGACAAAATCAAGGGGAGGTTTGATACCATAGTTTTCAATCCGCCTTACCTTCCAAGCAACGCAAACAGGCACCTCGCCCTTGACGGTGGGAAGGAGGGCAGGCTCTACATAGACAGGTTCATAAAATCATACAAGGAGCACATCAACGAAAGGCACGCGGTGCTTCTGCTCGAGAGCTCGTTCAACGATTACGATAAAGACGTTGCGAGGCTGCACGCAAAGGTCGTGGCAAAGTCGCACTACTTCTTCGAGGACTTGGCCGTGCTGCTTTTGTGATCTTTCTTCTGCTTCCCACTCCTAAATAGCTCCATGGCGCTGGCCCATATGGCAGTGTTCTTGAGCACCGGGTACATGAAGCCCCCAATAGCACCCTTTCTTTGCTTTATTGCATCAAGCTCTGCCATCTCTGCCCCTGAGAGCTCCCAGCCCGAAGACTCGAAGATCTCCTTTATATGGTTCGGGTTGCTGGTCTTTGGTATCGCGAAGACGCCCTTCTTTGATACCAGCCAGTTCAGTGCCACCTGCGTTGCGCTCTTGCCGTGCGGCCTTCCTATGCGCTCTAGCAAATCAAGGACGCTTTTGAATTTGGATGAATACAGCGAGCCCTGGCCGAGCGGGCTGTAGGCTATTATTGAGACGTTGTTGTCGTTGCAGAACTCTAGCAGGCCGTTTTCTATGTCGCGCATTATAACGCTGTACTCAACCTGGTTTGAGACTATGTCGTGGTCCTTCATCGCGGCCTGTGCCTCGGCCATCTCCTTCACGTCGAAGTTGCTTATTCCTATGTATTTAATCTTCCCCTCGTTTGCGAGCTGCTCCATTGCCGACATCGTCTCCTTTATCGGTATGCTATGGTTTGGCCAGTGCAGCTGGTAGAGGTCTATTTGCCTCACGCCCAAGTTCTCAAGGCTCTGGTTGCACGATTTTATTATGCCCTCGCGCGTGAAGTGGTTGGGGGAGACCTTTGTTGCAACGAACACCTTGCCCGCGCCCTTTATCGCAGACCCCACTATCCCCTCCGAGCCGTACATCTCGGCGGTGTCTATGAACGGCATGCCGAGCGATATTGCCTTCTTAAGGGCCTCTATCTCGCGCTCAGGATTTGAACCCATCTTCCATGTCCCTATCCCAATCTCGGGTAGCTTCTGCTTTGTGTTGCCAAGCCTTTTGAACTCCATGGTAGGTTTTGGGTTTTTGCATTTATATAACAGATGATGTTCTCAGGTAACCGGCTACCAAAACCAATTTATGCTTTCCGATAGCATTATAACTTAATAACCGGGTATTGAAATGAGGAGATTTGTAGCATTATTTATGGCCATGCTTATAGCGCTCGGCTTCGCGGGAATGAGCTTCGCACAGGCAACCGGGCATGGGTTCCTTCAGCTCTCCACCAACGTGGATTCGCTGACTGTAGGGAATACTACAAACATACCATTCACATACTTCCTGACCAACGGAACAGGCGGCCAGTCGGTCATAGTCATAGCAAACAGCACGTTCCTCTCGCAGCACGGAATCAATGTGGTAGTTATAAACTCCTCAGGAACCCCGACTTTCAACGGGGTGGTGGAGCTTTCCGCAACATCTGCGGCGCTGCCAGGTTCGTACAGCATACCGGTGACCACGGGAGGCGCTGACCCCGCAGGAACAGTTGACGTGCAGCTCAACGTGAGCAACCCCATACCCACAACATCCACAACCATAGTGCAGACCAATGTATCTACAGGGAGCACTCAGCAGAGCAGTGCGCCCTCTACTACCGTGAACTCCAGCAGCGTGGGCGGATCTGGGAGCACCATAGCGCAACAGAGCGGTACGGGCACAGGCGCATCAACAGGGGAGCTTGCACTTGTTGCGGTCCTTGTGGTCATAATCATTGTGATAGTAGCGATAGTGGTCCTAAGGGGCGGCAAGAAGGGCGAACCTGCTGCAAACAACAAGGCTCAATGAGCGCAGAGGCATGGGACAGGGCCTTCTTTCATTTTTTCTTTATGGGAGTTTAGCCCTGCGCACCTTCAGCTGGTAGGCAAAAACGAATCTTTTTATGCTTTATCATTTTATTATAACTAAATTGGGTATTGAAATGAAGAAGTTTCTATCTCTGCTTATGACAGTAATGGTGATGCTGGCCTTCACAGGCATCAGCTTCGCCCAAAGTTCCGGCGGGCACGGATTCCTCCAGCTAACGACCAACGTCGACTCGGTGACGGTGGGAGGGCAATCAAACATACCTTTCACATACTTCCTGACGAACGGCACTGCCGGACAGTCAGCGGTGGTGATAGGCAACAGCACTTTCCTCTCCCAGCATGGCATAAACGTAATACTTGTAAACGCATCTGGGACGCCAACGTTCAATGGAACGGTTGAGATATTCGCAACATCTGCGGCCATGCCTGGCTCCTATAGCGTGCCGGTGACCACGGGAGGCGCTGACCCCGCAGGAACAGTGGACGTGCAGCTGAACGTTACATATCCGGTGTCAAGCACTGCGCAAACGACGATAAGCCAGAACAGCTCAATTGCAACAACGCAGCAGACGACGCAGCAGAGCACGATCTACTCCAACTCCACAACAGTAGCGGCATCGCAAAGCAGCATCGGGAACAGCTCGCTTGTGCTGATTGCGGTCCTTGTGGTGATAGTGATCGCGATAATAGCGATAGTGGTCCTAAGGGGCAGGAAGAGCTGAATTTGGCTCTTCTTCTTAACTTTTCTTCACCTTCACTCTACTGATTTTGTAGGAAGGTTTGCATGAGAGGCAAAGGCAACGGGCGCGCACACAAGGGGGCAAAGCAGCCAAGTAAAGCGCAAACGCAAAATCCCCAGAGCATGTACATTTTGCTCCTGTTCATCATAGTGATGCTTGGGCTTGTGATGAGCGCCGGCTTCTACTACGGGCCCAGCTTTCTGAACGGGGGCGACAACTACATATACTCGCAGCAGGCATACATCGCCTCCCACGGCAACTTCAGCAAACTTGCAAACCAGAACGCGGACGACACCAAGTACATAATATTCATAGGCACAGCGCTTTTCTACAACCAGCAGTTCGGGTACAGCAGGCTGACCATCTCCATTTTCGGCATACTGTGCTTTTTGCTCACCATAATGGTCATATTCCTGATAGGCTCTGCGCTATATGACGAGCGCGCCGGGCTTCTTGCAGGATTTTTGTACTCCATATTCCCGCTTGCGCTTATGAACGCGACGAACGTTGGAGACGACATACCGATGGTCTTTTTGCTATCGGTTGCGGTGCTGCTCGTGGTGCTGGCATACAAGCGCAAGTCCAGGCAGGGGCTGATACTGTTTCTCGCCGGATTCATCGGCATGATAAACTATCTCACTGTCTCGGAGGCATCGCTTGGCCTAATTTTTGTTTCCATAGTGGTGCTCGCACTTTTTTTGCTAAAGAGGATAAAGCTCACGGGATTGGTCTCCTTCGCCGTAGGGGTTGCGATAGCAATTCTACTCATACTGCTCATATCTAGGGCCTTTGACCACAGCTACACCTACATATTTGACATATACAACCAGGCCTACACCATATGGTGGGCAGGCCAGGTCCCTGTCCAGGGCTTCCACTACTACCTCATGACGATGTTCATAACCAGGGCGCAGGCAAACCCAGTTCACATGGACTACTACAACGACGGCACCGCGTTTGGCTACATCGGATGGCTGCTTCTTGCCTCGCTGATATATCTGGCGGTGGCAAGGGAGAAGCGCGCCTTATTGCCCGGGTTCTGGGTTCTGTTCGCCTTTCTGTACCTTAGCTTCGGCAGCCAGAGCCTTACAAAGTACGTTCCGCTGCAGTTCGAGAACCGGTTCCTTTTGATCCTGTGCCCCGCAATCATGCTGACTATATCCTTCGCGATAGTCAGCCTGTATGACAGGATAAAGAGCAGGAGTATCAAGACGGTGGCGTTGTGCGCAATAACCATAGTGCTCATCGCAATAACGGCAAGCTCCATATGGACCGCAAGCTACACGCTGACATCCCAGTACTTCTGGTCCGAGCCGCTCATGCAGCTGAACAATTTCGTCAATACTCTGCCCACCAACGCGCAGATAGTTACATACGGCTCATATCCCTGGTACCTTTACTCCAACTACCAGCATGACACCTCAACAATTTACGGCCCACAGTTCTCGGGAGGAGGCTGCAACGTGCAGATGGGCTTCCAGAACGGCGAATACATAATAGGCAACTTCAGTCCGCAGCTTGAGCAGTGCGGACTGCAACCGGTATTCCAGCCCAAAATGCCCGGGTGGCTAGAAAACTACACCGCTTTTGACAACAGTCCCACAGACTACTGGGGCGTGAGCGTATACTACTACAATAGCAGCGCTACTTGAGCTGGCTGTGCAGCACTATGAAGATGACCAGCCCCAGCAAAAAGAAGGCTATTGAGAACTCAATATAGAGCAGTATAACCTGGGCAGCCGATGCGCCGCCCTGTTGTGCAGCGGCTTGCTGCTGGGTCTGCGCAGCTGCAGTTGATGGGATCGTGGTGGAAACGGTAATGTTTACAGGCCCGGTCATGTTGCCGTATATGGTTTTTATCATGTTAACCTGCCCCAGGCTGTAATTCGCATAGCCAGACAGGTTGTCGTTCACGAGGAATATGTTGGAGGTGAGTGAGATATTCATTACGTAGCTTGAGTTGTTGGTCGCTGTCATGGTTGTGTTTTCTATGGTTACGTTCGTGGAATTGAGCAGATGCAGCGCATTGCCAAGCAGCCTACAGTTCTCCACGTCGATGCCCTTTGATTTGATCACTGAGATGTCCGTAATTGTCGAATTGACAGTGCCGCCTTTGCAGTCTATCGTGACGTTGGATGCGTGGCTTATGTATATCGGAAGCAAGCACAGCTGGGTGCCCCTCCAGAATATCCTCAGATCGGTAAGGTTGTTGTATACCATGGAATAGTATCCGGACCTGTTTATTATCCCGTTGAGCAGGCAGTACGACAGTCCGACTGAATATGTTTCAGTGGTGGAGTTGTCCATCTCCTTTGCCTCGGGGGAGTAGAGCATGCCTATGTACTCGTGCGTCCCGGGAGTCTCTATCCCAGCCCTGTAGGAGATTGATCCAGAGGTGACGTTGTGCTGCTCATATTCGATCGTGTTGTTTTGGGCGTCAAACTGCCAGCTGTTCATAAGGTATGCGGTTACGTTTGAGGCGTTGTTGTATTTCACCACCGAGAAGTTCCAGTATATCGTCGCGTTGTCAGGGTAGTAGACGTATTCCTTTGTCGTTGGGTACAGCAGCATTGGCGTGTAGTTCGTGTTTGAACCTATGTCAAAGGTCTTGAAGGTAAGATCGTCATGCCCCCAATAGGTGCACACGAGCCAGTATGGATTGTAGGAGTATACGCCGGACTTAGATATCTGCTCGGCCTCCAGCGCCTCGCTGTATACGCCAGGGCTGCTACTCGAGGGATAATAGCCGAATCGTGGCAGCCTGAAACCGGTGGATATTGCTGTCGCTACAAGGGAGCTCTGCGAGCCGCCGAACCAGTAGCTTGCCTGCCTTATGAGCCTGGACATGTTGTAGGGCGCTATGGTTATGTAGCCTGCAGGGGTTATCGCCCCGTTCTCGTCCCTTGTCACGAACCTTAAGTAGTACCCTATCGCTATGTTCGAGCTGTTGTCGGTGAAGTTTGTGCTGTAGGTGCCGTAAGGGGATATCAGGTTGTTCTGGGCGCCATGGAGGCTGAGTATCTGCGCGCCAGAGTAGGTGCAGTTTACCATGGAGTTGTTGTAGCTGCCGTTCATGAACTCAACCCCCACAATTTTGCTTGAGTTCGAGTAGCAAGATAGCCTGTTGTTCGTGGAGTTAGTCGCGAAGGTGTAGGCTATGCCGTTGGGGCATGCGCCGTTGAATGTCGACAGGTATGTCCCGTTCGAGCCGCTTATCCCATAGTAGCAGCCCTGCGCACTCAATCCCTGGGAGCTCGCCGGATGGATGAGGACCGCGATTAACAGGGTGACTACTGCAACCGGCCATCTAATCTTGGTCGCCAAAGCATCATCTGTAGTAGTAAATGTTCGTTACCGGGTATGGCAGCGTCGGATAGTCCGCATTGATTATCTGTATGGGTATCCCTGGCGGGTATTTCGTGATGTTTAAGACGTCCACCCATCCAACGCACATAGGCGGGCCGGACCATATTATGTAGCTATCCGCCCTGAAGGAGCTGCACGAGGTTTGGGTAGTTATGGAGTAGTTGACATCAGTTGCCGCAGGCCTGCCAAGATAGGTCTCTATGGCGCTAGAGCTGTAGGATATTGGCACGTCGTTAGGAGGTATCGAGCCTTCAAGGTATATTTGGGCGTTGGGCATGGCCTTTAGGTAGTTGGCCGCAGGTATCATGAGATCCTCCGGGTACCTCTGCCAGTAGTACCAGAAGCTAGATATTGAGTAGTTGTTTGCGTATAGCAGCGCAAGTATTGCTAGGAAGAAGAATATGCCTATGGCAAGAAGGTACCTGTTCTTGAACTCGAGAAGCTTTGCCATTGCTATGCCCATTATGGCGCATAGCGGCACGGTTATTATCAGCATGAACCTGAGCAGCCTATATGCGAGAAGGTAGGTTATGCTAAATGGATGCAAAGTTATCCCCACGTGCATCGGGCCCGCCTCGAGGAATGCGAACACGAAGAGAAACCAGGCTATGAAGAAGTAGGACCTCTTCTCCCTTAGCGCAAGTAGCACAAGTATCATGGGTATTATTAGGTAGAAGTAAAGGCCGTACTCGCTCGTGTTTATCAGCGGAAAGAGCGTGTTGTACAAGTTGAGCGGCACGTACTTGTAGGGCTTGCTTGTGAGCGCCCCCCATATGTTGTACTGGAACATGGCGTTCGGATAGACCGTCAGGTTGGTGTTGGTGCTAGGTATTGTCGCAAGGCCGTTGACCTGGGTTCCGACAGCGCTGTAGAACCTGGTGTTCTCAGTTATGACTAGGAACGGCAGGTGGGAGTTGTAATAGCTGAATATGAATACAACAAGGAACAGGAAGATTATCCCGTACAGGAAGAATATGCTGTCGGTGTTTATCTTCACCTTGCCCCTGAGCACCTCGACTATCGCGAGCAGAATGGTAAAGAGTATTATGATCCCGGACTCATAGGTTATGAGCCATATGAAAACTAGGAGAAGCCCGCTTGCGAAGTAGTAGTATTTCTTGTTCGTCCTCTCAGCGTAAATGAACAGAAGTATTGCAAGAGAGCCGAAGAAGGTCAGCGGTATGTCGTCGCTTATGTTAAGCGCATACTTTGAGATTAACGGGAATATCGTGACCAAAAAGGCGCTAGTCAGGGCTGCCTTGTCGTCATAATACATCCTGACGAAGAGGAATGTCACTATGATTATGCCTATATAGGACATAGTGTTCCAGAGGCCTGCGACAAAGTCCGTAGTCCCGAACAGCTTGAAGAACAGTGCTATGCCGTATATCTCCGCAAGCCTGACCGTGAATATGTATCCAATTTCTTCCATGAAGGTGCCATTCGCCGCGTATCCTGCAAGACTCACATACACAGGATCGTCGCCGTACAGGCTTATCCCCTCCCAGTGCGTCAGAGCATAGTGAAGGGCTAAGGCCAAGATGAGGGCAAGTATTGCGAATACAAGTATTGTCTTTTTTCTGCTTGAGAGCTTGGGAGCCTCCTTATGGTGCTCCTTGCGGGGCTGCTCATTTGAGTGCTTTGCCTTGTGCTCCGCTTTCTTTAGCATATCATATCGCCCTCGCCACGCATTGCGGCGACATGAGATTTATCACTGTGGAGTTCCTGACCGCTATCCTTGCGTACGTAAGGTTGTCGAATATTCCGCTGTAGCCCGTGTTGTTCTTGAAGGTCATGAACTCGCCCCCGCAGAAGTACCATGTCTTGCCCACTGTTGCCGCGGTTGGTGTAAGGTTGAATAGTATGGCGCTGGTGTTGTAGGGGTTCGCACCTGAAGGCGTGAACTCGTATGCAGGGCTGCCAAGCGTGAAGTATGTTGAGACGTTGGGCCTGTTGTTGTATACCAGCATATCTGTTGCGTTTGCGCTGTAGAACCCTACGTATTCGGTGCCCACTATGTTCTGCATGTAGCCACTTGTGTTCTGGTTTAAGAAGTTGAACGTGCCATTGAAAACGATGTCCACCCTGAAGGGGCGATTCACCTGAAGAGTGGACTGGTTTATTACAACCGAAACGTTTATTGGATCGTCAACCACAGAGGGCCTTGATTGCCCCGAGGTTTTATTGAGCAGGTACTCGCTGGTGAGGTTCTTCGGTTTGGATATAAGCCTGTTCTGCGGCAGCACCGATTGCTGAGGATGGGATGGGGGGGCCGATTGCCTTGGGCCGCCGAACGGCAGAACCAAGTGCAGCAGGTATGCTGCAATTAGTATTATCACCACAGTAGTCACGAGAAACGTCTTGTCGTTCCTCATCGCAGTTATCGCGCCCTTCAATTTGTGCGTAACGGACGATTTACTAGACTCCTTAGATTGCATAGAGCCCCCTAACATAGATAATAAAAATACTAAGACAGAAAGCATATTTATATACAATGGTGGCCATAAAACTGGGTGCCATTTTGCAGCCATCTAACAAGCAAATTTTTGTCCAATTCTTAGGACATCATTTGTATGTAAATGTCGTGGATATTACCCAATGAAAATGGTCTTTGAGTCCACAAAGCATAGTGGATTTCCAAAGGGGTCTTTCGCATAAAAGCTCCGTTCACCCCATGGTTGGGTGATTATTCTTCTATCAATTTTAGTAAATGGGAGTTTTATGGCGGATTTAAAAAGGCCATCCAAGTTATCTACTGCAATATAGACGTGATCAAGATTTGGCATAAATTTGATTTTGTCGCCATCAGCCTTGGGATCATAGCATGCCAGAATAACTCCGCCCAGATTAAAGTAATGCCTTCCAGCAGAGACTCTTTTACCCCTTATTTTAAACAACTGTTGGTAAAATTTTGTTGCTTTTTCAATATTATTAACTGGGAGTATTACCCTATAATTCTCAGATTAAATGCCATGTTACCACTTCCTAATTTAATATTTTATTTTAATGGAGTATACCTAACAAAATTGGTAAATAGATACCGATATCCGCTCCTGCATGTGAAAGGGAGGAGCCTATAATGCTATCCGTTTTCTGCATGAGATAAGCCCAACCTAGTGATGCTACAAACACTACCGCAAGAAATGAGACAACAAATGTAATACCAAGACTCGTGTACTGCGGCACATAGTGGAATAAGACAAAAAGTGGCGCCTGGGCAAAAATAGATAATTTCTTGCCAAGAATCGGCTCGTATTTTTTAAGAAATAGACCTCGGAATAGAAGTTCCTCCTTTGGGGCATTCAAAAAGGCCAGCACTAGCACTGTTGGCATCAATGTTAGCATCTTAGCAAAGGTTAATCCCTTAACAGTAGGCACTAAAAGAAAATTGAAGGCTATCAATATTCCAACAAGCAATATAACAAAGCATACAAAGCCAACAATAAGGCCCTGCTTGAGCCGCCCTTTTCTTAGATAAATTGATGATAGTGGTATTCCGGCAAGCCTTAGCAGAATGAGGATAGGAATGACTGTCATTATGAAATCAACAAATGGCACTAATATTTGGCTATATTGGCCTGCTATGGTTGTTGCAAGAGTGCTGAGAAGAATCACCAAGTCAAAAACGAAGAAACTAAAGAAAATCTCCCACAGTTTTCTAAAATCAGCATTTTTGCTCTTTTTAGCAAGTAATGACAAGATAATAAAAATAAGAGCCAAGGGCACCTCAAATATAGACTGGGTTTTGATATTTATCAAAGCAGGCAATAGAATCAAAAACCCAGATGCAATAAATAGGAAAAACAATGCGTAACGATTTCTAAATAGACCCGTAAACATTTTATACCAACAAAATTATACTTCAATAAAGTAAATTAGTATTACTTATTATATTGACCTTATAAAAGGCTTCTTTATTATTTTGCCAACCCCATCAGGAACTTAACCATTTGGTGGGGGTTATTTTAGGCCGCCAACCATAATTCCAAGCGCCATCTTTGGAGTGTTTTCAGAAACCAGCCAGATGCTTTGGATAGGTTTTCCGCCGTTTCTTGGAAAAAATCTTTGCAGCAGGATAGACGTGTAATGACGCCGTAAAACCGAAATGAAAAGAAACCAAGATAAATGAAAACCGAAACATTCGCAATGAATATATATTAGTTCGGGTAATAATAGCTAATGTAAGTGGTAAGATGAGCAAAACGGGGGACACTAAAAAAAGCATACTTGAGCTTCTGGAGCGTAAGAACCAGACGCTAACAGATATAAGCAACAATCTTGGGCTTGCGCCCTCCACGGTCAGCCAGCACCTCAAGGAGATGATGGACTCGGGAAGCATAAGGCTTGCTGATGGAAGGCCCAGAAAGTGGAAGTATTACGAAATAAACCGCGGCTACCAGGAGCCCAGAGGAATAGAGCAGAGATGGTACTATGCTAAGCGGGTCGGAATCCCGATAGCAGTTATAGCAATAGCGCTCATAGCAGGGCTCGCCCTTTACAGCGGAGTGTATGCGAACGCACAGGCAGGCCCCCTGCAGCAGGTCTACCTTTCGCCTGGCACAAGCGTACCAGCAGGCAGCACGCTCTTTAGCGTGTCCGATTCGCCGACGCTCTACAACGTAAGCTCGCTTATGGTGCAGATAAACGGAGCAAAGATACACAGTGAAACCACAGGCAAGTGGTACACGATACCATTGCAGAAGAGCAGCTTTGACTTGATAAAGCTAAGGGACATATCGACCGTGCTCTCAGGGGTAAAGCTAAACAGCGGCTTATACAACATCATAGTCTTCAACATATCGAACGTTACCGCCACCGTGAACGGAACGACCCAACAGGTCTTCCTACCTCACGGTAGGTTGGCTATAGCAGGAGACTTCAACCTGAGCAACAGCAGCACCAACTGGATAAACATAGACTTCAACCTCCAGAACTCGCTGCACATAATGAACAACGGCAGGCTGGTGATGCTTCCGGTAATAAGCGTGAGCCACGTGAACGACAGCAATTTGACGCTCAACCAGAGCTCGATAATAATAGCAAGGAGCCCCGGCAGGCTCAAGGAGCTCTTTGAGTTTGGAATGGACCAGAACGGAAACATGATAACTAACTGGTCGATGCCTCAGAACGAGAGCCTCGCTACCTCTAACGGCAGCCTGCTGGTGCAGGGCAGGGGCGCATTCCCGATGATAATCAGGGGCGCGCACGGCCTTGTGATAGGTGGCGACGCGAGCGCATTCGCCAACATAACCGGCAACTACATCAACGGCAGCTACAACAACTCGATGGCGATAAGGCCGGGCATACTGCTGCTCAAGGGATGCAGGAAAATCCCGGTAGAGGCATCTGCAAACGTGTCTGCAAACAACAGCACTTCCGAGGCGATGTTTAAGGGTTGCTGCTATGGAATAGCTGCGCCTCTTGCATCAGGATCAGGCGGTTTGCAGCAGGACCAAAATGGCACAAACGCATCCCTCACAATAGTTGCATCTTCCGCATACGCTCTGAGGTGCTGCTTCCCTGCGCCGGTTGCAAGCAGACCAAGTCAGGACAACGTAGCAATGTTCAGAAAGTGTCTACAGAGGCCGCCCGTACGCAGACTAATGAACAGCGCAATAAACGCATCCGAGCTCAACAACGGCACTTACGAACAAGCATGGTACAACCAGTCCAGCAACTCCACGATGTTCAACGTCTCGGTGCGAAGCGTAGGTGGGGGCGGCAGCGCGCAGTGCATGATAGAGGACGGAGGGCTCTTTTGCAACACAAACGACCATTTCAACCCTAGGCAGATAGCCGCGGGAATTGGAGGGGGCTTCGGGCCTGGGCCTGTAGTGATCAACGGCCATGGTCCAACAGGCCAGGGCTCGGTAGGAGTCACAAGTTACCCTAACATACCGGCAGCCAACCAATCTGTGAACCAATCTGTCAACGCGAGCGCGATAGGAGGAGTCCTCCCCAGAGTCGCGGGCAACGCCCTTGGCATATCTGGCCAGAGCGGCCTGAGAACATGATGCGCAAATCTCACAATTAGCTCTTGCCGGGAAACTGGCAAGGGCTTAATCGGAATGGGTGGCTAAGGCTGCCCTTCCTTTTTGCTTGAATGCTGCCTGCCCTTGTAGTAGTCGATTATCTTCCCTATCCTTGCATTGAAGAGCAGAAGCATTATTCCGACTATTATGACAAATACTCCTATGTAGAGCAGGCCCGCATGGTTCTGGCAGGTGCTGCAATAGAGCCTTGCGCTCTCCCTGCTCCAGGCGGCTATCGATATAACCCCGGATGCCATCCATCCCATGGCGGGCATGAGCACCTCCCTTCGCATGGATTTACTTACGACTTGAAGTTCTATATAGCTTATTTTGGGAATGGGCAATCTCTTTAATAATCGTGCTTGCGGCGGTTTCCAAGGGGCTCACTGCATACGCACTGGAGAGGCAGGAGGGCAACATAAAGCTTCTAGGCACTGGGAGTCAGTAAGAGGGCCGGCGGCAGGTTCATATTATGTAGGGTATTATCCTCGCTGTCCTTTTCGAGTATTCCACATACCCCTTCCCAAACCTTTTCAGCAGCGCGCTTTCCTCGACCTTTATGCGGTAGGTGTATGCTACAGAGAGGAACACTATGCAAAGGATCGCAAGGGCCACGGACTGTGACACTATCCCGAACCCCGCAATTATCAGAAGACCTCCCAGGTATCCCGGATGCCTGATGAACCTGTATGGACCCTTCTTGACAAGCTTCTGGCCTTTTGTCGTTACGACAAAGTAGGTGAAGGACTTGCCAAGCGTGTAGGTCGCCCAGAGCCTGAAGAACTCACCGATTATTATCACGACTATTCCTATTGAGACGGCCCAAATCGGGAGGGGCACGAACCCGAAGTTTATGTTGAGCAGGCTTGCCGCCACAAGCAGGATTATCCCGATGTATTCGCCTGCGTACACCACGAAGAAGGAAAGCCTGTCCTCCCGCAGCGCTATGCCCGGAAGGGAGCTTATGCCCTTGAGCCTTGCCAGCTCAGGCTCATACTTGAGCGGTATGAATATCATCTGGTTGAGCAGCTGCAGTATCTCAGACACTCCCACGAAGAAGGCGCCGAAGAACAGCAATGCGTGGAAGGGTGAATACATCATCTCACCAATTCATTATCCCTATTATGCAACCTAAGATTATCAAAATGGTTGGTGGAAGAAGTGCCAATCTTATTTTGGCCCAAAAAAAATGCACAAAGAATATCAATAGGATAAATGAGAGGAGCAAGTCTGTACCAAGCCAAAGTCTTGGCCTATGCGTCTTATCAGCCACAGCCATCGCTATCAGCACGGATAAGAGCGCGGAGGGTAAAAATATTTCCCAGATACTCAGAGAATATAGAATGAGCAGGAGATTTCCTATGCTGCCGCCTATCAGCAACCAGAAGAAGGCAAAATTCTTGTTCTTGACTCTCCCCACAAGGCTCTTTGACATGATAAGCTAAGGTTGGCAAGTTATAAATTAAGAATTCGCCAGGGTAGGGATTTGAACCCTAAAGCCCTTGCGGGCACCGGTTTGCCTGTTCGCATCATCTTCACATCAGCTCTTGAAGTTCTGAGAAACTCAAGACCGGCGCGTTACCGGATTCTGCCACCCTGGCATGTAATGAGTATTTCGCGTTCGTTTTTAAATTACTGCTGTTTTTGCTTACTTTCTCCATCCTGGTCTTTGTGCTGCCTGACGTTCAGAACTCGCTTGAGTATTGTGCTTACGCTTTCCTTTACGTCCCAGTACCTCTCCTCCTTCCACGGGTCTCCGTGCATATTGTAACCTCGGACCTCCCAGAAGCCCGGCTTGTTAGCCTCCATGACCTCAAGGGCGTCAACCCATTTCGCGCTCTTCCATAGATACAGCTCTGGTATTACGGTCCTCAGCGGCCCGCCGTGCTCCTTGGGCAGAGGCTTTGCGTTGAAGTTGAATGCCAGCATGGCGTTGTCCGTCATCGTGTTCTCGATCGGCGTGTTGGTAGTGTAACCCACGGTGCTTGCGTACTGCATTACAAACTTCCCCTTGGGCTTCGCCTTCTCCAGCACCGCCTTCATGGATATGCCCTCCCATTCGTCGCCCAATCTGCTCCAGTGGGTTACGCAGTGAATATCTTCCACTCTTTTTATCCTTGGCATGGCCATGAGTTCCTCCCAATTCATGTAATAGGGATTTTCAACCGCCCCGAACACCCTGAACTTGAAGTTTTTTATATCGATTTCAGGCACGCTGCTTGCGCTGAGAACAGGATATGTTTTCGTGACCACCTGCCCTGGAGGTACTCTATTTTCTGCCACGCTAGGTCTGCTCTTTCTCTCTATAAATTACTTTGCGTGATCGTATGATTGACCTAATAAACTACTTGAAAAGACTCGTCATAGGTTTTCTAGCCAGGTTCGCCGCGCGCAGTGGCGATTCGAAAATCCTTTCGTTTAATTTCGGTAATTCAAAGCAAATGCTTGTTCAAGGCAAGGGAATGATGTTCAGGAACAAAATCCCCATGCTTGATGCCAGTAGGATGGAATGGGCGAGGCGCAGGCGGCCGGTTCGAATATTTCCTGAGAGGGAACCAAATCCTCACATGGTCATATCCGGAATGAGCGGCTTCGGAAAGAGCACGCTTTTCAAGTCCCTGATAAGAGACATAAGGAGCGCCGGGGTTTCGTGCGTGATATTCGACGCGCATGACGAGCATTCAGATGCCGTGAGGCGCATGGGCGGGGATGTGCATAGCGCCATGCACTCTGGCATAAACATCCTGGAACTTGACGGGGCGAGCGTATCTGAGAGGATATCGGAGCTCTCCAGGATGTTCAAGGAGGTGTATTCGCTAGGATACATACAGGCGACCAAACTGAGCGAGTGCCTATGGTACACATACAGGAAGTGCGGGGCGAGCGGCAGGAACTCAAGGAGTCTTAGGAGCACCCCTACCATGAGGGATCTGCTAAACGAGCTGAACATATTCATGGGAAATGCAAGGAGCGCAGGCGAGCGCAACACCCTCTCGCACCTAAGGGACAGGCTTTCGCTGCTAAACAGCTCGGCATTTGCCGGGCAGTCGATAAACACTGAGGGCATCGAGAAAGGACTGCATTCATTCTCCTTGGGAGGCATGAAGAGCAGGGAGGCCCGAATCATATACATTGGCGAACTGCTAGGCAGGATATACGCTCGCATGCACGATGGGCAGCGCAGCAGAAGGATAAAGCTCTACATAATGGTTGACGAGGCCCAGTTTCTGGTTGACGAATCCGCAAGCAGCTCAGTGATAACGAAAATGGTTGAGGAGGGCAGGAAGTACGGCATAGGAGTCATAATCGTGACGCATGCGGCGTGCACGCTCAACAGGAAGATAATGGCTAACTGCGCCTCTTTTGCCACATTCTACGCAAGAGAACCATCGGAGCTTAACTACGTCGCGAAGGTGCTCTGCGGAGGAAACCCCGATTCCGTAGATCCTCTCAGGAAGAGAGTGGGGAGTCTTGGACTTAACGAGGTCATACTAGTAAGCGGCAATTCGCGTGAGCCAACGGTGGTGTCGACCCCAAAGTTCGGGGACCTGGAGGACATGTATGCATCTTGCGAACCCTCCGAATCTGAGCTGCTTGCATTTCTAAGGTCAAGAGCGGGGAGGCCCATAATGCTTGGGGAGCTTGAAAGGGCAGGGGTGCGCGCGGGCAGGGACTCAATAGACAGGCTCGTTGGATCAGGCGTACTTGACAGCTTCGTTTTCGACAAGAACGATGGCCGCGAGGAATGGATAATGCTGCACAACGGATCCATAAGCATAGGCCATGAGGTGCATGTGAGGAAGATGGCCGACATGCTTGACTCCATGGGCCTGAGCGCAAGGATAATAGACAACTCAAACGGTCCCGACCTCTCGTGCAGCATAAACGGCAGCAAGGTTGCAATAGAATACGAGACAGGCTCGAAGAGCTCCGAGAGCACCAGGCGTATGCTTGAACTAAGACTGGAGAGCTACGACATTGTAGTTGTAGTGGCAAATGGGCTCTCCCTTGAAAAGTATGCGCGCGATTTTGGCTCTGAGAGAGTAATTGTGACATCTTTCGAGGGAGCAAGGGAGCTGCTTGCGGGTTTATAGCCTTGTCACTACCGCTCTTGAGAAAAGGGGCCAGCGTATAAGCAGTACATCACCAGCAGGATCATGCGGCCTACGGTAAGAAACAGCGGCTAGCAGGCCTCCAGATGATTGATGGCAAGGTATTAATATGTTCTTAGGCTTATAATTAATCTGTCACAGTCTATTTGTTACTCTAAGGATTTTGTGAGCAAATGGCTAATATATACGATGTAAAGGCTTCGGACTTCATAAAGGTAGCGTCGGAGCGCCTCAAGGACAAGATGAAGAAGCCTCCATACATGGATTTCGTGAAGTCAGGCCCAAACAAGGAGCGAATGCCCCAGGACCCTAACTTCTGGTACGTAAGAAGCGCCTCGATACTAAGGCAGGTTTGCATAAACGGTCCGGTGGGAGTTGCAAGGCTAAGGACAAGGTATGGCTCAAGAAAGGAGCACGTTGTCCACAGAAGACACCACCGGCAGGCGGGAGGCAGCATAATAAGGGACTCTTTCATTGAGCTGGAGAAGCTTAGCTTGGTCAAGAACACCAAGGCGGGAAGAGTAATAACCCCGCAAGGGAAGTCGTTCGTAGACAAGGTATGCAAGGAGATAAATCCAGCATAGGTGCCCAGAATGGAAGAGGCTGACGACGAGCAGCAGTACCAGAAAAAGATGCGCAAGCGTCTTAGTGACGCGATAAAGGCGGCTCAAATAGAGCAGCAGAAAAAGGACATAATGAGGCAATTCCTCGATGACAAGGCATACGAGCGCCTCATGAACATAAGGATATCCAACCAGGATCTGTACGAACAGATAGTAAGGATGGTCGTGCAGCTCGCACAGAGCAATCGGATATCAGGGAAGATAACTGAACCGCAACTGAAATCAATACTTTCGAAGATGACATTCAAACGTGAACCAACAATAGAGTTCAAGCACAAGTGATCCCATGACCAAGAAAAGCCCATACAAGAAGAAAAGACTGGGCAAGATGCTCAAGCAGTCGAGGCGAATGCCGCTTCTGGCCACTCTTAGGACTCACAGGAGACTGCAGCAGAACAAGTTCTCAAGGAACTGGCGCACAAGCAAATTGAACTTCGAGAACGAAGAGAAGTGATTACATAGCAACCAGACTACTCACGATAAACCTAAGGAACTACCTGGTAGGCGTGCCCGTCAGGAAGAGAGCGATGCGGGTCTCAAGGTACGTAAAGGAGAAGATAGCCCACTACTCAAACGTCAGGTTCGACAACGTCAAGATAAGCAAGGAGCTCAACTCGCTAATAATCAAGAGCCACGTCAGGAGCATGAAGCGCCTGAAGGTAAACATAAACATAGACAAGGAGATTGCTACCGCATCGCCATTTGAGCAGAAGAAGGCCTCTGCAGTAGCACCTGCGAGTGCAGCAAAGGGCGCGGCGCCTAAGAAGGAGGAGAAGACTGCAGCGCAGCCGCCAAAGCAGGAGGCGAAGAAAGAGGCCCCCAAGGCGGCAAGGCCTGCGGAAAAGAAGCAGGAGGCCAAGAAGGATGCTGCCCCTGCGGGCTCCGATAGCAATACAAAATAGTTATGCCAAACTGATTCTATGGAGGCTGCTAAGTACAGTATATTCGGCAGCGACTATGTGGGGGTTTTCGCCACAGTCACGGACGATTTTCTATTTGCGGGTTCAGGACTAACGGGCAACGTAAAGGAGATGATGGCCAAAACCCTTGAGGTTAGGCGCATAGAGTTCAAGGTGTCTGGCACCGATTTGATCGGATTGTTTGCGAGAGCAAACTCAAACGGCATACTAGTTTCCGGGATGGCGGAGAGCCACGAGATTGAGGCGCTCAAGAAGGATGGGTTGGATCTCAAGGTGGGCGTACTTGACAGCGACCTCAACGCTGTCGGAAACAACATACTCGCCAACGACAAGATGGCGATAATAAACCCTGATTACAGCGAGCACGAGGAGAAGCTGATCGAGGACGTGCTGGATGTGGAGGTCATAAAGGCCAGCATAGACGGATTCAAGACTGTCGGAGCAAACAACATACTGACAAACAAGGGGCTTGTTCTAAACAACAAGGCAACAGCCAAGGAGAAGAAGGACTGGGAGGACATGACCGGCTTCGAGTCGATTATGACAACGGCGAACACCGGCGCATATGCTATAGGACTTGCCGCTGTGGCAAATTCAAAGGCTGTTGTTGTAGGGAATACAACAACAGGGTACGAGCTTGCAAGGATAGTAGAAGCACTTGAATAGTTCAGATCCCAAGCTCCTTGTACACTGATTTTCTAACGCCGTCTGGATCAAGTATAAGTCTATTGTAGTCGGAGATTGACTTTACCTTCTTGTATATGGCCTTTTCGATCCTAGAGTAGGTAGCTATGCTTGTATCCCTTGGCTTGAGCCATACTACAGTATACAGCACCAGGTCCCTGGCAAGGTCCAGCAGTGTGCCTTTGCTAAGCTTGCTATAATCGGTTTTCTGTATTACCTCGTTAAACACCACCCATTCCTTTTCGAGCCTGTTAACTAGGCGGTTATCCCTCTGCTTAAACTTCATCCTTAGCTTTTTCAGTTCCGTCTTTAGGTACGCGGAATGTGGATAGCCGCAGTAGAGAACTATCCATGACTCGGGATTTCTCTTTGCAAGTCCTACTATGACCTTGATCATGGTCCTTTCCCTATGTTTTGACTGAAGCCTTTGTTCCTTGATGCATGAGTAGTATGATCTTAGCAGCCTTTCCTGGATGCCAGGCCTCTCCGGGTTTGATTTTAGCTGCTTGAATAGGGATTCCAGTTTTGCGTAGACCTTGCCCAGCCTCTTATTTATCCTTGTGTTCTCGCGGCTTTGCGGGGCCTCTATGGATACCAGCCCGCTTGTGTTTTTCGTCCTCTGCATTAGCTTGATGAAGTTCTGGGGCGCTATTACTCTTCTCTTTCCGTATTCGCGCTCAAGCACGCCGTTTAGTGTCTTTGCGTCCATGTCCTTGAATTCCTTGATGGCCTTCGTGGTCTTGCTGTCGCTCTCAACCTCCATTGCGACTATGATATCCCGCTTTCCCATCACCGAGAGCATCGCCGTTAGGTCCTTGCCTTCGTCGGGGTCTATGTGCGAAGACCCGAATACCCAAATCATCCCACCACGGTTATAGATAGGTCTAAAGATTATAAAACACCAATCTATATTGTGAACATCAACATGTGCCCCAAATGCGGCATAGTGATACAGCCGAAGATTGTTGACGAGGAGGTCTTCACTGAGTGCCCCAACTGCGGCTTCAAAAAGGAGTTCACGGACTGGTTTGAGCATTACTGCAATTTGTGCGGCGGCAACAAGGCTATAATCGTATTCAACGCACAGACCAAGGGGGACGAGGACGCCACCACGATACTCAGATGCATCAAGTGCGGCGCCACCGAGAAAGAGGGCTACAAGGGCTAGCGCGCAAAGCAATTTATACAGGAATAACAGAGTAATATTGATTCTATGGCCAACGAACGGGAGGAGCTTAACCTCGACAAGAGGAACATAGACGAACTGCGCTACATACAGCAGCTCTACCAGAACCAGTACTCAATGATAGGCAACTCAATAAACGCACTTCTAAGGGAACTGCAGGAGCTAAACGCAACGCAGCAGACCCTCGAGCACATTGAGCTATTTGAAGGGAAGAGCACGCTTACGCAGATAGGCGGAGGATTCTATTTGCACAGCAAGGTGGACGACCCGAAGAATGTCATAGTGAATGTTGGCAGCGGCTATCTCGTGGAGAAGGAGGTTGATGCGGCAAAGACGCACGTGGCCGACCTTATAAAGAGCTACACCGACAACCTCAACAGGCTGACAAAAAGCAGGAAGGAGGTGGAGGCTGCGCTCATTGAGATGAACTACAGAATAGGAGAAGGCTCACGCTAGGTTATATGCATGTTCGAGGGACTCAGGAAGAAGCTCTCAGAAGCTGTCAAGAGTTTCATAAAGAAGGAAGAGAAGGAGGTAGCGGAGCAGGAGCCTGAGCAGGGGGAGGCCAAGGAAGAGCAAAAGGAGGAAGAGGTAGAGGAAGCCCCCAAACAGGAGGAGAGGAAGGAAGAGGCTAAGTCTGAGCCCCCACATGAAGAGCATAAGCATAGCCAAAAGGAAGAGAAGAGACCCGAACCAGCACGTGAGGAACCCAAAGAGAGCCCAAATGAGGAGCACAGGCCCCAGAAACAGGAGGCGAAGCCTGAACCTAAGAAGGAAGATCCTAAGAGGCAGGAGCAGTCCAAGAAACTCGAGCCAAACAGACCTGAACCTCCACTGAAGAAGGAGGAGATAATCAAGCTGTCGCTGACCACAAAGATAAAGAGCGCCTTCCTGGGCACTGTCAAGCTAAACGAGAGCGAGATAGAGGGCTTCCTTGACACCCTAAGAATATCGATGCTTGAATCTGACGTATCTTATGACACCGCAGAGCAGTTCATAGACGATTTGAACTTAAAGCTAAAGGAGCAGAGGATCGACGCGAAGCGCATAAGGCAGGAGATAACTACAAGCGTCAGAGGTTCGCTATTCTCCGTGCTGCAGAAGGGCTCCGGGATAAACCTCGATAGGTTCGTATTAGAGAGAAAGCAATCCAAACAGGTTCCTGTGAAGCTGCTGTTTCTTGGTCCGAACGGCGCTGGCAAGACTACTACAATAGCCAAGATCACCAACCATTTCAAGCAGAAGGGCTTCAGCATTGTGCTTTCCGCAAGCGACACCTTCAGGGCCGCCGCCATAGAGCAGATAGAGATCCATGCAAAGCGCATAGGTGTGCCTGTCATAAAGAGCACCTACGGCGCGGATCCCGCAAGCATAGCCTTCGATGCTATCGCATATGCCACCGCAAGAAGCATGGACCTTGTCCTGATAGACAGCGCGGGCAGGCAGGAGACCAACAAGAGCCTAATAAACGAGGTCCAGAAGATGGTCAGGGTGGCAAAGCCGGACGTCACTATATTCGTTGGGGAAAGCACTGTTGGCAACCAGCTTGCAGAGCAGATAAAGGAGTTCAACAAGTTCGTGAAGATAGACGGGATAATACTTACAAAGCTGGACGTGGACGCCAAGGGAGGGGGGGCGCTGTCCATATCCCACACCACAGGCATACCGATACTCTACTTCGGAGTAGGGGAGTCTTATGACGCCCTAATGCCATATGACCCGAACTACATAGTCGATTCTATACTTCCAGCAGCCTAAAGTGCGTTAATATTTAAAGCGGATTGGAAATCTATAAATATAACCTAATTCAAAATCATACTAAGTAATGATTAGCAAACTTGTTTGGGTGGTTTGCTTGGGATGGGGTTTGACATTGCAAAAAACACAAGAGCCGAAGGCTTGGACCGTCGGGATTAGGTTATAAAAGGTTTGCTTGTAATTATAATTCATTAGGCGACACAATGGTTGATAGGGTCTCAACAGGGATTTCGGAGTTCGACGCTATGGTAGACGGAGGGTTCCCCAGGGGCTCTACTGTCCTTTTGACCGGCCAGCCTGGCACTGGCAAGTCTATTTTCGCGCTGCAGTTCATATGCAACGGCATAAAGCAGGGCGAGAACGGCATATACATCTACGCAGAGTCGCACGTGGACAGCCTCAAGGCGCAGGCCAAGGAGATGGGATTCGACCTTGAGCAGCTGCAGAGGGACGGCAAGCTAATACTGATAAACATACCACTTGTAAAGAAGAAGTTTGACATTCTCTACGCAGTCCAGGAGGCAAGGGACAGGATTGACGCAAAGCGCGTTGTGTTTGACAGCCTGGCAACATTCGCAGTGAATCTGGACCTTTTCACAATACCACAGGCCTATTCCGGCAACGTAGCCTCATCCGTAACGGTGGGCTCCAAGACTGACGAGATGTACAAGGCTTGGGATGAGGACAAGGCTCCGAAGGACAACCAGGAGAAGAAGGTCATATACAGCCACCAGAAGAGACTCATCTACCTGATAATCGAGACGCTCAGGGGCTTGGGCACCACAAACTTGCTCATAACATTTAGCGGCGACAACAACAGGATAAGCACAGACGGCATAAGCGAATTCATAGCTGATGGCATAGTTGTTTTCTACAATGAACTCATAGGCTCCAAGCATATAAGGACTATGACGATACTAAAGATGAGGACCACAGACCACAGCACTCATATTCACGACTTCAAAATTGAGGACGACGGGATAAAAATAAGCTCTGAAGAAGAAGTGTACAAGTAAGCACTGTATTTCCGATTTGGGCGATTCAATGGATAGGGTTAGGACAGGAGTCAGAGGTTTTGACGAATTAGTAGAAGGGGGCCTACCCAAACAGACAAACACTATAATAACAGGACCTCCAGGAGCTGGAAAGACTATCTTCGCGCTGCAATATCTCATAGAAGGAACTATGAACAACGAGAATGGCATCTATTTGACTTTTGACACAGTACCGGAGAAACTAAAGGTCCAAGCTAAGCAATTTGGATGGGACCTTGAGGAACTGGAGAAGCAAGGCAAAATAGAGATAATCAACGTCTCACTAAACGAGAACAGGTTCGACCTTTTCGATTTAATAAAGTTCTCGGCCTTCAAGATAAAGGCCAAGAGACTTGTTTTTGACAATATAGCCACTTTTGCGATAAATTTGGACCTATTTAGCATACCAACAGGGTACGCAAAGAAGGTTGCATCGATAATGGAGGTCAGCGGCAAGGCTGTTGGAGGTAACAGGGTGCACTATACTGCAGACACCAAGAAGAGGATAATATATCTAATTGCGCAGGAGCTTTCCAAACTTGAGACTACCAACCTACTAATAACCTATGCTGGACGCAGAGAGGATAGCATAACAACTGACGGCATAAGTGAATTCGTAGCTGATGGAGTGGTAAGGCTGTACAGCCAACAGATAGGTGCGAAGTTCATCAGGACTATGGCGGTTCTTAAGATGAGGACAACAAAGCACAGCACATACATACACGATTTCATCATAGACGAAAGCGGTGTAAAGGTAAGCAGCGCAGAAGAAGTCTACAAATAGCGTGCAATAGTTATGGCAATAAACCTGTTCGACAAGCTCATGCTTTCTAGACAACTGAAGTTCACGGAAGGAGAGATAGATATGCTCGGTCAGAGGGTCACAATAGTACCAGCTGATCTGTTTACGATATTCATTATAGGAATAAACGATAAACCTGACAGGGTTGGGGAGGTCTACTACGCCGCAAAGCAGGCAATGAAGGACAACTTCGCGACCAATATAGGCAAATCATATGGATTCAGCCAGAAAGACTTCTCAAACTGGTTCATAGAACTTGCTATGATGAGCGGATGGGGCATTGTAAGGTTTCTGGAAAACAATGCGGACAAACATACTGCAGTAATTACGATAGAGAACTCACCTATAGCTGTGAGACTGAAGGGCAAGGTGAAATCTCCTTGTGATCACATAGTACGAGGTCTTATGGCCGGAGGATCCGTGAGTGCCTACAATACAGAAGTTGACATGGTAGAAATAGAATGCCAGGCCCTAGGTGCAGAAAAATGTAAGTTTGTTGTAGATTCAGTAGAGAATTTGAACAAGAAATTTCCAGATTTGGTTGCAAAGCAATTATATAAAAGCATTTAATTGATTGTATTTAACAGTGCAATAATATTGAAGACCAGATTTGCAGTTGATTAAGACCAGTAATCATTGCAATAAAATAGGACCAGATAAAAAGACATGATTAAATGGCGGACTTTAGAACCCTGGATAACATTATTAAGTTGGTGTCTGTAGAGTATCTGCCGCCCATGCTTGCAGCCTTCATAGTCGGTGTTGTCTTTAGTGGAGGTATAACAAGGCATCTTCAAATAATATTCGGTCTTATTAGCGTAACCTTCCTCGTATTCGGTTTTAATTCCTACAATGCAATATATGACAAGGACATCGATAGGATAAACAAGCCAACAAGACCCTTACCTTCAGGCAGGCTAAACAACAGGAAAGCATTCAATATGACGATATTGTTCTTCCTTATATCGCTAATTTTTGGTTTGTTGATAAACTATACGTTCCTACTCATAGATTTTGTCGGTATAGGTCTTGCTGTACTTTATTCGCATCCATCAACATACCTTAAGAGGCATTATTTCGTAAGCACTATGATAGGAAACTTGACTTTCGCAGTCATATACCCACTTGAAGGATGGTCGATAAATACAAGTTTTGCTATACCCTGGTACATAATACTGTTCCTCCTCTTTATTGGATTCGGAACTTCGGCACTCAAGGACTTTGAGGACATTGCAGGAGACAAAAAGAACAACATAGGGACACTTGCAGTCAAGCATGGCCATAACAATGCAGCAAAGTTGGTAGCACTCATATTCTTCTGTTCGCTCTTAATAGTTCTAGGACTTATTGTCTTTAGGATTTTCGACATCCGTTACATTGTTTTGTCAGTATTCATCATTATAGCGACGTTCAATGCATTTTTCCTCTCAAAAGACGAGCGAAAACATATCTCGAGAAAGGCGTTTATATTCGGGGTTACGCTATTGACTCTGGTCTGCATCTGTTTGATAATGTTAAAGTTGTTATGAACTTTTGGTTTACAAACATAGGTATAAAGCTCTTGCTTGTCATCTATAATTCTGTTGTTTTGTATGTCGTTCGCAACATTTGAGAAACTAATGGTCACTCGTCAAATTAAATTTGCAGAAGGTAGTATAGACCTTTTAGATAATGGATGCATTTTATTTCCAACTGATTTTCTATCTAGATTTACATTTG
>Ga0207049_1013_pt1 | contig 33629 bp, 28 predicted proteins | sample Alteio_BWMinCont_63_FD_153305 | JGI IMG/M metagenome (GOLD analysis project Ga0207049, IMG submission 153305) | Enriched cells from forest soil in Barre Woods Harvard Forest LTER site, Petersham, Massachusetts, United States -... | ecosystem: Environmental > Terrestrial > Soil > Temperate forest >... | reverse complement strand
GCTCTCACAGCTTGAGGGCAGCGAGTTTCTCTTCCAAATCGTGGGCCATCAGCGGTTCCAAAAACGGATCGAGCGCACCTTCCAACACCACGGGGAGATTATAGAGTGTCAGCTCGATCCGGTGATCAGTGACCCGGTTCTGCGGGAAGTTATAGGTGCGGATGCGTTCGTTGCGTTCACCCGTGCCCACCTGCGCCTTCCGCTGTGCGGCATACTTGGCATTTTCCTCGTCGATCTTCCGTTCCAGCAAACGTGAGCGCAAAACCGTGAGCGCGCGCGCCTTGTTTTTCTGTTGCGACCGCTGGTCCGCGCATCGCACGATGAGCCCGCTCGGCCGGTGAATGATCTGCACGGCGGAGTCAGTGGTGTTGACGCCCTGGCCACCTGGGCCTGAAGCCCGGCAAACCGTGATGTCCAAATCCTCGGGCTTGAGCTCAACATCGACTTCTTCGGCTTCTGGCAACACTGCGACCGTGCAGGTGCTGGTGTGAATGCGGCCTTGCGCTTCGGTAGCCGGGACTCGCTGGACGCGATGGACGCCGCTCTCGTATTTGAGCCGCTTGTAGACATCGGTGCCGGTGATCTGGAAAATCATTTCTTTGTAACCGCCCAGGTCCGAGGCGCTGGAATCCAGACTCTCGCACTTCCACCCGCGGTTCTCGGCATACCTCGTGTACATCCGGTAAAGGTCGGCGGCGAACAGTGCGGATTCCTGGCCGCCGGCGCCCGCGCGAATTTCGAAGATCGTGTTTCGGGAATCTGCCGGATCGGGAGGAAGCACACCGCGCTGGACCTCGCAGGCCAGGCGTATTCCCTCCGCCTCGAGCCGGGCGACTTCTTCGCGCGCCATTTGCCCCAGCTCCGAATCGGTTGGCTCGCTCTGCAACAGCGCTCGATTCTCGGCCAGGTCGGCGATGATTTTCAGGTACGACTTCCCGTTCGCAACCAAATCTTTCAGGCGCGCGTACTCCTTCGAGAGCTCTTGAGCGCGTTGCGGGTGGTCGAACGCCTTCGGGTCGCTTAGGGCCGCTTCGACTTCCGAAAACCGGCGGGCGAATTTTTCAATGTGAGGACGGAGATCCATTTTTACGGGCCGCGGCCGATACGACAGGACGCGGGAGCACCCGTGAATGAGGGCAACGGGGCCATGCTAATCCCAGGGGAGCCGGCAGATCGCCCGCTTCGCGGTCGAACGATGCGCGGAATCGGCGAATCCCATTGGGCATTACAAAAGCAATCCGCCCGGACAGTCGGAACGACCATGCGGGCGGATTGGCAGAAAAGGCGCTACCGTTTCTTCTTTTTACTGGCCGCAGCGGCTGCTTGGGCGGCCTGCGTTTTGACCATGCGTTGCTGAAACTTGTCCACACGACCCGCGGTGTCCACAAATTTTTGCTGGCCGGTGTAGAACGGGTGGCAGGCGTTGCAAATGCCGACAATGATTACCGGCTTGGTGGACCGGGTCTTGATCACATTGCCGCAGGCGCAACGGATTTCCGAGTCCACATACTTCGGATGTATCTTCTCTTTCATAAAAGGCTGGGCACGATACCATGTGGCAGTGGGATGGCAAGGTCGATTTTCAGCGGGTCGGCCTTAAAAACCCGCTTGGAATACCGCAACTTTTTGGTAAGTTTGCGGTTTAAGTAAAAGAAGCTACGGACTATGCCTCAATTCTCGTACAAAGCGCGCAGGCGTTCCGGTGAAGTCGTCGAGGGCGTGCTCGAAGTGGCTGACCGTTCGGCCGCGCTCGTTCAAATCGAACGGCTCGGTCTGTTTCCCGTGGTAGTAGACGCCGCCAAAGGCGGCGCCATCCTCGTGAGTGATCGCGCCTCGGCCAGGCAGAAAACCGATTGGCGCGCGATGTTGCCGCCGGCCATCCGCACCGCCCTGACCCAAAAACGCAAACCCAAACTCCAGGAATTGGCCACGTTCACCCAACAAATGGCCAATTTGCTTAACTCGGGGATGCCCTTGACCGTTGCGCTCAACAGCATGACCCACCTGGAAACCAAGGGTATTCCTGCTGACGTCAGCCGCGATTTGCGCCAGGATGTCATGGAGGGTCGCAGCTTGTCGGATTCCATGTCCAAACAGCCGCGGGTGTTTTCCGACCTGTACGTCAACATGGTTCGGGCCGGGGAGTCCAGCGGCGCGCTGGTGGATGTGTTGCGGCGCATGGCAGACCATTTCGAGCGATTCGCCCAGGTGCAAGCCAAGTTCACTTCCGCATTGATTTATCCCGCCTTCGTTTCGGCGGTTGGTATCAGCATCATGATCTTTTTCATGACCTATATGCTGCCGAAGTTTTTGACCATTTTCCAGGGTATCAACGTCCCTTTGCCGATCATGACGCAGATTCTGATTGGGATCAGCAACGCGCTTGGAAAGTACTGGTGGATGATCCTGGGCCTGCTCGCCGTAATAGTCATTTTGTTCAAGCGATTCCAGGCCAGCGCTGAAGGCCGGCGCAAGCTGGACCAATGGAAAATGAGCGCGCCCATCTTCGGCAAGGTCATCAAGTTGAACCTCTTCGGACAGTTCGCGCGCACCCTCTCCACTCTACTCGAAAACGGCGTGCCTGTCCTTACGGCCCTCAAAATCACCGAGCAGATCCTTCCTAATGTCATCGTTCGCGAGGCCATCGCCAAAACGCGCGAGGAGGTTACCGATGGCAAGACTATCGCCCAACCGCTCGCCCGCAGCAAAGTCTTCCCCCAACTCATGGTGGACCTTGTGAAAATTGGCGAAGACACCGGGGACGTTCCGGGTGCGCTCAAGAATGTCGCCGATACCTACGAGAACGAGCTGAACATCGCTCTGCGTGTCATGACCAATATGATCGAGCCGGTGATGATCATCGTCATGGCCGCCGGCGTCGGGTTCCTGCTGCTCGCGGTTTTGTCCGCTATGTTCGCGATCACAGCGAATATTGCCCACTAATAACGATGCTTCGAGAGCTTAACTCTGAAAGTCGCCAGCCAGGCGCCGTCGCGCTGGAGCTGCTCCAGCCTCGACTCTTGGCGTTCGAGCCTCGCGAGCGTCACGCATTCACTCTCCTCGAAATCATGATCGTCGTCGGCATCATGGGCATCGTGATGACCATGAGCGTTCCGATCGTCTGGAAAATCTGGCATAAAGAGGCTCTGGATAAGGCCATAACCGATATCATTGAGGTCTGCAGCAACGCGCGGGCTCGAGCTATTTTGCAAGGCCACGAAGTTGATCTGATTGTGCATCCGCGCGATGGGCGTTTCGATCTGTCTGCCGCGCCCGTGGCTGTGACTGTGGCCAGCCCGAACCCGACGGATAACACCCCGCCAACTGCCTTTCAGCCCGGACCGTTGTCGATGTCCGGTTCCGGCTTGTCAGCTCAGCTTTCCGACCGTGTCACCATCGAGGACCTTGATATCAACAAAATTCCCGGCGGCTTTAAGGACGCAGAACAGGCCCGAGTTCGGTTTTTTCCCAATGGCACCGCGGATGAAATGTCGCTTTTTCTGCTATCCGATAAAGGCAAGCGGTGCGAAATCCTTATCGAGGTAACCACGGGTCTCGCGAATGTGGAATGGGAAGTGAGGAGGTTTCGTTGAGAGTCCAAAATCACGGTTTGTCGCCTCGCCCTCACGCTTGGCGAGCCGTCGCCTTCACGTTGCTGGAGGTCATGATCGCCTGCGGTATTTTTTTCATGGCCACTTTTGCCATTCTCGCCCTCGTGGCTGGGACGCTTAGGAACGCCCGGAACTTGCAGCGCGGGGACGTGGATGCCGGTATGGCCGCCGCCCAGATCGTCCAATTGCTGAAAACTAACCGGCAGGCGGAGGTCTCGGGCTCAGGCGATTTCGGCGATGCTTACCCCGATTACTCCTATGAATTCCAGAGCGGTGAATACCAAACCAACGGCCTGCTCCAGGTTGAGATCGTCGTGCGCCGCCGCGGCCTCCAAAAGCCGGCCGATGCCTTGACCATCTGGCTGTACGCGCCGGACGCGAAATCGGGCTACGGAGCTCACTTATGAGAATCTGGGCAAGCAAATCGCCGAGGTCCGCGAACAGCGTCGCCGTGACGCGCGATGAAACCTTTGGTTGCTCTGCGGCTCGTCCATTACGCAGAACCGGTTTTACGCTCATCGAAATTCTTATCGCGATGGGGATCTTCTCGATGGTCCTTGCCGCTATTTACTCGAGTTGGACCGCGATTCTCCGAGGCCGAAAAGTTGGCTTGGACGCAGCGGCGGCGGTCCAGCGCGCTCGCATCGCCGGGCGGACGATCGAGGAGTGCCTCGGTTCAGTTCAATCGTTTGTCGCCAACCAGCCGTACTACTCTTTTGTAGCTCAAAACGGCAGCGAAGCGACGCTGAGTTTTGTGACTCGCCTGTCTCCCTCGTTTCCGCGCAGCGGCAAGTTTGGCGATCTTACGGTTCGCCGAGTGACGTTCACGGTCGAGCAAGGCAAGGATGGCTCCAGGGATCTCGTGTTGCGGCAAAATCCTTTGATGATGGATGTCGATGTGGATGAGAAAAATTACCCGCTCATCCTGGCCAAGAACGTCAAGGAATTCAAAACCGAGTTCTGGGATATGCGGCTTCAGGATTGGATAGACGAGTGGAAGCAAACGAACCAACTGCCGGTCGTGGTGAAAGTCTCGCTCAAACTCGCGCCTGACCAATATTCAAGTCAGGTGCGCGAGCAAATCACGCGTATCGTCAACCTGCCCTCGGTCGCGGTCCAGCCCGCTTGGCAGGTGCCGAGGATGCAGGGGCTGCAACCCAACCAGCAATTACAGCCGGGTCAGCAGGCGCCACCTGGCCAGCAACTTTCGCCGGGCCAGATTAATACGGGGCAACAATACCCAGGCCAACAACAACCGTATCCCGGTCAACAGTTTCCGATCCAGCCCAGATAGGGTTCTGTATGCTTAATTCTTCCGCCACTGCTTCCGCGCGCCAACCCTTTGGATGGTTGCTTCCGTCGCGTCGTGTGGCCGAACGCGGCATCGCATTGATCATCGTCATGATCTCCATTTTCGTGCTCACGATCCTGGCCGGTGGATTTGCTTACTCGATGAAGGTCGAGACGCGCCTGGCACGCAACGCCAACAGCGAGGTTGAACTGGAGTGGCTTGGCCGATCCGCTGTCGAGTGCGCGCGCTGGGAGTTGGCCCAGCAATTTCTAATCGCCCAGGAGCCTTATGATGGCCTGGACCAAAAATGGGCCGGAGGCGAGGGCGGCATCGGGACCTCGAACAGCCCGCTCGCTGATTTCCACCATCAAATCGAAGTCAAAGACGGCACCGCGACCTGGACCATTAGCGATCTCGAACGAAAGGCCAACATCAACATCGCCACTGAAGCGATGCTGCAGCAGGGGCTGATGGTCATGGGCGTCGATGCTGGCCAGATGACCCCGGTGGTGAACTCGATTCTGGATTGGATTGACCCGGACGATAATAGCCGCCTGCAGGGGGCAGAGAGTGAATACTACCAGGGACTGAGCCCGGCTTACTTCGCCAAAAACGGCCCCATCGACGATATCTCCGAGCTGTTGCTGATCAAAGGAGTAACTCCGGATCTCTACTACGGCCTGACGGTCACCAATTACCAACCCAATTACTTTTCTGCGCGCGGCAGCCAATTTGGTCCGGCCTCCGGCGGCCTCCCGGGGTTGACGGTCGGCCTTACGAACTTGTTCACGCCGCTTTCTGACGGCAAAATAAATATCAACACCGCTTCGTCCGAAGTGCTCCAAATGGTTCCCGGCGTCACCCGCGAGGCGGCCGACAGCATCGTCGGCGCGCGTGAGGGCGAGGATGACGGCAGCGGATTAGTCGGCCCGTATCGCAGCATCGGCCAGGTCCAACGCGTTCCGCAGGTAACCCCCATCATGTCGCAAATGATTCAGCAGTTTTGCGATATCCGCAGCCGCACGTTCGAGGTCCACGTGGATGCCCAGGTCGGCAGCTATCACCGCCATTTCGTCGGCGTCATCGGCCGGAACACTCCGAAAGATGTCCAGGTGTTGAGCTTCTATTGGACGGATTGAAAACCACTCGCGTCGTTTTTATCACCGGCACCGACACGGGTGTCGGCAAAACCGTTCTGACCGCTTTGCTTTTGCACCACCTGCGCAACGAAGGGCTTCGCGCTTTGGCACTCAAACCGTTTTGCTCCGGGAGCCGGGCCGATGCGCGGATTCTTCGCTCACTTCAGGATCGCGAATTGACCCTGAACGAAGTCAATCCCGTCTACTTCACGGAGGCTGTGGCCCCCCTGATCGCTGCGCGCAAAAGGGGCCGATCGATACTTTTAGCGGACGTCCTCAGTCACATTCGCGTTGTGAAGAAGAAATTGCGGCAGCCGCTCTGGGCGGATCATAAACGCGTGCGGAATGGGCTGCAGCCCTCCGCGCCCTGCCTGTTGATTGAAGGCTCTGGTGGGTTGCTCGTGCCGCTGGGCGAGGGGTTCACAGTGCTCGACCTGATACGGCGGTTTCGTTGCGAAGTCCTGGTCGTTTCACGAAACCGATTGGGAACAATCAATCACACGCTGCTAACGGTCCGAGCGCTGCGCGTCTCCGGAATTCGCAACTTTTTAGTTGTTCTGATGGACCCTCATTCAGCCGATCCTTCCACTGCCTCCAACGCTTCGATTATGCGAGAATGCATCGCGCCGACCCCTCTCTTTACGTTGCCGTTTCTCGGTTCGCAGGCTGCCAACGCAAAAGGCCTCCGGGCGTGCGCCGAAAACCTAAGCGAGAAACTCGGGACGATTCTCGTCTCGCTGCAGCACGGGAATCGCCCGACGGAATAACAAGGTGTCCCGCTTGAACCGGCATTGCATTGCGCCGAGAGCACCTTGGCCCCGAATCCAAGCTCCTCACGTGACGCGGGTTGAGGCGGGCAAATTTTTTAGCAAAAAGCTGTTGCGCTGATTCTGAATTTTAGTATTGTCCCCACTCGTTCTTTTCGGGTGCTGCCGGGGGCGGAAAAAAAATACGGAAAAAAACGGAAAGCTGTTGACCCCGACATCCGGTTTGATAAAGTGATGGTGTTGCGAGTGAGCAACGTGGCCGAAAAAAGTGAAAAACACTGTTGACGGCCAGCGCAGTTCAAAGTAAATTGGCTGCGAATTAACTAAGGTCTGAGTGGCCGAAGCAGGAAAGAGAAATCGGCCCTCGGATTTTTTGTCCCCCTGAAAGGGCGGCGACACCCCGGAAAGCCGGGAAAATCAACCCGAACCGAGGCGGATCAGGCTGTATGTGGGTTGAGAGATTTTCGGGTGGTAAACACCCGCTGCTCATTGAAAATTGAATTGTGCGATAAGTTAAGAGCCCCTTCAGAAACATCCTGTTAGTAGGATGGTTTTGAAGAGTTTTAAAGATTAAGACCGTCCGGTTTCACAACCGGACAATCAGTCGAATCAACTAACGTTTTTTTAACGGAGAGTTTGATTCTGGCTCAGAACGAACGCTGGCGGCGTGGATAAGACATGCAAGTCGAGCGCTGATTTCAGGGTAGCAATATTCTGAAGTCGGAGCGGCGCAAGGGTGCGTAACACGTGGGCAATCTGCCGTGAAGTTTGGAATAACTTGCTGAAAGGCGAGCTAATACCGGATGTGACCATCGGGAGGCATCTCCTGAGGGTTAAAGTTGGGGACCGTAAGGCCTGACGCTTCATGATGAGCCCGCGGCCTATCAGCTAGTTGGTGAGGTAACGGCTCACCAAGGCTAAGACGGGTAGCTGGTCTGAGAGGACGACCAGCCACACTGGAACTGAGACACGGTCCAGACACCTACGGGTGGCAGCAGTCGAGAATTTTTCACAATGGGCGCAAGCCTGATGGAGCGACGCCGCGTGGGGGATGAATGGCTTCGGCCCGTAAACCCCTGTCATTTGCGATCAAACCTCATTATTTAAAAGATGATGAGCTGATAGTAGCGAAAGAGGAAGGGACGGCTAACTCTGTGCCAGCAGCCGCGGTAATACAGAGGTCCCGAGCGTTGTTCGGATTCACTGGGCGTAAAGGGTGCGTAGGTGGTGAGGTAAGTCGGATGTGAAAGCTCGGAGCTCAACTCCGAAATGGCATTGGAAACTACCTTGCTAGAGGGTTGGAGGGGGGACTGGAATACTTGGTGTAGCAGTGAAATGCGTAGATATCAAGTGGAACACCAGTGGCGAAGGCGAGTCCCTGGACAACTCCTGACACTGAGGCACGAAAGCTAGGGGAGCAAACAGGATTAGATACCCTGGTAGTCCTAGCCGTAAACGGTGCATGTTTGCTGTAAAAGGAATCGACCCCTTTTGTGGCGGAGCCAACGCGTTAAACATGCCGCCTGGGAAGTACGGTCGCAAGATTAAAACTCAAAGAAATTGACGGGGGCCTGCACAAGCGGTGGAGTATGTGGCTCAATTCGATGCAACGCGAAGAACCTTACCTGGCCTTGACATGCATATAGTAGAAGGGTGAAAGCCTGACGAGGTAGCAATACCAGTATGCACAGGTGCTGCATGGCTGTCGTCAGCTCGTGTCGTGAGATGTTGGGTTAAGTCCCGCAACGAGCGCAACCCCTGTGTCCTGTTGCCACCCCGGCGTGAGTCGGGAGCACTCTGGACAGACTGCCTCGCTTAAACGAGGAGGAAGGTGGGGATGACGTCAAGTCAGTATGGCCCTTACGGCCAGGGCTGCACACGTACTACAATGCCCGGCACAAAGGGAAGCAAGACCGCAAGGTGGAGCAAATCCCCAAAAACCGGGCCCAGTTCAGATTGTCGTCTGCAACTCGACGACATGAAGCTGGAATCGCTAGTAATGGCGCATCAGCTACGGCGCCGTGAATACGTTCCCAGGCCTTGTACACACCGCCCGTCACATCATGAAAGCCGTCTGTACCCGAAGTCGCCGTGCCAACCGCAAGGGGGCAGGTGCCGAAGGTATGAATGGTGATTGGGATGAAGTCGTAACAAGGTAGCCGTAGGGGAACCTGCGGCTGGATCACCTCCTTTCTAAGGAGAACCACGGGTCCGGGGTAAAAACCGGACTTCCGAGGTCGAACCCCGGCATCAGTCGGGGGACTGGCTCGGCTTATCGCACAATTCAGTTTTTTTTGAGCGGCAACGCTCTTTGGCAAATGGTCGAGATTCGAACGCTTTTTTTGGGGCTGTAGCTCAGTTGGTAGAGCGGTAGCTTTGCAAGCTATAGGTCAGGAGTTCGAGTCTCCTCAGCTCCACCAACTTGGATTTCAAATCATGGATTTGAAATTTCCATACCAGATGGGCGTGTAGCTCAGTTGGTTAGAGCACGCGCTTGATAAGCGCGGGGTCACTGGTTCAACTCCAGTCACGCCCACCATTTGCGTAACAACATCGATTTTGCCGGAATGATATGCCCGGGTTTTAAACCCCGGATAGGGAATTTCGGCGGTGTTCTTTGACAATTGCACATAGGTAGATAATTAGGGCAAATTACAGTTCGCTGAGTTCTGTTCATCCCTGCCGAAGGGGTGAAGAGGAAAACTTTGTGATCAAGCTACTAAGGGCTTATGGTGAATGCCTTGGTGCCAAGAGGCGATGAAGGACGTAACAAGTTGCGATAAGCCACGGGGAGCCGCAAATAGGCTTTGATCCGTGGATCTCCGAATGGGACAACCCAGCCCGGTTAAAACCGGGTTATCGACCGGATGAATTCATAGTCCGGCGAGGCGAAACGGGGTGAAGTGAAACATCTCAGTAACCCCAGGAAAAGAAAACGAAGCGATTCCGTCAGTAGTGGCGAGCGAAAGCGGAACAGCCTAAACCGGGAGGACTTGTCTTCCCGGGGTTGCGGGACCTTAATGTGGGAGGTAGAGAGTTAGCGTAACGATCTGGAAAGTTCGGCCATAGACCGTGACAGCCGGGTGCGCGAAAACTCAAAGCCCCCTAGAGGTATCCCAAGTAATGCGGTGCACGTGAAACTCTGCATGAATCTGTCCGGACCACCGGATAAGGCTAAATACTCCTTGGCAACCGATAGTGAACTAGTACCGCGAGGGAAAGGTGAAAAGAACCCCTGTTAGGGGAGTGAAATAGTACCTGAAACCATATGCCTACAATGTGTAGGAGCTCGGCCGCAAGGCCGGGTGACTGCTTGCCTTTTGCATAATGAGTCTGCGAGTTATTGTCCGTGGCCAGCCTAAACTGTTATGCGGTGGAGGCGAAGGGAAACCGAGTGCCAACAGCGCGATTCAGTCGCGGGCAATAGACCCGAAGCGGAGGTGATCTACTCTTGAGCAGGTTGAAGCTGCAGTAACATGCAGTGAAGGACCGAACTCGTAGATGTTGAAAAATCTTGAGATGACTTGAGAGTAGGAGCGAAAGACTAATCAAACCCCGTGATAGCTGGTTCTCTCCGAAATCGCTTGAGGGCGAGTGTTGTGGAAGTACTCCTTGGAGGTAGAGCACTGAATGGCTTAGGGACCCCACCAGGTTACCAAAACCAATCAAACTCCGAATACCAGGGATCTCAGTATCACAGCAATCAGGCAGTGGGCGATAAGGTTCATTGCCGAGAGGGCAACAGCCCAGACCATCAGCTAAGGTGCCTAAATGTGATTAAGTGGAAAGGATGTGACGTTGCACAGACAGTGAGGATGTTGGCTTAGAGGCAGCCATCATTTAAACAGTGCGTAATAGCTGACTCATCGAGCGATGTCGCGCCGAAAATGATTGGCGATTAAATCACATACCGAAGCTATGGATTCGAGAGATCTTCGGATCTTTCGAGTGGTAGGAGAGCGTAATCAGTGCTGCGAAGCCGAACGGGAACGGACGGTGGAGCGCTGATTAGTGAGAATGCAGACACGAGTAGCGATAAACCAGGTGAGAATCCTGGTCGCCGTAAACCTAAGGTTTCCTGGGCCAGGTTCGTCCTCCCAGGGTTAGCCGGGAGCTAACGCGAGGCCGTAAGGCGTAGCGGATGCACAGCAGGTTAAATATTCCTGCGCCACCGACATTTTACCATCAGGGACGCATCAGAAGACATCGACTAGGCAATCGAATGCTGAGCTTAGGGGCAACCCGAAGCGTATCGGTGGAGAAGATGCCGAGAAAAGCTGATGGGCATACTAAGGTGCCCGTACCGTAAACCGACACAGGTGGGTGAGTGTAAGCGCACTCAGGCGCGCGAGAGAAACCTCTCTAAGGAACTCGGCACATTAGCCCCGTAACTTCGGGAGAAGGGGTGCCCAAAAAGGTTGCAGCAATGTGGCCTTTGCGGGTCTCAGTAAATTGCGTTTAGCGACTGTTTAACAAAAACACAGCACTCTGCAAAGTCGTCAAGACGACGTATAGGGTGTGACACGTGACCAATGCTGAAAGATTAAGAGATCTTGTTAGCCGCAAGGCGAAGCTCGGTCTTTAAGTCCCAGTGAATGTCGGCCGTAACTATAACGGTCCTAAGGTAGCGAAATTCCTTGTCGGGTAAGTTCCGACCTGCACGAATCGTGTAACGACTGAACGACTGTCTCGGAGAGGATCTCGGCGAAACTGTAACGGCGGTGAAGATGCCGCCTGCCCGCAGTAGGACGGAAAGACCCTATGCACCTTTACTGTAAGCTCGTATTGTGTCTTGATTAATCATGCGTAGCGTAGGTGGGAGACTTTGAAGCCGGAGCTTCGGTTCCGGTGGAGTCGCAATGTGAAACACCACTCTTGGCTAATTAGGATTCTAACTCCACGCTGTAAGCCAGCTGGGGGACAGTGCGTGCGGGTCAGTTTGACTGGGGCGGTTTCCTCCCAAAGAGTAACGGAGGAGCGCGAAGCTTGGCTCAGCATGGTTGGCAACTATGCGTCGAGCGTATGGGTATAAGCCAGGTTAACTGTGAGACAGACAAGTCGAGCAGGTGCGAAAGCAGGCCCAAATGATCCGACGGTTTAATGTGGAATTGCCGTCGCTCATCGGACAAAAGGTACGCTAGGGATAACAGGCTGATCGGATCCAAGAGTTCATATCGACGATCCGGTTTGGCACCTCGATGTCGGCTCATCGCATCCTGGGGCTGGAGAAGGTCCCAAGGGTCCGGCTGTTCGCCGGTTAAAGCGGTACGCGAGCTGGGTTCAGAACGTCGTGAGACAGTTCGGTCCTTATCCACTGTGGGCGAAGGAAACTTGAGGGGTTCTAACCTTAGTACGAGAGGACCGGGTTAGACGCACTTCTGGTGTGGCAATTGTCGCGTCAGCGGCATCGTTGCGTAGCCATGTGCGGAAGAGATAAGCGCTGAAAGCATCTAAGTGCCAAGCTCCTCCCAAGATAATGTTTCCCGGACCGCAAGGTCCCTAAAGACCGCAGGTAGACTACCTGCTTGATAGGTTAGGCGTGTAAGCGGAGTAATCCGTTGAGCGGACTAATACTAATCGGTCGTGCGGCTTGATCGCTTTTTCTTTCTCGTTGTTCGTTCGGTTGTGAAAACAGCTGGATGCCGACGAAAAGAAAGCGATTTCAACTCGCGGATTGTAATCCCTTGTTTCTCCTGTGTGCAATTTTCAGAGAATCGCCGAATCCGGCAATGCTCTTTAACATTTTGTCAGTTTGCTCTGGCCTGAACCGCTGGCTTAGGCTCCGGGCTCCTGACTAACGTCTTTTGGTGGCCATAAAGCTGTGGTCCGACCCGTTCCCATTCCGAACACGGCCGTCAAACACAGTCTTGCCGATGGTAGTGGTTCTATAGGTTCCGCGAGAGTAGGTTGCCGCCAGTCTTTCCTTTAGCCGAAACGAAAGTTTCGGCTTTTTTTATCGAAATCGACGCTCGCCGCCGCGAATTTGTTTTTTGGCAGTCGGCAACTCGCCCGCGCTCGCCTTGAAGTCAGAATTCTGGTTTGCGCCTGGTCAGCCCCAAACCTGGCGGTCTAGGGAGCGATATTGGATCGCCTCCGAGATATGTTCACTCGCGATTTTGTCCGTCCCGGCCAAATCCGCGATGGTTCGGGCCACCTTCAGAACGCGATCATATGCGCGCGCACTCAGGTTCAGGTCTGACATGGCGAATTTCAGCAACTCCATCGTCGTCTCGTCCAAGGAACAACAAGATTTCAGTTCACGACTTCCCATGCGCGCGTTGCAGGTGATTTTTGGTTTATTCTTGAAGCGTTCCTGCTGCCGATTGCGGGCCGCAACCACGCGCTCCCGGATTTGCGCTGAGGCCTCCCCTGCATGCTCGCTCGTAATGTCGTTAAACTTCACAGCCGGAACCTCGATATGCAAATCGATGCGGTCCAATAGCGGACCGGAAATGCGACCGAGGTAGTTCTGGATCTCGCGCGGACTGCTCCGCGATTCATTCGCCATTTTGCCGTCGGGAGTCGGGTTCATTGCCGCCACGAGCATAAACTGGGAGGGAAAAGTCATTGTGCCCGCTGCGCGTGAGATCGTTACCTTGCCGTCTTCCAGCGGCTGTCGCATCGTCTCGAGCACGCTGCGCTTGAACTCCGGCAGTTCGTCCAGGAAGAGCACCCCGTGATGTGCCAGCGAGATTTCCCCCGGCGTTGGGTTGATATTTCCGCCGAGCAATCCCGCGTCGCTGGCTGTGTGGTGCGGCGCCCGGAATGGGCGGCGGGTGACGAGCGCTTGCCCGGGTTCGAGCAATCCCACAATACTGTGTATCTTGGTGGTTTCGAGTGCCTCTTCCAGCGTCAGCGGCGGTAAAATCGTCGCCAGCCGTTTTGCCAGCATGGATTTCCCCGTCCCTGGCGGGCCGATCAATAGAACGTTATGACCCCCGGCCGCTGCGATTTCCAGCGCTCGTTTAACGGATTCCTGGCCCTTGACCTCGGCAAAATCCATTTCATCCTCATGAACGTGGTTGAATAGGCTGGTCAGATCGACCCGGGTCGGCTGGATTTTGAGTTCTCCCTCCAAAAACGCAACCGCTTCGCGCAGGTTCTGCACCGGGATAACTTCCAGGCCCGCTACCACAGCCGCCTCGGCCGCATTCTCCGGGGGCACGAGGATACCTTTTCTGCCTTGCTCCCGTGCGCGCAACGCAATTGGTAGCACGCCTTTAACCGATCGCACAGCCCCAGTCAAAGCCAGCTCGCCCACCATCACGTAGCGATCCATCAGCGTGGATTCCATCTGTTCGCTGGCGGCGACCATGGCTACGGCGATCGGCAAATCGAAACTAGGCCCTTCTTTCTTAACATCCGCCGGCGCCAGGTTGATTGTGGTGCGGCCGAACGTAAAAGCAAACCCGGCGTTAATCAGCGCTGTCATAACCCGGTCTCGCGACTCCTTTACCGCGGCATCAGGCAAGCCAACAATCACCAGCACAGTATCGCCGTAACCCGCGTTGACTTCGACCTCAACCGGGTAGGCTTCAACACCATTAACAGCAGCCGAGCAGATCTTGGCCAACATTCGACCAAGTTATGCGCTACCTGCAGGGAAACGCAATCGGAAACAAGTTGGCGGGTGCCTCAAGCGGCGGCTTGGTTTGCGACTGCTTGGGGCAGGAGCTGTCGAACCATGCTGAGCAACTGGTCCGGCCCACACGTTTTCGGAAAATAGCCGCTCGCTCCCGCAGAGCGGGCTTGTTCCCGGAGTTCGGCAGAATCTTCGTCCCCCACAATCACGACCCGCGTGGCTTTGAGCTCTTCCATTTTGCGAATCCAGCTGAGGATGAGGAACCCGTCCCACGACACGCCTCCGCCATGGGCTACATCCGGTGGAAAGTAGATGCTCAGCAGGATCAAGTCCGGCTGTTCCTGGCGTGCAGTGCTCACCGCTCCAGCACCATCTTCGGCTAGCAACACCTCATAGCCCTCCGCTACGAATGTTCTGGCCAGGGCTTTCAGGAAGCGCTCGTCGCCTTCTACGAAGAGGATTCGCTTCGGATTCATGTCGTTTGGCTTATTGAGCCGCAAGGACCGTCCATTGGCCTCGCACGAGTTTGCGCACCATCGGCGTGGCGGGTGGGAGCTTGCGATAATCCAGAAAGTTCACGTCAAAGGCCCATCTCCGATTCGGGGCATTGTAGTAAGTGCCGGGCGCGACCCAGGAGCTGGTCGCGAGCTGGCTGGGGAACATCACCACCATCGAGCCGTTGTAAGTGAACGTCCTCCCGCTCCAGTCCTCGAGGAAGCGCGGGAAATTCTCGACGCCGCCGCTATAATGTCCCATCCCACTGATTGTCGTAGTCGGCACTATGCCGGCCAGGAAAGCTGCGTTAACCGTCGTGTCAATGGCCGGGCGCTGCGACAAGCCCTGGACGCTGTTTGCATCCGACCAATTCTTAGATAAGACCGTGATCGAGTCTCCGAGCAGAGAAGCCGGCGCGCTGCTTGCAGTATTCGTCGTGCCTTGCGCGCTGAGGGGAGCGTTGAACTGGCCCTTCACGTAGAGCGGTTGCGCGGTTGCGACCGTCAGGCCTGCGGGTGAAAGTTGCTGGCCGTTGGATACCCGCACTACCGTCAGCTTGCCGGCGCCCGTCCGTTTATCCACCACGTAGACCGAGTTCAGGCCGTGGCCGAGTTGGAAGCTCGCCAGGCTGTTGAGCGACGCTCCCGCGTTGGTCATCCATTTATTGAGGGCGGCGATGTCGATGTCGGTGGTCACGGTGTTCTTGCCTTCGCGCTGGTCGTAGAAAGTGGCGTTGGTTTTGATGAAGGAGTACTGTGGCGGCGTATTGCTGGTGCCGGGCACATCAGGAGTAATCGTCGTGAAATTGTCCCAATAGCCAGCTTGCACCAGCACGTTGGTCGGGGTGGTCGTAATGACCAGGTCGGTTTTATTGAAATAGCGTTCCTGACCAGTGGGAGATTGGGGGTTCTCGCCGAAGGGCGGGACTTGCAAGATGGCATTAACGGCAGTGGGGCTGTTATTGGTGCCGATCGGCAGGGTCAACGAGCTCACGTGGTCCATGTGCGCCGCGTCGAAAACCGGGGCAACTTTGCTGCCGCCAGTCGCATCGCCCGGCGCGCGGTTGGAGTAAATATTTCCCACCGCCGTGACGTCATCCATGAACTCCAACCCGCTGACGGGCGCGGTGTATAGGTTCGCGTTGCTGTGGACTTTGCCAGTCACTTTCATCACCGGGCCGGGATTGATTTCAAGGTCCATGGCATAAAAGATGGCGAATTGAAACACCGGGATAGCGGCTAGTTGCACATCTTGCTCGACTCCCGCTGCCAGGTTATAAGGGGTCCCGAGAGCCTTGGCGAAGGAACGTACGCTGCAGGCGTAGGCCATCCCGTACAGACCGCTGAATTGTGAATTGAGATTGGTCATCACCGCAGCGGAGCCGCAGGAGATGTAGCTCTTGTTCACTCCGCCTAAGCCGTCCCCGAACTGATATCGGCTCGCCCAACCATTGGTCGGAACCTGCGCCCGGTAGGCATCCAAATTGCCGGAGTTAAAGCTCTGATTCAAAAAGTCGCGGGTCATGTAGCTCATCGCCTGCTCGGAGGCGCCTTCGGCCGCCGCGACCGTGCTGTTGTAGACGTTATTACGGTCATTGACCAAGGCGTTGCTGGAGGACCATTGGGCCAGCCCAGCATAAACGCCGATGCTGATGCCCGTCATGACGAGCACCGTCAGCAGGGCGTAAGCTTCGACGGATCGTTTTGGATTTACCTGTTTGATTTTCATATGGATTAACTTGTGAGTCGCTCACTCGATCGCCCGGCGGGTGATTCTGGTTTGGACCTGGTAGTAATCGTAAAAGGCGCCGGCGCCCGCCCGCGCGATGGGAAATTCCCATTGATAGAATTCCAGGTTCAAACGGACGACGCGGTTGTTCTGGTCGGTGGTGAGCACGTTGCCCGCGAAGTCTTCAGCGCTGAAGGCGATTTGGTTAGTGATGAACCGCGCGACGACCACCGCCTGGGTGCTGCCTGACGTAATCCGTTTCAACTCCTGAGCGGCCGAATCGAGGTAGTAGCGCACGTAGGTATTGGTGTCGGGAGTGGGATAAACCTGAAGCGCGTTGCCTTGCCGCAACGCGTTGCCCGCAATATTGGTGAAGCCATGGTCATTGCCGTTCCCGACGTACAGCAGCTTGCCGGAGCGTACGTCGTCCCGCACTTTGCCCAGCGTTTGCCGAGCACTGGTGCTGGCCCCCAACTTGGTCGCGGTGATATTGAACATGCGCAGACCGATCAGGTGGGAATAGACAACCACGATGACCACGAGCGAAAAGACCGCCATCGCCGTCATGATTTCGGCTAGTGTGAATGCGGACTTGGACGATCCAAACCCTGAGGGGGAAATTTGAAAAACACGAAGCTTCATTGGTCAGCAGCCCGCAAAGTTACGACGGTATTGGTGAAAGGGCCGCTGGTTCGGCCCTTGCGATAGGGCAGCATCCAGACACAGTCCGAGTGCAACTCCCTAAGCGGGGGATAGGTTTGGACCGTGCTAATGCTGACATAATTGGTCGCCAGCGTAGGATTACCTCCACTGACCGGGATATCCAGCGTGGTGACCTGGACATAATCCGTTACCCCCAATTCATCAATGCTCGGCCAAGCCTGCGGGTCCCATTTAGCTGCTCGGGCCTGCTCGACTCCCTGCATAGCCAGCGAGTGGGCCGCCAGCGAGTAGGAACTCCATTCCGCCTGGTCGGTTGTCATCACATAGCCGTACATCACTCCGGCAAACGCCAAGGCGGCGATGGCCAATGAGATGACTACCTCGGTGAGGGTGAATCCGGGGCTGCTGTTCTTACCCGCGGAGGTTCGGTCGCTAACAGTTCTCATGCTACGAACCGCGTGTGTCTCATCCCCGAGCAAGGCCTGTGCCAAACCTCGATCGCTTGTCGCTCTCCCTCTGGCGCAACTTTGAGAATCGCTACAGGCTTTCGTTTAGGTGTTAGCGGTTTCGAGATAAATTGTCCAAGGTTCCACCGCTTGGGACATTAGTTGTCTCGTGGCGGGACAAATGAAATCTCATTTCTGAGAGAAACTCTTGCGCCTTTCTCCTCGACTATCCCCGCGCCACACAAAAGATTGGCGCGTGCGGACGTGCGTAATCTTCAACCCAACCGCTCGGGGCGACAAGGCTCGCCGATTTCGGCGTCATTTGGATGACATCGGCGTCCAAAGCACCCTGAAGCTAACAACGGGTCCGGGCGATGGTCGTCGCTGCGCTGCGGAGGCAGTGCGCGAGGGGTTCGAAGTCATCGTCGCTGCCGGGGGCGATGGCACCGTCAACGAGGTGGTGAATGGTCTCGGCGACGCTCCGGACGGTTTCGAGCGCGCCTGCCTGGGCGTTTTGCCGTTGGGAACGGTAAACGTTTTCGCGCGGGAGTTGATGATCCCGCTGAAACTTGGCGAGGCCTGGAAGGTGATTATCGAGGCTCGCCAAGCTCGTATCGACCTTCCGAGGGTGGAGTGGGGAGACCCAGGCTCCCGGCAGACTCGCTATTTCGCTCAACTGGCCGGTGCCGGGCTGGATGCCCGCGCCATCGAATTGGTCCAGTGGGAATTGAAAAAAAAGATTGGCCCGCTCGCATACGTTCTCGCCGGCCTGCAGGCATTGCGTGGCACCGCTTCCCGCATTTCTGCTGTTGCGGATGGCCAATCTGCCTCGGGCGGGCTGGTGCTAATCGGCAACGGGCGATTGTACGGCGGGACCTTTCGCGTCTTCCCGAAGGCTGAGTTGCGGGATGGATTGCTGGAGGTCTGTGTCTTTCCGGTGGTGAGCTGGGGAATTCTCGCCCGCTGTGCCGGGCCTTTGCTGTTGCGAGGCTGTCTGCCCGCCTCAGTCGCGAATGTCTTCCAGGCGAGGTCCCTGACTCTTACCAGCCCGGATCGAACGCCACTGGAAGTGGACGGAGAGTTGTTGGGTCATTTGCCGGCAACGTTTTCCACCACACCCACCCGGCTGCGCGTGATCGTGGGTTAGGTTGCCACGAGAGCGGCCCGCGAGAGCTCCAAAAAATAGAGCCAACACTCGGTTACCGGACGGCGGTATATCTTGCCGAGCGCCCCGGCGTAAAGCTTCAATTGGGGCTCGTACTGCTGCATCCTTCCCTTCAGATCCCGCGTTTTGATCTGATCGGTTTTAAAATCGATCAGCCACAGTTCCTGCGGCAATATAACCACCAGATCGGCCACGCCCTGGATTACGACGAATTCCTCTGCCAGCTCGGCTGCCATCGGACTGCCGGTAATTTTTGCCAGCTCACCCGGGGTGAACCTGGCGGTGAAGGCAAGTTCCCTATGAACAAATTGGCTTTGGGCACGGACTTTGTTGCCCAGGGGGGAATTCCAGAAGGCCGCCAGCCGATTAAGGTTCAAAGAAGCGACCTGCGGCGAGCTTAATGTCCCGGCCATTTCCAAACAACGTGCTTGCTCCAACAGCACTGCGATACTCCCGGTTTGTTCCAGTGAAACGAGTTGCAGAAAGGCATGATGAGCTATGCCGATCTCCTTTGCGCTCATCTCGCTTGAGTCGGTACTGAAAAGGGCCTTGAGCCGGCCCGCTCTCTGGGGTGCCCCCGGCCCCGTCGAAAGCGGGACAGATTCTTCATCGTCTTCCTCGGCCGCACGACGGCCTAGCGCTGATACAGAAGTCTTTGCCGGCTCGCGGGTCGCTTCAGTGAAGGAATAGCGCCATGCAAGCCGGTTGCGCAAAGCCCCCCACTCCGCCGGTTCCATCTCGTGCTCCGTCTCGGCTTCGCTGACCGGATTCATCGCCGGGTCGCCTCCCATGACCAATCCAGAGTTTTCGTGCAGGATCCATTTTATCCCGCCGCTTTCTCCAGTGCGCGTCTCCTGCGCTCCTGCGGGCGCGTGTTGCGCAAACCAAAGCGCCAGCCAGTCGGAGTAGCTCCGTGCCGAAATCAGGGTTTGGAGGCAGATTTCTCGCGCACCCAGCCAGTCGCGCTCCAGTTTGGGACGGGTCGTGCTTGCGCTGAGGATCAAAAGATCGCGGGCACGCGTCATCGCGACATACAACAGTCGCAGTTCTTCTCCGAGCAATTCACGGGTCTGCCGTCGTTGGGCGAGCCAGTAAGGCAGGCTCGGATACCGCTGGCCCGTATGCGGTGGCTTGATCTGGGGGCATAAGCCGAACTGGTCGTCCAGGATGATTTCCGCCTTAAGGTCTGCTTGATTAAAGGATTTGCTGAGGTCTGCGACGACCAGCACGGGGAACTCGAGTCCCTTACTTTGATGAATACTCATCAACCGAACAGCGTTCTGTTCAGAACTCACCGGGAGTTCAGGCTCGGTTTCCGCCACCTGTTGGGCCTCGATAAAGCGCAGGAATCTGAACAGCCCCTGGCGCTGAAACTGATCGAATTGACTGGCAAGCGCAATCAATCGCTGAACCTGTGCGCGCCGGTGCTCGCCGCGCGGTTGAGTCAGCAGCCAATCCGCATAATGGGTCTCGGCTAAGACTTCTTCCAAACAGCGGGATAAGGAAACCTGCCGAGCGAGCCGACGCCACCGCGCGAACCGATCGAGCAGCAGCGTAACCTTCTGATAAGTGGAACCTGCTGGTGGATGCTCAGAGGCGGATGATCGCAACCCGCCGGATGCCGGACCGTTCGGCGAGTTTGCTCGTTGCCATGCGCCCAGGGCGCTCCAGAAATGTGCCTTGAGATTCGCCAGTCGGATGGTGGCCAGTTCATTGAGATCTAATCCCACCAACGGCGAGTGCAGCACCGCGATTGCAGGAACGTCCTGCAGCGGGTTGTCGAGCAGTTGGAGTAGGTTCAACAAATCGAGGATCTCCGGACTGCGATAAAAACCTTTCCGCGCCAGGTGCAATGGAACGCGCTGCCGGGAGAATTCCTTGGCATAGCTCTCCGCCTTGTTCGCCGGTGATCTCAACAGGATCGCCATGTCTGACCACTCCACCGGCCGGAAGGCCTTGGTCTGCTCGTCCCAGACCGGATAGTGCTGTGCTTTAAGCTCGCTCAAACGCAAGCACACCAGGCGAGCTTCTTTGTCTGCCTCCTGCAAATCTTCAAGCTCGGCCAGCTCTTCGGCGGATTCCCGGTTTTCCTCCTCGTTTTCGCCAGCGCCTTTGATGCGCAGATGCAGTTCGACGCACGGACCGGTTTGCGCCGCCGCGTTTAAACTGCGGCGTTCCGACGGCGCGCCAAACCGCAGTTCGGATCGTTGGTCATAGGGCACCCCTCCTAACTCTCGCCGCATGACGCGGCTAAATAGTGAATTGATGAACTGCAGGATGCCCTCCCGGCTCCGAAAGTTGTCGGCCAGAGCAATGGTTTGTCCGCGGTCGCTTTCCCAGGTGTCGATGTAACTCTGAAAAATCCGGGGGTTTGCCTGTCGAAACCGATAAATGCTTTGCTTGACGTCGCCCACCAGGAACCGATTGCCATCGGTGTCGGCGTGACTAAGCGCTTCGATGATTTTGTCCTGCGCGGCATTGATGTCTTGATATTCGTCGACAAAAACGAACCGAAGCTTCTCTCGCCATTGGCGGGCGATTTGAGTCGGCTTGCCGCCGGGGATGTCCCACAGGAGGCGCAAGGCGTGCTGTTCGAGGTCATGGAAATCGAGCACGCCGCTCTCTCGTTTACTCATGGCGAACGCGTCGGCAAATTGTTGCGCCAAGTCGAGCAGGGTGCCCATCGTTCCGCTCACCCAGGACCAGTCCTCGGCGAGCGGATCTTTTTCGCCCTCTTGCGGCAGCAGCGAAACCCAAAAGTCTGTTTCCTGGAGGAAATGTTTCAGCGGTTTGCGCCATAGGGTTTGTTTGCCACGCGGGCAGTCCTCGGCTGCGGCGATAACCGCCTGAAGACATTCAGCGGCCTCCTTAAAGCCTGGGTCCGGTTCAAGCCTGGTCAGTGCGCTTTCGCATTGGGCTGCCAGGTCATTTTGGGCAGCCGCGGTTTGCAGGAGCGGCAGCCACTCGGCCCGCCACTCGGCAATCCCACCGCGCAGCCATTCGTGCCAGCAGCCCGATTCGGAGCTGCGAAAGCTTTCTCGCTGTGTGCTCCACCAGCCGGCAGGGTCGGGCAAGGTTTGGAGGTAGTGGTGCAGCTTAAGGACGAGGGTGCGGATTGGCTTATCCCATCCGCGCCCCTGCATCTGGATGAGCTGGCGCACCGCTTCGTCCTCAGGGTTGATTCCTGCGTAATGACCCTGCAATAAAACATCGAGCGTTTCCTCCGCCAGCAGACGCGCTTCTTCCTCGGCTAGCACCTTCAGCTGCGGATCGAGTCCCAGCTCGTAAAAATGTTGTCGCACGAGTTGCAGGCAGAAGCCATGCAGGGTGCCGATGTGGGCCGTCTCGAACAGCGCGAGCTGCTCCGGCCAGTGAGTATCTCCCGGCGACGCGGCCAATGCTTGCTCCAATCGCGCACGAATCCGAAGCCGCATCTCCGCCGCCGCCGCTTCGGTGAACGTCACCATCAGGATCTCATCGAGCGAAGCGCGCGGTTGCTCCGCAAGCAAACAGTTCAGGCAGCGCTCTACCAGCGTGCGAGTCTTGCCCGTGCCGGCTCCGGCGACCACCAGGACGTTTCCTCTGGCTTGGATCGCTTGCTCCTGGGCGGGGGTCAACATCGTGTAGCCTTCTGCAGCAAACTCATTTCTGCGCAACCGCCAGATTGCGGAACTGCCTGGCCCAGTGCAATCGGAAACGCCGCATTAAGTCCAACCTTGCGCTTTCCCGCGCCCAAAGGTACAAAGGAGTGTTGTCGGGGTAATGCGGGGACAATGAGGTGACCCCGTAGCTCCCATTCGATGAACCTGAACTCGCTCATTCAAAAGCTCAGCGCCGGCGCTTCTTTCTTGGGCGGGCGCAAGGCCCAATCCATCACGGCGCCGCCGCTGGGTAATCCGTATCGCTTTCCTTACGGTCCCTTCCGTTTTCGGACACGCCTCCCGCGTGGAACCGAGTATTCCGTCCTCTCCTCCACCGATTTACGGACCTGGACTTTGAATACTCAGGGGACCGCCAAGGAAGAAACCGTCGAGTATGTCGATTCGGAAGCTTTCAAGTTCACCTACCGTTTCTATCGGTTGCGGCTCGGCCAGTCGTTCTCGCCCAATGTCATCGGTTACGCCTCGGTGTCACTTCCGCCTGGGTTTACCATGATTGCCAACCCGTTCGAAACCTCGCTTACAGTCGAAGACCTTTTCAAAGAGTGGCCGGAAGGCACTACTTTGAACAAGTTCGACACCTCTCTGTTTCGGCTTTCTGAAAATGGCGTGAACTGCGGCAAATGGATTAACGCCTACGAAAAACTAAACCCGGGCGAAGGAGCAATATTTTTCAACCCCACCTCGGATTATAAATCCGTGAGTTTTGTCGGCGAAGTCGGTCAGGGAAATCTATCCGTGCCAATCCCTTCCGGGTTCTCGATCCGCAGTTCGCTGGTGCCGCAGCCAGGCAACTTGGCGGACGACCTCGGCTTCCCCATCGCAGATGGCGATGTCATCCACGTGTTTGATCGCGAGCGCCAAAAGTACGTCCTGCATCCTTATGAAAACGGCAGATGGACCGCGGGCGCTCCTGTCTTAAGCGTCGGTGAGGCTTTTTGGGTCGCAAAAACGGAGCCGGGAAACTGGACGTACCGGTTGCAAATTGACGATAGTCCCGAGCAGGTTGTCACTTAACCATCTTTCGGCATGATTCCATGCTTCGCCCGAACGATTGCCCCGCGAGGCGGTTTGCCATCGCGGGCCTAATCCACACTTGACGGTTCAGGGGATTGTGGTTGCATAGAGCCGATGAAAACGATGATTTCTGCAGTTTTGCTTGGGACTTTTTTGGCCGGCTCGGGTTGCGTAAGTACTGTCAACGATAGGAGCACCCCGGGCATGCCTTTTATCAAGGATCGAGTCGAAGGTCGCTATGAACGTTCGGTGGACCAGGTCTTTCAGGCGGCCAGGGACGTGGTAAAGAAAAACGGGGTCCTGGTGAACGAGAGCACGCTGTACGGCGAAACCAATACCGTCAAAACGGTGGAAGGAAAAGTCGATCAACGCAACGTTTGGGTCAGGGTCGAATCCGTTGATCCAAAAGTGACTTCCGTTGTCGTCCAAACCCGGACCCCGGCCGGCGGTTCCGACCTCGACCTTGCCCATGAGCTCGAGAAAGAAATCGCTCTGGAGTTGAAATAAGCGGTCGAGCTGACTTTGCTGGCTTAGGCTGCCTTGCTTTTTCTAATCGAGGTGCGCCGCTGCGCTCTTATTTCGACTCTTTTTTGAGTCTGCCGCCGCCATGCGCGACCATCAAGCCCGAACCTCAATCACCGAGTTGAGCGTGCCGCGAGAGTTCCAAACGTTCTCGCGGGCCAGCGGGTCAGGTATCCAGTCTCCGCCGAGCACGAACTTGTATTCATACCGACCCGGCGCCAAAGCGACGGTCGCCTCCCAATGCCCGTCATCATTTCGTTTCATGGGGGTCGCAGTGGGCGACCAGCCGTTGAAATCGCCGGAAAGCGACACCTGCTTTGCACCGAGGTCGAGGAGCACGAACTTCACGTTGACCGGCTTCGTCGCTGTCGGCTTGGGGGCTTGCGCGACCACCGCCGCCTTCTCCTGCGATGTCAGCGGAGCCGGCTGGACTGGAGGCTTTATTGAGGCCGCTACCGCAGCGGGCGACGCCTCTGGCGCAGGGGCCGCAACTGGAGCCTTTTGTGGCACGGTCCCTTGAGACGGGTTCGCTTTTGGTTGTAGCGGGAGCGAGGTTGGCCACAAAGCAGCCAGCGGCGCAAGAGGCTCCGATGACTTCGCCGGAGCGGGAGGTTGTTCAGCAGGTGCTGTTGGTGCTGGGACTATCGAAGCGCCAGCTCCCGCAGCCGCCGCCCTCTTGAGCCGTTCCTGTTCTGTGTCGAGGTCTTCTCGGACCAGGTACTGCGTGTCCTCTTGCTTCACCGCTGGTCTTGGACTCAGCGGTTTCGCTGGCTTCTTAACCGTCTTCTTCGACATCGCTTTCCCTTTCCTGACCGGCTGCGGCCGCCGTATCGAAATCACCGGGGAAGAATCACAGGTTCAAGACAGGCGCAGCTGGCTTGCTCTCACTTCTCCTGAGCGACGCGGTCACTCAAGAATTCCCGCATGAATTCTTCCACTGGCTGTATTCTGTCGGGCCAACTTGGCCCTGTGCCGGTCACGCTGTCAAGCGCACGCTATTGCATAAAAATTGCATAAACGCGCTCACGAGGTCATGGCGTTAAAAAACCAGGGCTTGGGCTTGCGGGCCATCAGCCGCCAGTTGGGCATGACGGCGTTGAGCGTCCACTCGAATCTGGCCGGGAAGAAGGCGAAACGGTAGCCAGCGAGGCGCGAGGCCGATGTCGCCGCGTAGTCCATCGCGCTGAGGCAGCAGTCAATCGGGAAGCGAGACGGCAACTCACTCCACGACGGCATAGGCGAAACTAGGTTCCCAAGTTAGAAGTTCAGGAAAGTGTCGGGAAACCGGCCTGACTTTAAAGAAGAGTTTTTAACAAAAAGCCGTTCCGCATCACACGGAACGGCATTTTTCAGCCAGGCAACACTGCGGTGCCTTAGGCCGTAAAGGATTTCCCACAGCCGCAGCTTTGGCGCGCGTTGGGATTTGAGATTTTGAACCCGCCGCTGGTCAGGTTATCGCTGAAATCCACCACTGCTCCGCGAAGGTATTGCGCGCTGAACGGATCAACCAGCACCTCCACGCCTTCCAGATCTGTCGCCGCGTCATCCGGACGTTTCTCGTCAAACGTCATCGAATACTGCATCCCCGAACAGCCCCCCTGTTCGACGTAAACTCGCAACGCTTTGCCTGCGTTTTCCGGCTTGCGCAGTTGCGCTCGCACTTCGTCCGCCGCGGTGGGCGTCAGTGTCACGACCTGACTTGTTGGTGTGCTGGTTTCCATATCAAACTCTGCCGAGAACCTAAGCTGCGCCCTCGAGGCTGTCAAACGCGCCGCAGCGCTGCGCGGTCACGGTTCATCCCGCACCAGGGGCTGCTGCGCCTGGAGTGCTTTCATTTTATCTTCGAGCGGCAGCGAGGGGAAATCTTTGTGCAAACGCTGGTAGATTTTCCACACCCCCTCCAGGTCTTTAAGCTGTTCGGAAAGGCGGGCGGCTTCGAGACCCGCTTTCATCGTCCAAAACGGGTCCGCCCGCTCACCCTCGCGCAGGAACGTGTCCGGGTAAAACACGTCGAGATACTGGTCACGCGCCAGCACGAGCAAATCATTTTGGTTGGTGCAGGCGGGTTGCTGCGCGAGCTTTTCCAGCGTAACGCCCAGCCCTACCTTTGCGCTGCTGCGGGCGGCCGCGTTCCCCAGCGGTGAATGGATCACCTGCAGAAACGAGTTGGTGGCGCCGTCGTAATCCTGACACTGCAGGAAACAATTGCCTTTAGCCCCCATCGCCAGGATTGCAATGGCATCGCTGGGGCAAAGCCACCCGACCTGGTCATAGGCCGCCAGCGCCTCCTTGAAGTCGGATTGTTTGTTGGTCGATGCCTGGCTCACCAGCGTGTCGCCCAGGGCGAAGAACGCCTGCGCCCTCAACGCGGCCGGACAGTTGGTGTAGCTGGCGAGCTTGCCAAAATAATCCTTCGCATCTTTCCAGCCCTGTCGCGCAAATGCTGCGCGGCCTGCCATCATCATCGCTTGAAAACTCAGCTTCGAGGTGGGCCAGTTGGTATTCTGGTAGCACCACTGATAGTTTTGCTCGGCGGTGTAGTAATCGCCGAGTGCGAAATAGTAGTCCGCTACCCACCATTGCGCCAACGGCGCCGATGCGTTCGTGGGAAAATGCGCGATGAAAGTGTTGAACTGGACCAACGCGTTGGTCTCGCGTCCGGCCTGGTAGTTGGCCCACGCACGGGCGTACTCGGCGCTGGCCTGGGCTTCGTGATTCGTATGACTCGACAGCCACTCGTCATACTGGTGGATCGCCGCATCCCATTGGCTCTCTTGCTCGTACGTCGCAGCGACCGCCAGTTCGAGCTGGGACACCAGGGCCGTCTGCGGCGACGCGACCAGGAAATCCTGAAACATCTTCCGCGCGCCCGCCGGATCCCGGTCTCCCAGGATCTGCCCGGTCATCAGCACCGAGCGATCCGTGTAAAAGCCTTTCGGGTAGTTCGCCAGGAGTTTCGAAACGGCCCCATTCGCCGCCTCCAGATTGTGCGCTGCCAGGCCCGCCCGCACCACGTGATAGAGCGCCGGTTCGCACAAGCTGGTTTTCACCTCCGGCAACGTTTCGAAGTTTGAAACTACGACATTGTAACTCACGATCGCGGCCGTGTAGTTGCTCAGCCAGTATTGCGCATCGGCGAGTTTAAAAAACGCCGTAGCTTGCTCGGGGGAATAAGGCAGCCGCTGGGCCGCAATTTGGAATGCGGCCTGACTGGCGGCGATCCTCCCCGCGGCGACTTGCAACGAGTCCTGGCTGGCTGCAATTCTGCCGGCCTCCCAAAAACACCAGCCCAGCGTCAACTCGCCGCGCCCCAGCAGCGGGCTCGTCGGGAACTGGTTCGTGAACCTCTCCAGCGCCGTTATTGCCTGTGTCAGGCAAAGGCTCACAGGCGCCGGGTTGCTCACCGTAATCGCCGCGGTGTTCGTGCAAAGGCCCGATTCAAATTGGCGCAGGCGCAACTCTCCCAGGGTCGCCAGCGCCAGATCCGCCGATTCTGGCGCCGGGGAATTGGTCAGGAATGTCTCCAATGTCTGCGCTGCCTCAGCGACTTGGTTTTGCCTGAGGAAAAGTTCGGTGACCTTCATCAGCGCTTGCCGCTGGCGTTCTGGAGGCACGCCATCCGCTAAATTCCGTTGGTACGCAGCAAGCGCCTGGCTTAGCTCGCCCAATCGTTCCAAAAGGCTCGCTTGGAAAGCGGACGTGTCCGCCTGCAGCTCCTTTTTGCCGGTGGCCGCCGCCAACAAGACGAGGTTCGTGCTGCCCTGGTAAGCTTCCGCAATCTGCCCCGCGGCCATTCGAATGCGGCAGCGCAGGAATTGACGTTCCCAATCCAGGCGTGGGCCCAGGGGGAACGCGGCCAAAGGGGCTAGTGCCTTTTCGGCCGCTTCACAATTGGTTTGCGACAATTGGGCCTCGGCGAGCAACAGGAACCCTCGAGACACCAGCTCATTTGTGGCATTGGCGGTGGCCGCGTGCAGGAAAGGTCCTTTGACGTCTTGCAACGCCTCTACCACGTGCGGCCAGGCCATCAGTTTCGACCACGCGGAGGCTTCGAGTACCGCTGCCTCCAGACGATTGGTGGAGTCGGGAAACTCTCGGATCAACCTCGCGAATGCGTCGGCGGCAGGCCGGAAGCCGCCTTTTTGAAATAGAATTTCCGCCTGCCAGAACACATAGAGATCGGTCAGTTTGCCGGCCTGGTCCTGGTGCGCCGCCAGCAACTCCAGTGCCCCGGGGTAATTCGTCTGCTTTAACCGCGCCTCAGCCTGGTACAGAAAGGCTTCCGGCAAACGGGCCGAGTTGGTGTAGGTCTGCGCGAATGCGCCGAATTCGGTTTCCGCCCGTTGCCAAAAAGTGTCCTGGAAAGCCTTTACCGCCGCATCGAACGCGTTTTTCTCCGGGGCGCTGGCTGCCCGCAATCGGGGCAAGACCGCGAACAGCACGCTCCAGAGCAAAATCCATCGGCTTAGGACGGCCATACCATTCAGAATGTAAGCAACCGGCGGCCGGGAAGGAAGAAGGAAGTGAATGACCGCCGTCCCATCGTCCGGTGCTTGCCGCGGCCCCGCTTCATTTGTTGAAACGGAAGTTCGTGAGGTCGTAATCCTGCATCACGTATTGTTTCGTCTCCAGGCGCTGCTTGCCGGCTCGCTTGGCCTGTGTTTCGCCACCCGACGCGATAAAGTCCGCGAAGCTGATGATTTCAGCCCGGATAAATCCCTTTTGCAGGTCAGTGTGAATGGTTCCCGCCGCTTCCCACGCGCTGAGGCTCCGGCGAATTGGCCACGCCCGGTTTTCTTTGCCCCCGACTGTCAGAAAAGAAATGTAGCCGGCATCCCTGAACGCCCGTAGCAGCAGTTCGTCCGGCTTTGCGAGTTCCTCCCGGCTCGCAATCGCGATCGGCTTGCTCGTGCAAAAGTTATGCGCCGCAATGGCAGCCAGGTCCTCGGCGCTCAAGCCTGCCTGGAAAAGAAATTTCTCGCTCTCCAATAGCTTCTGCAGTTTTTCCAGCGCGGCGCGTTCCGCGGGTTGAGGGTCGCGCCCTAACCGCGTTTCGATGAACTCCAAATCGTTCAAAATGAGATCCGCCTTATTGTCCTCGGTGGCGAGCAACGCATCGGCATCGAGCAATTGGTCTTCCCCCAACACGTCCACCTGCGCGTAGGTCTTCTTGTCCGCTTCCACCATTGCATGAGCCTGATCCAGGCGCGAATCTTTCAAGTTGTGTTTGCCGACTTTAATTTCAGTGATGCCGAAGAGCGCGATTTTCATAAAGAACGGTGAGTAGTGATTGGGTGGCTGTTGAGGTGAAAGAATTATTCGAGAATGCGCTTGAGATACTGGCCGGTATGGCTCGCGGCACAGCGCGCGACTTCTTCGGGCGGCCCCTGCGCAACTATCTCTCCCCCGCCTTCGCCGCCCTCGGGTCCCAGATCCAGCAGCCAATCCGCGGTTTTGATGACGTCCAAATTATGCTCGATCACCAGGAGAGTGTTCCCGGACGCGCGGAGCTTAAAGAGCACTTCCAGCAGCTTGGCGACATCGTGGAAATGCAAGCCGGTGGTCGGTTCATCCAGAATATATAAGGTGTGCCCGGTCGCTTTGCGGCTGAGCTCCGCCGCCAGTTTCACGCGCTGCGCCTCCCCGCCGCTGAGCGTGGTGCCGGACTGCCCCAGGCCGATATAGCCCAAACCGACCTCGGCCAGCGTGAGCAATGGATCGTAGATCTGCGGGACGGCGCGGAAGAACGTCACCGCTTCGTCCACCGTCATATCCAGCACGTCCGCGATGTTTTTGCCCTTATAGCTGATCTCCAGCGTCTCGCGGTTATAACGCCGCCCGTTGCAAGCCTCGCACGTCACATAGACCGGTGGTAAAAAATGCATCTCGATCTTGATCAGCCCGTCCCCCTGGCATTTCTCACATCGGCCGCCTTTGACATTGAAACTGAATCGTCCCGACTCGTATCCGCGAATCCTCGCCGCCGGCAGGCGTGAAAACAGGTCGCGGATGTGATTGAACATACCTGTGTAAGTCGCCGGATTGCTCCGCGGCGTGCGCCCGATCGGTGTCTGGTCAATCACAATGACCTTGTCTAGATTCTCGAACCCTTTCAAGGCTCGGTGAAGACCGGGTCGCTCTTTGGATCCAAAGAATTTGCGGAACAAGGCCCGCCTTAGTATGTCGTCCACTAGCGTGCTTTTGCCTGACCCGCTCACGCCCGTGACGCACGTGAGTGTGCCCAGCGGAATCCGGGCGTCGATGTTTTTTAAATTGTTTTCCCGCGCGCCCAAGACTTCGAGCCAACCGCGGTCTGCCGTCGGCTGGATCCTGTGCCGCGGAATTGCAATGGAGAGCTCCCCGCGGAGATACTTGGCGGTCAGCGAATGCGGGTTGCCGAGCACTTCGGACAGCGTCCCGGCTGCCACCAATTCTCCGCCTCGCACGCCGGCCCCGGGACCCAGATCCAGGATATAATCCCCACGGCGGATGGTGTCGGCGTCATGTTCGACCACCAACACTGAGTTTCCAAGGTCGCGCAGCCCTTCCAAGGTGCGCAATAACCGGTCATTGTCCCGCTGATGCAGCCCGATGCTCGGTTCATCCAAAATATAAAGCACTCCTACCAGACCCGCGCCGATTTGCGTCGCCAGGCGAATGCGTTGCGCTTCTCCGCCGCTCAATGTGCCGCTTTCCCGGTTCAATGTCAGGTAAGCTAATCCCACGTTCTTCAGAAAACCCAGCCGGGCCCGGATTTCTTTGATTATCTCCTGAGCGATCTTCTCCTGGAATTCGGTCAGCTTAAGCCTCGCAAAAAGGTCGTCGGCCTTGGCGACAGACAGTCCACAAACATCCATGATCGAGAGGCCGGGGAGTGGAGGTGCCGCAACGCGGGACGCGCGGGGCGTGGCCTGCCTGGGTGTTTTGAGGCCTCCATTTGCTTTGTCGCCCGTTCCGCCTCCGGCACCAGGACCCGGCGCGGGCGGCCAAGTCCCAAATCGTGCGCGGAGCTCCGCGTCTCCTAAACGCACCGCGAGGATTTCGGGTTTAAGCCGTTGCCCACCGCACGCGTCACAATGCTGCGGGCTCATGAACGACTTGAGCCGGTTGCGGGTGAACTCGCTTTCGCTTTCCTGGTACAGCCGTTCCAGGTTTGGTATCACTCCCTCAAAGGGTCTCGCGATTTTGCTCTGTTTCCCTGCGCGCCAAAACGTGAACTCAACCTCGGTTTCGCCAGACCCGTGCAACAGGTGCGTCTTGAATTCCTGAGGCAGGTTTTTGTACGGCGTCTCCAGCGATATTTGGTAATGGGCCGCTACGCTGCGCAGCAACGCCTTGTAATAAACCACCATGCGTTTGCCGCCTCGCCGCCACGGCAGCACCGCTCCTTGTTCGAGCGATTTTTCCGAGTCGGGCACCACCAGTCCTTCATCGAAAACCATTTTCTGGCCCAGTCCGTGACAAACGGCGCATGCTCCTGCCGGTGCGTTAAACGAAAAATGCTTCGGTGTCAGCGGCTCGTAACTTTTGCCCGTTGCTGGACTTAAGTTGCGGTTGGAATGAAGCGTCTCAACCCACTCGCGGCTGGCCGCAGCGACCCCTTTCGGCGGCAGGGGGGCGCTGCTCGCCGCATCGGAGCCGGTCCTGGCTGCGACGGTTGCTGCGGGCGGGCCTTCCGGCTCCTGGTGTAGCGTTCGGATCACCCCTTCGCCCCACTTGAGCGCTGTCTCTACGGAATCGCTCAGGCGCACCCGGATTTTCTCGTCCAACACCAACCGATCAACGACCGCCTCAATCGTATGGCGCTGTTTCGGGTCCAGCTTCACCCGCACCCCGTTCGCCAGTTCGGTCAACTCACCATCAATGCGCGCGCGCACGAATCCTTCGCGTCCTAGGCGCTCAACCACGTCGCGAAACTCCCCCTTCTGCTCCCGGACTACCGGCGCCAGCAACATGACTCGTGTCCGAGCCGGCAGCGCCAGGATTTTGTCCACGATATCACTGGTGGTTTGCCGCACGATTCGCACCCCGCTCTCCGGGCAATACGGCTGTCCGATATGCGCATAAAGCAGCCGTAGGTAATCGTAAATCTCCGTTGTAGTGGCGATGATCGATCGCGGACTCGAACCCGAGCTGCGCTGCTCGATCGCAATTGCCGGCGAGAGCCCCTCGATGAAGTCCACCTCCGGCTTCCGCATCTGGTCCAAAAACTGGCGGGCATAAGCCGAGAGCGATTCCACATATTTCCGCTGCCCCTCGGCGTAGATCGTGTCGAATGCCAGCGAGGATTTTCCCGAGCCGCTTAAACCGGTAATCACTACCAGTTTATCGCGTGGGATATTCAGCGTGAGGCCTTTAAGATTATGCTCACGCGCGCCGCCGATTCGAATAAACTCTTTGCTCACAAACTCGAATTCCGCTAGCTAAACAATCGATAAGCCTAACGGAAAAATCCGAGGAAGCAAAGCAGAAGCGCGATCTGCCGGGTTTTGAGGAAACCGATACGCCCTGCGACGGCCCGCGCTTACGAGGTACGCCGGCGGACCACCATCCATCCCAAGCCGCCCAATACTGCCAAGGCTAAGGTGGAAGGCTCTGGTACCGTCCGAGTAAATTGAAAGTTCGGACCCAGCAGCAGGGTGTTGCTGGCTCCCTGCGTGGATGGGTTTCCAAAACCGCTCGTCCCAGTCGCCGCGCCTAATAACTGGATGTCGGAAGCGAAGGTCCCTGAACCATCGACACCTTGCGTCACCAGGTTGACCAATGTTGTCCCGCTGGGCGAGTAGATGCCCACGCGGTATGTGTTCCCGGCTCCTAGCACCACCGGTGATATCGCCGCGTACAACGTGGCATTGAAGGCGGTATTCGTGGTGTCGATGAACGTCGAAGCCAGCAACGTCCCGTTATTGGCCCACAAACCAACTTCCATTGCGCCCTGGGCTGAAGATCCGTCAATCAGATATCGCAGGCAGCCCAAACTATTCACCGAAATCGTCGTGGTTGGCTGAAACGCCCAACCTGCGGTCCCTGAGACTGCGCCGCCGGCTGCCGGTATTGTATAGCTGCTCATCGCCTCAAAAGTTCCCTGGCCGTTAACGGTGTAAATCGCTCCTGCCAATGCGAAAACCTGTAAAATGCGTTTCATAATTCCTTCGGGCGGTAAAACAAATTCCACCCTACTTCCTGTCTTCTCCTTTGCAAGGTAAAAATCGCCATCAGCCCTGCGTCGCATATTTCGGTTTGCTTATTTGCTGTAAATGGCGTATAAGTTAGAATAACGTGAGGCCCGTCATGATGCAATCGCGCAAGCGGGTTCTCTCGCCAGAAAGAGGTGAAATATGCCCTCTAGCGCTTCAATCGCTGGCTCTTCTTGTGTAAATCTGCCGTCGTTTGAATGATCTCCTGGATTTGGTAGGCCAGGTCACCGCTGGTAAAATAATCCCCGCTCGCCTCTGATCGAATTCCCATGCGTCTGATCCCCACCAACCTTTTCGAGACATCCTGAATTTGTTGCTCCGTAGGCCATCGAATCAGATTTTGTTGC
>Ga0207049_1012_pt1 | contig 33680 bp, 28 predicted proteins | sample Alteio_BWMinCont_63_FD_153305 | JGI IMG/M metagenome (GOLD analysis project Ga0207049, IMG submission 153305) | Enriched cells from forest soil in Barre Woods Harvard Forest LTER site, Petersham, Massachusetts, United States -... | ecosystem: Environmental > Terrestrial > Soil > Temperate forest >... | reverse complement strand
GTCATCGTCGCCTCATCGCAAGCGGTGTATGGGGAAGGGCAGTATGTCTGTTCTACTCACGGTTTTTTTCACAGACCAGACGCCACCATCGTGCGCGATGACATTCGGGCATAGACAATTCGGAAAATCGAGTGTGCTATCGCCAAGTGCAAATCTTCGATGATTTGCATGTTGGTGGAAGGCACGATGACGCAGAGATCGCACAGGGATTTCATGGCGCCGCCCTGGAAACCCGAGATTCCAACCGTAACTGCCCCCGCCTCCCGCGCCACTTGCAGAGCGTTAAGAACATTTTTGGAATTGCCGCTTCCACTTATACCGAATGCAACATCATGTGGCTCGATAAAATTCCGGAGCTGCTCCGAAAAGACGTCGTCGTAGCTGGAGTCGTTTGCCCAGGCAGTCAGGGTCGGCAAGTTGTCGGTAAGCGCGAGGACACGGAACCTTTTTCCACTATTGCAATAAGCCGTTCCTTTTCCGAGATCACAAGCAAGGTGGGACGCAAGCGCCGCGCTTCCTCCATTTCCGCAAAGGAACACCGTCCGCCTGGCATTATAGGCTCCGACGAGCGCATCGGCGATTTGGTCGATGCCCTCCTTGGGAAGGCTCGCGATCACACGCTGTAACTCCTCGAAATATTGCTTTGCTTCCAGAATCTCTACTCCGTCATGCATGCGTGTCCTCCGGGACATAATCGGCACCTTAACGGCTCGGCTTGGTAGAACTAGAGTGGAAGCTTCGCTGCAAATTCCGTTTCGACACTATCGTTGAAGCTGCGAACGACATACTGCAATTTGGCAGCACCGATTCGGAATTTCCCACTCAGGCGCGATGTCAGCCACCTAGACTTGGGTACCAACCGCTGCCTTTAGAACGACGCCGGCCTTTCTCATGGCACCGTACGCGTCTTCGATTTGTAACGGGAGTCCGCCTATACTCTCAACCCACGCGAGGAAGTCGTCAAGGATCGCAGATAGGCCATATCTGGGAGACCAGCCGAGCGTTTTCAGTTTATCGACTTGCGACACGCTGTTCCGATTGTCGCCGCGTCGATACTCTCCGGCCATTTTCAATTCGACCGCCGAGGAAAGTCTTTCTCGGACAAGCTTCGCATACTCAAGCACCGTCGTCGGCTTGCCGCTACCGACGTTAAACGGCTGAAAATCGGCGGCGTCATTCTCCAAGACGCACATGTTCGCGTCCACTACGTCCTCGATGTGGACGAAATCTCGAGTTTGCAGGCCGTCTTCGTAGAGAATAAGGGGTTCCCCTCGAAGCGCTCTGCCTACGAAGATACGGCAAATCCCTGAGTATTGGTTAAAGAGGGATTGCCGCGGACCTTGGGTAATCGAATACCGAAGACCGACGCTTGGAATGCCATGGAGCCAACCGAGGCCGAGAGCTATCTTTTCTGCGGCAAGCTTGGAGACTGCGTATTGATTGTAAGGATTTGCGTAGTCCTCCTGCAGCAAGCATGATTCGGCTCGCCGGTTGCAGCGAGGACATGTAACATCCCACTCCCCGAGCGAGAGCTGCTCTTGACTCCTCGGTGCCGGTTGAAAAAAACCGTGAGTAGAACAGACATACTGCCCTTCCCCATACACCGCTTGCGATGAGGCGACGATGACCTTCTTGACTTTCAGTCTTTCCTGAACGATTAATTCATAAAGCAGGGAGGTTCCAACCGCGTTGACGTGCAAGAACCGGGAGAAATCGGGCATATAATCCTGGTATGCCGCCTGGTGAGAAACGACATCAACATCTCGCAAAGCTGCAAGAAGCGCGTCGCGATCCGTTACGTCTCCTTGAATAAAATCGAGATCGCGGAAAATGTTCTTGGCCTGGCTGTGAGGATGGACTCGTGGGTCGAGGCTATCTAGAACCCTTACTTGGAACCCCTCCCTCAAGAATCGATCGACCAAATGCGATCCAATAAAACCCGCCCCGCCGGTTACCAGCACTCTCATTCCAGAGTTCTCCCCTCGAGATTCACTTCGCTAGGCCGCACCGAAGAACGTTCCTTCCGACAGACGGTCATTTGCCCGAACCGCTGAAGACCTCGCTCGCAGTCTTCACAAGTATCTTTATGTCCATCAGCGGAGTCCATCGGCGGATGTAATCCAAATCGAGTTTCACCCACTCGTCGAAATCTTTTACATCATTCCGGCCGTTTACCTGCCAAAGACACGTGATGCCGGGTTTAACTGCAAGTTTCTGTTTCTGATATTCAGTAAAACGCACATACTCACTGACGAGAGGGGGCCTGGGACCAACCAGACTCATATCGCCTTTGAAGACGCTGTATAGTTGGGGAAGTTCATCCAAGCTATAGCGACGCATCCACCTTCCTACCTTGGTGACCCGGGGATCGTTCGTGACCTTGAAGACGGGTCCGGACATTTCATTGAGGGGTTCAAGCTGAGCTTTAAGGAGGTCCGCATCTACACGCATGGACCGGAACTTGTACCCTGTGAACGGGCGCCCTCCCTTTCCCATCACCTTCCAGCGATAAAATACAGGACCGCGTGAATTCAATTTGACAGCCAGTGCCAAAATCAAGAAGAGCGGTGAAAGTACGGCAAGGAACAAAGCAGAGATAAAGAGATCGAAGAACCATTTGCAGCCAAGGAAGAACGGATTGCGCCAATGGGCCGAGAATTCCTGTTTAGGAAATGTCTCTGATTGGGTCCCCGCCATCCTATTTATTCCTTTGGTAATATTTCCTCTCGTTGATTCCACAGAAGCAGAATATACCGGATTCGCGTGGCGGCGACCAGTTTTTCAGGGCAACTTCGACGCATCCGGTTCCGACGTGGCTTTCTTTGCCAGTTCAAACGACGTCTCACGTTCTCCGCTCCAACGGGCGAACAAGGTATCGTAGCCCTGAAGTACACTCCGCTTAGTGCACTTTGAAACAACGTAGGCTCTGCCGTTCGCACCGAGATCTTGCCGCAGTGAAGGCTCTCGCTGCAACGACAACGCAGCCGCTACTAACGCCTCTGGCGTGTCCGGGGGCACGAGCAAGCCACACTTTGCTCTCCGGACTTGCTGCGCAGCCTCACTTGTTTCGGCAACCGCTGCCAGCACGGCCCGCCCCGCCGCCATGTACGCCAGCAGTTTCGATGGAACGACGGCATCTCGCACGGACGCTTGTTGATTCAGAATGAGTGCGTCTGCGGACGAGTACATTTCCGCCACGCGGTCCGCAGGTTGCAACGGCAAGAGCCGGATGTTTGCGAGTTTGCGCCGCGCAATTTCTTCCTGAATCTTGGCTCGTTCTTCACCATGGCCAACCAACAACCAAAGCAATGCCGGTTCCTCCTGAGACATTTCCGCCGCCCGCACGACATTCATCAAATTCTGCTTTTTCCCCATATTCCCGGTGTGTAAAAGAAGGAATTGCTTCGTTGAAAGATCGTTGGCCTCCCGAAACGCTTTTGCAGTTGAAACTGGGCGGATCCTTTCCGTGTCAGCCCAGTCAGGAATCACTTGTAACTTCTCCGCTGGGATGCCTCGCACTTTAAGTTTTTCGACGAATCCCTGGCAAAGGCAGATGACTCTCTCCGCGCCGCGGTACACGAATCCTTCGATCGCCATCGCCATCCGCAGGACTAACCCGCTCGTTAGAATCCCCGTTGACAGTGCGGCGTCCGATGCAAGATCGGCCAACTTGATGACGTACGACTTTCTGCGTATCTTGGAGAGCAGATACGCTGATAACGCGGCAGTTGGAGGAGGACATGCACAATAGATGACGTCGAACGGATCGGCGAACAATCCAGCGAGGAACGCACTCAGAGAGAACGATATATCGTGCGCAAGGCGCTGCACCAAACTACTCGCGCGGCTCGGCACAAAATGCCAGACGCGGCGAACGGTGACGCCGTTGACGTGTTGCCTCTGATAGACGTGGCCGCGATAGCCGTCCTGAACCCTCCATTCCGGATAGTAGGGGAACGCCGTGATGACCTCTATTTGGTGGCCTTGGCTGGCCAAGTGCTCGCACAAACCGGTTGTATAGGGAGCTATTCCCGTTGTTTCTGGCGCATAGTTAATACCTATCACGAGTATGCGCACACTGTTTGGCATGATTCCGTCGTTTCAACTAGAAAATAATTCTGTGCCCTGCAACAAAGGACACGTGCCAGGAAACAGGCTTTCGTTTGTTTCTGGGGATCGGCAAATTGCGGGCATAAGAAACCAAGTTGAATCGTAGCTCAAATCGGGCTCGAGAAAAACACACCATCTTGAAGTAAGCTATCCGTTTTGTTATCAGCCGTTCCCGGCATCGGGTTCCGAGCTCAAAGCCTTTGTGGTCGAGGAGGCCCGTCAGGGTAGGCATTCGGCTTGGTCGCCAGCACGAACGGATGGAGGGCCCCATTGCTACGCGTGGGGAACGCAATAATTTCGACGCGTTCAAACCCGATTTTCACCAAGGAATTATACAGCTCCGACAATTCAAAACTAGTTGCGTGCATAGGGGGAATGCCACCGCGTTTCATACGAAGGCGCTGAATACCCGACTTCATGGCCAATACGGGTTGAAGGAGGCGCCGGTGCATGAAGTCACACAGTGCGGCGAACTTGCTGCTGATTCCCGCTGGGTAAATGTGCACCGGCAAGTGAACCATGAGCGATCCGCCGGGTTTCAGAGTACGCAAGATTTCTCGGAAATACGCATAACCGACCACGGGAGACGGCAGATGCTGGAGCACATGGCAGGAAAAAGCGGCGTCGACTGTGTTGTCACCAAGCGGAATCGTCAGGCCTTCGGCAAGGTGCCATTCGACATTGCCCCGCGTCACGTGCGCCCTCGCATATCGGATCATGTCTTCCGATACATCGAGGGCGTGTCCGTTCTGGAAGGTCTGTGAGAGCTGATTCGTAATCCGCCCCGCACCGCAGCCAATTTCGACAAAGGTCCCTGGTGTATATCGGTATGCGTTCCAATGTGACTCGAAATCGCGCCAGTCCGACGCCCCCAAGGCATAAAACTCGTCCTCTTTCCACGGGGTGGCGCCGTCAGCATGCTTGTTGGCCCAACTGGCCACACCAAACAGCGGATCCCTACGACCCCATTCAATCCATTCAGCATTTGTCTTTAGTTTCATGGCCATCTTGGTGGACTGCAGAAAAGCAACTTCCTTCAATTCATCAGCCTCTTTCATGACCTAGTTGAGGTTGTAACCCGCAGGGAGCCGCGTCGGCGGGAACGCCCTGTGCGCCTCGATTTGTTGCAAAGACAGCTTGAGTCCAATCAGTAGCCTGGTCCAGTCAAGGCGTAGTAGTCCACGACGGAACCGCCAGACATTTCGTACAAGATTAGGCACCTAAGTCTGCCATTCAACGTCCGCAGCCAGCATCTCAATTTGGGAACTCGGGGTGACGCATCCATTCTACTGTAATCCGAACGGCAGCCTCCAAGGTATATGGGGGCTCTCCACATAGTGACCGCATTGGATTCATGTCGAACACAGCACTCGTTAGCAAATTGTTTAGCCGAACCGAAGTGAGCGGCGGGTTGCGAACTCCAAGTCGCTTGCACATGTCGCCGCCCGCAGCAACCAACCGCATTAGGAATAAAGGGGCTTCAGGTATCTTGCTCTTCCCAAACGCAACCGCAATCGTATCGGCCCACTGTCGGACATCCACCGGCTGATAGTCAGCCAGATAGAACGTCTTTGCGTGTACCTTACAAGCATCCACCTGCGGAGAAATAAGGCCGGCCAATTGAGAAACGACATTCAAAACAAAACCGTATGATCTCTTGACCTCGTGGCCCCGAGGATGGAAATAGAACCCTTTCTTCACGGCTGCAAAAAAGTTCTTGTAGGGGACATCGAACCACGGCCCCCAAATGGAGGTCGGCCTCACGATCACCCAGACCGGAGAATCGCCAGCATGTTCCCGCACAATTCTCTCACCAAGGACTTTGCTTTCCCCATAGTAAGTGTGTGGACAGTAGTCAGAATCGTGTAGCGGTATGTAGCCGAGCCTGCAGACGTACATCGAGGAGGCGAATAGCACGCGCTTTATACTCGCGACGCCAGATGTTGCCTCGATGAGGTTTTTCACTCCAATCGTATTGGCCTTGTAGTCGTCTACGCTTTTTCCGTCGAGGTCCGTTCGAGCAGCCAAGTGGAAAATGTATTCCGGGTGGAAGCCCCGCAAGGCTTCCTTCAGCTGCTGTGAATTGAGTATGTCCACCTTCTTCGTAGTACCAACCAAGGCAGGGTTTCTGGGCTCCTTGATGTCCAAGTTCAAGACCTCGTCGCCCCGTTTAAGGCAGAATTCCACGAGGTTTGTGCCAATGAACCCGGACCCACCGGTGATAAGAATCCTAGCCACGCGGAACTCCACGCCCGGTGATACTCGTGATGAGCGGCTTCTTCATCCGCTCCATTTAGGGCTTCTTTCCCCTGACGCAAATTCCAGGGCCGTGAAAGACTCTTCCGGCCTCTTTGGCACCTTCGATACCGGGAATCAGCGTGGTCTTCATGTCGCATCCATCCCGCCCCGACAAGCATTTTCGGGCAGTGAAACTGTTTGGAATCTGTCCGGACTGACACTTAGCGGTTGACAGCGTCCTGAGACTACGGCCGTCTCAAAACGACAACATCTTGCCGTGAATCAATTACTCCCTCGGAAATGCCCAAAACCTCGAAGCCTGATTTTGGCCAATTCTCCTTGATGAATTCCGCGGTCATCACCGTATTTCCGTAACTTCCGCCAATCCCATGATAAGAATTCAACAATGGCGAAATGTGCTTGTGCTTCTGTCCTGATGTCAGGTGAGAATATTCTTTATAAAGAATACCAGCCGTCTTCAGATGTTCGGCTGGATCAATCTCTCCCGCGAACGCCGACCGCAACATGTTGAACGCACGCCACCCCTCGGTTGTCAGCAGGCAGAGAGCGCCGCGTTTAGCAACGCGTAATAGCTCGCGTAGCCATAATTCCTGGCTAGCACGGTCAAAATGAGAAAACGTTGAAATGGAGTATATCAAATCCATGCTTTCGCTTTCATACTCGAGGGGTGGATTGAAATTGTTCGTATAAGCCTTCACCCACGGATAGTTTTTCTGGATGAATTTGACCTCGGTTTCATCGACATCACACGCATAATAGTGCACATTCGGATAGTCGGTCACAATGTGGAGGAGTTGCCGCCCGACGCCGCAACCGAAATCGAGGACATTGGTTGTCGCGTCCATCTTGACGCCGTACAGACGCGCCAGCGTCACAATGGGCAGATAGGTTGTGAGCCCAGAACGATAATAGTGGAAAATATTTCGGGAAGACGTTTTCCGCATTAAGGAACTGGGCGGAACTGGAAAGCGCACAATCCCCAGCAGACGAGCGAGCGCGACGAGGATACTCTGCAGAACATTTAAAGCGAGCAAGAATATGTCTCGTATAATCCAGCGCAAAGGCCTCTCCGCGGCAAATTAATTGTTTCAGCGTGCCGATCAAAAGCTGTGCCAAATCCTTCAAGCTGCCCTTCCGTGCCCGCTTCACAGCGGCGGGGTTTTGCTTATGCTCTACCGCGTCCTCCCCCTGGCCGATCAAAATATCATCGGTGCGGCCTGCGCCGACCGGCCAGCGCACCATTGGCTAAGATCGAGTGCGAATGCACGAGATTCATTTGTCACGCACGGGCAACGATACCCGTCTCGCCCCCGAGATCTCCCCTTGAGAACTTCGGCGTTCCCTGTGATCCCGTACAATTTCTTCGTAGACGCGGATCATCTGCGCCCCGACAACATTCCAAGAAAGATGCTCGGCCACCCACTTGCGTCCGTTGCGCCCCATTTGCCTAGCCCGTGCCGGGTCATCGAGTAGGCTGCGAAGTGCTTCCGCGGTCGCCTGCGGATCGCAGGGCACGACGAGCCCGGCATCCGCTTGTAATACTTCGGGCCAAATGTTCACCTGGTCGGAAATCACTACGGGCACTCCGGTGGACATCGCTTCGGCGACTACCAACCCGAAATTCTCGGTATAGGACGGGAGGGCGAATACCTCCGCTTGCTGCATCACCGCAAAACGATCCTTACCTTCGAGTAGTCCGGTCAAGGTCGTCTTTCCCAGAACATCGTGCTCGGCAAGCAAACGGCGAACCACGCTGCCGTAGCCTTCATTGTCCGGCCCGGCCAGGACCAGACGGAGATCCTCGCGTCCGCGCGCAATTTGCGCAAAGGAGCGGATCAGGATGTCGAGTCCCTTCTTGAAGTTGATTCGTCCCAGGTTCACCACCAGCCGCCGACCCCTGAGTTCGGGAAACCTTTCAAGAAAACGCTCTCCGGCTGCGGTGTCGCGCTCCTCTAGCCACTCCGAGCCAACACCGCCGTACACCACGAACTGTTTCTGCCTCTCGCCGGCGCGTCCCTCCGACCGTGCGAAGCCTGACCAGTCGGATGCCAGGCGCATCTCCTCAGTGGAGTTAAAGAGGATCGCTGACGCTTTCCGATAGTCTCGCTCCGCAACGAGCTTGGCATGGAACCACTTCCGCGGACGGTTCCGGCGACGCAGAAAGGGATCCAATGAACCATGGGGGAAGGCGATGTATGGCACTTCACGCCTACGGCACCAGTAGGCCGCGGCACTGGTGGAAAAGCTATACACCCCGGAGATGTGCACGACATCGAAATCGGCCACCGTCTGCCGAAGCGCGCGCCACAGTCCTGGGGAGACCATGTACTTGCCGGGCCGGGTCCACCCCCGAAAATACCGATACTCGACACCCCGTTCGAGAACCGGGTAATCGAGTGGTACCTCCAAATGCTTGTCCCCGTCCACATCGCTTGAGTAAATCGAGACTTGGTGTCCCTGCTGGACCAGTTCCCTGGAAAGCTCCATGCAGAGAAACTGCGGGCCACCATACCGCGTCGCCAGACTACAAATGACCTGCAGAATTCTCATTTTCGACCCTTACCTCTTCGACCCAATCGACAAATCCGACTTCGATCCTGTCTACGCAACGCGCCCGGATATCGGCCCTCGTACTACCCGCTCATAGAGTGCTCTCGGGCTGCGCAGATGCTTGCGAACGCGACAGGCTTGAGCGACCAGCTGATCGATGCCTCTTCTATCGCGCCCTAAGATCTTGCGGAACATCCGTTGAAAGTCTTTTTGCTCTTGTTGCCGCAGTTTCTTCGATGACGTAATACTCTGGGTGTGAAGTCGGAACCCGCTCCAAACCCCATCCGCCAGTGCAAAGCGGGCGCCCGAGAGTGCCATATCTACCCACAGTTCGCCATCCCAGGTAGCCTTGTTTTCAACATTGAAGCCCTGCACTCGGTCAAAAGCTTCGCGCCTGAAGAATGTGGAGGGCTGAAGCAGTACACAAGCTCCATATGCAAACATCTTTAAGGAGAAGGGTTCAGAGTATGCCATCCTCAAGTGTCGGTCTTGAGCGTCGATTACGGTGGCGTGCGCGGACACCACGTCCACATCGTTGGAGTTCAGAAACGCGACCGCGCTCCGAATCGCCCCGGGGAGTAAAACGTCATCAGAATTCAGAAACCCCAAGATATCGCCCGCAGCGCGAGCAAAGCCCTTGTTCAGACCATCGGCGGGCCCGCGATCTGGTTCGTAAACCACACTTGATATGCACGACCGGTAGCGTTCGATGATGTCGCGGCTGCCGTCCGTCGATCCCGGGTCAACAACAATGTACTCAATGTCCGAGTGATCCTGTTCCAGGACGGAGCAGATCGCACGTTCGAGGAACTCCGCTTGGTTGAACGATATGGTCACAATAGATATTTTACGCATGGGTATCTATACGCTTTTGACCTTGCGTTTGGAGGGCAAATAGGATCATCGCGTATACGAAGTACGTAGCCGTGAAACGCGCATCCGTGCCATATGGAGAAAATAGTATATTCCATATAAGCAACATTCCAATGAACGCGAGGAAAAGAATCAAAGGCTCTCGGCCAGTGGCGCGCATCAGTGACTTGGCAGCAAGCCACAAAACCCAGGCCCAGAACACCGCGCCCACAATCCCGGATTCCACCCAGGCACCAAATAGGTAGGAATGCGACGGAATCAAATAATCCTCGTTTTCGAACGCAACATTCGTATTTTCATACCCTAGGTCCGTCATGCTCTCAAAAAGGATGGCTGTGTACATTGGATCTTTGGCCCATGAGCCATGGCCGAGAAGAGGAGAATCGAAAATCGCAACCGACGAGGCTAGAAAGTCACTTCGTCCTCCCAGAAGTATGCCCCAGGCACCGCTGCTCTGGATTTCATACTTCTCCTGTTCAACCCCACCAAACCACCCGCTCTGAACCCCATGCGCGTAAATTGCAGATATTCCCCACACTCCCGCAGCCAAAACCGCAATTGTCACGGCCGTCCGTCGCTTCCGCGGGCGGCTACTGGCAAGTCTGTCCGAAAGCTGGAAATAGGAGTAGATGGCTGCGGCCACGCAAAGAGCGCCCAGGCTGCGGAACCCCAAGAACAGGTTGATGACGCCGATGCCCGCAAGCATTGTCACGGCCGCAATCTGTCTCTGGCGTGCAAGCATTCCCGCGATGAGACAAACCATAAGCGTTATTGGCGTGCCCAGTCCAAACTTCCAAGGCAAGCCCGCCGCATACGCACCGGGAGCGACGAAGAACGTCAGCATGCCTCCCAAAGCCATTCCGACGCCGTACAGGATGAGCCGCCTTTGCGACTGTCGGATCAGCAGCGCGATCGTGGCAAAGTGCGTCAGGGTAAGTAGAATCTTGCTCCAGCCTCGCGAATAGTCCTCATACGGCGTGTGACGGATCAGATCTGTCAAGACCTGAGCCGCCAGCCATAGCAAACCCAAGTACAAAAACATTCGGACGGGCTTTATTTGCAACCATTTGCGGTGCCTAAATACGACAAAAGGAAATGCAGCCAGTAGGCACACGTCGGTCGCGTAGAGCACTCCGCCAAGTTCCACGCGCAAGAACGCCAGGGCAGGAATGAGGAAGCAAGCCATGTCGCCCATGGTGCCTTTGGCGAGGATGGGCTGCGCGCGTAGGACGGCTTGCGGATGGGAGAGATTACTCATCCAATTTCCTCGGTTACCTGGTCAATGTTGGAGCGACCATCGGGGCGAGTGAAAGCGCTGTGCCCTGCCGGCAGCCTGGCAATGGCAGCTTCGTGCTACTTCTGCAGGCTTAGCGAACCATGTCAAAGCCGACCCGCCGCGGCGCGCAGCGTCTTGCCTTTGTGACCGCCGTTTCGTAAGTGCTCAAACTTCTCTCCAAATTGCGCCGGCAAACATGGCCGGCAAACATGATTGTTACGAGGATGAGTGCCCGACGCTTAGGCAATCGGGGGAACCTTGCGGATGGCCCGCGCGGTTTAGCTGCCCGGAGGTAAAGAAGACATTGGCGAATGTCCCCGCGGTGTACGCCATCGCGTTCTTCGCCGATACGACGAATGGTTCATAATGAGTTAGCCGGAGGCGCTCGAGAATCTCCGCGGTGGAGTCACCGAAAGATCTATGATTCTCCTCGAACAACTCAAGCAAGAGCAATCGAGGCCGCCGGGCGGAATCCTGCAGGAGTCCTTTCGCGCCAGCGAGGACTAAACCTTCGGCGCCCTCGACGTCCACCTTCACGAAATCGACGCGCGGCACGTCATTTGCGGTGATGAATTCGTCCAGAGTGGTGACCTGAACTTCGATCACATTGGAAACGGGTTTCCGGGCAGTATCTTTGAACGAATTGAATGCGCCGTCAGTACAACGAAAGAAATTGGAAGTTCCTGACCGCTCGCCCAATGCCAGGCAGTTCAAAGCGACGTTCTCCAACCGATTGATGCGCACGTTCAATTGCAACAACGCATGGGAGAACGGGTCCGGCTCGAAAGCATAGACCCTTCCCTGTGGGACGGCTTTGGCCATCAGAACGGTGTAATACCCAAGGTTGGCTCCCACATCGAAACAGATGTCGTCCGGCCTAAGTGCTTGCATCAAGTAATCGGTATCCTCGGGCTCGTAATTCCCAAGATAGTAAATAAGCCTCCCGACGTCCTCGTTGCGAGGTACAACCAAGTCAACCTGCCCCACCGACACGTGTTTGAGGGATAGCCGGCTTGGCGGGCAATGGTAATAGGAAGCTCTCAGACGCAGCTTCCGAACCAGCGTTGTGAAGTTCAACATGGCCCTCCGATTAGTCGCTGACCCACAGTCCGAGGTCCTTGAAAACTACCACCAAGCCTGCTTCTGCGGAAGTTCCGTGACGAGATTTGCGTTGCAGATCGGACTGTGGCTGGCAACGAACACTGCTCTTTTTAGCGGGGCGCCTTTGCACTCTGGCCCGGTCCAGTCAGTCGGGAATTCAGGATGGCGGGGTTGAGTCCTGGTCACGTACACATGCTGGTAGTGGAGTTTCAACTGATCGAATATCCGTTCGCGGGTGGGTCGACACCCTTCTCCATGAAGAGCTTGAGAGGGAATAGAACTGGGTTCTCTGCATTTATTAAGATTGAGTTCACTACCAAACGAAACGCAGGTCTCCAAAAGTAGACAGTCGCCAACGCGAGAGACTGTGGACAAGAATCGGGCAGGATCTGAAAGATGATAGAGAAGACCGTAGCAATGCACAAAATCGAACCGGCCAAACTGTTCCAGCCTTTCAGGCTCCCGGTCGAGATCGACAATCTTCACATCGATCCCGAGCCTCTCCGAAAGCTTCTTTGCGAGCCCCGCACGACCTTCCACGGCGAGTAGCCGACAGTTTCGATACAAATAGAACAGGCTGTGATCCCCGATCCCAGCCCCGAGTTCCAGAACGCTCTTCCGGGCCAGGTCTAACCCCAGACTTTCCAGGTGTTGCAGGCGCGAGATGTTATGCCGCTGGTAAGCGGGCGAGAAAAAGTCAGCATAGATCTTCCTATCCCGCAAAACAACAAGCTCTCGTTTCCAAATTCCTAACTGTCCGGCGACGGTTTTCAGTAGCCAGACGACCCCTGAATCGTCCGCCTTTTCCGCATCGCCCGGTTTAGCAGCCATAGTTGCCATTGAACACCTTTCCCAGTTGAGTTTCCTAGCCCTCGGACGGCCGTCGGAGTCCAAACTCAGTCTGAGGCGCTTTACCTTGATCGTGCAAAAACCAAAGCAGGAACAAAGCTGACTGAACTATAACGAAAACGACCCGCCACAGCAGATGTCCGTGCAGCATCGTACCGACAATTAATGCTATCGCGAGGCAGAGGAGTGGAAATGCCATCCAATTCAAATAACAGTTCAAGGAAATTCCCACCTTTCTCAGGCCCGCCGTTACGAGGAAAAACGTGCCCAAGTAGCCGGCGTTACCGGCGAGCGCGCCCAACAGGCCAAAGCGCCGTGCTCCCACAAGAATCAAAACCAAGGAAACGACACTGCTCGATAGCGTCACGATGGCATTTATCCGCACCCCTCCCACGGAGAAGAGAATGTAAAAACCGGGCGCACTGAGGGAATAAAGGGCATAAATAACCGCAGCAATCTGCAATCCCAGAATGTCGTTACGGGCCGTGGCCCCTGGAGCCAGCACCTGCATGACCCAATCGGCCAGCACATAGAGGAAAATGCCCGCTTCGATGGCTATCAACGCGTTGAGGTGTGTTGCCTGCCGAATTCGGCCCTGGGCTGGGACGTCCCGCGCTACGTCGCGACTGAGCGAGGGAACGAGCGGCTGCACAGCCGTCGCGGAGAACGAATTGATCTTCGAAGTCATATTAGTAATAGCTGAGTAGATGCCGAGAACGGGGGCCCCGAGAACTCCTCCGACAATGAACCGATCGCACTGGGCGAATGCAGCACTCCCCAGTGTCGCGGTCCATGTGGCTAGGCTATATCGAAAGATCCGCCGCGCCTTGCTCCAGTTCCATTCAACGACAAGCCCCTTGTTGCGAAGAAGTCCGAAAACGACGCAACAATGTGCAACCAGGAGGAGGGCGCAAGCAAAAATCTGCCATTCCATCAACTCAATCGTTCTGCCGCCTAACCAAGCCACCACCACAAGTCCCACGTTTGCGAGCAAGGACTGGCAAAGTTCGAGAACGTTAATTGCTGCGTAGCGGTCGAGAGCTTGCTCGACCCCGACTAGGGTCCTTTGGAGAATGAAGAACGAAACGGCAAAGCTGGCTATTTGCAGAGCTCGCCCCGCATCCGCGCGTTCGCCGCTCTCGAACGCAGCTAGTGGCCGCACGATCATGGGCGCGGCAATCCAAAGAAGCAGGCCCACCGCCGCCGACAACAGCACGACGCTGATCAGTATGAAGGTTAGAGTCCTCCCAGCTTCGCTGAAGTCGTCTTTAGCGAGGTCTTTGGATAGGAATACAGACGCCGCAACCGAGATCCCAGCCTCGCTCATCGTCATCAATGCAAAGACAGCATATACGAGAGACCACACGCCATATTCCCGTATCCCCAGGAACCGAATCAGGAAGGGAATTGTGAGCAGACCGACTGCACCTCGCACAGTTCCCGCCCCCACGTTGTATAGCCCGTTGCGAAGCAGCGAGGGGCCCCGGCCCCCTCGAAAACCATCGAGACTTAGGATGTCACCCGGCATTTTTCACGCCTTGGCGCAAGCGGCCACGTGCGATTCTCCGTCGTCGCTGCGATCGCTCGGGGTGATAAAGCCGAGCCACTTGATGTCACAAAAAATCGGCGCGAAACGCTCGTGTAGATTCACCATTAGTTATCCGGCCAGCTCGAGCGCGTCAGTTTCTATCTCCACGGCCATCGACCGCATAATCAGATCAATCGAAATGATGAAGCGCGTCCTGTTCTTTCGGCGCAGGACGATACCCTCTAGCCCTTGTAAGGGTCCGCTCCTGACTCGGGCACGACGCCCGGCTTGCAAGTAAGGATGCGGTTCAACCTGACTGCCGTGGCTCAGACAGCTCTGGAGAGCATGAACGTCTTCTTCCCGTAGGGGAGCCGGCTGACCGGCAAAGCTGACCAACCGGACGACGCCGGGGATTTGCAACACTTGCAAACGGTCGCGGAGCGCGAAGCGCACAAAGACATAGCCCGGAAACAGTGGCATTTGAAGTCGGACGCGACGGTCTTTCCATCGCCGCACTGACTCGTAGAGCGGCAGGAGGTGTTCGATAGACCGTTGCCCAAGTTGCTGCGCCACCCGTTTCTCGTGATTTGCATTCGCGTAAATAGCGTACCAGAGCGGCTCGAAAAAGTAGGGAGCCGTATCCGGATAAGTGGTTCGATTCGCTGTATCGACAGCAGGGGTCATCATGCCTTGTGACTCTCGCAACATAATGCGGGACAGCTTCGCCCCGTCACTCACAGGGCATTTAGTGACCTAACCCATTTAAATCTATAGCCTTACAGCAGAATCGAGGCTTACTTCATATCTCCCGCATCATCCTCAGGAGCGGCCGCCGGACGGTCATTCTTGCTCCGGCGTTTCAAATGCCACGACCGGCCCTAGACTGAATGTCCCCCCGAACCGTCTCGCGAGGTGAACGGTATACGAGCCGAGACCGTCGAGAAAACCTCCTGCGCAAACAGCTTGCGCGGGTCATTGGCGTCGGTCTGCTGCCACGCCTCGTTTCCGAAAACCCAGACTGTGGCGATGGCGAGAGCAAGGAATGTTCCGAGAAAAATGATGAGCAAGCGCGGCGGAAAAGACCGCTTGTCCGGGACGATCGCGGCGTCAAGCACCTTCACCGTCGGAATTTCTTTCACTTCCTCGACCTTCGCCATCTCGTACTCTTTAGTGAGCGTCTCGAGAACCGCTTCCTGAATCTTCGTTCGGCGGTACAAGTCTGCGTACCCGACGCCGAGAAGAGGCAGTTTCCGGATGGATGGATACATCGACTCGCTTGGCTCGGCGGAGACTGAGACCGTGCTTTCGCCTTTTCCGCCCAGCTTTTCGAGTTGGTGTTGCAATTCGTCGATTCGCGCCTTCACGGTCCTCACACGAACGTTATTGTCACTGTAAATCTGTCTGAGCCCTTCGTATTCCGATTGTGCGGCGATCATTTGCCCTTGCAGAGTTGCCGCAGCTCCAACTATGGCAATGCCTTGTTCCTTGATATCAATCGCCGCATTCTTGCTCGCGAATTGGCTGAACTCTTTCTCCGCCGATTCCAAATCCTGATTTACTCCTTGCAAACGCTCTTCCAGGAAAATGCGTTCACGACGGGCCGAGGAAGTGCTCAATTCCACCACCAAATGGTTCAGTTCTTCCACGTAGGCTTGAGCCATTGCGGCTGCTCTTTGTGGGCTCCGGTCCGTCACAGTGACAGAAATGATCTGGCTCTTACGATCCACGGAGGTGACGGTATGCTCCGCAAGATGCTTCCTGGCATCTTCCATGCGGCGGTCCCGATAGAGTTTCTTCAGGTCAAACTGATCGATCAGCTTGTCTTGCGCCGTGCGGCTGGTCAGGATGCCCACAAAGACGTCGCTAGTACTCTTGAGGCCCAGGACATCACCGGCAATGCCCCCAAGCCCGCCGCCGGCACCCGACATCGCTGCAGCCGCCATGGCGAGGTCGGAACTGGATTTATTTTCTGGCGGCATCAGACGCGCGGTGGATTCGTACCTTGAAGGAATAAGAAAAGCGAGCACCGTGCTGCCGAACATCGCGTAGAGGGTTACACGACCCAGCCACGTGCGATATCGCCACAGAATTCGGAGCCAGATGAGGGCGCTATCGCTTGCACCAGGCGTCTCGTGCGGATCGGGTGTGCCCGGGAAGTCATTTTCGGGCGGCTCGACCAGAGGCTGACGAACGGGCGCGCTGCCTGTGTAACTCATGGCCGTCTCCCCTTATCGAAGGCGTTTCCCGTTAGTCGAATACGATCCAAGCACACTCGCGATGCAAGTTCGGACTCTCCCCTCCCCATCGACACGGTGCGCCCTACGTTCCGATGGCACTCGGAGTGCATCATTTGCTCCCCCAATGCGGCCAGAACGTTACATCGATCGACGATGTCCAATTGGTTTGCGCAGCAGGCGCCAAGATCGGCGCAAGCCATTTTTCGTATTGCAAACCGGCGGAGACACTCCATTCGTCGTGGAGCTGCCAGGTCAACTTCGCCGAGCCATCGTTCAGTGTTTCTCCCCCGGGAATAAAGTCACCAGCGACCTGCGCGTGTCGGTACCCGAACTGCAGCGAATTCCGAGGGCTGAACCAATAGGTGGTCCAACCTTGATAGCCCTTTCCTTCCCTTCCAACCCAGTCGCCGATCAGATTTTTATTGCTTGTATATAAATCATGGTAGTAACTATTCCAGTAGATATACACTCCTCCGACGCTTCGAGGGGTAGGCGGATCAGTGTATACGGCCTCGACCCGGAAATCCAACTTTGGTAAATGCGGAAGCCGAGGAAAATAAACACCAGTACGGATTGCGAGTCTCTGCCAGACATAAATTGGGGATTTGCTATTGTCCAGAGTCGTGGGATTGTCCTCCGGCAACAACCCATTCGCGTAAAACTGCAGCCAATCGCGCAGGTGCGGGAACGTATAAGAGAAATCAGCACCGATGGTTCGCTTTCCAGGGTTGCGGCTGGGCGAATAAAAGTCTGACGATCTGACGCTGAAAAAACTGTTAAAAATCGCGGCGAGCGTTACCGGGCGCCCGACCCCTCCAAATTCGGAAGTGGCGATAAAACTCGCTTCCAAGTTTCGCGTCCGCTTCGCAGTGATCTTCACACCATGGATCAGGGGCCGTGCGGGGAATTCGTTTCCCGCCAGTTGACCCACGAAGAAATCGGTCTTCATCGGCCCGAGCCACCGAAAGATCCATGGAAGTTCGAAGGATTCCGTCGGCCTTGCCCGGAACATGTACATGGGCTCAGCGTTGTCGCTCAGGGTCAGCGCCCCACCTACGCCGCGCCCCCACCAGAGGCTTTGTTTGCCAGCGGACAATTCCCAGCCGCCGACATTCGCTGACACATAGGTGTCCAGAAGTGTGAACTGCCTCGCTGCCGGAACAGGCATCGCGGGTTGCAGGGGGTTTTGGTCTGCGGTGGCGATCGCCTGTCGAGCCGCTAGCGGGAAGGCCGGACCGGAAGGCGCGGACTGGAACTCTCCGCGAACATAGATCGCGTAGCGTCCCGTTGTCCCGTAGGCGGAAAAGCCGTCGTAGGTGTTGAAACCCTCCTGATAGGGGCGCCCGTAATTGTCAATGATGGTCTGACCAAAATGGTAGCTGTCGTTCAAGGGCCGGCCGCTGATTTCCGTCACATTCGAATATAGCGACTCCAGTCGAATTGACCGTTCCTTGCCCTCGCCGTCTATGACGGAAAACTCGCCTTGAAATTCTTTTTGCAACTCTGCGTAAATCCGATCGGCTTCCCCGCGAATTGACTCTCCGTCCGCAATGTTTTCGCCAGCCTCCTGAACCAGGACCGCGCATTCCAGTCGGGTCAAGGGGCGCACATCTTGAAACGCGGAGTGGATGTAGCCAAGAGCGATGAGACGGTCAATGTCCGGATAGATCCAGCTATCGAGCGGCACGTAGGGCGAGCCGGTGTTCTGGAGAGTCCTTCCCCCATTCTCGGCGCGCATCTCCGAGAAAGTTTCCCAGCTGTCGCCGCCAAGTTCCGGATCGTGATGGGCGCGATACACGTGTTGGCCTACAAACCAGCCGATGGCAGCGCCTACAACTACATCGCTTGGAAAATGGTCCTTGCCGGTAACCCGGGAGACGCTCACCGCCGACGCGAGTCCATAAGCCAACAGCTTTGTCAGCGGACCCGGATATTCGTGCGCGATTACGCTCGCCACTGCCCATGCTGCAGTCGAATGGTCGGAAGGAAACGATGTGCCGCCGTGCCAGAATCCTCCCCCGCCGTTGCCGTCAATTGGCCGCTGGCGGCCGAACGCATACTGCAGTGCGGTGGTCACACCAACCGCATCGACGGCAGCTTCACCACTCAACAATCCGGCCTCCCGCTTGTGATCGTCGTGCGCGATTTTTCCCCACAGATACGCACCGCCCGCGACGCCCGCGAACGCAGCGACTCCGTAGTTCGAGAAACTGTTGCTCGTGCTGACCCGGCTCGTTGACTTCGTTAGGGCCTTGGAAATATGGGTGTCAGACGCCAGAAGCGCCGCAGTGCCCGCCCCAAACGGAATAATCCAGTCTGCGTCGTCCAGGCGCCAGCGCGTCGGACTCGTCCAGATCGCTTTTTGATCCAGCGCGATATTCTTCAAAAGAGATAACCCCAAGCCCGTTTCATAGTTGCGATCAGTTTCACTTTGCTCTTCGTCCGCTTGCTTCACCTGCCCTGACTGGTCAGGCGCAGCATTCGCGCTTGGCGTCCCGGCGGTTGGTGCTGGTTCGCTCTTCTTTCCGTCCTGTCCTTGAGGTTCGGCATAACAATTCGTGAACAGCGTTTGAGAAGCTATAAGTAAACAGCAAATGACAGGATATCCAAGCCATTTCTTCATCGAGTTGTCGATTCATTTATTAGTAATGCAACGCAATAAATATCGTGCTCGCAATAGCAGAAGCCGCTTGCGCTGACAGCAGGACGCTTTGCCATTGCAACCCACCACCGACCGCCTTCTCCGGAACGACCACGGTGTCCCCTGGTTGAAGTGAAGCGCTAAATGAATCTCCGATCAACAGGGTATTCTTGGAGCCGATCACGGAGCCGTCGGCCCGGATCACAAAGATCGCCTTCTTATTGGCAAGGGTTGTCGGCCCCCCTGACTGGGCGAGGTACCACTTCGCGCTCTTGCCGGGCCGATAGGAAACCGCTGTGGGATTGAAGACTTGTCCCGTTACCATGACGTAACTCGGGCGCTTCGGAATCACAAGAATGTCACCTGCCCTGACTTCTACATCCGAGTTGGAGTTCTTCCAATGATTGATCTGAGACGCGACTCGAACGGTGACTCTTCCCGCCGGCGGATTTGCGCTCAATTGCTCGAGAGTTGCTTGCCACTGCTGCAACGCCATCTCTTTTGCCTGCTTTTGCCTGGTATCGGTTTCCGGCAGCAATTTGAGGTCGTCTTGAATGCCCTTGATGCGAAGGACCATTTCATTTTGCGCTTGGGATTCCAGTTCGCGGACTTGCACTCGTTGCAAGACAGCGCCAAAGGGATACGCATCCGGCGCGAAGCCCCCTGCCCGCTCAAGAACTGAACTGAGGCGCTCTCCAGGGCGGATCCCGTACGTCCCTGGATGTTTCACCTCACCCTTCACTACGATGGTGGCGCCAAGATCGTTCCAACCCGGAAGCTGGCGAATCGTGAGAACGTCTCCGTTGTGCAGAGGCGTCGTTGTCTGGGTATCGCCTTTGAGCGCCGCAGAGAGCTCGATGGATTCATGCTCGCCTGTCAATTTCGCCTGGCCCAAGTATTGGTACCTGGTCAGGTCGGCCGTCTGCGAATCCGCGCTGGGTTTGAGCCCACCACCGACTCGAATTAAATCCGCGATTCCCATATTGGTGGTCAGCGGATAACGGCCCGGTTTTGCGACTTCGCCCTGAATGTACACGCTGGCCGGCTCGACCGCGTCCGGATTGCGGTGAATCAGAAGACGATCGCGCGGTTGTAGAAGTATGTTTTCGACCGGATCGCCCGCCAGAGCCTGGCCTAGGCTCACGCTGAATATTTTGAACTTTCCGTCTGGCAAATAACGGAACACTTGCGCGTCCACGGTTTCAACATCAGGGGTCAGTCCCCCAGCCAAATGAACGGCATCGGCTAGATGGACTTGGCCGGAAGTTTGGTAAGTTCCGGGGGAGCGGACTTCGCCGAGGACGGAGACGCTGGGAGGATTCTCGAAATCAAACCGGCTGAAGATTCGAATCGTGTCCATCGCATGCAAAACGGGGGCTTGAGCGGGGTTGTTGAGGGCATCCGCCAAATCAAAGCCTTCCACACTCGGGTGGAAGTCCGGTGCGTTCAGGCGAACGATTTCCGCATATTGTGTGGCAGGCTCCGGCAGCAGGTCCTTATAAGAGGAAATTACGTCGGTAACCCGCATGTCCGCGCGATAGGAATATCGGCCTGGCCGGACGACATGGCCTTCGACGTAAATCGTGTCCTGGTTATAGGGAACGATTGGATAGACTCGAATTCGGTCGCCGTCTTGAATCGCGAACGACTCGAGTGTCTTGGTTACCTCCGCGGCGTTATCTGCCTCGGGGACATCAACACTCAACATCGTCTGCTTGTCATGAGCCACGATGCGCTGCACTTCGATATGACGCAGCGCGGCGGTGGGCAAAAGGCCGCCCGCCAATTCCAGCACGCTCGCCAAAGTCTTCTCTTCGAGCAACTCGTAAATTGCGGGGCGGCGGACCATTCCCTCCACGGTGACTTGCGGCCCGATCGGCGGCACCTGTACCGTATCGCCGTTTTCCAGTCGGGCCAGGTCCGCCTTCACTCCGTGCAACAGGAGGTCGTATACATCCACGGTCTCGATCAGTTGTGTGCCTCGATAGTGCTTGAGGATCCTCATCGAACCGCGTTGCGTTGGGCCGCCAGCCACGAATAATGCGTTGAGAGGTGTGGAAAGAGAACTGATGTCGTAAGCACCGGGATTCGCAAGATCTCCTACTTCATAGACCCTGATCGTCCGCAGACGAGCCAATGAAACATCGGCCGAAACGTCTCGGAACTGGCTCCTCAAAATCTGCTGAAGACTCTGCTGAAGCGCGGCGAGGCTCTTTCCACTCACTAGCACGGGACCGACTTCCGGCAAACTTACGCGGCCCTCGCGATCCACGACCCGGTAAAGGCGCTGGGATACGCCACCCCACAGATCAATGGACAATCCATCGCCCGGCCCGACAACGTAGTCGGGTCCGGCAGGAAGATCCATCGGAATCAGTTGGGAGTCCCGTGTTCCGTTTTCAAACACCTCGGCGCCAAATCGCCTCGGAGTGGTAGGGCGTGTGACCGCTTGAACGTACATATCGTACAGCGACGGAACGCCAACATAGGGATTCGGCTTGCGAATCATGTCTGGCGGTTCGGGGCGTAAAGGCGATAGGGTGCGGCGGGTGGGCATCGAAGGAGTCGACGACATCCCAGACAACGCTGAAGAGCCCGCTCCTGCGCTGTCTACGGCTCGGCCGAATTCAGGGGTCAGCACACCATTCGGTGTTCCCGACCCCGTTCCAATTCCGGTTCCATACGCGGCCAGCAGTCCATCGTTTTGATTCCCGAATCCCGCATTTCCGCTGGCGGAAGGAAAACTGGAAGGCCTGCCCGCCTGATTGCCAGCTGCTCGCGGAACAGAAGGCTCAGGGGCGTTCACACTGACATTGTTGAGAATCTGCGAAGAGCCGTAAGAATCCTGGAATGGAAGTTGAGAAGAGGAGCCGGAGAAATCCTGATCGTTCTGCGTTTGCTGTGCGCGCATTACCGGATTCCCTCCAGGGCTGGGAGGGTTGGATAGTTGTGGTTCCCCAGGAGCAGTTCTTGAGGGTAGCTGACCCGGTTGAAGCTCCTGGCCGGGATTCCCCACAGACGAGGGGCGCGCCTGCTGATCGTCGCACCCGTTTTCAAGCGGTAGGGCCTGAATATCACAAAAGCGGTTATTTTGCTGATTGTTTGTCTTCTGACGTGCCTGTTGCAGATCCTCTTCTTGACGCTGGGCCAGCCATTTCGTTCGTGCCTCGATCAGCAGATCTCTCTCTTTCCCCGCATCAGAATCAGGGTTCAATTTTGGAAGAAGATAGCCATAGCGTTGTACGAGCACCGTCGCAACTGCCCGGAACGAAACATCCGTTTCCAATCTCTCGAATATCGCATCGTCAGTAAGGTCTGAATCGCTAACGATTTGCCCATGGTCGGTCGCATCTCTTGCAACCAAACGTTTCAATTCAACCATGAGTCCAGAGTCCTTCAGCAGAATTGCCTTGATTTCCGCCGCCGAGGCCGCCACGCGGCTTAGGTTTTGCAGCGCCAAATCCGAGGTAGTTTGTGGGTTGCTACTCCGCTGTTGCGCGTACCCCGAGGCTGAGAGGCAAACCACCAAAAACAATAAGCGCGCGGCGAAAAATGGACTTCGCCCAGCCCGGCCACTCTTTTGAAAGACGAGCTGAAGCATGCTCGATGTCATACGCATTACCCCTTCCCGCGCAAGGTGCTCAGTATCCCGGCCTCGGAGGCTTCCACCGGGATTTCGTGAATATCGAATGAGCCCCAATAGAAAACGCTGCAATTCCGTTCAGGCGCGACAGCCAGAATCTTCATTTCGGGATACCGGCGAATCAGGGTGTCGCAAAGGGGCGGACGTCGATTGGACTCATCCAGCCCGATAATCAAAACGTCGGGATGCGTTCCTTCCACTGCACCGACAATCTCGCCTTCGCTCTTAACTTCCCCGACTACTTCAATGTCAGGCTGCTCGATGATGGCCTGTACGATTAACTCGCGCATTAGTCTCGGGTGGTTCGCGACCATGACTCGGATGGGCTGGCTCATCATCCCCCCTCGTTCGCAATCCGTTCAAACCAAGCGCATACTATCGGTGAATTGCGGTGGAAATATAAGGTTCAAAAAGGCTTGAGTGCGCCTTAGTGGGAACGGTCCGTTTAAGTACTAGTCTGAGTGCTCCACAGATTCCATCAATGGGCCACGAAGTACTATTTTAGTACCATGCTCGAAGAAAGGACGTTCTCGCTTAGCGCCAAGGATGATCGTCCGGCTGCCCAAGGCTTTTGTTCGTGCCGGCATCGGTGTCAAGTAAGCTGATCGACGGTTCAGGTGTCACCCCCAAAGCAAGCAAAGCGTCCTGGTCGTCGCTAGACCGGAGTAACGAAGCGCGGATTCCCGGACTCGGCTTGAGGTCAGGCGCAAACCTGGCAGAAACAATTTTTTGGGCGCCGCCTGGTGGTGCCGACTAATTCCTCGCGCCACGTGCCGACTCGGAAGCAGAGGCTGCCGCCTTGTGCGTGCGACTTGCGGGGAGTAATATCTCGTCGTTCACCCAATGAAATACACGAGACGCGATTTCATTAGAAGCAGCGCGGCGGTTGGAGCTATGGCGACCATTTCGGAACGCGTGGCGCTTGCGCGTGGATCCGCCCCTGCGGATGAGCCCCCTGGCTTGGAAACTTTCAGCGAATGGCTGGTGGCCGATCGTGAGGCGCGCGAACGCTCGTTGGAGCAGTGCCTGGCGCGGATCAAAAAACTCGAACCGTCCATTCACGCATGGGTCCAGGTGAAGCCCGAAATGCCGACGGCCGACGGACCGCTGTCCGGGATTCCGTTTGGAGTCAAGGACATCATCGAGACACAAGGAATGGCAACGGAATACGGCTCGCCGCTCTACAAAGGCCGCTTTGGCGCGGCGGATGCTGCGATCATCCGTGAGATGCGCTCGCGGGGCGCGGTCTTGCTCGGAAAAACGGTGACCACCGCGTTCGCGTACCGGACGCCGGGCCCGACGCGAAACCCGCGCAATCTGGATCACACGCCTGGGGGAAGTTCGAGCGGCTCCGCCGCAGCGGTGGCGGCGGGCATGGTCCCTTTCACAATTGGCGAGCAAACGCGCGGCTCTATGATTCGGCCTGCCTCGTATTGCGGCGTTACCGGATTCAAGCCGACACACGACCTTTTGCCAACCGAAGGCATGTTGATCTTGTCCAAGAGCCTGGACACAATCGGCCTTTTCACTCACACCCCGGCCGACATGATCGCCCTGTGGAACGCGCTGGGGCGCCCGACCGGCGCGCAAGAGCAATTCACATTTGGCGCGTGCGAACCGATTCCGGATTGTGAGCCGGAAATGGCGCACGCGTTTCTGCAGACTGTGGCGCAATTGCGCAATTCGGGTATCCGCATCCAGCCGATTGACATTCGCGAGCAGCTCAAAAGGCTCGATGAAGCGAACGACATCGAAATGTTTTACGAAGGCGCGCGAGCGAATGAGTCGCGCCTCAAGGAATTTGGCGACAGGCTCGATCCGCCGCTCGCGAACCTGGTGCGCGACGGATTGAAAATCCCCACGGAAAAGTACGACGAGGCGAAACGCTTCATCGCCGAAAGCAGAAGCAAATTTGCGGAGCTTTTCAAATCCACTCCAATCATCCTCACGCCCGCAGCTCCCGGCGCCGCGCCGCTGGGCTTATCGACTACAGGCGATCCAAGGATGAACGCGCCCTGGACAGCTCTCGGCACGCCTGCCATTTCAATCCCCATGCCAGTGGCCAGTGGCCTTCCGCTCGGATTGCAGCTCACCGCTGGTCTCGGCCAAGACGCCCGAGTTCTCCAAGCGGCGAATTTGCTTCAGCAGGCCTTCAACTCGGGTCCCAAAATTCAGCGAGTGTGAAACGGTACTGTTCCCCATCCCACTTCACTCGGAAAAGAACGACTTTGCTGAACCCCAGATATGGGTGCGTCGGCGATGGGGAAGGCCGGTTGAATAGCACCAGCTACCGTGCGAAATGCACCAGTCGACCTCAAAGACGACGTGATTCGCCCACTCTCAGGTCACGCCCTATATTATTGCAAAAACAGACACTTAGTATGGTTCTATGCGCCTGGGTCATAGTTTGGCATCGGTCATGCAACCTACCGCGTCGAATGCGGTGAGGAGAAGGGAAGAAGAATTGAGAGGAGACGTACAATGACTCGATATTTGAAATACGTTGCTATTGCCCTCTTGGGGCTTGCGGTTTTTGTGCCGGCGGCTTCGGCGCGGCCATTTGTGGTTGTCGGAGGTGGCTATTTTGGCCCCGGGTGGTACGGACCCGCTTATTACGGCTGGTATGGTCCCGCTTACTACGGGCCTTATGCGTATGGCGCGTACCCTAGCCCAAACGTAGGCAAGGTGAAGTTTGACACGAAACTGAAGGACGCGAAGGTTTACGTGGACGGCGGGTTTGCGGGAACAGTGCACCAGCTCGGAACTTTCCCGCTGCGGCCCGGCACTCACAACCTTGAACTTCGCGACCCGGCCGGACAAATCCTTTTCCAAGAAAAGGTTGACGTGGTCGCGGGCAAGACGATCAAGCTCGCCGCCTAGTCGCGACGCCTGGGAAGTCACCTAAACGATGAACAAGGCCGGACCCAGCGGAGCGGTCCGGCCTTTTCTTATTTTGCCTGGCGACGGGGCGGTTGCACTCAGCGGCACCCAACTCGAATTGCTATCCTTCGCGCGGGCTCGTGCGTCAGACTGCTAGAGCGCACGTGCGGTCCGCTTGGCTCGTTTGCTGTCGATTCCCTTGGCTTTCCGGCGTCTCGACTTCGAAGCGAGGGCCGCCAGGAGTGGCTGTCCCACTTGAATGTTGAGGATTGACATGGGGCAGCCAAGGTTCATAAGATGTTGCCTCGCGACGTAAATCCACAGCCGTGGAACCAACTGTGTTTGCTATGCGTCCGTCTTAAAGAGAATCCTCATGATTACAGTTAATGGGCTTACGAAAAGGTATGCACGCACGATCGCCGTCGATCAGATTTCGTTTGAGGTCGGCAAGGGCCAGATCGTCGGTTTTCTCGGGCCGAACGGCGCCGGAAAAACGACAACGATGCGCATGCTCACCTGCTTCCTGACGCCGACGCACGGAACTGCGACGGTCGCGGGCTACGACATCCTCGAGCAGCCCCTGGAAGTGAAAAAGCGCATCGGCTACCTGCCCGAGACACCGCCGCTTTATCCGGAAATGCGCGTCGGCGAATATCTGCGCTTTGTGGGACAGCTCAAAGGGCTTGCCGCCAACGATCTGAGCGCGCGCGTGGACTATGCCTGCGAGCGCTGCGCCGTCGCGGACGTTCGAAACAAGCTGATCGGCAAGCTTTCGAAAGGATACCGGCAGCGTGTCGGGCTCGCGCAGGCGATCATCCACAATCCGGATGTCCTGATCCTGGATGAGCCGACCGCCGGTCTAGATCCAAAGCAAATTAACGAAACGCGCGACCTGATCAAGAGCCTCGCCGGTGATCACACGATCATTCTGAGCACGCACATCCTGCCGGAAGTCAGCCAGACGTGCGAACAGGTTATCATCATCAACAAGGGCAAGATCGTGGCGACGGATTCGGTGACCAACCTCCAGCAGCGCGCGCGATCCGGCGAATCCGTGCTCGTCGAAGTCGCCGGCCGCAACGGGAGCCTCGATCCCGCAGCGGTTCAGCGCAGACTCGAACAGATCGCCGGCGTGAGCCGGGTGATCCCGAAGCCGGACGGCCAGAACCGTACCATTTTTGAGGTCGAGGCGAGCAAGGAGCGCGCAGTGCGAGGGGATGTGGCGCGCGCCGTAGTCGAATCGGGCTGGGATTTGAACGAGCTTCGCCCGTCCGCACTCAGCCTCGAGGAAATCTTCCTCCAGTTGACTGGAACGGAAGCGCCGGCGGAGATGGAAACCGTGGCGGCCGGGAGCAACTCATGAGAAATATCTGGACCATTTGGCGCAAGGAACTCCGCAGCTACTTTGTTTCGCCTGTCGCGTACATTCTGCTCGTCATGTTCGCCGTGATCTTCGGCTTTTTCTTTTGGAACTCGCTCGGCTACTTCGTGAACATGGGCATGGAAGCGATGATGGAAGGCGAGCAGTTCCCGATGAACATCAACGAGCAGGTGATCCGGCCGCTCCTGGCAAACATCAACGTGATCGGACTGTTCTTCATCCCCATGATCACGATGCGCCTCTTTGCCGAGGAAAAGCGCAGCGGCACGATCGAATTGCTCGTGACTTCTCCCATCACGGACGCGCAAGTGATCCTCGGAAAATGGCTCGCCGCCCTGACCATGTACGCGCTGATGCTGGGCACGACGGTGCTGGACTTCGTGTTCCTCTTCAGGTACGGCAATCCGGACTGGAAGCCGCTGGCGATCGGGTATCTGGGCCTGCTGCTGCAAGCCGGCGGGCTGCTGGCAATCGGAACTTTTCTTTCGACGCTCACGCGTAATCAAATCATTGCCGGCGCGCTGACGTTCGGCGTCTGCTTGCTGCTTTGGGTTCTCGGCTGGGTCGTGCAATACGAAACGGCGACATGGGCGCAGATACTCGCGTATATGTGCGTTATTACTCACTTCGATTCGTTCGCCAAAGGCGTGCTGGACTCGAAAGACGCAATCTTCGATTTGACCGTAATTTTTCTCGGGCTGTTTTTCACGGCCCGCTCGATGGAATCTATGCGGTGGAGGTCGTAAGTGAATCGCGCGTGGATGGAAGCACGGCAAACCAAATATGCGGCGTACGTGACGATGTATATCCTCGTCGTCATCGCCATCGTTTCAGTCGCCAACGTCCTGGCCAACCGCTACAACAAGTCGTATGACTCGACGTCGAATAAGCGCTACAGCCTCTCCGACCAGACCGCCAAGATCGTGAAGGGCGTCGCACAGCCGATCAACATCACTTATTACGATAAAACGAGCGGCTTTCAGGGCGCCAAGGATTTGCTTGACCGCTACACGTCGCTCTCGCCGAAAGTGCACGTCGACTACGTCGATCCCGACAAGAATCCCAACTCGGCGCGCGCCGCAGGCGTCACAAAATATGCGACCACCGTGGTGCAAATTGGCGCGAAAAAAGAAGACGCCAAGGGCCTGACGGAGGAAGACGTGACCGGCGCAATCATTCGCGACCTGAAAAGCAATACACGCAACGTTTGCTTCGTTTCGGGCAGCGGCGAGCGGCAGATTGACGACGCGGACCGCGCGGGCCTTTCGCATCTCAAGGACTTGCTGAACAAGGACGACTACACCTCGAAATCGATCAGCCTACTCGAAAAGTCCGAAGTTCCGTCGGACTGCACCGTCCTGATCGTCGGCGGCCCGAAGAGCGATTACCAGCAGCCCGAAGTCGATGCCATCAAGAAATACGTAGAGGATGGCGGGCGCGCGATGTTCTTGCTCGATCCCCCGCTCAAGATCGGCCGTCCTACCGCGGAGAACGAGGCGCTGGACAATGTTCTGCAAAGCTGGGGCGCGACCGTGGACAAGAACCTTCTCCTCGATTTGAGCCCCGTGGGCCAATTGATGGGGATGGGGCCAACGATCGCGTTGGTTTCCACGTACGATCCGCATCCGATCGTGAACGATTTGAAAGGCACCGCCACGGGGTTTCCGCTGTCGAGGTCGTTGACGATCAAGAATACGGACAAGTCCACCGTGCAGAAGCTTTTTGAATCCTCGGACTCCAGCCTCGCGACCACGAAACTCGATTCACCCAACGTGAACCCGAACGATCCGACCAACAAGCGCGGCCCGATGACCATCGCCGCCGCGGGCACCTATAAAACCGGCAAGGAAAATTCCGAGGGGCGGTTTGTCGTTGTGGGCAGCTCGTCGTGGGTGGCGAACTCGTTTATCTCGTTCAACGGCAACAGCGATCTGGCGCTGGATGCGATGAACTGGCTCTCGTCGGACGAAGATTTGATTTCGATCCGCCCGAAGCCGCCGGAGGACCGCAAAGTCAACATGACCGGTGCGCAGTTCAACTGGGTGCGGCTCAGCAGCCAGTTCCTTTTCCCAGGAGCGCTCTTGCTTGCCGGCCTCTCCGTGTGGTGGCGGAGGAGATAGCGGCGCCTCGGTTTCAGTCATATCACCGCGGGACAACAAACATGATGAAGATGAGGCAACTCCTGGTTGCAACGATTGTGCTGGCCGCGCTTGCCGCGACGCTGTACTGGTCAAATCACCGCAAGCCTGCAACGGATAGTGTCAGCGCCAGCCCGAGCGCCTCGAACGCCAAGGTCATCGGGTTGACGCAAGACGACATCTCAAAACTGGAATTGAAGAAAAAGGACGGCGACGACGTAGTGTTGACGCGCACGGGACCGTCGGCCTGGAAGATCACTTCTCCTAAGCCGCTTATCGCCGATCAGGCAACGGTCTCGACGATTCTGTACAACTTGTCGCCGATGGACGGCGCGACGCTCATTGAGGACAAGGCCGGCGACCTGAAGCAATTCGGACTGGCCGAGCCCGCGGCGCAGGTTTCCGCCACCGCAAAAGATGGAAAGACGCAAACCGTGCTGCTGGGCGATGAGACCCCCACAGGTGATTCCGCGTACGTCATGCTCGCCGGAGACTCGAAGGTTTTCGCGGTCCCCAAGAATACCAAAGCAAATTTGAACAAAGACCTGAAGGACCTGCGCGACAAACGGCTCATGCCCGTCGATTTCGACAGGATTTCAAGCGTCGAAATCAACGGCGCGAAGTTGCATCTGACGTTCGGCTCAACGGATGGGAAATGGGTGGTACGCAGCCCTGCCGATTTGCGCGGCGACACCTCCAAAATGGAAACGATCGTCGAGAAATTGCGCACCTCCACGATGGACCCGAGCACGTCGGACGTGGAAATGAAGAAAGACGCATCGCTCTTCGCCTCGGGCTCGCCGATCGCCTCGATCAAAGCCAGCGACGCGTCCGGCTCACAGGAGTTACAGATTCGCAAGACGAAGGACGGCTACTACGCGAAAACGACCGCGACGGACGGCGTGTACAAAGTGCCGAACGAGCTCGGCGACGCCATCAACAAGGATGCGGAGGATTTTCGCGAGAAGCAGGTCTTTGATTTTGGCGAGGTTGACCCCGAAAAGGTGGAACTGCACGACGGATCGAAAGCCTATTTCCTGACGCGCAGCGGCGAGGATTGGTGGGAAGACGGCAAGAAAATGGACGCGCTCAGCGTTCAGGATTTCCTGCGCTCGATTCGCACGCTCACGGCCGCCAAATTCGGGACGAACGGATTCTCGAGCCCGGCGATTTCGCTCGTGGTTACATCAAATGACGGCAAGCGGGTCGAGAAAGTCGACGTGGCGAAGACCGGCAGCGGTTACGTGGCGAGGCGCGGCGATGGGCCTGCGCTGTATGAGCTGGACGCGAAAACGATTGAGGATTTGCAAAAAGCCGCAGCGGGTCTGAAGCAGGCTGAAGTGCCACCCGCCAAGAAATAGCGATCCGAAGAAGAAGGACAAGAGGAACGGCGAAAAACGTTCAGACCGCACGCGTTCGCGGAAAAACTCTATCTTGTCATTCTGAGCGGAGCGAAGAATCTCTCTTTTGGTGTCCAAAACGAAGAGAGATTCTTCGCTCCGCTCAGAATGACAAAATAGGGAGTTCTGTTCCTAAAAGGTGTTCAGTCGGTGGGTTTCCGCTGCAGGCTTCGGAACCGGCCGCGGCAGCCACGACCTCCTGGTAAGCCAAGATCAAGTGGAAACCCGCTGACTCAAAATCGGTGCAACTAGTCCGTGCTACTAGCTTGGGTACCAGTCGAGCAATCGCACTTCGATGCCTGTGCCATCCAGGTCTTTTTTGAATACGGTCGTGTCCTGTCCCTTGTAGTGATACGGGATCGCCACTTTGGGATGGAACGCCTTGACCGCGTCGGCGGCTTCGTCGGGCGTCATGGTGTAAGGCAGGTTCATGCAGACGAACGCGACGTCGATGTTCTTGAGCGCGCGCATTTCGGGAATACCTTCGGTGTCACCCGAAAAGTAGAAGCGCTTTCCGCCATAGGTCAAAACGTAGCCGTTGCCGCGCCCTTTGTCGTGAAACAGCTTCCCGGGGGCCGGGCCGCGCGACGCCGTGGTGTTGTACATCGGAATCGCTTCGATGGTCCACGCGCCCCAAGCGGTCTTCTCGCCGTTGCCGAGGACCTTGGCTTCGGTCACGGTCTTGGCAACCGCGGCGGGAGCGATGATCGTGGTGTCGGCCTTGCTCTCGGCCTTGATCATGTCAGCGTTCAGGTGGTCGCCATGAATGTCCGTAATCAGGATCAGGTCACCTTTCGGGAGCCCGTCGAATTTCGCTGGCGGCGCCGGATCGATCACGATCACCTTGCCTCCGGCTTCAATTTCGAGCGAAGCGTGATACACCGGGGTAATCTTCACCGGGCCCGCGGACGTGTCAAACGTCTGGACGGGGCGGGCCATTTGTGCATTTGCACCCATAGCTAAACATAGCATGGCTGCGCAAGCGACAAAATACAGTCGTGACTTCATATTTTGCTCCTGTGAGGAATTCGGTCTTAGCTTAAGCGAGCGGCATGTTAGCACGCGCCCCACGGGGCATACAATCCCGATCGTCCTCGCGGCCTCGCCTCGCCGGCATTTGGCGGGTGATTTCGAGCGCCGCTGAACTCCGCAAATCCGGTGTAACCCCTACCTGTACCTCGGTACAGCTAGCTCTTTGGCACTGCTTCACGAGCGGGTCCGCCGTGCGCCCTCCGCCCACGTAAAATGGAAGCACGGGTCATCGTCCAAATCCCTATCGGAGCGTGACGCAATGAGCAACACTCCGTTCACAGTGGCTCGCACCACCCCGCGCTTCGCTTTCATTGCCGAGGCGGAAATTGACGGCGTGAAATCTTCCGCGCGCGTCTCGGAGCTTAGCGCGCGTGGCTGCTACATCGATTCGATCAATCCTCTTCCCAAGGACACAGGCGTCCGCCTTCGCATTCGCTACGGCTGCAGCACCTGCGAATTTTTCGGCACGGTCATCTACACGCACGCCGGCTTCGGCATGGGCGTGGTGTTCAGCGAGCTCTCGAACGAGCAGCGTTCGACCCTGGACGTTTGGCTCGAGGAACTCGCGCGGAAACTGGACTGAGCGATCGGCGAGTGAATCGCCGGCCTTATTTGCAGCTCCTGAAAAACACGAAACAAATCGTCGGAGGACGCCATGCCCGAAATCCTGCAGAATCATCTGCTTTTTCTCTTCCTGAAAATCTACGGGGTGTTGTTCGTGCTGGGACCCATCGTACTGCGCGCCACGTTCCGGTTCCGCGCGAAGCTCGATCCACAGCTCGTGCCGAAGGAGGCGTTGCCGCCGGCAGTTCAAGGGTTCATGATGACGCGCAGCGCGGGCATTACCGGCCTTGGATTTGAACCGGTGGGCTACATCCGCATCTCCATGGTCTCGGGCGGGACGCAGAGCTTCATGGCTCTTTTCAGCAACCCCCGGACTCTCGAATGGGCGGACGTTTCCGTCGCACAGTCGTCGAAGCAGATGAAGGGATACATCGAGTTCATCACGCGCTGTTCGAACGATTCGCAAGTGGATACCAATACCAATCCTACGGCTCCGGTTCTTTCTCCGTCGCCTTCTTATCATGTCTTCCGCTTCCCACAAATCAAGGATGCCTTCACGCTGTATCGCGTGCACCGGATGATGGTGCAGCAGAACCTGGGCGGATCGAAACCGGAGTTGCCACCCAAAGGCCAGGAACTTGCCGAATTGAAACGGCGCCTGGAACGCTACGGCGTGCGGCAGCAGGAGCGCGGCTACATGTACCTCGATGCCGCAGGCGAGTCTTACCGCCTGACGTGGAAGGGCGCCGCGCTCGGCGCGTGGCGCTCGATTTGGCCGATTTCAGCGATCCGGAATTTCCTGATGGAGACACAGAGTCAGAGCCTCCTTCGTTCTCAGGGCGTGGCGCAAATGCGATCGACATAATCGATCCCAACACAGTGCGCTACATTCTTGCGGAGACGATGGGCCGGGCAGCGCCCTTGACGCCCGGATACTCCTCCGATAGTGTTGCGCTGTTTCCCGCGCAATCGCACAAGATTCCCTGCTTCCGTCAAACGAGGAAATAATTCGCCATGCCTAAATCGTACCGAGCGCAACACATTGGCAGTTTGCTTCGCCCACCGGAATTGCTTCAGGCGCGCTCGGCGCATGCGGCGGGCAGCCTGCCCCTGGAGCAGCTTCGTGCCATGGAAGATCGCGCGATTCTTCAAGTCCTCGAAAAGCAAAGGCAATTGGGACTGGACGTCGTGACTGATGGCGAACTGCGGCGAGGCTCC
>Ga0207049_1008_pt1 | contig 43290 bp, 55 predicted proteins | sample Alteio_BWMinCont_63_FD_153305 | JGI IMG/M metagenome (GOLD analysis project Ga0207049, IMG submission 153305) | Enriched cells from forest soil in Barre Woods Harvard Forest LTER site, Petersham, Massachusetts, United States -... | ecosystem: Environmental > Terrestrial > Soil > Temperate forest >... | reverse complement strand
TTGCAAGAGTGAGAACCGCCCGTATTTACCGGCCTCTGACGGATCACACATTCAAAAACCCCCGTGTTTACCGGCCTCTGACGACTCCTGACGGATACTGACGGATAACCTGACGGATCGCGACCTCAAAAACACCTCGGTAAAACCGAGGTCGAGTCTCGGCGGCGGACATTGGAACTACCGAATTAGAGCGAAGTTCGGCTTACATCGCCGAAATAGAGGCACTTACAAAGACAGGATGACCGAACGGCGGAGAAAGACCACTCTGAGAAGAAAAATGCCAAAACCCGCGGATTTGAATCGGTTTGAGAACGGTTTGGCATGGAAGTTAAAGGAGGGTTAATTGGTCTTTAACTGGGGCTTTTCGAACACGTTTATTGGAGGCCAGGAGGCGGGCGGCCTGGGCTAGTTCTTGGACCGGATCCGGAGCTTTGTTTTGGGCCAGTTTTCCGGTCACTAAAACTGCGTGCTCGACCATTGTGCGCATGCTCTTTGCCTCGGCATAGATTTGGTCGCCGTGATGCTCAAAATGGCTCTGGATTAGTTTAGCTAGCCAGGCCGGAAGGTAGGTAATGTTTCCGGTGTTGCCGAAGCGGAGGCCGTCCATGAAAACTGCCATGAAAATCTCGCGGTATCGGTCGGCTGGGATCGTGACGCCGCGCTTGTCTAGCCACCTGGCCGGCCAGAGGATTACCCAGTCCAAAAGGCGGGTGCGATCTTTGGCAAATTCGACCGCGCGGCCTTCGTAGAATTTGCGCTGGAGGAAGTCTGAAAGTTCGGTGAGCAACTCTGTTGGGGTCGGCTGCTTTCGCACTGGGTTTAGTTGTGGGCGACGTTTCATCAGCCGACTATGGAATGGAGGCGGCGGCGGAGTCCTGTGCTGTAGGCCAGGTTCTTTTTGGACTGGCTCTCGAAGGCGTCACAGGCTTGCAGGGCTGCGCTGACATCTTCGCGGGTTAGGGATTCTGTGAGTTTGTAGCCGAGCTGGCAGCGGACTACATCTGTGCCGAGGGTTTCGGCCACGGCGCGGAGTTTGCGCTCATCCCATTGAAGAGTCTCGCAGCATTCGCGGCGGGTCTGCCAGCCTCGGCTCATTAGATGGGCGCGCAGGTTCGCCTGGTCGGCTTCGCTGACATGGGAGGTTGGCTCGACTTGGACGGCGGCGAAAAGATCGGTTTGATTCACGGCTTGGTCTCCGTTGTCCAGGGTTTACCATCGCGATGATGCCACGACCAGGTGGCGCTGAGATAGCCAAGCTCTTCGGGAGACTGCGGAAGGTATTGAAAAACCAGGGTGTCACAATCAGAACAGACAACGCCGCCGGGAACGAAGGCGCCGGTTTCAAAGCCTTCCAGATGGCTGCAGTCCCGCCAGTTTGGCGCGAAATCTAACAGCAACTGATTATGCCCACTTCTCATGCTTTTAGCATGCTGATCAATTTACGGACTTGTGCCGCCCAGGCAGCCTCCCAGGCAGCCTCCCAGGCAGCCGCCCAGGCAGCCGCCCAGGCAGCCGCCCAGGCAGCCTCCCTGGCAGCCTCCCTGGCAGCCGCCCAGGCAGCCGCCCAGGCAGCCTCCCTGGCAGCCTCCCAGGCAGCCTCCCAGGCAGCCTCCCAGGCAGCCGCCCAGGCAGCCGCCCTGGCAGCCGCCCAGGCAGCCGCCCAGGCAGCCTCCCTGGCAGCCGCCCTGGCAGCCTCCCTGGCAGCCTCCCTGGCAGCCGCCAATTGGTTTTCAGTAGCTTTTCCTACTGCAAATTGTTCCGCGACCTCGATCGCTTTAACGGACCTGGGATCAATTTCTTTTTCCGGGATTAGCTTCAGAGCTTCGCGAGCGCACCAGCATGCGAACAAGCGCAGCGTTTTGTCATCTATGCCGGCTTCTTTGCGCAGCACGCACCAAAGGCGATCGCTGGCGGGAATGCGTTTGTCTTCGAGGATTGTTAAGGTGGTGCCTGACCAGGATTCTGGATACCACTTCACCGGGTCATAACAGGGATTCCAGGAGCGAATGATCGTGAGGGTTAGGGTTGGGAGATTTGTTTTTTTCATCGTTTTGTTTTGGGGTTAGAACGGTTCGTTGGAGGTGACGGTTTGCAGTTCGGGGGCGGGTCGGGAAATCTTTGCTTTTGCGCGGCGGCGGGCGTTTAGGGTGATCATTAACTGATGCAGCTGATCTGTGGTTAGATCTTCGATGGTGCTCAGGCCGGCCGTGATATGGAATTTGTCTCTGGCCAGGGCGCACGCATAGACCAGGCCGCCCAGGGGGTGGCTGTGTTTCGTGATCAGCCAGAGCAGCCGGCGGCGGTAGCCTGGATCTTCGTTCTGGACCTCGACTGTGCGCTCGACATCGTCGGCCAGCATGCCGAGGTGGGCTTTGACCTGGTCGATGTCGGCGCTGTTGTCCAGGTCGTTTGCGCTCTGGAGTTGGCGACCTACGGCTTCGGAGAGGACTTCCAGGCGTTTTTCGCGGTCGTCTGTGCGCCAGCCTTGGGTCTCGCAGGCGCGCGGCCACCAGTCGGCCATTATGGCTATTCGCTGTTTTGTGGTCATTGGGAGGCTTTCACTTTCTGGCGCCACAGTTTGCTGTATTGAGCACGGGAAATGCCCAGGCCGTGAAGTTCCGGATGGTTTCGACTGCGGCGAATTGTGCCGCGGGTGGTGAGTCCCATGGCCCTTAGCTTGGCGCGGTGTTTTCGAGTGGCCTCGATGTGATAAGCGGCAAGAGCGGGGCCGGAAAGTTTTGGGGGCCTTTGGGATCTGCCTGGTTTGCGGCGCTCTGCCGAGACGCCGCTACGGGCCACTGCCATCGGGAGTGAGAGGAGGCCGTGTTGGATGGCGCTGGCTGCCACGGTGCGGGGATCGAAGCCAAGGGCCATACATGGGTAATTATTGGCCATGATACATTTCCTCAAACCAGGTGCGGCATTTGTCATCCAACCAGCCGAACACGTCGGCCAACTTCGCGCAGGTGATTCCGCACAGAAAAACGGCAGCCAGCGGGACCATGATCACGACAAATGTCAGGCGGCGTTTCATAGGAAGGCGAGTTCGATGGATTTGGGTTTGAGCATAGGACGGCGGCGGAGCTGCTCTTGTGCGTAATCGTTCGTGGCCAGCACTCGGTCGCCACCCCAACGTTTTTCAAGCTCTAGCTGGGCAAAGCAACGCGCGGGAAGCATGCAATAGATAATGTCGAGCTGGCGATCGCTGATCTCCCAGGGGACAATGGCGGCGACCGGGCAGCCTTCCTCGATGATGAGTTTAAAGGTCCGGGTGGGCATAGTTAATGGGTGAGGAGGCAAAAGAGCCCGAGCAGGACGCAGATAATGCCGGCGATCATGATGGCATCGGTGATGCATTCGGCGCGGCGGGCGCGGCGGTTGGCTGCCAGTTGGGCATTGTAGGCGTCTTTGATGTCTTCGCCGTAGTAGTTGGCCTGGTGGTTTAGTTTCATCAGGATGGCGCGGCGGGTTTGGTGCTCGTTCATGCCGCCTCCTGGAGTTTGCCGGGCTTCTTTGGCTTGTCGGTTTTCATGCTGAAGGGGTCGACTTTGAAGGTATCCTTCTGGACGCGGGTGATGCTGAACATCGCCAGCGTCGGATCGTCCAGTTCGCCCAGGGCTTCGAGGTTCAGGTCCTCGCGGGCGCGGATGAGCTGCGATTCCGTGAAGCGCGGCGGGTGGCCTTCGGACTCACGCGCGAGTTCCTGCTGGCAAGCGAGCTTGATTTTCAGGATGGACTTTTCTTCGTCGGCGACTTCGAGCGCTGTGGATTTGCGATACTTGATGCCACCGAACGGGGTTTTGTGCTCGCGCTTGTCGTCGGGGAAAAGCGAGCTGTAATGCTTATCTGCGATTTTGCGAAGGGTGGTTTCGAGATCAGCCAGGGCGATTTTGGCCGCGGCATGTTTTGGCAGCAGATCCTTGGCGGCTGCTAGCTGCACGGTTTTGATTTCTGCCTCGGCGGCTTCGAGGGCCGCGCTGAGGGTGGAGTAATCCGAGAGGAGGGCGTTAACCTGGTTGTATTGTTCTGCGTTCATTTTATTGAGTTGTTAGATTACGGGCATATCAGGACGGGGACGGCGTTGCTTGGCGTTGTTCTGGCCGGTGGTGATAAGGAGGCAGGCTCGGCAATTGGCCGGGCCGATTTCGGCCTGCCATTGGCCGAGCCGACCACCATTGCCACCACCGCAAAGGGGTCGGCCCTCACGGGTGGTGTGGTGGATGCGGCCATGGGCGTGTTTGACTACGAAGAGCTTCATAATTACTCCACGTGGTGATGAAAGCCTTGGGCGTTTGCCGGACCCCATTGGCGTTGTCGCGCGAGACAGAATTTCACGTTGGCGGCAAGCTCCAGCTCGCGCACGGTCATGCCTTTCATTGCCGCCGCTCCGAGCAACAAAATCAGCACGTCGGCCCATTCAGTCTCGTCGTTCGGAGAGTCGCGGAGCTCCATAGCTTCGCTGACCAGGTGTTCGAGTTTTCCTTTGAGGGTTTGATTGGGAAAAGTTTCACCCTGCCACTCGGCGATTCTGTCTTGTAGGGCTTGAAGACTGTTCATGGAAGTTTTTGCCAGAGTTCCTGGCAGGTATTCTTGACCGCGATGCCACAGAAGGAGCCAAGCTCCAGCGAATTCACGGTGCGGATGATCTCGTCGAGACGGCGGATGCAGTAATCGAGCTTCTCTGCCTTCAGGGATCGAGCGCTGCAAATTAACAAGTTGTCTCGGATGGCGTGGAGCTTCGGCACGAGGTCTTTGGACATGACGGTGATTTCCTCAGCTGCGATTCTGGCGGCCTGAAGATTCTCGGCCGGGTCGGGTGTGAGGCGCTTAAAACTCATTTGGCCTCCTGGATTCGCTTAACTCCATGCCGGTTATTGCTCAGGATTTGTTCTGGGTTCGGCTTATGCTCATCGCACCACCGCATCAGGCCGGGGATGCCATCGAACACGGAAATCCACACGGGCGGTCGATGGCATTGTTTGCCAGTCGCAATCCCGAAATAACAACCGCTCAGGTTTTCGATGTGGGGCGTCAGCGGGCTGGGACATTTGTGTCGCGGCAATGGCGTAAATACCGCCTTCACAATCTCCGCACGATTGGCGTCGTTGTTCTCTGCTTTAGTCGTGGGCATAATCCGTGGTGTCTTGGAAGACGTGTTTGTGCTGGCTGAAGAAGCGACGCTCGGCTTGGGCCTGGTTGCGGCCTTCGCCTACTGTGTGGCCGTGGCAGATTGTGCCGTCTTCGCCGGTCCATTGGTAGCGGACCGGATGAGGGGTGCGTTGGTCTTCGTTTTTGTTTTGGGCTTTTTTCATTTGTTTTGGCGGCCGGCTCGGCGAGCCGGCCCTACCTTGTTTAGGTCAGTTGGTAGGGGCGGAGCAGGTGTTGGTGGGCATCGCGGAAGGCTTTGACCCAGGTCAGGTCGGAATCTGCGTGGCGGAGTTCGGCGGCGAATTTTAGCTGTTTGTGAACGGCGCGGAAGTGGCCGTGATGATCGGCAACCTGCTGGCATAGGTCGCGGAGTTCGTCCATCTCACCGTTCACATCTTTGGCGATGGAGCGTATCTGGTGAAGCAGGAGATCCGGGTCTTTCTTACCTGGTGCGATGGCCCAGCGGATGCCGGTGCGGCTGAAGCGCTGGGGATCGGCTTCCAGCTTTTTGACGAGCTCATTGATGCCGACCATGGCGATCGGGCAATTGGTCTTTTCCTGGAACGTGGCAATGAGGGACAAGGCCGGCTGGCTAAGCTTGTGCGCGTCGTCGAAAATGATTGGGCGGTCTGAGCCGCGCATTTTCTGGACGAGGAATGGGAACTGGGCGGAGCAGCGGTCCCAGCCGTCGACCGCGCAGCCGTCCCACATGGCGCGCATGATGCTGTGCTTGTCGCAGGCCCATTCGGTGACTTCGATAAGGATGGCCAGGTTGTGTTGCTTGAGGATGAGTTCGATGCCGCGGGTTTTGCCCTCGCCGCTCTCGGCGATAATGGCGCCGAGGTCGTTAGTCTTCCTGATGTATTCGAAAGCGGCGCGCATGTCGTCGGCCACTTTGCTGGGGTTGGTCGCTACGCCGGAGGCGCGGCGGCGTTCGAGGGCTTGCAAGAAGTCTTCGGCTTTCTTTTCGAGCCCGGCGATGTTGCCATCGTATTTGCAGCCGTCGTCGGAGAGGTATTGGCTGATGGCGCCTGGTGAGTAGCCAAGCTTCGCGCCGAGCTGGGCGTTGGAGTAGACGTTGGAGGATTCACGAAGGGTGCGCAGCTTTTGGCGCACTACTTCGTTGCAGGGGAAGATGGTCACCTGGCGTTCTTTGCCGTCGATGAGTTTTGTGATTGTTTGGGCGTTGGGCTTCATTTTATTAAAGGGGGGACACTTGTTTCTGACGATTCCAGTAGAATTTACGCTGACCGATCCTGTCGCAACTACCGCACTGCATTTCAATCCAAGTGCACTTATCCGCGGCAGTGGCGCTCACGTAAAACCTGTCACGCGGGGTGGTGACTCTGAGAACATGCATGTCCTGCGACTTGCAGAAACCACAGGCAAACGTGATGTGGTTGGTATGATCAACGTGCGGAACTGGGTTACTCATGGGTGGTATTCTTCATCGGTTGTTTTGGTTGAGGGTTAGAACGTGTCGGCGGCTTTGCGTAGAATGTCTTTGGTGGCTTCGATGCTAGCTTCGGTTTGGGCGGCGTCGCCGCGGATGGTTTCGGTGTTGTGGCGGGCGTCTTCGAGGCGTTTGCGGGTGAGTTGTGCACCACGAGCGGCGAGCGGGGCGAGGAGCTCGCGCTCGACCTTGGCGGCGGCTCCCATTTGTTCCTGGAGAGCCTCGTGGTCGACGTGGGGCACTTTCTGCCAGAGGTCGACCTGGCCAACCCAGCCGCCACGGGCATCAAAGAGGTGGAGGACTTCGAGCGACCAGGGATTGACTACGGCCTGGAATTTGTCGCCGACCGCCAGATGATGCGCGAGGTAGCGCAGGGGCGAGGGGCAGATTTCTTTATCCTCCAGGTTAATCATGTGGTCCTTGCCGACTATCACGGTGCCGTCGTCGCACTGGCCACAGCGCGGCCGGAAGTTGGATTTCAGGAGGAGCGTGGCGGATTGCTCAGGCCGGAATTTGACGAGCTGTTTTCGGCCGGCCTCGAATACTTCGCGCGGGCTGAGCTTGCGCGGGGCGGGCGTGGCGACGGATTCCACGGCAGCGCGGCGATCCGTCGCCATGGTCAGAAACTCGCCGGAAGGGATGATGCCGACGCCAGGGATATGAAAGTCAGTGGTGGTAAGGCCGCATTCAAGCCAGCCTTCCAGGTCGTGCTCTGTGCGGCGGTTGATGCGCTCCATGACTTCCTCCACGAGCCACTTCGCCTGGTTGACTTCGAGAAATGGAAGGCGCAGGGCGTTGGCGATTTGGGAATTGGTATTTGCCAGGGCAATCAGCGCGAGGGACAGGGTGTCGCCATGCTTTTCGCGACCAGCCAATTCCTCTGGGCAGTTGATGCGGCTATTGCTACCGGTCTGGCCGGGGAAGGTAAGGAGGTCCGCGGTCTCGTTATGGATCAGGTTGCCGAGGGATTCCAGGCTGGCTTTGAAGTGGAAGTTGCCTTTGCCTCGTCCGGGGTATTGGCCCGCGAACGCGCTCAGCTGCTGGAAAGTGGATGGCCGGTCTGGCTTGGTTTCACCGAAATCGCGCCCGCCCTGGATGCCGGAGCGCTCGACAACCACGCGGCCGTTGGTCAGATCGTAAAGGGCTTGTTCGAGTTCCTGGCTGATGGCCGCGGTCCCGTGCTCGACCATTATCACGCAGCCGTCGAAGTAATAGCCGAACTTGGTCAGTACGTGGCAAACCAAAAAAAGCATCTCGGATTCTTTAAGGCCGATAGATTTCTCGTCCCCCTCGTCGCGGATGCGGGCCTTCATTCCCCTGGCGAACTGGCAGGCGCTGAACAGGTCGTGGGCGTGGAGCTGCAGCAAACGGAAGGAGCCGCGCTGGCCCAGCACTGAGATTTTAAAGTCATGCCACATGTCGTCGAACATGAGCCTTTCTCCGACGTGCAGGCCATGGCGGGTCATGGCGAGCTTGGGCCTGAAATTTGAGGCGGCGGTGCGGCCGATGCGGGAGGCAGCGAGTTCGAAGGCCGTGGGTTTGTAACGGATCAGGTTGTCGTAGGAGTAGCCGATAGGAATTGATCCACGTGGAACACAGGGCTCGATTCCGGGGATGGGTTCACCGGCTAGAAACATGCGGACGAATTTCCGGTAGGCAGGAGCGCACTTGCGCGCGTTCTCTCCGCAGAGCCCTTTCCACCACTCAAGGAATTCTGGAGAGAGGGAGCTGGCAGCAGCTGGAGCTTTGGCTCGGTTGATCAAACCGCGCCAGCCTTGTTTGCGCCACAGATCGTATTTGCGCCGGGCGGTTTTGGCCGAGACGCCGAGAGCGGCGGCTACATTATCCAGGGCGCGCTGGATGGGTGGAGAGATGGATTGGAGGCGAGGATGCCAGGTGTCGATTTCATCCTGCACGGCTTTTGGGAGGAGAAGGTAGTCGGCCAGGTCGGTTGTTGGTATTAGGTTCATAATTGAGAAGCGAACGCTGAGAGAGCCCTACTAGCCGACCGCATTAAGGTCTTAGACCGATCTGAGGGGCGCCAGTCTCCTCCGCAGACAAGCGGAGCATGTCCTTGGCTTGGTGACCGCGACGTGATCACGCCCCGCCCGGCTAGGGACGGGTGATCTGCGGAACTTTTATTGGTCTTCGGGCTCAAAGTGTTTCAGGAAAAAATGGTTTCGATCGCCTTCGGATCGCGGGCGTTAAACGGCTGCTTAAGCCAGGCTTTACGGGCCTTTAAAGCCTGTTCGAGCGTGGAGATTTGGCCTTCGACATCGTGGTCGGTCAGGACGGTGAATTTGTGCCGGTAGACCGAAATGGAGCGGTTGATTGTTTTCCAGTCGTCGACGGCCTGGGCTTTGAGGAGTTTGGCTTGTTCGGCGAGGGAAATGCGTTTGCGTCCGCCTTCGCCTGGTCGGCGGCCGACGGGGGCGGCCTCCCTGATGATGCCGGTCTCGCGATAGAGTTGCGTTAGTTCCTTGCCGCCAGTATTTTCGTGGAACGCTTTGACGATCTTCTGTTCTTCTTTTTCGGGGAGCTGACCGTTGGAAAGGAGCTTCAAATTACCCACGGTCGGCAAATCGGCCACAGTGGCCAATTTGGAATAAAGGGCCATATACCGGGTGGCTGTTCGGGCTGGTATCTCCGGGCAATGGGTCTCCCGGAAGGCGGTGAATTGGCCGTGCTTCACGCTATCTTTGATGGCCGTGAGGCGCATGCCGGCCAGGAAAGCGTAGCAGGCTTGTTGTTTGCCGCATTGGATGAACGATTCGTGATAGGCTTTGGCGGAGTCGACGAGCTGGACCATGGCGGCATCCAGGACTTCGTAGACGCCGACCGCTTTAGGAGAGGCTGCAAGTGTATCAGTCATGGAGGTGAAGCAGGGTTGTTTGGGTTTCGATCACGGGCTGACTTGGAGAGGATGCGGCGTGGAGCTGGCGTAGTTTCTGGATTGCGCCTGCGTGGGCTGCGGCTGCCATGGCGTAGTCCCTAATCGCGAACATTCGGGCGGCGGTTTCGAGGTCGCCTTGATACATGCGCGTGAGCAATTGTTGTTCGAGGGTTTCAGCGCTCATGGGGACGTGGCAGAAAGATTGTCGGCAGAAAGATGGGGGAAGGCTCCAAAGGTGTTTCCCATTCCAGATCTTAATCCGAAGTAAGCTTCAGCCTCGGCCATATTGCAGGCCGCAGCGGAGGAGGCCGGGTGCTCGTATTGGCTGCAATACTCATCCCAGAGCGAGTCTCGTTCTAAGGTGAAGTTGGCCCAAGGATAGTCCACCTGCGCCTGGCAAAAGCGCAGATACATCTCACCTGCAGATCGGGCGTGATCGCGAACCGAAACTTTTTCTTTTCCGTGCCATTCGCTCATGACAACCTCCGGCAATGGCGAACGACGTAATTGTCACTCATCCAGCATTCGCCCTTATCTTTTGCGCCATTCATCCCGACGTAGTCGTCGCACCGGAACACGCAGCGAGTGCTGCAGTAGGGTGAAGCTTGCCTCGAAACAAAGGTCATGACGCGCCTGTCACAGATCACCTTGTCTCCAGCTTTCAGTTTTGAGGGACGGATATTCATGAGAGCCTCCGTTGTTTGAGGAACGCGACCGCGCTGGGCCAGGTGATGCATGGTGTGCGGCCTCGGCCGCGGCCGTGGTCTGTGCCTGGAACTACTCCGAGGACCATGTCATCCACCAGGTTCATCATGTGGCCTGAGTCGCAGTTCCAGGCTGTATGCCAGTGTTTGCCCAGGATGAATGGTTTCTCGCGGCCGTAGAGGAGGCGGATTGATTCGTCGTCGTCGACGGTGATGGAGCGGGAGTCCAGGGCGCGAAGTTCTTTTACGAGGAAGCGCAGCTCGCGGCGGTCGCGGTCCGGGTGGCGGGAGATGTTCCAGGCCCAGAGGAGATCGCCGGTGTCGACCATGGCCTTGAGTTCGTTTTCGTGGCGTCCCGTGACCGCGCGGGCGCCTGCGAGGTCTACGACTGGGAGTCGGAGGTCGACTTTCAGCGGGAGGAATTTTTGGAGGGCAATGGGCATAATCAGAATCCGAGCTTTTCGGCGGCAGACTCCAGGCGATAGCTGAGAGAGTTGAGATAGCGCCGGCCTTGGCGCCGCTTGGCTCGCTGCGCTTCACGAGAGGCAATCAGGCAATCAAGGCAGCGGTCCTGGCTGATGGCGGGCTCGCCGCATTGGGTGCATTGACCCAGGGCCTGCTGACGCAACTGCCACTTGCGCTGGCGGCTGATCGGGAGATGGGTGAAGCGATCCTGGATCATGTGGCGATGGGGAAAATCCGGTATGTGTGAGCATTGACGCTTAAAATCCGAAGGTAGATGCCGGGAGTGTTCTGCCGATACCAACGGGTGCCGCGCCTTCGTTGTGTCCAGCCGTTTGCTTTAAGCCACACGATGCAGTCTTGGTGACTTCCAAAGGTTGAGGTTTCAAAGTTAATCATTTGTCCTGGGGGTTGCGGGCTGTGGCGAGGAGTCGATCAGTGTCGGCCTGGCTGAGGCCGAGCTGCTTCGCGTAGCCTGGCAGGCACTCGATGCAGACGCCGTGGCTTTGGTTCCATGCCGGGGGAAGCGGCTCGCCTGTCGGGGTGCAGGAATGCATCTCGCGTTTGCAGAGGCAACAGATCGAGATGAAATTGTTGACCGAGGTGTAGCTCATATTAATTCCTGGAAGGAGGTTGATTTTGCTTTGCCTTTGCTACGCATTCCTGAGCAATGCGTAGGCGGCGCCTTGCGGTGCTGAGCCGGTGCGGGGCTGAGCAATGCGTCGCTATGCCTTGCCATTGCTTTGCCGGGCGAGCGTTGCTCTGCTTTGCCATTGCCTCGCCTGTGCTTCGCGTAGCGATGATCCGCGATGCCGCGCTCTGCCATCGCGTTGCCGAGCTCAGCGGCGCTCCGCACAGGCCGCGCGAAGCAAAGCGTTGCCGGGCATAGCCGCTGCGATTCACTGAACCTCCTCCCAGGAAAATCTTCCAAAGCTGCCGTTGCGCCATTGACCTAGGCCGCGGAGCGCTCCGAAATTCAGAGCCTCGATCAATAGCTCCCGGCTGACTTTCAATTTCGCTTTTTCGCCCCCAGAAATGAGCGTGACTGAGAATGCGATGCGGGTGCCAGCCGGAAGGCGTTCGCTGCTTGCAAGAGCGACGCGATCCCCCTGCATGGTGGTGCATCGGATGGGGCGCTGCTCGGTGCCATCGGCTCTGGTAACCAGCGAGAGATTCTGATCGAGCAGCCGGCATTTCCTCGGGCTAACAAAAACCAAAGCGTCGACTGCCCGCTTATACGTCCACTTCGAAAGACCGGGAGCCTCACCCAATTCAGCCAGAACGCCGATGGCCTCTTTGAGAAAGCCGCGCACCTGGTAATCCCAAAGGAATAGTCCATCGTCATCGCGTGGGAAAATGGTGGTGGCTTTTGCGATTGATTCAGCGACGGAGACGGCTGCGACTTCTTCAGCCTGGGACGCTGTCGGGGCTTTTGAGGCAATAAATTCCTCCTGGATTGCGGGATTAGCGGAGGCAGTGCCGAGCAGGGGCTCGGTGAAGGTTGCGAGGATTTTGATGGTTTCAGTTTTCATTTTTGATTGAGGATTCAGTTGTGGCCGTTGCCACCTTTGCGGCGGCGCTGGGGTTTCGGGAGTAAGGCACCGAAGACGAGTTGAGCGTTTTCGGACTCGCGCAAGGCATACGCCGCCTTCGCTGCATTCATCCGCTCATGGGCAGTGGGCATTATTTCGCTGAGCAGATCATAGAATTCGATGCGCTTGGGAACGGCAAATTCCTCCATGTGGGCGTAGACGAATTCCGCAAGTTTTCGAACTTTGGCACTCATAGGGGTTTCGCGTTTCGGAGCGCATTCCAGCGAAGCAGTAATCGGCGGCTCCGCCGATGGCCATTCAAGACGAGGCTGAGGTGTGTGCGACTGACGCCGAGAGAGGCGGCTGCCGCCGTGACGGTCAGTTTTCTCTTGCTTTTTCGTTCGTTACGCGTAACAGTCACATTCAAAGTGATACCACTTTTGATGAACCGGTCAACAGAAAAAATCACTTCTGATACATTTTCTTCCCGGCTGCGGGAATTGATGAATGATCGGCACCTTAATCAAGAGGAACTAGCGCAGCAGTTACAAATGGGACAAAGCACCATTTCCAACTGGCTCCGAGGGCCTGAGCCGCCGACACGCAAATCGTTAAAGGCTCTGACAGATTTCTTCCGAGTTACCCCAAAATGGCTGTTGGCTGGCGAACAACCTCGCGATGCGCCAATCAGTTCTGATGCAGAATTGATAATGGAAGAGCCGTCTGAGTTTGGGTCAGTACGGCAAAAATGCGTCCAATACCTTGAGAGGTTTCTGGACACCTGCGACAGCGCAAACAGGCTAGGGTGGGCCTACATCGAGCTAACGGAAAAGTTTCCGCTGGATAAATGGACTAAGAACAGGCGGGCTAGTTCAGTGCCAATCTCCTCCGAGGGAGCTGCCGCAATCCGTGAGGCCGAGACGCTTTATGAGCGTGGGTCTCAAGAACGCGAGCCTTCACGGAAAGTTGATGAGCCCAGCGGCGAAAAGTCAGCGCCATCGCGCGGCACTTCGAAGGGGTCCAAAGGCCAGCCCCCATCGACTCAAGGGAAGGCTCAAGGGTGACTAGCGGACGTGTTTGTTTGGTTTGCATATGAGGAACCGATTTTCAGTTTTCGCCAGCAAGGGTGAACTGGGCACTTGGACATCCGCTGTCCATGTTAATAACTTGCTGCGATTGTGAATAAGTAATTGGAGGGCTATATGAGCGAAGCATTTCTCTGGATTGATGAAAAACAGGTGGGACCGTTCAGCATCGCCCAGGTTGGGGAGATGATGCGCGATGGACAGATCGCTAATGAGACATTATTCCGGACAGGGGGCGAGGAATGGAGACCCGTTGGTGAAGCTCCTTATTTTGCGAACCTGAAGGAGCAACCACCCGCGGAGACGGTCGCGCCATCCAATCAAACGCTGGCTCCTGAGTGGCACAGGTGGGAGGCGACTAGCCATAAGGCGGGATGGGCCGTGGGAATCGGAATGCTTTGTGTAACCATCGGGGCACTATGCATCTTCATAGGAGGATTAAAAGACGGTCCTGCCCGCGCCGAACTGTTCGCTGGAGGTGGTTTAATCGGGGCTGGATTTTGGCTGGCGGTGCTGGGGCAGATCATGCATGTGCGCGCCGCTGTAGAGAAGATGGCCGACAGGGACGATGCCTCCTAAAGCGAATCGCCAAATTCGCACGTGATGCGAATTTCCAATCGGCTGGGGTGAAGTGCCCATTGGCACCTGGGGCGACTATCAGAAAGATTTCTTTTGACAGGGTTCGCGGCGTGGCTTCATAGTGCGCGCCGACCTCAGCCCCCCTGGTGCTGGGGTTTTTTAGTTCCGGGGGCCAATGCGGCTTCGCCGCTGACGGCCAGCTCGGCGAGCTGGCCCTACCTCGAAGAAAAAGGAGAATAGCCTACCGTCCGTTTTGAGCTGCGCGTGAGGTGTGATTTGATGCGCACCGTTGAACACGCAAGCCATCCTGAATCTGTTGGCCGGCAAGAAAACCTACAGCACGGTCGTTGTCGCTGGGGTTTTGATTTTCGGCTCCTGGCAGCACTGGTGGGTGATCCCTGATAACACAATGCGGGCACTTGAACTGCTCGCGCTGTGCTTCATCAAGGCCGGGATCGCACGGGAGCAAAAACGACAGGCTCAGGCCAGCGTCCTCACCGCGATCGCGGGCGAGACGCTGGATTCAAAGACTCCTATTAACCCGCCCGCGGTTTCTCCGCAGGCTTCCCCGAAAGGATAGCATGAAACAAACTCTCGTAATTCTCTCCGTCATCGCGGTCGCAACTGCCGCACTGCTCATTGTCCCATCGGGCTGTATGACGCGAAAGGTAACCACGGTGACCCAGACGACAACTGGGTTCGATACAAACGTTGTAACGGAGGTGAACACGAACAACCTCATCCTGGAATCCAGCGCGCTCCAGGCTGCCACGGCCATCTCGGTCTCCATCGTCGTGCAAAAGGACCCCAGCGTAATTCCGGCGCTGAAGGACGCTCAAACCGCTCTCGACGGAGTCTTGAATGGTTCGAATCCTCAGACCACACAGCAGGTCCTCGAAACGCTAAAGGCCACCGGCAATCCAGCGCTCACATCGGAAATCACTTCGCTGATGGCGACGGCCAGCGCGCTTGAGCAAAACCTACTCGCCCGATACGGGGCCGGTGTGGCGGGACAGATTAGCGTTGCCCTCACTCGGGCGGCAAACGCCGGCATCATCGTCGGCCTGGCCGGGCACTAACACCCGGCCATGATCAACCGCCGCATTATTCGAGGCAGCATGGCCCTGCTGTTGCCTCTGCTATTGCTCAGCTGCGCGATGCCGCATCGCGCAGCTCGCGTCACACATGAGTTGCGCACCTACCAGGGCCGGTCTGATGGGCTCATCTCGATCGCGACGTGGACGGATAGCGAGAAGGGCGGCGGCGTGTTTCTGCTGACCGACCCGGAGGTGCAGACGTTGAGCGTCATCCACACCAACCAAACTGCGCTTGGTGGCGGCAGCATTATCACCGCCGGGCCGATGAGCTTGAAGGTCGACCCGCAAACAGGGGCCATCATTGCGGCGACGGGCACGGCCGTCGGCAACGTCGTCGGGGCGGCGGTCAAGGCCGCGACCAGGTGAACCGATGAACCAATTTGTATTGAATGAAGGGGGACAGGGAACCGCAACGTGTGTTAACCACGCCGAGCCTAACCTGTCCCCCGCGCTTCTTTGTCAGAGCCTCCTGGCGTCGGCTGCTACATGAATACAATCGAGGAGCGACTTGCGATGTTTGAGCAGTCCATTGCGTGGCAGCGGAGGAAGCTGCGCGAGATGGCCTGCTCGAAGATGCCGCGGGCTGAACTGCTGCGGTTGCGCAAAGAGATGGCGGCCAGGACCTGGCAGGTGATTCGGGAATATTGGCGCTGGGTGGCGAATCCGAGCGTGAACGCGGCGGTCGAGGGAATCTACCTGGGCCGCAAGTTGGCAGACAAATCTGCTGGCAGAAAGATGAGGAGTTTTCACCCTTGAAGTCTGACTCCCGCAATCCTCTTGCCGCCTACGAGGTCGGTTACATCGGCTGGACGCATGTGCCCGGAGAGCTCGCTGATGGGATTTGCTATTTCGAGCGGTGGGATCGGGTGCAGCAGATCGCTGTATCGCATGCGCTGGTCGTCACCGGGACTGAGTATTGCATGGAGGCGCATTGGCCGCGGGTGGCTTCAGCGCCGCTATCGAAATATTTCAACGATCCCAAGACAGTGATCGTATTCCGCCGGCCGCGCGGGTGGACGCCCGAGCTGGGCCGGCGAATTGCGGACGCCGCGGCTTCGCAGGATGGAGCTGAATATGACCTGCCGCTCATCATCTCGCAGCTGGCTGCGCATACGCTCGTCGGGCATTACCTGAACAAGTGGTTTCACAATAAGCCCGATGACTATGTGAGCCGGTGGCTGGACCGGAAGGGGCAGTTCATCTGCAGTGAGCTGGCGGCGTTCGCGCTTAATCAGCAGCCGGAGTTCCGGGGCAAGGGGATTCTTTCGCGGCCGTTGGACACCATCAATCCTCAAGAACTATTTGAGGACCCGGTTTTGTTTGAGGCGCCGATTTTCCGAACGCGATGAACACTGACTTACACGACGGCCAGCTCGGCGAGCCGTCCCTACCCTTATGATGTTTGCTGACGTTCCCGGCATGAGTTTTTGGGCGGTGATTGAGCATATCGCTTTGGTGGCGACGATTGCCGGGACAGTGGCCGGCCTGGTCGTGGCGCGCCGGAAAAAGGAGAAGCGGGTTATCGAACCCGATCCGTTGCGGGTCAAGAAGTATGAGCCCAAGGCTAACGATTCTGATTGCAAGGCGAGATACACGTCCGTAATGGCGCGGATTGATGCGGTAGCAAGGGAAAACACCGAAGAGCATCAACGGCTCTACGACCAGATCGACGTGGTCGAGCGGCGGTCGGAGGACCGGTTGAATAAGAGCATGGCCGATGTCGGCGAGATAATTCGCAAGATGCCCGCCGAGATCATCTCCCTCTTGAACGACACCGGGCAACTGAAGAATCACCATGACTGAGGTTAAAGACATCAAGCGGTTTTTGTTGCGCGCCCTCGCCCGCACGGATGGATTGCCCATGCCGGAGAGCTCGTTGATTCAGGCGGCCAAGGATGCCTTGGTCCCCCGGCCTTTGCTCAGCGACATCGAACAGGCCAAGCGGGAGCTGGAGGCGGACGGCTTCACGCAGGGCACGCGCGATGAACTGGATGGGAGCGTGACCTGGACGCTCACGACCAAGGGCGCCCACAAAGCGAAGCAACTGGGATGAGCGGATGCGCTTCTTTTTTGAACAATATGACGACCACGTTGAAATCCTGCCGACGCTCACAGTCGGCAACGTTACCTGCGGCAACTGCGACCAGGTCCACGGGGTATCGGTCTCGATTTCCTGGCTGCTGTGGTCCTTTGGAATCGCTTTCACGCAGAACGACGAATGAGCGATGAACAAACAAAAACAGAGCAAGCTGGACCCACACGCCGAAGCGCTGGAGGAGTGGCTGAGGCCCAAGGAGCTAGGCGGCAAAGGGTTCACGCTCGAACAGGCCCGCGAACAGTTGCGGCTGGATGGCACCTCGGTTTCATGCTCGCGCTTGTCGGACTGGTGGTCGGCGCGGCAATCGCAGCGGATGGAAGAGCAGTTACTGGCGCAGATTTCGAGCGGGGCGCAGCAGTGCCGCGACGTGGAGCAAAGCTTTGGCAAGAATGGCGGCGTGGGTCTGGAAACGCTGATCAAGCTGCATCGAGTGTTGATTTTGAAATTGGCGACGGAGGGGAACATGGACTCGGACAAGCTGGAGCTCGTGAACCGGATGATGCGCGAGGTGCAGAAGTTCGCGCGGCTGGAGCAGCTCGGCGAACAGATTGCGTTAGAGCGCGACAAGTTCCAGTTCGATGCGGCCAAGGCTTGCCTGGCTGCGCTCCCGGAGTTGAAAGCGATTTCGAGCGACAAGGCAATCAGCGATGCCGAGAAGCTGCAGCGCGTGCGGCTCAAACTCTTTGGGGCGATCGCTGGAGCGGAGACCGTGCAGCCGTCTGCCTGATTACCTTGAAATCGGATTCTATAAAAAAGGGCGCAAGCCCGCGTGTGAAAAAGGCTGTGCCAGGCAGCCTGAAGATGGCAGCGGAACAGACACCGTCTGCGGGCGGAAGCTCGCCTGCCGCCCAAGTCGCAGCAATGGAAGCGACACCTGGCACCCCTTTAGCCGGTCCGGGCGTGGCGCTGATCAAGTTTCGCACCTACCAGATGCCGGTCTTTATGGACCGATCGACCGGCATCGTGGTGTTGCACTGGTCGCGTCAGATCGGCAAGTCGTTCACACTGGCGGCCTGGGCGGTGGACCGGCTCCTGTCTCAACTGCAGAAGTATGACACGTGGCTTATCACGGTCTTGAGCAATTCGCGGGACAACGGTGCCGAGTTCAATCTGAAGGCGGCGGAGGTGTGCACCAAGATGGGGCTTGCGATGGTGAGCGAGGACACGAGTCCCGATCTCGAATACGCCAACATGCGAATGGAGGTGCGGATCACGGTCAAGGTGAATGGCCGCGAACGCATCGGGCGCATCAAGGTGCTCGCGGCAAACCCGAGGACCGCGCGCGGGTTCAGCGGGGACTTGATTCTGGATGAGTTCGCTTATCATGAAGACAGCGCGGCGATCTGGGAAGCGGCTGAGCCGATCCTGTCGAGCAACCCGGAATTCCTCTGCCGCATTTCTTCGACCGGCAACGGCAAGCACAACATGTTTTATCGGATGTGCGCCGGGGATGGGCCGAATGACGGGACGCCCTTTATCTCTGCGAGCGGTTTCAAAGTCTGCCGCGTGACTCGGACGGAAGCTCACCGGATGGGAGTCAAGGTCTACGACCCGAACACGCGCAGGCCGATCACTCCGGCCGAGGCCAGGGCCAAGAGTCTCGACAAGCGGGCCTACGACCAGAACTACGAGTGCCAGTTCAACGACGAGAATATGGCGCTCTTGACGCACGATCTCATCAGCGCGGCGGAGCGCTCGCTAATCGTGATCGACGAGCAGCGCTGGAGCGCGGTGAGCCTGGCGCGAATGTTCCGGGCAAAGGGCGACCTGTATGTCGGAAACGATATTGGGCGCAACCGGGATTTGTCCGTGGTGACCGTGATCGAGAAGATCGGCCACCTGAAGCGGGTGATCGGGATGCTGCGGATGAGCGGCATGCGGCTGCCTGCGCAAAAAGACCAATTAGCGCTAATCTGCAAGCTGCCAAAATTCCGCAGCTACGCCGGGGACATGACCGGCCTGGGATTGGGCCTGGTCGAGTTCCTGCAGGAGGACTTCGGCACCTACCGGATTCGCGGGGTTAACTTTTCCTCCACCGAACCGACGAGCGATTTGATTCGGGCGGAGGGGCGCAAAGCGGAGACCGCCAAGGTGACCGAGATCATGGCGACGGACATGCTCCACTGCTTTGAGGAGCGGTCTATCGAAATCCCCAACGACCAGGAGCTGAGAGATGACCTGGTCAAACCAGAAAAGATTACCAGTCCCGGCGGCAAGGTCTGTATTGCGGCGACCAGGGACGAAGCCGGCCACGCCGACCATTTCTGGAGCATCGCGCTGGCAATCCGGGCCGCTGGCGATAACTCGGGTCCTGCGACCTTTTCAAGGGTCCAGGTGGTGCAACGGCCGGCCGGGAATCTGGGCATGGGGAAATTCAAAAGCGGGGTTTTTCTATGATGACCCGCCTTGCGCCGCAAATGGCCCTACAGCGATTTAGGACCCATGTGGGTAGCGCGATCGCGAACGGAAGCGTTGGCTGCCCGGTTAATGGCCTCTTAATGGCCTTCCTGGAAGTGGTCTCAGCGCAATTGCAAGGTGGGTGTTCACCCCAGGAGGTTTCGGCATGAATCCGACCGGGGCCAGCCAATTCAACCAGGCAAGGATCGAGTGGGCGATCCGGCTGCGGTATTCGCCGATGCCGGAACTGGACATGGGCTACCTGGCCAGCCAGCTCAACGCCTTTCGCATCGGGGAAATGCGCGTCGTGGGCAAGACCTGGGAAGTGATGATGGAACGGGACGCGGAATTAGCCGTCAACGCCGATAAACGGTATTCAGACGCCTCCGGGTTGGAATGGCAGGTGGTGTCTGATGGGAGCCCCGATGGCGACCGGCATGCGGAGTCGCTCACGTATTTCTACAAAAACCTGAAAGCGACTGAGGCGCTGGAGCAGGATGATGTCGGCAAGTGCGACCACCTGATTTACCAGCTCATGTCCGCGCACTCCTACCGCTACAGCGCGCACGAGATGCTCCTGCGCATCGATAACCCGGCCGCCAGGGAAGTGACCGCTGAATTTCGCCACACGCCGATTTGGTTCTTCGAATCCCGCCGCGGTTACCTCGGTTACCTGAAGCATATCTTCGACATGTATGGCCAGCCTTGCCTGGAAGGCGAATGGCTGACGGGGGTTGGCTTGGGCTGGATGCGACCGCTATCGATGGCGTTTGCCATGAAGCATTTTCCGCTACGCGATTGGCTGGTGTTCTGCACCCGCTACGGCAGCGGGTTCATGGAAGGCATCACCGACGCCCAAAAGGACAGCCCGGAATGGGTTCAGGCATCCGAGGCGCTGGAGGCGCTAGCCAATGACGGAGTCGTCCTGCACAACCAGGGAGTCACTTTCAAGTTTCTCGACCAGCCGGCCAAGAACGCTCTGCCCTTTCATCCGATTATCGAGATGATCGACCGGCTGTATGCGAAGTGCTACCGCGGCGTCGACCTGGCCACCGGCTCGCGCGGCGCATCCGGCGGCGGGGAGCCTGGACAGGGCGGCGCCAAGAACCCGGTCGGGTCTTCGGTGCAGAAAGAAGAAAGCGGGATCTTCCTCTTGCGCGATGCGAAATGGGTTACCGGCATCTTCAACGAGCGGATTGACCGGCCGATCATCCGCTACCTCTACAACCAGGAGCCGCGCGCGTTCTTTGCCCTGACACCGCCCATCGAGGACATGACGACTGAGGACCTGCAGTCGCTTCAAGCCCTGGTGCCGATGGGGCTTAAGGTTGCCCTCCAGGAAGTCTACAAACGTTTCAGGTGGAAAATGCCTGCGGCCGGAGAGGAAGTCCTAACCCCCGCCGCACTGGCAGCTCCTCAAGGGGAAGATCCAGAAAACGAAACCGGTAATACGCCACCGGCAAACCCTGCCCCCAACCCGAAGCCGAAACAGAACGGGGCTGTCAACGGAAACGGCAAGGTTCCCGCCGCGTCAGGTCAGGAATCGGAGGCCGAGCGCGATACGATGCCGGCACGCGCTGCAGACAACCAGCCGATCGGCGCTGGAGCGGACCCGAAACGCAATGTGCAGACGGCAGATAACCGGATGCCTAACCCGCAGGTGGATGCCAGCGGGTTCTGGAGCCGGGCCGGGTTGAAAGCAAGAGGCGCGGACGGACAGGTCCTGCCGATGCCTTCGCTGGGTTACGCGATTCCCAATGCCGACCAGGCCAAGCGCGAGATGGCCGCCGCGGTATCTCACGATATTGCGCCCTTGATAGAGCGCCTGGCGAAAATCACCGCCATCAACGACGACGCGATTTTCGAGCAAAAGTTGCGCGGGCTCTTAGCCGAGTGGGATCAGCTCGCCAAAGACATACAGACCGATCCGGCCGCGCAGCATGTGCTTAAGCAAATTGTGGCGCAGGGGCTAATCCGCGGGCTAGACGCGAAAGGAGCAAAACCATCATGAGCGACGAAATTCAGGACGGGGCGATTGCGATAGCGCTGGGCAACCAAGTGGCCATTGACGACGACGGTTGGGCCTTGATTGCCCCCTTTGGCGAATGGCCCAAGACGCGGGTGTATCGCGAGGATGGAGTCATCAAGGAGCAAAAGTTTTTGCAGGTGCTCGACAACGAATCTGCCGATGCGCTCTTGGCCAAGGAAAACTCGTTCTTTCGCAAGCTCAAGCGGGCGCTCGTGGGCATCCCGGTTTACAAGGGCCACGGCGACCTGAATGACTGTGATCCCAAAGCGATCGGCAACGAGTCCCAAAAAATCAAGCTGGGCGTGGTCGACCAGGTGCGCAAGTCAGCGCGCGGGATTGAAGCGCACTTCGCCCTGGATAACGACGGCGCTGAAGCTGTGGCGGCCGGCTACAAATTTCCGAGTAGCTTTTGGTGGGTGCTGCCCAACGGCAAGCGCGGCGACGAGATACTCGCGCGGCCCATCAAGCTCATCTCCGTAGCGCTCACCTCATTTCCAAATATTTCCGGCGTGGAATCGCTGGCGAACGCCAGGTCGATCACACCCGCCGCGGAAGCTAGTAGACAACAAACCGAAAAGGACCACATGAAGTCATTAGTTATAGGCTGGCTCGCGGCGAAGGGAATTGTCCTCGCCAACGATGCCAGCGACGAGAAGGTGCTCGAAGCCATCCAAAAGCATGCGACCGAACAGGGGACGGCCGTCGCTGCGCTAGGCAACGAGAAAACCACGCTCAGCGGTAAAATCACCGCGCTCGAAAACGATAAGGCCGCCGAGACCAAACGCGCCAATGAAGCGGTGACCGCACTGGGCAACGAGCAGACCGCCCGAAAAGCGGAACGCAAAGGCCGCGCAGAAGTGGTGGTCGATCTGGCCATCACCAATGGCAAACTCGCCGTGGCGCAACGCGACGCGGAAATCCTCGTTCTCTGCAATGCGAAGGATGAGGCGGAGTTCACCACGGCTGCTGAGAAACTGCTCAAGAGCGCCACCCAGCACAAGACGGTCGCGAACCGGGAGGGCGGCAAGGCTCTCGCCAACGACGGCGACGACGCTCGCGCCACCTACGACCGCGAATTCGGCAAGGCCATGGAGGAATGCAAAGACCCCATCAAAGCTCACACCAAGGTGATGAAGCTGCCCGGCCTGGCGGACAAACTGCGCGTGAAGAAAAACTAGGCATCCCAAATCGACGGACATCAAAGAAACCATTTATGCGAACGAATATTTTACTCATGGCGGCTGATGCCTGGGCCGGTGCCTCGGGCGGTTCCGCTAAAACACCGCCTGAAGATTTGGCAAAGGTTGTCGCCGATTTGCGCGCGGAGAACGAAAGCCTCAAGAAAGCTTTGGACGTGCTGCAAGCCCATTCCGCCAAGAACACTCTGCGCGAGAAGGCCATCGTCGAGAAGATGGCGCGCGGGTTAAGCCGCGAGCAGTCGATTGCCGTGATCCAGCGGCAGGAGGAGCACGACGCCAAGAAAGCTGCGGCGCCGAAGGACAAGAAGTAAACCGACGAAAACCCAAAACGAAAGAGAGATCAAACAAATGAATAATCTGATTCTGACAGTGCTCATCCTGGTAGCGGCGTGCCTCCTGGTGAGCTTCCTTAAGCACGATCGCAAAGCAAAGGTAGTGCGCGGCCGGAGTTACCGGGTGCGCCGGTTCACGGTGATGGAACGGTTGATGGCTCCATTCGTGATTGCCTTGCGCCCGTTATCGTCCGCTTACCACAAGGTATGGAACGGCGGCGATCGCGTGGCCCTGGCCAACACCCTCGGGCTGATCAACGAGCATGGTATCGAGTCGCTGATCATCGACCCAGGGCAGTCGTTTCCGATTGGAGGCCGGTTCCTGCTCTATGAGCGCGGCAGCGCGGCCCAGTATGCGCAGCTGGCACTTGGGGTGAACCCGCCGCTCGGGCCATCCTCCGACGCGCCCTTCCAGGCGAACGACATCTTGAATGTCCGGCGGCTGGGCTGCCGGCCGGGGTTGGAACTGGGGATTCCCGGTTCGGCCATCACCATCGATCACATCATTTGCTGCGCCAAGGATGGCAGCGGCAAAGTGTTGGACCTGACCTTGCAGGGCAATGGCACTTACTGGGTAGTCGGCCGGGCTGTGATGACGGTTGCGGCAACCGACCTGGAGGTCGCCTACGTGCCCGACATTCCCTACCAAATCACCGTGAGCGGCGGCGGCGGCACCTACGCTTACGCGGGAGCCGGGCTCTAAACCAACTGCGCCATCAACACCAACAAAGGAACAAGAGATATGAATAACAAACAGCATTTTGCGCTTGCGAATGAACGCTATGCCGCCGCGATTTCGACAGCGGCCATGGCGATGCAAACGCCCTTGGCACTGTCGAACGATTGGGGCTCGCTGCCCAGCGGGACAATCTGCCTGCCCAACGATTCGTTGCTGAGAACCACGGAGGTCATCGAGGAATTGACGACCTTTGCGGCCAGCTACGATTCCATGGTCGGCAACGGCCTGGCCAGGCTGCGCGACTTTCTCGCCCCGCCCCGGCCCAGCACGAGCCGGATCTTCCGCCTGACAACCTTCGATGAAAAGGAGCCATGGGAAAAGGTGGACTACAACCGCGTCAAACGCGGCATTTTGGCCGAGTTCATGGAAGTGCGTCAGCGCATTGCCTCCAAGAGCGACCTGCAGGCGCCTAACCGCGGACTGTCGGTAATCCTGGACCGCGACGAGCTGAAGGACAAACCGGAGTGGCAGCAGGTGCATACCAAGTGGCTCATCGACCTGCTCAACCGGGCGAGCACGCTGGAAGCGGTCGACATCTACACGGCCGCGGCGATTGCCGACAACGCCACCTGGGACGCGGCCAGCCAGCCAGACCTGGACATCCGCACGCGGATATTGACCCTCGCGGACACCACGGGGTTCTATCCGCAGAATGTTGCTTACGGCGACCGGGCGCACCTCAAGCGCCAGACCGCTTACGAAGCTCAGTTGACGGCCGGCTCGCTCGCTCGCGCTGCTCAGTTCAGCGAGCAGGAAATCGCGACGGCATTGGGCATTTCGAATGTGCTCATCAACGCCGAGCGTTACCAGAACACGGCGACCGCCAAGCAGGAGATCATCGGGCAGAACGTGCTCATCTTCACGGCCATCAAGGACGCCGGTCCTCACGACCCAAGCAACCTGGTGCGCCACGTCGTGGCGGGCGCTTACGGCGGCGGGGATTACGCGGTCTATGTGACCGAGTTGGGCGTCAAGAAGATCGCTCTCACGGTGGAGAACTACGAATACATCCACACGCAGCACACGACCGGCATCATGAAGCTGGCCATTAACTGACCGTAAAAGAGCCTTTAACAAAATTGCGGTGGGCTCGGGTTAATCCCCCGGCCCACCGCTCGAAAGAAAAAGCAAAATGAATATGAAAAGACTCAAAAGAATCGGGGCGGCGGTGGGACTGGCAGCGGCCTTTGCGTTTGCGCCCAGGGCAGCTCAGGCGCAATACGTCAATCCGAGAATCGCTACACTCGCTACGAACCTGGTTGTCTGGACCAACAACTCGGTCCTGTCGGTCGGCAGCAAAACGAACCTGTTCAATACGTTCGCCTTCACGCATGGGCTCCCGGTGGAGACCACGATTACCACGACCAACAACGTGGGGCCGGCGACCTATACGAACTACTTCGATCTGTGCATGGACACCACGCTGACAAACTTCACGACCACGCAGCCCATCACGACGACTGCCACCGGCACTAACGGCACCACGCTCGTGCGCAGCGTGACCATCATCCCGGCATCAAGCCTGGACGGCTGCTCGGCAATCATGCTCACGAAGATTGGGACGAGCGCGACCAACTTCACCAGCGTCACCGTAAGGATCGGTGTCACGCCTTAACAGGTTTGGTTGAGGGACCAACCCTGGCGGTCAGCGATAGGGGCTGCCGCCGCCAGGGACTTTACACAAAAACAAAAGCTATGTCTTGGGTTCAAATATCGGACGCGGACGCGCTGCCGGCCGGTTCCAATGAGCGTATAAGCATCGTCGCCATCAAGGGTGTTGATGACCTGGCCGACATCGTTCTGGAATCAGTCGAGACTTTCCGCGATGCCATCCGATCGAGCGGGCAGCAGTTGGGGCCGGATGGAACGATCGCCCTGGGGCTCAAGCAATATGTCCTGGACCGCGCGGTCTGGATCTTCCTTTCCCGCGGCGTCGCGAAGAATGAAGGCATTCAAACCAAAGCGCGAAGCGATGCGGCCGATCGGGCAGAGAAGATTCTCGATAAAATTATCGACGGCACCTTCAAGGTGATTTCAGACGACCCGAACGCGACCATCAGCCATGGCGTGGAGACGGTGCGCAGGGGACGGCGCCTTCGCACAAACAGCTTCGACAAGATTTCCGAGACATGAGCGACGCGGTCCCATTCATCGAGGCATTGAAGCAGCTGCGCGCGCGCGGGCTGTTGCCGACATCATGGGACACGGCCCGGCTCCGGGAACTGGATGCCGCTGTGCGCAGGCAATCTTTCTTTAGCGCGCAGACAACCGAGACCAGTTTGCTGCAGGAATACAAAGGGATCATCGAGAACATCGTTGAGCCTGGCACCGAGCAAAGAGCCGATCGCGAGACAGCGTCAAACCCATCCGGGTTCACCACGACCGGATTCAATCCGGCGACCGCGCGGGCACACATAAAGGATTTCCTGGACCGGATTGGTTACCAGCCCGAAAAGGGAAAGGCGGGCACTCTGCTGGACCTTTCCAGCGACAAACGGGTTGACCTGGTCGTGAAGACCAATGTGCAACTCTCGCACGGCGCGGGCCGGTTCATCCAGGAGAACGCCGACCCGGACGTTGTCGACCTCTTTCCTGCGCTGGAACTCGTGCGGTTCGAGGACCGCAAGGAACCACGGGACTGGGAGCAGCGCTGGCGGATCGCGTCGTCGACGGTTGGTGACGTGGACGCGGCCAGGTGCCTTGGCTTGCAGGGCCGGATGTGCGCGCTCAAGTCTTCCGAGATTTGGCAGGCGCTCGGGGACGGAGCGGGCGGCTACCAGGACACGCTGGGCAATCCTTACCCGCCATTCGCGTTCAACTCTGGGATGTGGACCGAGGAGGTATCGCGCGATGAGGCTGAGGAGTTGGGCTTATTGGACAAGGGAGAGAAGGCTGAGCCCGCGGCCTTCAGTCTGGCGAGTTTGTTTTCGAAAGCCGCATGAGCCTCGCCCAAAAAATCGAGATTGAGGATTCAGCTTCGCCCTGGCTGATGGAGCTGAAGGGGCAGGTGAGCCCGCACCGCATGGCGGCCGAGGTGGGACCTCGCTGCACTCGCCTGGTGCAACGCAACTTTCGCCAGCTCGGAACGAATGCGAAGGGCTGGCCTTCTACGCATTTCTACGGCCGCGCGGCCGAGGCGACCAACTGGCAGGAAGGTTTCGGGTTTGTGATGATCGCCATCAATCAAATCGGGATTCGGCAGCGGCTGGAAGGTGGCGACATCAAGCCGGTCAATGCCGGAGCATTGACGATCCCGGCGATGCCCGAGGCTTACGGCAAGACGGCTGGGGAGTTTTCGAACTTGAAGTTCGCGATGATTGAGGACCCGGAACGAGGGACAATGAGACCCGCGTTAGTCGCCATGCGTTCGACCTCCAGCCAGGTTGAACGGGTCAATATCACGCGCGGGAAACAGAAGGGGCAAACCCGGTTTAAGGAAGTCTCCCAAACGTTCGGTTTGCAGGCCCTGTTCTGGCTCGCCAAAGGCGTTCATCAGGAGCCAGACCCCAGCGTGATGCCGACCGATGGGGAATTTGAGCACGCATTTGGCCAGAGCGTGGACGCGCTCTTGAAGGAATGAACCCACTCGAACAGTTGCAAGAGGATGTGAACGCGCTGTGCCTGGGCAACCCGGATACCGCGCTGGTTCCGTTTTCCATATTTCGCAAGCAGGTGATTCAGTCGGCCCAAGACCAGGCGGCGGCGGCCTGGAAGATTCGCGTGCCTGGGAAGGTTGGCCTGGCCTGCATGACCTTGATGCCGTCGCTGCGCGTGGTGACACCCAACGTGCCGGGTCCTCAGTACGACATCTCGATCATCGTGCGGACTTTTCACGACCCGCGCGTGAACAATATCGGGCTGACGGCCGAGGACGTGGGCTCGATGAATCTGCGGTGGCTGGACGGCAAGCTCATCGAGGGGCTCACGCAATTGCACGGTGACAGCGGAGGCGATGCGCTGAAACCGAACTATGAGTTCCCCGGCATGCTGGTCTACGACACAACTCTCACGGGACCGCTCCCGCAGGACATCTCGGCGACGACGCTCGCGCCATCCATCAACGAAGCGGGCGGCCTGGTGACTCTGAGCTGCGCTGACGGCGCGGCGACCATCTACTACACGATCGACGGGACGATGCCAATGCCACCGGCCAACCAGGGCGAACTCACCTCCGTGGCGGTCTATAATGCGCCGTTTGCAACGCCGCCAGTCGGCACGGTAGTGCGGTTTCTGGCGTGGAACCGCACGAAGCTGCCGAGCGATCCCGGACAAGGAATCATCACCTAACAACAAAACGGACAAACTGAACCAAAAGGAACTTTATGGGCGTATCAAGAGCTAATCTGGGCCGGGGGCCCGCGATAGTAACAATCGGCGGAGACACGCTATTCACCCGCGATGACCTGGTGCTCAGGCACGCGCCGGTATGGAACCCGGTGATGACTTCGATGTATGGCACGGTCGACAAAGCCAAGCGCGACCTGATGATCCGCATTCCGCTGCGGCTATGGGGTTCATGGGAGAATCTGCAGGTTCTTTTCCCCAGCGCGCTGATGAATCCGATTGCGGGGACGAGCGTGTTCGGGACTGCGGATAACCCGGTAGTCGTGCAGGCGCGCAACGGTGATCGTATCACTTACCCAAATGGCCAGATCACGAAGCTCGCCAATCTTTATCTGGGTGTGGACGCGGAGTTATGGGCGGCGGACGTGGAGATCACGGCGCTTATCAAGAACAACGCGAACCCGGAGGATGCCGGGGCCTATTTCGTCTTGGACTCGAACGCTTACACTGACAGCGCGTTCGCAAAAACAAACTTCAAAAAGGTGCGCTGGACCGGCGCTTGGGGCGCCAAGACCGGATTCACCACGATAGTGCCGCAAAAGGGTTTCCAGGTGTCTTGGACGCTGAGCCTGAAGCCGCTGCCCGTCGATGGCTATGGAACGGTCGACATGACCGTGCAGGACATGATCGCCGGCGTTAAGTGCATCCCGATCGGGCCGACCCTGGCACAGGGCGAGTTGGTGGCGAATTCGCAAGGGTCGGCTATGGGCGCGGCGCTGAGCAATGCGACGACGGCCGCCGCGGACCTGACTTTGACCGGCGCAGGCGGCGGGAGCGTGGTCGCTAAGAGTGCGGGCATGACCGAGAACGGTTTTGCCTTCGGCGTCGAGCCGCTGCGCATCGGGGAGATGGCCTGGGAAACCACAAGAGGATTTGCCGCAGGCGTGCCGGCCATCGTGGCGAGCGCGAGTTAATCACAGCAACGAAAGGAACATTATGGAAGAACAATTGAAGGTCTTGCAGGGGCTGATCGATGAGAATTCGAAGATCCCCGAATCGCAGCAGACGCCCTATCTGCACATGGCCATCGGCGGTCTGCGCACGGCGCTGGATAACATCAAAACTCATATCGCCAACCCGCCGAAACCGGCCGCGCCTGTGATTGCGGAAAAGTAAACCGTGATTGTTACCTGGACACCTACCGGCTTAGCGGCCGTCGTCATCGGCGACGACTTCGGGACGGCCGGAGGTAGCAGCCCTGGAAAGGTGCGCACGAAGCTGGAGCAGCTCGGAGGGATGGGGGAAGAGCAGGTGGTGAAGCTGGCGTTCGGGGCCAATCCATTCCGCGCGATGCGGGGCAATGTGGCCGGGGATTGTGTGTTCACGGCGCGGAGGTCGCACGCGGACCGGCAGACGGCCGCGAACTACTTCAAGACCAATTACGGCTACATCGGCCAACAAGGCACCCTCCTGCTGACCATCGACGCCGCCTCGCTCACGATGGCCAACGCAACCTTTCGCGGGGTGATTGTGGCGGAGTTCAACGGGCTGGAGTGGACGCTGCGATACACGTTCGGGATGACGACCATCACCTAGCGGTGAGGCCAATGCGGCTGGCGCCGCGGGGACCAATAGAAATATGAGACTGATTTTTAAATGGGCGGTAGCGCTGCTGATTACGGCAGGCGCGATGCCGGCGCTGGCGCAAATCACTTTGACGCCCGTGCAGTTTCCGATCGTGGATCTGACCGGGAGCTCATTCAACCGGACCATGACGCTGACTCCGCTCGATGGCACGGTGGTTTGGCAGGGGAATAGTTGGTCTGGGGTTCCTTTCACTCTGCAACCTGTCCCCAACGGATGCACGAATATGCAGGGACAATTGGTGAACGGGGCGGTGACCAATCTGGTCGGCGGCAACTGGCGGATTACTTATCAGGGGATTGCCAAGGCATCGCAAATCTATGTGCCCTTTGGCTTCACTAACGGCATCGTGGCGAGCGACCCGCAATATCTTCGGAACGGGATCATCCAGGTGTTTAATATCGGCGGCGGGGTGACTTCGAGCGACGGCTCCGTAACGATCCATACGAACCTTGGTCCGATATATGATTTGTCGGCACCAGGGGGCGGCGGGGGAGGCGGGACCAATAGCCCCACGTTCCCGCAGTCTACCAATATCGCGGCACAGCAGGCGTTTTTCTCGACTAACGCGCTCGGGTCGGCCGCATTCCAGGCTGCTGGGGCTTTTTACCTGGCTTCGAATCCGGCCGGGTTCATTACTTCGGCGGCGCTCGCGGGATACCTCAACGGCGTGTCGCTCCTGAACGCGACCAATCTTTCAGGCATCATCAACGCTACGAATCTGCCCGCGGTGGTGACTGTACAGGGGAACACGTTCAATAACACCAATCTGCTCGTGAAGCTTGACGGGCAGGACCGGCTGCCCAGCTCGGATGGCTCACTGCTGACTAATCTGCCGCAGAATACGATTTCGCAGGCTGGCATTGTGGCGGCCGGCAGCGGCCACATCAGCCAATTTTACACCACGGACGGCAGCGGCAACCCTGGCTGGAATACCTACACCCCAGGCGCTCCGTTATTCTCGGGCATTGGCAGCGGCGAAAATGATTCCATGGTCGGCGTGGTCGGGAGTGGGGCGAACATCTACGCCACCAATGCGGGCAAGATCACCGCGACTTTTGCGCAGGCCGTGAACGCTAACACGGTTGTCGGTGGCGGAGCCGGGGGCCAGATCGCGCAGAATACGATCGGCACGAACGCGGCTTTTGACGGGGCGATCGTTGTGGCGACGGGGCCGACGTTCAAATACACCAAGGACGCAAGCGGTCTTTTCCTGGCGTCGAACTATAACACTATTTATCTCGATGCCACCAACGGCAGCGACACCAATTCGGGAATGGAGCGCAATCATCCCGTGCAAACCGTTGGCCGCGCCGTGGCCATTAATAGCGGGTTCAATGGCGCTAAATCGGCATGGTTGTTTGCTCCGAATCAGACGTTCGATTTTAGCTCCTACATCGGGACCAACGGATACATTACCGTCAGCAACACGCTGTTTTGGGCCTACGGAGCGACGCTGCTCTTCACCAATTCCACGGCGGACGTGTTCCATCAGACGCTTTTGGACATCAAGGGAAACTTCGAAATGGACGGTGGCAGCATACTAGGGCAGTCGCCCGACACTAACGGGTTCAGCTTCCCGGTGTTGATTGATCCGACTAACCCGGCTCTGCCGGCAATCACTGTGACCTTCAACAACGTTTGGTTTTCGAATTATTCTGACGTGATTTACCATGGTGGCAGCATCCCATGGACTCAGCCGGCAATCCTCAAGTTCACTGACTGCGATCTCAATTCGTCCTTTGACTGCGTGAGCATCGGAAACGTTGGGACAACGTCGCTGGTCAATACCAATACCATTTTTGATTTCAGGAGCTGCAAGGTCACTAGCATCTACAATACGAACCTGGCCGCGGCCAGTCTCGGTGGGACGATGCGCGGCATTTACAGCCAGATCGGATACGTCTATGTGAACGGCTGCTCGATTACGGCATCCAACGGGAGCTCGGTCTGCATCGGCATCCAGGCTGACGCGAAGCAAACCTTTGTATCTGGAACGACGATTAACGCAGGCAGTTCCCGCGGGGCGACCACCATCAATACCATCGGCAACGGGACGGGCGGCAGCATAGTTTGCTACGTGCAGGGACACCCTTACCCTGATGCGACGGTGTCCCACCCTAATATCGTTTATGTCGGCGACGTGACCAATGCCAATGCGGCCGGATTCCCTGGTGCATTCATGGGCCTGGACTCCAACTCTAACCGGTTTTGGAGCTATAATGCCTCGCTGCATACCAACCTCAACGGATCGTCTATCGCTAGCGGAACAGTGGCAGATGCCCGGCTGAGCGGGAATGTCGCTCTGCTCACGACCATCAAGAATGGAATCCAGTTTACGAACGGATCAGGCCAGCCTTCGCAGGTCGGACCGGATACGGCGCCGGGAGTCAGCGGAATTAGCTTCTACGGCACAAACAGCGGCAGCGGTAATGCCTATACCGATTTCATGGACCTGACGGGAAGCGGTTTGTTTTTGAATTTCGGTGGCTTTACTGGCAGCGGCATCACGAATCTGGCTTTGATTGCCAGCCAGCCGGTGGTGACGGATGCAAACAAGGCTCTGGCGTCCAGCGCGGACATCTCGGCTTTTGCTCTCAGCAAAACTTCGACCAACGATACGCGGGCTTTGACCTTTACTGGGCCGGTGAACATGGGCATTGCCAATGTCACGAACAACATCACAAACCTTGTGTTGACCGCGAGTCAGCCGGTGGTGACGGATGCGAACAAGGCTTTGGCATCCAGCGCGGACATCTCGGCTTTTGCTCTCAGCAAGACTTCGACGAACGACACGCGGGCTCTGACGCTGACTGGGCCGGTGAACATGGGGATTGCCAATGTCACGAACAACATCACAAACCTTGTGTTGACCGCGAGTCAGCCGGTGGTGACGGATGCGAACAAGGCTTTGGCGTCCAGCGCGGACATCTCGGCCTTTGCTTTGAGCAAGACTTCGACGAATGACACGCGAGCTTTGACGCTGACTGGGCCGGTGAATATGGGGGTTGCCAACGTCACGAACAACATCACAAACCTTGTGTTGACCGCCAGTCAGCCGGTGGTGACGGATGCGAACAAGGCGCTGGCTTCCAGCTCGGACATCTCGGCTTTTGCTCTCAGCAAAACTTCGACCAACGATACGCGGGCTTTGACCTTTACTGGGCCGGTGAACATGGGCATTGCCAACGTCACGAACAACATCACGAATCTAGTTTTGACGGCCAGCCAGCCGGTGGTGACGGATGCAAACAAGGCTCTGGCGTCCAGCGCGGACATCTCGGCTTTTGCTCTCAGCAAGACTTCGACCAACGATACGAGGGCTTTGACGCTTACTGGGCCTGTTAGCATCGGAACTTTGAATGTCACCAATCCACCGGTGTTTAATGCTGGGCTAATAACCAACGTCAACGCGGGCTCACTCACCGGCGGTGTTTGCATCGTGCAATGGGAGGCAACCGGTATTCGTCCAGGCGACACGCTGCCTCCGACCTGGAGCACGAATACTCCCGGCTTAGGCAATCTATTGCTGCAAAGTGCCGGGCCATCATTCCTTGCATGGCAGCTAAATTTGGCGGGAACTAACAATATGCTCGGCCAGGTGACGATCCCGGCAAACTACGGCGGCGGGGCCGTAACCTGCGAAGTGACGGTTTACGCCGGCACCAACTTCTCGACGAAGGTCACCAACGTCTGGGCTTTTGCGGCAACCACTTTAGGCTCTGCGATGGGAACAGTTGTCCCAATTACAAATAATCTCCCGATTACGACAGGAGTTTGCCAGACCAATTTCCAGGCGGCGGCGGTTACTATCGGCGGCACGCCCAAGCCAGGAATGACGATGCTTTATCAGCTCTCAGCTTGGTGCAGCTCCCCCTATTGGACGGACACCAATAACGAGTGGGTGACGGAAATGAAGCTCATCTTCCCGACCACAAACGCGATGTGGTCTAGCATCACCGTGCCATGAGGATACTTCTAGCCCTGTTGCTGCTTCGCGGTCTTTGTCTCGCGCAATCGGTTGGCGACGTTGGCGGCGGGATGGTTATTCCCGGACAGTTTAATGCCTATACGACTGTGGCGAGCGCGGGCGGCGGGGGCGGGCTTGGTTATACAAACGTCGTCCAGCATTGGGGAGAGGGCAGCATTGGAAATGATGGGAGCGTTGCGCTTTCAAATAATGGGATAATGACTAATCCAGCGCCGAATGCGGTGCAGGCTGGGAATACTTTGGTCTGCTGCTTCCAAGCGCTGGACAGTGCATCGCCATTCGGAGTGGGTGACGAAAAGGGCGACTTTTTCACTAAACTATCATTCCACGACCCTGTAAACGACCAGACGATATATCTCTATTACGCCACAAACACCACGGCTGGAACGCACCAGTGCTACATCACCAATAAGACCGGCAGCGGTCAGGTATATCTCACTCCGACATGGTTCGAGTTGTGCGGCGTGAAGGCGTACCAACCCGTTGACACCAGCGCCGGAAATAATGGAACCGGGACGGCGATCACGAGCGGAAGCATCACACCATCTGGCAGCGGAGACATCCTAATCACGCCAACCATTTGGGACAGCGGGGGAACCAATTATGCATATACGGCAGGGTCGCAGGCCAACATCACTTGGAGGCTATACGACAACAATAACGTTGACCTTTTTGGCACTCAGGTTGGCACCTATAATTCTGCCAGCGCAATCAATCCGGCGATGTCTGTTTCGGCATCGATTGGATGGGCTGCTTTGACGGTGGCCTTTAAGCCGGCCACCGCGCAGGGTTCGCCGACTCCAAGCGGGATGCAGATTCTTGCCAAACTGCAATACGAACTGACTGGGATTGCGTCAGGAGCGATCACTCGTCCGAGTTTGACGAACACGATGGGGCTGCCTGGGGACACTGCTGTGAATCTCATCGTGGGGGCATACCAGACTGGGACAGCCGCCAATGTGCCGACTAATATCACGGACCTATGCGGTAACACTTACTGGATTACCAGCTCCAATAATGCTTCCGGGGCGAATCCGGTCACGCTTTGGATCTATGCGACTAATGCCATCTCGTCGCCCACAAACGTGGCGACTTTGAAAATGCTTAGCACTGCGGAGAATGCGACTGTGGTTTGGTATCTCGTCAAGGGAGCCAGGGCGGCAGCGTATGATACCCGCGCCTTCGGCACGGGCAATCAGTCCGGAACCGGAAATGTGAGCACAGGAGGCATCACGCCCGGCGGGCCTGGGATCGTGTTCAATGAGATGAATCAGGATGAAAATACTGGAGCTGGCGTTACGACCGGGCAAACGTGGGATGTAACTACATGGTTAGGCAATACCCTTTCCGGACCCAGCGTGCTATATGAGAATAATGAATGGGCGCACACTAACACTGTCGGGACAACATCGCAGGTCTTTACTTACAAATTTGTGAGCGGGAGCACACCGCTTCTCAATTACGCGTGGGACAGTATCAGCTTCCTTGCGCCGTAGCCTATGGGTGTTGACCGAGAATATCGGATAAAGATTCTGACCGTGGCGGACAACTCCGGCGCGGATGCCGCTGGTGGAGCGCTGGAGGGACTTGGACAGAAGCAGGAGATGGCTGGGAAGGCTGCCGAAAAGCATGGCGAGCACCTGCACACTCTCCACAAGCTGTTCCATTCCCTCGATGAGATAGTTCCCGGCCTGGGCGTCGCAATGCAGGCTGCCTTTTCTCCGATCGGAGCCACCATCTCGCTTGCCGTGATGGCACTCCGCCTCTTTCACGACAAAATGAAAGAGGTCAATGCGGAGTTTGACCGCATGTCGGAGGAGGCGGCGAAGCCCTTGACGCACCGGCTCGAAGCCATGCGTGAAGCCACCGTGCAAACCGCGACCGGCATGGCGGAGCTGCGGGACAAGCTCGACCAGGCGGCGAAGGGACAGCAGACGCTCAAGGTTGCGACTGAGGAGGCAATCGGCGGGATGCGAGAGCAAGTCAAGGAGTATGAGACGCTGGCCGAGGCGCTCAAATCAAACGAGCTGGCGCAGGCAGAGGCGATGCACGAGGCAGGGCTGCTAAGCGAACAACAATACTCGGACCGCCGGCTTGAAATCGAGCTGGAATATCGCAAAAAGAAACGGGCGATCGCCGAACGCGAGGAGATGACCGAGATTTTGATGAAGCGGCGGGTGCTTGAGACCGCCGAGGGCAACCAGGCCGACCTAACCAAAGCGGCCGAGGCTGCGGAAAAGAAGAAGGTGGCGGCGCTGGAGGATTTGGGCTCACTCCGATCGCGCGCTGAAATTGATGAGGACAGGAACAAAAGCGATGCGGCTCTGAGAGCCTTTGAGCGAGAGCACGGGCCTAATACCCGCTTTGGAGACCTGATAGACCAGTTCGAAAAAATCGGTCCTGGCACCACAAGCCAAGGGGCGGAGCTCTGGATGCAGGCCAACAATGCCAAGGGTGGAATTTACCATGTCGGCGGCAGCGACCTTTACGAAGAATGGGCCACACGCAAGACTGTCGCGATGCTCGCAGAGAGCGAGTGGCAGCAAGCCCCAGGCATTGAGGCACGCCGGAAAGTGGCGGCTGATGCTGCATCGCGCGAAGCGGAAAGAGCAGCGCGGCGCGCCGAAGAGAATCAGGGATTCATCACCGATACCGGCCGGGAGCTGGGATTGCGCCGGGGCCAATTCGACGAGCGGCACAAGGCCAACGCGGAGTCAGACGCACTCGATGCCGACACGCTAAAGCTGCAGGCTTTTGGCAAATCACCCGGCGATCGGGCGATGGGCGGCCTGGTCGGGGATGTGGCCGTGGCAGAAAACGCCTTGCAGCACGGGCAGGCGATCAGCGTAAAGCAGCAGTCGGAGATCGCGACCTTGAAGCAAATACTGGAATCGATCCATATGAATTTCAACCAGGTCGCGCAAGCGCTGGGCGGGTCGGTCAACAACAACCAGGCAATATTGCAGCTTATTCAGATAATCCTGGCGGCGCAGGCTAAGCAGCAGGCGCAGATCAATTCACTGCACTCCAACGCGCATTGACCGGTTATGACTCTCTGGACGCTGGTGGTTAACGGGGTTGAAAAGGCTTTTCCTGATTGGGGTTTGGCAGAGGATTTCGCGGTGGATGAGGTGAATAAGGGGAAGTGCTCTGTGCGGGCGACCTCGACGGAGATCTTCGACGCGGTGACGCCGCAATTCGCCTACAAGCAGCCGGTGAAGGTTTACAAGGATCGAGTGTCGACATTGGGGGTTTTCAGCGGCGGGACTTGCGTGTTCCTGGGCTACGTGGCGGACATCGAGCGGGTGAATGAGGAAGGACGCCAGGTCATTCGGTATACGTTTTACGATATTTGGTGGCTGCTGGAGCGGCAGATGTTCAAGCAGTATCGGAATCAGTGGGCCGGCTGGATCGGCGGGGACCCGGCCAATGGGCCGATCCTGAACGCAGTGGTTTGCCCGGAGATTTACCTCGGTGAAAAGACGGATGAAACGCTGCAGACCAACGGGCAGCAGGTGACGGAGATTTTGCAGTGGCTTAACGAGGTGCAGAATCCGACGCGCCGGGGCAATACGCTGGCGCATCCGGGCCTGGTGGACGCGACGCAGGATATTCTAACGGTCGGGACGATCGACCTGAGCGCTTACATTCCGGTAACCCATAAGAACACGATTTTTTGCACGGATGCGCTCGTGGAGGTGGCGCGGTGGAATCCAGACGCGGTTTTTGTGCGGGATTGGACGACATCGCCGGTGACGATGAAGCTGCGGTTGATGGCTAATCTGCCCGAGGTGGTGCTGACCATCACGGCTGAGCAGGAAAAGAACATCCGCGTGGCGCCGATGAACAGCCGGCAATTGCCTGGGGTGATCATTTATTACAAGCGGGTGGACACCATCAATGGGCAGCCTTTCCCGCGGCTATATGTCGATATGGCTGACGCGGCCGGGAGCGGGCTTTATTGCAACGGGACGCTGATTTCGGGTCCGGGTGGGCAGGCTATCACGGATTTCACGCCAGAGGTTTCGAGCCACACGATTGAATTGCGCGGGGGCAGTGCGACGATCGTGACGGCGAATGTGGAGGTCGAGCCGATCACCGATTTGACGACTGGCAGTTCGTCGGCGCAGGTGGCCTGGTGGACGAAGCGGGACAATAGCCTGGGCGACCCGAACATTGACCCGGCGACCATCGTGGTGGGCACGCCGACAATTAAGGATAATACGGGCGCCACGGTGAATCTGACGACCTATCCCAATGAGCTGCTGTCGCGGTCGCCAGTGTTTGATTGGATGGGGGTGGTTTGGATTGAGGCGACGGTGACCTGCCAGGTGGCTTACTCGGTTTACGCGGATACGGCGCATCACAATCTGAGCGCCGCGGTGCAGATGCGGGACGTGCATCATCGCATTATTCTGACGAACGCGGTGACGAAGCTTTACAAGGGGGTCTCGCAGTTGACGGCGCCCGAGGCTGTGCCTGTTGGACTTGCTTTGAGTGTCTTTAACAGCCTGGCGGCGCTTCAGCACTCCGGAACGGTGACTTTTGTGGCTTCGCCGGATGCTGACGTGGTGAATGTGGGGACACGGTTGAAGCTGATTGGACCGAACAATACCTATACCAATCTGCTGGTGCAGCGGGTGAATCGGGTGCCGCATTCGCAGCTCATCGCGATAGAGTTCGCGCCGTCCTCGGTGCTGGATGCTGAGCAGTTGCTGGAATTGATTCGCGCTACGCAGCGCCGGCTGGTCTACAGCATGCCGAGCGGGCGGAACTCCGGATCGCCGTCTGGCGGGTCGAATGTGGATTTGAGCGCAGCGCCGACCAAGGAAAACACGATGCACGGGGTTGGGCAGTTCGCGCAGTTATTTGCCACTGATAGCGCTGGCGGTGGTAATACGGCGAAGGTCGGGATGAATGCCACCGCTCAGTCCTTCATTATGAATCAGGTGGACGCCACAGGGGTGCCAGTGCCGGGAGCTGGATCTGTGCAGTTTCGGATTGCGGATTGCACCGGGACAGACGTGATGATCCGGGCTTGCCCGGCGATGGTTGGAGGGGTGCTCACGACTATTTATCTCGCGACTTCGGCTGCGCCGGATTTGATTGGCGGTGGAGGGTCGGTTTGGTTGTGAATAGACGGCCCGCTCGGCGAGCGGCCCCTACCTCATGAGCGTGCCCTACGTCACCATTGGCCAGCCTATCACTCACTCCGAGATGGATGCGCTGGACTCGGCTGCCAGCGCCAAGCTCGTGAATCTTCATGCCGGATTGCCTGCTGTGCTTTGGGGAGGTGGGTTTGACCGGAAGTTCTACTTTTTCAACACGATTCCGACTGCGCCTTTTGCCAATATTGCGCAGGCTTATATCTACTGGGCTTCGGTGAATCCTTCGACTGAGAAGTGGTTCCGGAAGTATGACCATACGCCTTTCAGCAATTTTGCCTCGGCAGCTACTCTGGTGACTGTGCCTGGCGGGGACCCGCGGCCGGTGGCTAACTCGGCTTATCCTTGCGCGCGGGTGAACAGCGCTACGCTGTCGCCGGCATTGGGATGGCCTGGACCCTCCCTGATGCCGCCGCAGCTCCTGCTGGGCAGCCTGGAGGCGCACAAGGCCACTTTGACGGTTAACCTGGTGACGACGCAGAGTTTCACGGTGCCGGCCGTGACGGCCTCGGTGACTGTGTGGGTGAATGATGGGCTGCTGGTGAGCGTGGCGGATGCGCTGGTGATTGATGGGGGGGCCTATGTGGTGTCGACCCGAGCCGGGAATCAGTTGTCGCTGGTTTATGGAGGCGGTGCGGCGCATGGGACTTGCCCGACTGCGACGTCCGTGAACCGGGGCGGCAGCCAGGTGACTGAGACGAATTGCTATTACCTGTTTGTAGACGGCGACCACATTGCTGAGCACCCGGAGAATTGGACGCCGATTGATGTGATTTTCGGGGACGGTGTGGGGACTACTTTCACGTGGCCTGCGAACTGGAATAAATACAGTTTCATCCGATTTAACAACCTGCAGACCTCGGCCGTGACGCTGACATTCAACCTGGGGACTTCGCAGGCAATTGTTGTGCCGGCTATGGGGGCGGTTTGCGTGCGAGCTGTGCCTGGTAGCAGTCTTTGGGGTGTAGGCGGGTCGCCTTACTTTTTCTCGCATCACGCGGGCGATCCATTGTTCCTGCACCGGCCGCAGCAGGATGGGAAGATCATCTTTGCCAGCGACGCCGAGGGCAGCGGGTGCCCGATATTTTGTCCGATGGAGGCTGCGCGGCTATTGCTGAACACGGCGCGGGATTCGCTTGTGATGGATGGGACGCAGTTCTGGAACATGGGTCCGGAATATTGCGGGACTGGGGCGACGCTTTACGGGTCGATTAATGATGGGGCAATATCGAACTTCACGCCGATTGGGGATTTGATGGTGCATCGCGGGAAGCTGGTGGTTGTGGATGTGACGAGCGAGACTGACCTGATTTCGCAGACGCACAATTACACGGTTGGCGCGCTGCCGGATACTGAGGCGCTGCCGATGAATAATGGAGCTGATGCGCAGGCGGTATCGAGTGTGGTGGTGACTCGTGGAGGGACGGGCATTCCGGCGTCTGGGAATTGGTCTGTGGCGGCCGTTGGGACGGGCTACACGATAACGTTTCTCTCGGGCGGGGTGCTGGCGCCTGGGGACGCCGTTGTGGTGACGTTCCTTTGCTATCGGCGCGAGCCTTTGTTCCAGATCATCAATTACACGGGCATTAACAACCTGGCCGCTAACTTCGCCGGGACTGGGATCACTGTGACTGTGCCGTCGCCCAGCAATCCTTATGGGTTCCGGCTGTCGTCGTCGACGAAGACTTACGATGTGATTGGTTTGAGCAGTAATTTGTTCTCGCCCCCCACGCCTGGCGGGAAGCCTGGAGTGACGGTGGCACCTGGAACGCCGGCTGAGGTGTGGGGCTATTTGTCGAGCACGGGTTTTGGTAGTTTGACTGCGCCGCTGTTCACGCACTCGACTTCGACCAAGACGGTGAATTGGACAGACCTTTCGACCGGTAATCCGATATCGACGACGTTTAATGTGCTAGTGCTGGTTGAGAGCGGCGGAGCGAGCCTGATAACGATGACGCCATGGAACAGCCTGGGCGACTTGAAGACGGCTATCACGGGTGTGGGCGGCGATGCGACGCTGGCGCTGGATTTCCTGATGACGCCGGCCGGGCCGCTGGCGAAGCTGACGCAGAGCCTGGCGCCGGTGGCTGCCAGCGGGGCTTTGCCCGCGAAGTATGACCTGGACCCGACGACGCATGTGGCTAGCCACGTGACGAGCGCGCTGTTCCCGCTGATGTCGTTTGAGTCATTTGGGCGCAATCGGTATCAGTGGTGGAAGTTGTGGCAGTCACTGCAGGGGGTTATTGGGTGGCCGAATTTGCCGAGTGATTTGGACCGAACTTATCCGCGGCAGCAGCATGCGTGGCTCACGCATCGGATTTTCCCGCATGATGTGACGAAGGAACCGTTTGCGACCTCGCCGGTGGCTTATACGACGCTGGAGGAGCCGATGGTAAAGAACTGGTATGAGGCGGTGCCATTTGTGGATTTCTCGGGCCAAGATGGGCAGTTGATTGGGCCTGGGGACCTGCGCAAGGACAGTCTGACGAAGCTGCTGCGGTTTTTCTATTACTATGCGTTTTCCACATGGACCTATCACGTGTCGGACTCGATGATGGAGATCAGCGCGTTCTTTAACGGGGATTTGATTAACTGGGTCGACCCTGTAACAGGGCTGGTCACTACCAAGAATCTGGCGACTGGCAACAAGGATCGGGCTGGGTTTTACGATGCGCTCAGGGGGTTCGATGATTTGGCTGTGGTTGATGAATATGGCCGGCGCGCGCTGCCGATTCAGGCTGAGCATTACAATTTGGTGGCTAGCATTGTGAATGGGGTGACTGGCGATTTCGCGGCGCCGGCGCCCACGGATGCCCAGAACACGATGTTGACGGATTTGGGGACTATTGGGCTAGGGATATTCGGTTATCGGCCGCGGACGCAATACACGGGCTGGTTGCATTCAAGCGGCGGGGCTGCGGCTATTGAGGCTTTTTGGACCGCTCAAGGGGTGACGATTCGCACCAGCGCTGATTTTGTGGCTTACAACAAGTCTGGAGGGTCGATTTCGTTCGCGAGTGTGATGGCTGCGAATAACCTTTATGTGACGAATCAGACCACGTTGGCCACTAGCGAGACAAATCCGGGGACTGGGGTGACGACTTTGCTGACTGACGCGGGGTTTCTCTTTGGCGGCTATGGCACGAGCCTGACCAATGATTATCGATGGGTGACGATCGCAGATGCACAGGCGGTGTTTGCCGCGCTCAAAATACCCTTTGTGTTCCAGGAACTGGCTGTGCCGTTGCGGCTGGTGATGGCTGACGCGACGCTGAGTCATGCATCTGTGACTGGTGGGGCTTTAAGCGGCTATGGCTATCCTTTGGCGCGGATTGCTGGCTGGGTGAACGATGCCACTGGTGAATGGGTTAGGGATGCGACTGATACCACGCGTGACCTTGACCCGGATGTGGTGCAGCCGGTGATTCGGGCGGATGATTCGAAGGTGGATATTTGCATCCAGGATGCGACCGTTACGGACTTTGGTGGCGGGCTGGAACGGAACATTTGGAGCGGGGAATTGGTGCGTCAATGCCAGGGGTTAATGGGGCATCAAGCTTACCTTTATCGGCGCTACGGAAGTGCACCGGTTAAATTCGCGCTTTATGGCAAAAACTACGCCAATTTCTCCCCTCGAAATGGGGGCTATCCGGGCGACCTTTTGAAGTATGTGCCGCGGGTGGCTGTTGGGGGTCTGGACGGGACGTTTCAGCTGGTCGATGGCACATCGGCTAATGAGATTGCTGTGACCACGACTTTGGAGAATGCGGTGATGATTGTTTGGCCTGCGCCGATACCCTGCTGAGGGGGGCTTAATGGGGCATTACGGAGGGGTTAATTTGAGGGTCGGATTTGGGTCAAAGTTCTCAAACCGATTCAAATTGTTCTCAAACCGCGCGCGGGGTTACTAGGTCCTGACGACCTGACGGATCAAAGGGGGGGTACTATGCCACTACCCCTGCCCTCGTCCTCGTTGGCGCTCAATCCTGTTAAATTTCCCCAGCCGCGTTGGCGACCACGCCAGCGGGTAGCGGCGTCTCGGCAGAGCGCCGCACTATGGCACCACCGCCAAGTGGTCGCATCCCCGGTACGCCCCCGTCACGGCCCCCCTCTATGTGCACGATCACTCGGTAAACACGGCCTTGGGACGCTGGGACGGCAAAATCCACCACCTCTGTTCACACGCGCTTTTCATTCCACGCGCAGCATTTTACGCTCTGCGTTCCCGGGTTCGGTTGGGACGCCGGGACGGAGCTGGGACGCCATGCTCGCCGTCCCAGTTTTCCATCATCCCCACTCCCTTGTCACTTTCCCGGGACGCCCTCGGGACGGCGTTGGGACGGCACCTGCAAACCATGCAAATCCCTCGGTAAACACGGCCTTGGGACGCTGGGACGGCAAAATCTACCACCTCTGTGCGCACGCGCTTTTCATTCCATGTGCAGCATTTTACGCTCTG
>Ga0207049_1007_pt1 | contig 43842 bp, 41 predicted proteins | sample Alteio_BWMinCont_63_FD_153305 | JGI IMG/M metagenome (GOLD analysis project Ga0207049, IMG submission 153305) | Enriched cells from forest soil in Barre Woods Harvard Forest LTER site, Petersham, Massachusetts, United States -... | ecosystem: Environmental > Terrestrial > Soil > Temperate forest >... | reverse complement strand
ACGACGCGATCGCCCGGCTTGAGCCCGGATTCGACGGTGATGAAGTCCCCGCGGGTTTTCCCGGTGCGAATGAATTGCTGTCGCACCACGAGGCCGGCCTTGGCATCGGCGGTCGCCGCCTTAGGCTCGACCACGTAAACGGAGTCGCCGAAAGGCGCGCTCAGGACGGCGGTAATTGGGACCACCAGCTCATCCTTGGATTCGGGCAGGATCACCTCCACACGCGCAAACATGCCGGGCCGCAAGAGTTGATCGGCGTTTTCCAGCGTCGCTTGCAAGCCGACGCTGCGCGTCGCCTGGTCGAGATCCGGATTGAGCGCGGTGAGCTTGCCCTCGAACCTCCGGTCGGGATAGGCATCGCTGGTCAGGCGCACCGGCATGCCGGTTTTCAAGCGCGCCAATTCCTGCTGCGGCAAAGAAAAATCAACAAAGACCGGCGCCAGCGATTGCAGGGAAACGATAGGTTTGCCGGTATCGAGGTACTGGCCCAGATTAATCAAGCGGATGCCGAGTTGCCCCCCGAAGGGCGCGCGAATAGTCTTTTTCTCGATGGTGGCCTTGACGGCGTCAGCGTTGGCCTGATTTTGTTTTAACGTCGCCTCCGCAGCGTCCAATTCCGATTGGGAAATCAATTCCTGGCCGCGCAGCTTGCGTTCGCGGTCGATATTGAGTCGCGCCAGATCCACCTGCGCTTCCAAGGCTCGCAGCTGCGCGACTTCCAGGGAAGTATCCAACCGGACCAGCAGGTCGCCCTTGGCAACGACCGCGCCCGCTTCAAAGGGGATCTCGGTGACGATGCCGGCAATTTCCGGGGTGATCGTCACGCCTTGCACAGCCGCGATGGAACCAATCGAAGTGATGACGCCTTGCCAGTTCTCTTTGCGCACTTCGACTGAGGAGACCGTCTCGGGAGGCTGGGCGAACGATTTTCCGGATGCTATCAGGGTTTTGATCTGGAAAACCTTGATGCCGGCGAGCGCGCCGACAATCACCAGCACAATTACAACAGCAATCGCAACTTTTCGTGTCATGGAATCATCCTTTTCCGCGCCCGTTGTACCGGCGGGCGTATCTTTTCGTCTTGCTGGCCGCGCCATTTCGCGCCGGCGAAAGTGGGACACGGGAGCGCTGAGTCGAAGCGCCATTGAGAAACAGCCGCACCACCTGGGTCGCGGTCTGGCGCGTGAGCGGGCAGTCCGGCGTCAATAGCCGGATCATGATATAACTGTTCAACTGCCCGTAAATGCCCATGGTCAGCTCGTCGGCGCTGAAGCGCTGGTCCAGCTCCCCCGCGGTCTGGCCGGTCTCGATTAATGAGCGCAGGAATTCGAAGCTGCGCCGGCCTTTTTGCCCGCAGTGCGCCCGGTCGGGCGCTTCGCCAGCCGGCGCAAAGGCGGTCGCAAACGCCAGCCGCATGAGCTCCCGGTTTTGGAGCGAAAACTCAAAAACCGCCGCGACGATCTCTTCGAGCTTTTCGGCGATGGTGCCGCCCCGGGCGGCGGCCTCCTGCATGTGGCGGTAACGCTCGTCGTGGGCCCGATCCACCAGCGCCTGAAACAGCTCGGCCTTGTCCGTGAAATAGTAATAGAGCGCGGGCTTGGAAACCCGCGCGGCGTCTACGATGTCCTGCACGCTGGTCGCCGCGTAGCCGCGCTCGGCAAAGCTCTTGAGCGCGACGTGCAGGATCTGCTGTCGCGTGGCGGAGTCGGCATGATTCAGGAGTTTTCCCACGACCTACCGAACGGTAGGTAATGGGGCCCGATTCGTCAAATGGAATGTGATGAAACCTGATGGGCGGATTGCCGCCAAGAGGAGAGCCTAGAGGCTTTTTTCCTTGTCGTTGCTTTGAGCAAGAGGCTTCGGGCCGGCGAGGACGCTGTGTCGCACCGAGTAGCAGAAGTAAACCACCAGGCCGATGACGAACCAAATGATAAGCCGGGCCCAGGTCGTGAAGGGGAGGGCTGCCATTAATGCCAGGGCCGAAGCGGCGCCTGCGGGAGCGACGAACCACACCCACGGCGTCCGAAATCTGCGGGGCAGGTCGGGTTCGCGAAGGCGCAGCACCAGGATGCCCGCGGACACAATCACAAAGGCCAATAGCGTGCCGATGGAGCACAGGCTGCCGGCCTCCCGCACGGTAAACACCGCCGAAAAGAACGCCACGGCAACACCCGTGATGATAGAGGTGAGCCAGGGTGTGCGAAACCGGGGGTGCACCCGGCTGACCACTGCCGGCAGCAATCCGTCCCGGGCCATGCTGTAGAAAACGCGCGATTGGCCCAGCAGCATCACCAGGATGACCGAAGAAAGTCCTGCGATCGCGCCAAATTTAATGATCAGCGCGATCAAACTTACCCCGTGCCATTTCCACGCGAGCCCGGCGTGATCGGCCGCCACGGCAATCGGGTCAGGCACGTCCAATTGAGTGTAAGGCACCACCCCGGTCGCTATGCCGGAAACAATAATGTAGAGCACCGTGCAAATCAGGAGTGAGCCGATGATCCCGATGGGCATGTCTCGCTGGGGATTCTTCGCTTCCTGCGCGGCCGTGCTGACCGCGTCGAACCCGATGTAAGCGAAGAACACAATTCCCGCTCCGGTCATGATTCCCGGCAAGCCAAAGTGGCCTGGGCCTGTGTTTGCCGGAATGAAGGGATGCCAGTTCGCAGGATTAATGGCGTGCGCTGCTCCCACTATGAACAAGAGCACTACGGCCACTTTGACCAGGACAATGACGTTGTTGAAATTCGCGGATTCCTTGATGCCCACCACCAGGAGGGTGGTCACCAGGAAAATGATGATGACGGCCGGCAGATTGAAGATGGAGGTTACGTGCGGCAACGCGGCAGGGTCGGCCCCGAACGTGCGCATCTGCTCCGCCAAGCCAGCTCCGAGAGCGGTCCACCCGGCTTTCATTTTCAACCCGGCGGCCAGCGCCGCGGGTATCTGGATTAGCTCGGTCCCACGCGCAGCCGAAAGTTGGGGCGGGATGTCGATATTAAAATCGTGAAGGAAAGAAACCACGTAACCTGACCAGCCAATCGCAACGGTGATCGCGCCGACGGCATATTCCAGGATCAAGTCCCAGCCGATAATCCAGGCGAATAATTCGCCTAACGTGGCATACCCGTACGTGTACGCGCTGCCCGCCATAGGTACCAGCGACGCGAACTCACTGTAACAAAGTGCGGCGAATACCGAGGCGATCCCGGCCAAAATGAAAGAGAGCACAACCGCCGGTCCCGCGTTTTGAGCCGCGACAGTCCCGGTCAGCACGAATATCCCGGTGCCGATGATCGCGCCTACGCCCAACGCGGTGAGATTGACCGGTCCCAGCGCTCGGTGGAGACTTTGGTCCGTTAGCGCCTCTGCTTGCAGGTCGGTAACGTTCTTTCGGCGCAACAGGTTCATAGCATGTCGGGTCTCGCTCTTCGGCTGTGGTGGTCGTTATTGCTCTAATAGCGCGTTGAAGTCAAGGAAATCGGGGCGTCGGCGCGATCCAACCGTCGTTTTCGGCGCCGCGATGCTACCGAGCTGGCTTACTGCGCGTCTTCGGGCGAAGCGACCCCGCCTCGATTCCGCCGCTTCCACCAGAAATAAACGGGAACGCCTAAGAGCACGATCAGCAAGCCCGGCAAGGAGGTTTCCGTCTGATACACCAGCAAGACGAGCATAATCGCCGTTGCCACGACCAGATAAAGCGCGGGCACCACCGGGTAGCCAAAAGCGCGGTAAGGCCGCTCGGCTTGCGGCCGGGTGCGCCGCAGAACGAACAGGCCCGCGATCGTCAGCACGTAAAAAATGAGCACGGCAAAGATGACGTAATCGAGCAAGGTGCTGTACACGTTCCCGTAGCGCGGCAAGCCGGTCACTGCGTCCAGCAACGGCGCGCCGCTAATCGGATCGCGCAACCGCACGCGCGGCAAGACCAGGACACAGGTCCAGACGCCTTGCCACACCAGGCCCATCGCCGGGACGCTGCGCGGATTAAGCCGGCCGGTGGAGCGGAAGAATAGGCCATCCCGCGCCATCGCATAATAAACGCGTGCGCCGGACAGGATGAGGCCGTTGTTGCAACCGAACGTGGACACCATGATGGCCACGGCCATGATCGTCGGCCCGGCGCCGTGGAAAACAGCGTCCATCGCGGCCGTGGCCACGCGGTCATCGGGCGCGTGCTGGATCTGATCCAACGGCAGCACGAACAGGTAGGCCAGATTCGCGAGCAAGTACAGCACCGTAACCATGCCGGTTCCCAACGCGAGCGAGAGCGGCAGGTTCCGCCGGGGATTCTTTACCTCGCCGGCAGTAAAAGTGACATTGTTCCACGCATCCGACGAAAAAAGCGAACCCACCTGCGAGACACAAAAAGCCACGAACATGCCGAACGCGCCGCCGGTCGCCGCAACGGCGGGGATGGCGGATAAATCCGGTTTGATGGGCGACACTCCGCGCGGTGTCCAGAGATCGGTAAAGTTCGCGTGCAGCGCGCCGGAGTTTCGGCCAATGACGAACCCAACGAATATCAGGGCGATGAGCGACAACGTTTTTGCGGACGTGAACAGGTTTTGGATCCATTTGCCGATTTGGAGTCCGCGAGTATTAATGGCCGTCAGCAGCGCGATCATCACGATGGCCACCGCCTGCTGCGTGGATAAACTGACAGCATAGCTCCGGGACAGATTAATCGGCGCGATCAGCCAATTCGTCGGCGAAACGGCCGGCGCCAGCACGCCCAGGAAACGAGAGAAAGCCACCGCAACCGCGGCGATGGTGCCGGTCTGGATCACGAGGAAGAGGGTCCAGCCGTAAAGGAAACCCCAGAGGGGGCTGTAGGCTTCGCGCAAGTAAACATATTGTCCGCCGGCGCGCGGCATCATCGCCGCCAGTTCCCCATAGCTCAGCGCGGCGCTGATGGTCAGCACGCCGGTGACCACCCAGGCCAGCAGCAGCCAGCCGCTGGCGCCGACCTGCCGGGCAATATCGGCTGAGACAATAAATACGCCCGAGCCGATCATCGAGCCCGCCACCAGCATGGTCGCATCGATCAGCCCGAGGCCCTGGACGAATTTGGCTTCGGGAGCGAGCGTTGGTTTTTCGTGAGCGGGCATAAGGCCAGGAGAAATTCAATCAAGCGGTATCGGCTTTTCCCAACCGGCTGCGACGGAACCCATAAAGGAAGTAGAGCAGCAGCCCCGCAGCCATCCAGAGAAAAAAGCGGATCCAGGTAAGTTTCGTCAACTGGGTCGTCAGGTAACCGCAGGATGCGATGGCGCCCAGGGGCACCAGCGGTACGAGCGGGGTTCGAAATGGGCGGGGCCTGGAAGGATCGGTGACCCGTAGAATCATGATGCCGGCGGCGACCAGGACGAAAGCGAATAACGTTCCGATATTGGTAAGGTCCACCAACTCGCTGATGTTCGCGACCGATGAACAACAAGCTACCAGCACCCCAGTGATCAGCGTCGTAACGTGCGGGGTCCGGAAGCGCGGATGCACTCTGGCCGCCCAAGGCGGAAGCAAGCCATCGCGCGCCATAGAAAAAAAGATCCGCGGCTGACCGGCTTGATATGGAATAAGCGCCGAAGTAGTGGCGAGCACGCCGCCCAGCGCAACGATGCCTGCCGTCCACTTCATTCCCCGCGAGAGGAACGCGTCCGCGAGTGGTTCAGCCGTGCCCAAGGTATTCCATTTTGACATGCCGGTGAGCACGATCGCCACGGCAACATAAAGCACCGTGCATATGCCCAGGCTGGCCAGGATCCCGATCGGCATATCGCGCTGTGGATTGCGGGTTTCTTCCGAGGCGGTCGAAACGGCATCAAAACCGATGTATGCAAAAAAGATGACGGCTGCGGCATGGGAAACCCCTTTGAAACCGTTGGGCGCGAACGGTACCCAATTTGCAGGCTCGATGCACGAGACGCCGACTATGAGAAAGAAGAAAATGATGCCGATCTTTGCCAAGGTGATCCCCGCGTTGAAACGCGCGGTTTCGCGAATGCCGACCAAGACAATCCACGTCACTATGGCTACGATACAAAAGGCAGGTACATTGAAAATGATGGGAATTCCCAAGAGGCGCGGTGCCACGAAATATGCCGCCAGGTTCTGCCCTCCCCATTCCGAAAACCCTGAGAAATCCGGTAAATGGCCCTGCATCATGAGCGCTGGAAGGTTCGACAGATTCACGATAGCTGTCCGTAAGTGCTCGGAGCTTTGGATCCCGGACCGCAGGTCAGTTCCGAGCCAGGCTGGCCATGGCAGATGCAAGCTCGATAACAAACTCTGGAAATAGCCCGACCAGGATACCGCTACCGCTGCGTTGCTGATGGCATATTCGAGAATCAGGTCCCAGCCGATAAGCCAGGCCATCAACTCTCCCATAGTCGCGTAGGCGTAAGTGTAGGCGGAGCCGGACACAGGCACCATGGCCGCGAATTCGGCGTAACAAAGGGCTGCAAAGCCGCAGGCAACGCTTACTATCAGAAGGGAAATCACCAGGGCCGGGCCGGCTCCCAGGCGGACACCATCTCCGGCAGCCGCCGTGCCGATGCTTGAAAAAATTCCGGCTCCGACGATGGCGCCTACGCCCATCAGCGTCAGATGAACCGGTCCGAGCACGCGGCGGAGCTGGTGCTGGGGTTCGGTCGTCTCGCCGACCAGCTTGTCCAACGATTTCCGTCGAAACAGTTGGTTAAGCAACATGGTAAAGGCGCGGGAACGGCCACGGCACAGATGGCATGCCCTTGAGCAGATTGGAGCCTCGCCTGAAACGCAAGAAAATTTGGATAGGCATTTCGCTAATTGGCACTGGACTACCGATGCTCTATGATTTCCGCATGTCAACAGCGACTCAGATCCACCGCCACTTCGCCAGCGACAACTACGCGGGCATTTGCCCGGAAGCACTGGCTGCGATGATCGAGGCCAACCAGGGCCACGAAGTCAGCTACGGCGATGATTCCTGGACCGGAAAAGCTTCCGACCTGCTGCGCGAGGTTTTCGAAACCGACTGCGAAGTGTTTTTTGTATTCAATGGCACGTCGGCGAACTCGCTATCGCTCGCCGCCTTGTGCCAGTCCTACCACAGCATCCTCTGCCATGAGATCGCCCATGTCGAAGGTTCGGAGTGCGGCGCGCCGGAGTTTTTCGCCAACGGCACCAAAGTGTTGCTGCTGCCCGGCCCCGGCGGCAAAATTGATCCCAAGTCGATTGAGAAGGCGGTGAACAAACGCACGGACATTCATTATCCCAAACCGCGCGCGCTGAGCCTGACGCAAGGGACGGAAGTGGGCACGGTTTATTCGCTCGAGGATTTGAGCGAGCTGGCGGAGGTGGCGCGGCACTTTCAGCTCCGCATCCAAATGGACGGCGCGCGTTTTGCCAATGCGATCGTCTCCCTCGGTGTCACGCCCAAAGAAATCACCTGGCAGGCCGGCGTCGATGTGTTGTGCTTCGGCGGGACGAAAAACGGCTTGGCGGTGGGCGAAGCGGTGGTTTTCTTCAATCGCGAGCTGGCCCGCGAGTTTGATTACCGCTGCAAACAGGGGGGGCAGCTCGCGTCCAAGATGCGGTTTTTGTCCGCGCCCTGGGTGGGCCTGCTGCAAGAGGGCGCGTGGCTGCGGCACGCGCGGCATTCCAATGCGATGGCCAAACGGCTGGAAGCCGGCATCCGCAACGTTCCCGGTGTCCGGATCTCCTACCCGGTCCAAACCAACGCTGTGTTCGCAAAAATCCCGGAGCCGCTGGTGGACGCGATGCACCAGCGCGGCTGGAAATTCTATACCCACGTCGGCGGCTGGGAGGAATCGCGGCTGATGTGCAGCTGGGATACCACGCCTGAGGATGTCGACGGCTTCGCGGCGGACCTGAAGGAATTTACCGCCCCAGTTGCGATTTAACCTGCCTCAGTTAGGAAACGTGTGACCGAGCCCAGCCTGCTGCTCCTGATCCCGGCGTACAACGAAGAGCGCCGGATTGAACCGGTCCTGCGCGACTACGCCCGTTACTTCCAGGAGAAGTACCATGGCAAATTCCAGCTGGTCGTCGTGCTCAACGGTTGCCGCGACAATACCCTTGGGGTCGTCCGGCGCGTCGGCGCCGATTACCCGTTCATCACGGCTTTGGAATTCGCCGCGCCAATCGGCAAAGGAGGCGCGCTGATTGAAGGCTTCAAACTGGCGCCCCTGGCGGATTTCATCGGCTACGTCGACGCTGACGGAGCGACGCCGCCCGCCGCCTTTCACGCCCTGGTCAAGCGCCTGGGGGAAGCGGATTGTGTGATCGCCTCGCGCTGGCTGCCTGGCGCGGTGCTGCACGTCGAACAGACCAGCAAACGCCAGTTCGCCAGCCGTTGTTTCCATCTCATCGTCGAAATGCTGTTCCGGATGCACATCAAAGACACCCAATGCGGCGCCAAAGTGATGACCCGGCAGGCGGTCGAAAAGGTGCATGCCAACTTGCGCATCGCCGACATGGCCTTCGATATAAACCTCCTGTACTCGCTGAAGCGCGCCGGCTGCCGCATCCTGGAAGTCCCGACGGAGTGGACCGACAAGATCGGGTCAACGGTCACTTTGTTCCGGACTTCCCTCACCATGTTTTTGTCGGCCTTGCGGATCCGGCTGATCTACTGGCCGTTTGTGTATCAATGGCTGCGTCCGCTGCGCCCGCTGGAAACCTGGGTTTACAAAAAGCTGCGCGCGCCGCAGCCGCTGCCGGGGCCGCCCATTCCGGAGACGGGGGAGCCGCCACGTTAGCCGTGGCGATTACGCGGCGGTGACGGAGCTTTCCGGGGCCCGATGCGGCTTAACTCCCCAGGTAAACCAGGCGCACACGGCGAGCAACAGGGCATTAAAAATGCCGAGCGTCCGAAGCACCGTCACGAGCGTGTCGTGAAACCTCAGCAGGGCGGCCAGGTAACCCAGCGCGAGCAGGATGACGCAGATCGCCAGCGATTGTTTGGAGGCCGGACGCGCCAGCAAATTGTTGAGGAGCACATTCGCTACCGCCAGCGGAATCATCGCCGCGGCGTACCAGGGCAGGATCGACGCCGCCACCTGCACGTAAGCCGGCGAGTAGATAATCTTCACCACCCAGGGACCGAGCACGGATAGACCGATCGCCCCGACGGTCGCCAGGAGGGCGGTTCCCAGCAACACCATGCCGAGCAGATCCGTTTTTTCCGCCCGGGCGGCGCTGTGGACCAGCCGCGGAAACATCACCGTGGCCATGGGCAAAACCAGCCACATCAGCGCGCGCGCCATCGTCCCGGCGCTGACATAAAAGTCCACCGTGCCGCCGGTGAAATAATGTTTAACGAACAAGGTGTCAGCGGTGAACAGGATTTGGAACGCGAGGAAACCAAACAGAAGCGGCGTTACCTGACGCAGGAGACCACGCCAGTCGAACGCCTTGGGACGCGTGAGCCAGAGAGACCGACTGTGCCAGCTGCCAATCACCGCGGCGAGGATGATGCCCAGCAACACCCCTCCCATCATCCCCGCCGAGTAGGCGTGCAACACGAGAACGGCGAAGGAGGCAATGATGATCCGGCCGATCCCGTTGCTGAGCATGCTCCAGCCCAGCCACATGAAATTCTGTTGTCCCTGCAAAATTCCCCAGAACATCGGCATCCACAGCGAGAGCAGGACCACGAACATAGTCACCCACAGCCCTACCGGGTCGCTCAGGTTCCACGCGGCCAGAATGTCCTTCTGGAACACCAGGACGAAAACCGCGCCGAGAAGCCACAGCAGGGTGGTGCCCACCCAGACGCATCGGATCAAGGCCGAGAGCTCCCCCTGCTTGCCGGTGGCGAGGGCTTTGGCGGTCTGCTGAGTCAGGATCATTTGCAGCGGAATCGTCGGCAGCAGCATCACCACCGCCAGGAATGTTCCAAAACTGCCATACTGCCCGGGCGGCAGAGCCTTATTCAACAAATGCACCGCCCACATCAGGACGCCGCCGCCAATATTGGCGATCATCAGCCAGCCGCTCTGGCGGAAGAAGGTCGCGCGTTGGGCGGCGGAACTCGCGGCGTGGCTTTCGGCTTTTTCGACGAGCATGGGTGTTGGACTAAAAGACGGTGGTTTGGTTCAAGGCAGGGAGCGTAGAAACTGCAGCAGGATGGCATGGGCGCGTTCCAATGAAGACACCTCAATCCATTCGTCCACAGTGTGGGCCTGGGCAATATTGCCGGGTCCGAACGCCACGCTGGGAATGCCTCCTTCCGCGAGCACGGCAGCATCGCAAAAATAATCGACTCCGGCTGGTTTGCGCTGGCCCGCGGAGCGAAGAAACTGGGCGACCAACGGAATGCGCGGGTTGGTTTCCAAGGGAGGGCATGGCGCCAGCTTGTCGCTCAAGCATTCCGCGGACAGATGATGTTGTTTGAGCAGAGCCCGAATCTGCCGCCAGACACTGGCCTCCGTCTCTCCGGGCAAGGTGCGGCGATCCATTTGTATGGTGCAACGGTCCGGAACAATGTTGGGTTGAATGCCGCCGGAGATGACCCCGACGCTGACGGTGGCCGATCCCAAGAGTGGGTGGCGGCAGCGGGCTAATTGAGACGCGTAATGGGTTTCCAGCAGGTCTACAATTCGAGCCATCTGGTGAATGGCGTTGGACCCAAGGTCCGGCCGTGACCCATGCGCGGCTTTGCCCTGAGTCTCCAGGCGCAGCCACAAACTGCCCTTATGCGCGGTGACAACCCTGGCTTCAGTTGGTTCTCCTACGATCGCGAGGTCCGCCCTCCGCCCGCTGGCTACCAACGCGCGCGAGCCGCGCTGGGCGTTTTCCTCGTCCACCAATCCTACGAACGTGATCTCAGTCGAGGCTGGTCGCGGGCCGGATTGAGCCAACGCGCACAAAGCGCTCAGCATCACCGCGACAGAACCCTTGGTATCGCAGGCGCCGCGGCCAAAGAGCCGCCCGTTTTTAACCCTCGGCACAAAGTGGCCGTCGGTCGCATTCACCGTATCGAGATGCGGCGCCAGCAGGATACGCTGCCCAACCTTTCCCGAAGGCGAGAGGCGGGCATAAAGATTGTCGCGCCCGGGGAACACCGGTTCCAGCTCCACCTCAAGGCCGCGAGTGGCGGCGGTCGCTCCCAAAAACTCAGCGACGCGGCGCTCCCCTGCCCGCGGGTCGTTCGCGGGTAAAAAGGCCGGATTGACGCTTGGTAGCGCCACCAATTCCCGCAATAATTTCAATGTCCCGGTCATTCTAGGCCCCATGCGCAGAAGGTGCAGGCTATGATGAAAGCGCCGGCATGTCGAGGCAGTCCCGCATCCTTGAGCAAAACTATGCCGCGGGACGAGTGGGGGGAAAGCGCGCAGGGTGCTATTCCTGGTGACGGAGGAAGCGTCCCCACGCGTGCAGAAACCTGAGGGCATACCGCTCGTAACTCGTCAGGACCCGGCCGTGAGCCAGCGTTTCATGCACCGCGCGGAGCGTCATGCAAAAATCGAGATCATGAATCGGGCGATCACGGATGATGCGCTGCTCCCAACGCTGTTTGTCCGCTACCTCTTCGATGTCACCGGCGTTGCCCGGGCGGAACGCGATCCGCCACTCCTCGCGCTGCGAAAAACCATCGCCTACGCCTTTGGACCGGAACCACTCGTCACACAGCAGCGCGCAGATGGATTTTCCACGGCACGAACCGAGGCGATAAAAAACCAGAGGAGCGTCGATATCGGAAAAATGTTCGTAGGCAATCTGTTCCGCATCGCGCGGGGGGGGAGTGAACGCGGTTTGAAAACCAATCCGAAAAGCGTCCGGCTTTGCTGGATCCCGTTCGAAGCAAAGGTTCTCGCTAAAGACCCAGGTGATCTCAGCCGGCAAACCCTGGCGAGCCAGGCTGGCTTGCCAAGCGCTCAAAGCTTCGGCGAAGGCCGGCCGTGTAGGCGGAGGAGTGTTCGACATATGGCTGCTAGGAGACTCTATGCTTGAACCAGTTTGCGAACAAGGGAATGCCTTGCTCGATTTTTACCTTCGGGTCGTAGCCGAGCTTCTGCCGGGCTTTGGAGATGTCGGCGCAAGTGAGCGGGACATCCCCCGGCTGGCAAGGGCGCCGTTCAATCACCGCTTTTTTGCCCAAGGCTGATTCCAACAGCTCAATCAAACGGGTCAGGTGCACAGTTTGTGATTCGCCGAGGTTATAGATGTCATACCCAAATTCCTTGCGAGTGCAAGCCATAATCCCTTCGAGGATGTCGGTGATATAAGTGTAATCGCGCGCCGTCGATCCGTCGCCGAACATCGGGATCGGCAGGCCGGCGTTGATCAGGCGCGCAAATTTGTGGATTGCCAGGTCCGGCCTCTGGCGCGGGCCGTACACCGTGAAGAATCGCAGCATGACGATATCCATCCCGTAGACATGATGATAGACATGCCCCAAAGCCTCGCAGGCCAGCTTGCTGGCCGCATAAGGGGAGATGGGCTGAAAAATCGGGTCGGATTCCGCAAAAGGCACTTTGGAATTCACGCCGTAAACCGAAGAGGAAGAGGCCAAAATCGCCTTCTTCACGCCCGAATGCCGCGCCGCTTCCAGCACGTTTACCGTGCCTTCCACGTTCACGCGCTGATAGAGCGCCGGCTCCTCCAGGCTCGCGCGGACCCCCGCCCGCGCCGCTAAGTGAATGACCTGATCGAATTTGACACTCCCGAAAACCTCGTCCACCGCAGCGCGGTCGGTCAGATCGCCGTGCACAAATTCGAAAGGCTTGGCCAGCGACTGCAGGCTGCGGAGATTGTCGCGTTTGATTTGCGGGTCGTAAAAGTCGTTTAACTGGTCGAACGCCCAAACGGCGTTGCCGGAATGCAGCAACTGCTCGCACACATGGGAGCCGATAAACCCCGCGCCGCCGGTCACTAGAAGATTCATGAATTGCGCAGCATCAGCCCAAAAGCCGCGTGGAATGTCAAGCGTGCGCTGTCTCTCCGCTGAAAATGTTGCTGGCTGCTACCAAAACCAGACCATTGCCAGCGGCCACGTGCGTTAGCTAGGTCGACGAAATGCCGTCTTTGGATTCAGCAAACCAATGACGTGTTCGATTACAAAACGTGCAGACAGAGAGCATGACCGGGACCTCGACCAGCACACCGACCACTGTGGCCAGGGCAGCGCCGGAGTTGGCGCCAAAAAGAGTAATGGCCACGGCGACGGCGAGTTCAAAGAAGTTGCTTGCACCGATCAGCGCGCCCGGTGAAGCGACATTATGTTCGACGCGGAGGGCCCGCATGAGCAGATAGGCCAAACCGGAATTGAAATAGACTTGGATGATGATCGGTACGGCAATGAGCAGAACGGCAATCCAGCGCTTGGTGAGGTTGTCAGACTGAAAAGCAAAGATGAGCACCAGCGTGAGCAGGAGGGCGCCAATCATCACCGGATGAAACTTGGGCAGAAAGTTTTGTTCAAACCATTGTTTGCCATGGGATTTGAGGAGGGCGGCGCGCGTGAGCCACCCAGCCGTGAGCGGGATGACAATGAAGACCACGACCGAGGTGATGAGGACTTTTGCCGGGACAACCACGTGGGCCACGCCGCAAAGGAACATCACGATCGGCGCGAAAGCGACGAGCATGATGAGGTCATTCACCGCTACCTGGACCAAGGTGTAGGCCGGGTCGCCGTCCGTGAGGTACGACCAGACGAAAACCATAGCCGTGCAAGGGGCAGCGGCGAGGATGATGAGCCCTGCGGTGTAGTTCTTTGCGGTTTCGGGGTCGATCCAAGCAGCGAAGACGTGCTGCATGAATATCCAGGCCAGCAGCGCCATGCTGAAGGGTTTTATCAGCCAATTGACAAACAAGGTGACTAGAAGGCCCTTCGGTCGCCGGGCGATGCCGCCGATCGAACCGAAGTCGACCTTGAGCATCATCGGGTAAATCATCAGCCAGAGGAGGATGCCGATCGGCACGTTCACTTGTGAGCCTTGTCCGAATTCCATTTTGCTCAGGTTTGCGGTGAGATCGGGCAAGAGTTTGCCGAAGGCGACCCCGACGAGCATGCAGAGCAGCACCCAGACGGTTAGGTAGCGCTCAAAGAAGGCCAGACGTTTGGGTGCCGCCTGAGCTATTTGCTGAGCGCTGGCAGAGAGGGAATTGCTCATGGGATTTTGCTCCGCCCCTGACTATCCGCAACAGCTACCCGGTTTGCAGCCACAAGAGGAACCAGAATCGCTCGTGGTTGGTTTGCGCGCCGTGATCTCCAAACTGGTAAGGTATTCGCCTGGCTTCGTTCCGTCAGGCAGGTTAGCGATGATCTTTTGGTAAAGCGGATCCTGCCAGTCAACCATTCCATCGATGTAACCGGATTTCGGGTTCAGAACGATGTCAGTCAAGCCGGCTTCCCTGGCCATGCGCTCGGTTTCGGAGACAAGGACCGCCCCAGCGACGCAACCGACGAGCGCTTCTACGATTTCGAGAATGGCGGGAGGCAGTGGTTTGAGCAGGGCGAGGTCGGAAACGGCAACTCGACCGCCAGGTTTGAGCACGCGCGCCATTTCCCGCCAAACTTGGGTCTTGTCAGGCGAGAGGTTGATAACGCAGTTGGAGATGATGGCGTCAACGGCGGCATCCGCCAAAGGCAGGTGCTCGATTTCCCCGAGACGAAACTCGACGTTTTCCAGGCCGGTTGCCTGGTGGTATGAATTCAAGTTCTTGCGCGCTTTCACCAGCATTTCGGCTGTCATATCCACACCTATAGCTCGGCCCGAGGCCCCCACCTTTTTTCCGGCAATGAAGACGTCGAAGCCACCACCGCTGCCCAGGTCGAGCACAACCTCGCCGGGTCGCAGCAAAGCTAGCGCGTTGGGATTGCCGCAGGATAACCCCATATTTGCCCCTTCCGGCAGCGCGGCCAGCTCCTCCGCGGTATACCCGACATGACGGGCCAGTTGTTCTGAGTCCACCGGAGTGGAACCGAACGAGCTGGGGGTCCCTCCGCAGCAGCTCCCGCCCGTTGAACGGCGGGCACTGCCGGCCACGGCGATCTGGCTGTAGCCTGCTCGAACTTTCTGGCGGACGATTTCAGGATCAGAGGTTTGTTTCATAACATGCGTCTATTTGGTAGAGGTAAGTGCGACAGGCAGGGTCTCAATAAATTTCCGGATTTCATCCCGCACCCGTCGATACACGGCCAACTTCTCTTCGCCCTCCCGCAGCTGCTTAGTGAGCTTGGGCGGGTCTTCAAAGCCCACATGCACCACCTTGGTCGTTCCAGGAAAAACTGGACAGTTTTCATCCGCATGGCCGCAGACGGTGACGACGTAATCGAACTCCACCGGACCGATGTCTTGCGGCGTTTTCGAATACTGTTTTGAAATGTCCACGCCCGCTTCCGCCATGACTTTGACGGCATGTGGATTCATGCCGCGCTTTTCGATTCCCGCGGAGTATGGTTCGAGCACGTCGCTTTTCAGGTGGCGCGCCCAGCCTTCGGCCATCTGGCTGCGGCAGGAATTTCCAGTGCAAAGGAACATGACTTTCAGTTTCGACATTTGCGCTTGCATAGTTCGACCGGATCCACGGTTAGAATTTTCTTGAGGCGGACAGCATCTTCCACCGTGCGCGGGTCCTCGATGAGCGACTTGGCCACCCATCGAATCGCTTCGCGGGCAGGCGCCGACACCCTTTTGGCCGGGAGGGAATAGTAGATCCATCGGCCGTCCTTGCGTGAATCGACCAGTCCGGCCTGGTATAGAATCGACAGGTGCTTGGAAATGGTGGACGCAGCCAGGCCAAACAGCTCCGTGATCTGGCAGACGCATAGCTCGCCCTCCTGTAAAGCCAGGAGCATCCGGACGCGGGTTTCGTCCGCCAGCGCCTTAGTAATGGCCATGAACTCGCGCGCTATCATATAATATATTTCGCCATACAACGAAATGAAACTACCTCGCAACGGAGTGCCTGTCAAGGGGCCGCGTAAATCAGATAGATCCCGCCGATGATTACCGGGACCCCGCAGACCCCCTTGAGCACCTCGACCCCGCGTGAACGTTCATTTCAGTTCGGCAATAGTCAGGAGACTGCCCACCGCGAAGAGGGTGGCAATCTCCGAAGCGCGGGCTGTGGACACTCGGCCCTGACGCCGGGACCGACGGGCAGTTCAGGATTAGGGGACCGGACCTGCACCGGGCAAAAGTCGGCGCATAACCGCGCTTAAAGAATTTTATTTGCAATCCTGTTTATTGCATTCTATATTCAACCATATGGTTGAATATGGTTCAAAGGTTTTGGATCGGACCTTTGGGGCGCTGGCCGACCCGACACGGCGCCGGATTTTGGCGCAGTTGGCCGAGGGCGCGGAATGCGTGACGAATCTGGCGCGGCCACACGCAATGTCGCTGGCGGCGGTGTCGAAGCATTTGATCGTCTTGGAGAGGGCGGGGTTGGTGAAGCGGCGGCGGGATGGCAGGGTGCATTCATTGGCGCTGGCGGCCAAGCCGATGCAGGAGGCGCAGGCGTGGCTCGACCGGTATCGGAAGTTTTGGGAAGGGAACCTGGACCAGTTCGAAAAATATTTGGACCAACTACGAGAGAAGGAAAGCAAACATGACGACGATAAATAACGAAGTGCAAAAGCCCGATGACGCGACGTTGATTTTGAGGCGAGTGTTGAACGCGACGCCGGAGCGGGCGTTCAAGGCGTGGACCTCGCCAGAACATATCCAGCAATGGATGCGGCCGGAACCTGGGATGGTGGTTCCGCTAGCGCGCATGGATTTACGGGTGGGCGGGAAATTTCGGATCCAGATGAAGAACCCGGACGGGGAGTATTTTACCGCCGTGGGGGAGTTCCGCGAGGTGCAGCCGGCAGAGCGGTTGGTTTACACGTGGGATTGGGAGAAGGATGGGAGCGGCACGGAGTTTGGCGAGGTGGAGGGGAAGACGTCGCTGATCACGGTGGAGTTTTTGAAGATGGGCCACCGAACGGAGTTCGTGATGACCCATACCCGGTTTGCATCGGTGGAGAGCCGGGATAATCACGCGAAGGGTTGGGCCACGGCGGTGGACAATTTTGCGACTTTCATGGAGCGATGAAATCCCACACCGCCAAAGCCGAACCTGACTGTCCCGAGATCACTCACTCATTCGTCGTACCACTGAAACTGAACAAAACTGACAACGGCTGATCTCGCAGGCGCGCGATCAGCCAACAACGAAAGGCAATTATGAGCACAAATGGAATCATGTCTGAACCGCAAAAGCTGAAACAACAACACAACATCGGGTCGCAAGAGGAATGGATTGCGGCCCGGCTCCGGTTGCTGAAGGAGGAGAAGGAGCTAACGCGGCGCAGCGACGAGCTGGCGCGGCGGCGCCAGGAACTGCCGTGGCTACGGGTCGACAAGGCGTACCGATTCGAGACGGATGAAGGCAGCGCCTCGCTGCCAGACCTTTTCAGAGGGCGCTCGCAGCTTCTGGTCTACCACTTCATGTTCGGGCCCGACTACACCGCGGGGTGTATGACCTGCTCGACGATCGCGGACAACTTCAACGGGTTCGCCATTCACCTGGCCAACCATGACGTGATGCTTTGGGCGGTCTCGCGAGCCCCGCTCGCGAAGTTGCAGGCCTATAAGCGGCGGATGGGCTGGACGTTCCCATGGGCGTCCTCGTTCAGCAACGGCTTCAACTTCGACTTCAACGTCTCCTTCACCGAGGAGCAACAGCGACAGGGGGGCATCGAATACAACTACCGGCGGGAGCCGGCGTGGCAGTTACGCAGCGACGAGGGGATGGCGAGTCGTATGGAAGGGAATCCTGTCGCTGATAACGCGGCCGTGACCGGAACCGACGTGGCTACGTACACCCGCGAAAGACCGGGCATGAGCGCATTCGCGCTCGAGGACGGCGCCGTCTACCACACCTATTCCGCTTATGCGCGTGGACTGGACGCCCTCTGGGGCATGTATCAGTGGCTGGACCGCGCCTCCAAGGGCCGCAACGAAACGGGCGTCTGGTGGCGCCGCCACGACGAGTACGAGGCGCTTTCTCAGAATGCCGGTACGTGTTGCCACTCGGCGGAGGCGCACGCATGAACGCTCGCCACTGCTGCAAGACGCTAGCCGGCGACAACGCTACTCAGCCGGCGTCGCGGTTGCGCCGTGGCAGGGAGATCGCAGGCTGGATCCTTCCGGGGGCTACGTTGGCACTGCTTCCGAAGTGTCCCGCATGTGTGGCGGCGTACGTGGTCCTCGCGACCGGTATCGGAATTTCTTTGCCGACGGCCACATTCCTGCGGACGATTCTTGTGGTAATATGCGTGGCGTCGTTGGTTTTTATTACTGCAAGACGACTGCGGAGTGTATTTGCGCGTAGAGTCAGCCGGCAGTGAGCATTCGTGTCAGCCTGACAAAGGCGGCAGGTGATCAATGACGAAACTCAAACTCAACATCACGATGTCGCTCGACAGGCAGGTCGCCTGAGCCCAATCAGTTTAGACCCTTAGCGAGCCACGGAACGCCCTGGCGCTATAGTAAGATTGCGCGCCGTTGTGACCCACGAAGACGCGTCCGTAGCGGCGATCACAATAGAGCGAGCCGCCGAGTTTTCTGATATCAGAAGGTGTTTTCACCCAGCTCGATGTCTTCGTATCGAAATTTCCAAATTTTTGCAGCTCTTGATATTCTTCTTCCGTTAAAAGCTCAATGCCCATTGCCGCTGCCATATCCATGGCGGTATTTTTCGGTTTAAATTCTTTCCTCGAATCCAGCCCCTCCCGGTCGTAACAAACACTGGTGCGGCCCTTGGGACTTTCCGCTGAACAATCATAAAAAACGTATTCACCCGTCTTTTGATCATGACCAACGACATCCGGTTCACCGCCGGTTCTTTCCATTTCATTGAGCGACCACAATTTTTCAGTATTGGCTTCCAGCTTTGCTTGCACTTTAGCCCAACCAAGACCTTCATGGCGGTTCATGTTCTTCTCAAAACGGGCCTTCAATGCCCTGAGTAGTTCTTCACGTTGTTCTGGTGACAACTCCTTTTTATTGCTGATTTTATTGCTCTTTGTCATGAGGTGTTAATTTAATTTGCTCATGATGTCTTGCAATCGGTTATGTGCCATATTCATGCCCTGAGCCATGCCAATTTGCAGCATTTGGTCTCCGTGGGCGACTGATCTATATACTACATCCACTCTGAGCCATCGATTGTGATCATTGCGTCAGTCTTCAGTCCGCTCGCCGTGCGGCGCCATCTTCACCAGCTTGGGATCGAACTGGCCGAGGATAGTCACCAGATCGCGTTGGGCGGCCATCACTTCGTGGATGTTCTCATAGACCATCGGCACTTCGTCCAAACCCGCCGAGATCAGGGTCACGCCCTTCTCGCGCAAGAAGGCGTTCACCTTCTTCCAATCGAATGGCCGCGGCATACTTCCCCATCAACTCCATGGCGGCCCAGTAATCCTGCCCTTCCTGGGAATCCAGTGACAGCCAGGCCAGGCGTTTCAACTCTCCGACAATGAAATGTCACCGCCGTCAAAGCGATCGGATTCGAAGTTCTTCCAATACCGGATTTGGAGCGTGATGTCTGAATCGCGAGTCTTGGGAAAGTTATTGAGCAACCAAGACGCTCTTTCTTCCATTGTATTGAGGTCGCTTGAATTGACCGCGTGCAAAATTCTTTCACGCCTGGTCTCAAGTTCTTTGGCCTCTCTAATTGACTCGTCGGGCAGCCTTGCAGGCGTTTACGGAGTTCGTAATCATATGGTGAACAGTATGAAAGTCTCTCTGCCAGGTATGCTTTTGGGAATACTCTTCTGTCTGCCGAGCGGCATTTTCCGAGCGGCGGCCCAAAGTTCGAATCAACTCACGCCGGTGGCGATTCAATCGGTGACGATCAGAGATTCTTTTTGGTCACCCAAGCGGAAGGTTTGGGAAGAGGTTACCATCCGGGATTGCTTCACGAAATTTGAGAACGACCGTGGTGGAGCCTTTAATAATTTCGACCGCGTTCGTGATGGGAAGTCTGATGGCCACGCCGGCCCGCCCTGGTATGACGGCCTGATTTATGAGATGATCCGCGGTTCGGCAGATTTTCTAGCGGCCAAACCGGATTCGGTTTTGGAAGACCGGATTGAGAGTTACATCTCGAGAATCGCTGCGGCACAGGCTCGAGACACGAATGGATACCTTAACACCTGGACCCAATTGCAACATCCCAATCAACGCTGGGGTCTAAACGGCGGCAACGATGGTTATCAGCATGAAATGTACAACGTGGGCGCGCTCTGCGAGGCGGCGGTGCATTATTTTCGGGCCACCGGCAAGAGCGACTTGCTAAGACTGGCCGTCAAGCTAGCCAATTACACCTGCGAGCAGGTCGGGCCTTCACCGAAATACGAGCTCGTTCCCAATCATGCCATTGCCGAGGAGGCGTTCGCAAATCTATATCTGTTCTTTCGCGAGCATCCTGAACTAAAGCGCGAGATGCCGGTGGCCGTTGATGAAAGCCGCTACCTGGAGTTAGCTCAGTACTGGGTCGAAGCGCGCGGCCATCCGCGCAAGGATCAGCCCGGGTATGGCGCCTACAACCAGGATCACAAGCCGGTTTTTGAACAGAAGACCATCGAAGGACATGCCGTCCGGGCCGCCCTGTTTTGCTCCGGCGTCGCCGCGCTCGCGGGGATCAATGGCCGCCAAGATTATCGCGAAGCCGCCATCCGCTTGTGGGAAAACATGAGCGAGAAAAAAATGTATGTCACAGGTGGTATCGGCGCGACAGCGGCCGGCGAGGCCTTCGGAGATGATTATTTTCTGCCTAACGACGGTTACCTGGAAACCTGCGGATCAGTCGCCGCAGGGTTTTTTGCTGAGAACCTGAATCTGCTCACAGGCGAAGCTCGCTACGTGGACGCGCTCGAACGCGAACTTTACAACGGCGCACTTACCGGTGTTTCCCTCGCGGGGGATTCCTACACCTATGTCAATCCATTGCAGGCGCCTCACGGTAACTCGCGCTGGTCGTGGAACGGATGTCCGTGCTGCCCGCCTATGTTCCTGAAGCTGATGGGCGCGATGCCCGGCTACATTTACGCGCAAGACAAGTCGGGCATTTATGTGAATCTATTTGTCGGCAGCAGAGCGCAAATCCAACTCGCCGGCCGCGAGGTAGTGTTGAGCCAAACGACGGATTACCCATGGCAAGGCGATGTGACAATCAACGTGGCACCGGCCAAGGCGAGCGAGTTCGACCTGCATATTCGCATCCCGGATTGGTGTCGGGGGCCATCTTCTCCTGAAGATCTTTATCAGCCAGTTAACCGTCCGCCGGCCGGCGCCGTGCGGTTGAAAGTAAACGGGAGAGCGGTCGAGCATCTTGAGGTGGCTCGCGGATACGCCACGTTACATCGGAGGTGGAAGTCCGGCGACGTGGTGCAATTGACCTTGGACATGCCGGTGCAACGCCTCAAAGCCGATGTCCGCGTGGAGGCGGCCCAGGGCCGCGTTGCTTTGATGCGCGGCCCGATCGTTTACTGCTTCGAAGGTACTGACAACGGGGGAGCTATTCAAAATCTGGTCATTCCGCCGGGAACCAAATTCACGCCGAAATATCAGTCCAACCTACTTGGTGGAGTGACTATTCTTAATGCGACCACGACCGGGGTTTTCAAAACAGCCGCAAAGCAAGTGGTTTCTGTGCCGTTCCAAGTGACGGGGATACCCTATTACGCGAACGCCAATCGCGGAACCTGTCCAATGCAAGTGTGGTTTCCAGAACACCAGAACGGATCCAATCCGCAAAACCAGGAGTAAAGATTACTCTGGCGCCTGTGAATCCGACGCAAAGACGTTTTGCGGCCGGTCTTTGCGGGAGACATTTTCACGGCTAACGCAAGTCGCTGCGATTCTACGTCCGTTTTTGGAGCGCCCTTCGTGCTGCCCCAGGTTTGCAAGATCCGCATGCCTCATCCATTCGTCTGGTTTAGATGCTTCCGAGCAGTTTCAAATTGGCTGCCGCTGGGCCGCCACGGATTCGCACACCTTGCGGTGCGCCAGCACTTCTCGCCGGTTAAGAGCCGGGACTTCACTGCCAAAGTTTGCAGCCCGAAAGCCTTCTGTGGGATGGAAATTCTTTCAAACTATCACTGGCGCTGTGTTCAAACCGATTCTAGAGTTCAGCGTTTGGGACTACATCAACCAGGAGCCTTTATGCCGACAACGAACACGCCTCAGACGGGTAATGCGGAACTGGCCGAGCAGGCTGCAAATCTTTTTCTTCAAGCGTTCGGGAACCATCCAGGCTTCCGACTGGCGCATGCGAAGGGAATCGTGTGTGAAGGCACTTTTCAACCCGCACCCGGCGCTCCGGAGCTGAGTCGCGCGGAGCACCTCAACAGCAACGCCAAGCCTGTCCCTGTGATCGTACGTTTCTCCAACGCTACCGGAGTGCCCCATATTCCCGACGGTGATCCACATTCCAACCCCAAGGGCATGGCCATCCGCTTCAAGCTGCCCGGCGGCCGCATCACTGACATCGTCGCCAACGGCCAGAACGGGTTCCCCGCAGGAACACCAGCTGATTTCGTGGACTTTCTTGGCAGTTTCCTGGCCACGAGTCCGGACAGTCCGAAACCCACGCCGTTCGACCAATTCCTGGCCACGCATCCCAACACGATGCGATTCCTTGCCACCCCCAACCCCCAACCGGCGAGCTTCGCCACCTACTCGTACTTCGGCAACAACTCCTTCATTTTCGTCAACGCCCGCGGTCAGCGCCAGGCGGTCCGCTACGAAATCGTTCCGGTGGCCGGGGAACAGCATTTGGAGCCGGCAGTGGCGGCGGCCAAGGGAGCGGACTTTCTGGTTGAGGAACTTCGGAACCGAATCGCTAAGGCGCCGGCGGAGTTTCGGCTCCAGGTCCAAATCGCCAACCCAACAGATCCGACGGCTGATGCCACCCTCGTGTGGCCTGCCGATCGCAAAAAGGTTGTGCTCGGGACGATTCGGTTGACTTCTGTTGACCTCAAGAGCGCGGAAACCGAGAAGAGCCTGACTTATGACCCGACGCACTTGACGGACGGGATTGAACTGTCAGATGACCCTCTGCCGGCATTTCGCGCGCAGGTTTATTCCATCTCCATCGCGCGCCGCCAGAGTGCGTGAACTGGATCTTTTAGGCTACGCTCTGAAAAACTCCCCATCGCACTGAACCCGGTATCCGGCCACTTGGCAGTGGGCCACCACCTTCGACCGTGCGAGAGGTGGCCGTGTGCTAACACCTGCCGGCACATCAGGTTCAACTGGGGGAAAATGGTCGAGCATCTGGGTATCGCTCCCAGTATTCCTGCTTGGAGGGTGCTAGCGCACTGCCACCCTGGCGGACTGCCACCAGCGTGTATCTCTGAACACCTATGCTCGAAAAATGGAGTCCCGTGTGAGAGTCGTACTCACCGGTGGCCGCCTGCCAAGGCTTTTGCGGACCACTGGCTGGCCTGCTCGGCCAACGGGACGTCTGATTAAGTGCGGGCGGAAGCATGCCTTCCGCCCGCCTGTGATTACTCATTTTCTTCTGATTCAGGTGAACACCGTTGCTGCTTCGCTTTTCGAAAAAGCGTTAGCCAGGAAGTTGTCCACGCGTTCGTTTTCCACAAGCCCGAAGTCACGCAGGACGCTAACGTTGACGACCCGACCGGCAAATTCCTTAACCGGCAGGAATTCGTCGATCAATTGAAGCATACGCGCGTAATCTGCGTCCTCGGGATCGACGGACGAATACGAATCCTTGTATTTCTGTTCGGCTTCGCCCAAACCCGCATAGACTTCCACGGGGGCTTCATCGGCCAATGGATTGCGTTTGAAAAACACCCGAGCATCATCGCGAATCAAGCGTTTGTCTCCCAACAGCCACACGAGTACCGAACCTCCCTGCAAACTGGAGCGTGCGTTGGTGATGTTTTCATAATTTTGTCTTTCATTTACCAAGTGTTTTGCCGTTTGCATGGCCCATTAGATGCGGGCGGAAGCTTTCGCCTCCGCCCGTATTGTATTCCCCCCTTTTGTGGGTTCCTGAACCGCGCGCTGTCGGCTTTTCGCGCTTCCGTCTTCCTCGCTGGCGGATGACGAACGTCGTGCAGGTGCCGGTGACCAACCTGGTCGCTAAGGCTGAGGCGCTGGCGACAATTCAGGCGGCGGGGTCGGTGGTGAATACGTTCGCGCCTGGTGTCGGGAGCATCGTCGCGCTGGCGCTCGGTGGGCTTTACCACGGGTACCGCCAGCTCCGGAACCACAAGGTGAATGAGGCGCTGGTGTAAGGTGTGGAGACGGCGCGAGCGGTGTTGACTACCACGCCGCAGGGCGAGGCCGCGGACGCGCTGTTCGTGAAGTGGCTCATGGAGCATCAGAAGGAGGCTGGGGTCTTTGCAACGGTGTCGCAACTGGTGGACCAGGTGAGCGATAATCCTGCGGCGAAGATGACTGCGCAGGAGATTTCGGAGCGGGTGAATAGGGCCACCGCGCAGCCTGCCAACGGGGTTGGCTAGGTGTTCGCCGTGTTGGCCACTTTGTTGGCCAGAGTCGCAGAAAGTTGCGGAGAGTTGCCTCCGGTAGCTGAACTGGGCGGAAAAGGGAAAAGTGCGTTTCAGCTCGGTGGAATGGGCCTGGAACGCACTTCAAACTTGCGCAATTGGCGCGCCCGTTGGGACTCGAACCCAAGACCCTCTGCTTAGAAGGCAGATGCTCTATCCAACTGAGCTACGGGCGCACTTGAAAATCAGGCACTTACGAGGTCATTTCTGAGACTCTGGTCATTGTACCCCGAAATCGTACCCCATCCAAAAAGGAATTGGGCAATTCCCGTTCTTGATGGTAACGATGAAACAAGAGCAACAGGACACAAAGTGCTCCCCATGGGAGCCGACCAGGTACCAGAATCTTTTCCGTTTCGTGCCATCGGGAACGATATTCGCACGCTTCAAAACACGGGGCAAGCAGGTTAGACGGAGCCTCAAGACAACAAATCTCGACCTGGCCAAACGGAAATTGGCCGAGCTTGAGAAGCATGAACACGGGATAGCGGACGAACGCAGGCGGGGGAAAATGCTCTTCGGCGAGGCATTGGACCAGTATCACCAGTCTGTTAAACGTGACCCAACAACGAGACCTTCGACAAAGGCTTATTACGACCAGCGAGTCAAAGCTCTGCTGACCTCCTGGCCGGGGTTGGAAAACCTCGACATCCGTCACATCAGCAAGGAAGACTGCCAGGCTTGGGCTGAGAAGTTCGCCGCCAAGTATGCTTCGTCGAGCTACAATCACAGCATCAGCATTTTGAAGCACTCATTCGAGAAGGCGGTCGAAGCTGGTGTCCGCTACGACAATCCCGCAGGCAAATTGGAGCGGAGCCAGGAAAGGCCAAAAAGACTCAACCTGCCATCCACGGAGCGGTTTGAGGCGTTCGTCAATGAAATCGAGCACAGCGGAAGCGGCAAATCCAAACCCTGTGCCAACCTGGTGCGCTTCCTATCCTTTTCCGGCTGCCGGAAGATGGAAGCTGCACGGATCGCCTGGGCTGATGTAGACTTCGATTCCGGCAGAATCAGGGTTTTGGGTGACCCCGAGCACGGCACCAAGAATGGTGAATGGCGGAACGTTCCGATGGTCCCGGAAATGCGTCAGCTTCTCCTTCGGTTGAAAGCTGAAAACCCAAGTGCCAAACCGGAAGATCCCGTCATGGCAGTCCGGGAATGCCAGAAAGCCATGAATCGGGCGGCCCAGGTGGTAAAGATGGACCGCATTACACACCACGACCTCCGTCACCTTTTCGCAACTCGGTGTATCGAAAGTGGCGTGGACATTCCAACCGTCGCACGTTGGCTTGGCCACAAGGATGGCGGGGCGCTGGCGATGAGGGTGTACGGGCACCTCAGAGACGAGCACAGCGACGCTATGGCACAAAAGGTGTGCTTCAGCACGGTTCCCACCAATGCTGGCGGATGCCCGCAGGGCAAATAGTCCGAAGTGTAGACATGCACTGATTACTTGGTAGGTGATTACTGGGTTATGTTACGATCCTATCGTCTACACGATCAAGATCTGCATTTTACTGGGGTTTTCTGAGTTGTTCGGAGGTCTTCAGCAGATTCCTGGCTTCTTCCGTTCTTTACCACATGCAGAATAACGATAGCGAGCGACCGTTACAGCGGGACGCTTTTACCATGAAGGAAACGGCAGCGAAACTGGGCATCTCGTACATGTCGGTGTTCCGACTGGTCAAACGAGGACTGCTCAAGCCATGTCTCGCCATGAGGATCAAACTGATCTCGCAGAAAGAGATCGACCGATTCTTGAGCGAAGGACAGGCCATTTGAGCCTATCCTGGGGTCCTTACGGGCTGAAGGAGGCATCACAAACGGGTAAGCGGTATTCGCCTGGCGAGATCCCGAACAGGCGCTTCATGGAGCCTGCGTGCGTCTGAAAATGCCGACCTACACCCCCAGGTCACTCCGGCGCACGTTTATTATAAACGCTCTGGAACACGGGGTCGAAGCACGGGTCGTGGCTAAATGGCAGGGACACACCAATGCTCAGTTGATTTTGACCACTTACGGCAACTATGTCGGCCAGGAGCACGAGAAGACGCAAATAGCTAAGCTTACGCAGAAAAAGTAGCTCGTCGGAGCCTGGCCCACTCGCCTCCAGAACTATGTCCAGGCTGTCCAGGCGATGTTCGATTTCGAGTAAATGAGGACGAGCGTGGAAAACCGCCCAACTTGGGTCCGTCGTGAAGGGGAACCCATAACCTTGACCGTTGGCGGCAGGGTGTCAGAATCAAGCCATCGACAAACCAATGACTTTATGAGCAGGCGAAAAGAAGCCAGCCGTGCGGAAGCAATCGTTAGGGGCGTAGGAGCCTTGGTCATGGTGCTGTTACTTGCTGTCACGGTATTTGCTCTCCCTCAAATCCTCAAAGGCAAGGACACCGGCCAGATGATGGACACGATGATGCACCTGATCCTTGGGTTCACCGTGCTTGGCGGTGTCATCGTGGTGGTTGGCTTGATCGTGTGGGTCAAGGTTCTGAAGAAAAGGAAATGAATCGTCACTGGGAAATGGGGGCCTGACAGAACGCATCGTGCAAACACCTTTCAAAACTCGTCTCGTTGCTTCCGTCACATTCGTACCCGTGTTGATTTTAGGCCTCGGTGTGCTCGTTGCTAGTGGGTTGGAGGGACAGGTCTTCACGACTCTCCATGATTTCACTGACGAGAGTGATGGGGGTTCGCCAATCGCTGGATTGGCTTTGTCCGGCAACACCTTGTATGGAACCGTAATTAATGGCGGGGCTTACAGCGGCACAGTTTTCAAGCTCAACACAGACGGCACAGGGTTCACCGTCTTGCACACGTTTCAAGAACTGCCGTTTCGTGCCAGCACCAACTGGGACGGGGCTAGGCCCTATGGTGATCTGTTGCTGGTTGGAAACACACTGTATGGGACGGCTGGAAACGGAGGCACCAACGGCAACGGCACCATATTTACAATTAACACTGACGGAACCGGGTTCGCAATTCTGCACAGCTTCGGGCAACTCTCCGGTTCTAACGGCCCTGCCGTCCTCGCAACCAATTGGGACGGAGCCAATCCGCATGCTGGATTGGTGTTATCTGGCGACACGCTGTACGGGACAGCACCTGCCGGAGGCAGTTCGGGATTTGGCACGCTGTTCGCACTCAACACCAATGGCACCGGGTTTACAATCATTCATAGTTTTGCCGGATACAGCGGAGAAGGTTCTCCTACTGGAAGATTGGCTCTATCTACCAACATCCTGTACGGGGGGGCTGGCATTCTTGTATTCGCTGTTGAAACGAACGGAAATGACTTTAGAACGGTGTATCGTTTCAGCGGCGGCAGCGACGGAGCCGCACCTGAAGCAGGTCTAACTTTAGCAGGTGACACTCTGTATGGAGAGGTCGTCCGCAGCGGCGTTTCGGGGGTGGGTGGGATTTTTAAGGTTAACACCGATGGAACGGGCTTTACGACGCTGCATAATTTTATGCTTGAACCGACCGATACTCTGACCAACAGCGACGGAGCATTTCTTTACGGCGGGGTAATACTATCGAGCGGCTGGCTGTACGGAACTGCGGCTTCGGGTGGCATCTGGGGGAACGGCACAGTTTTCGCTCTGAAAACCGATGGAACGGAGTTTACGACCCTCTATAATTTCACTGCTGCTGACCCTAACACCAATACCAACAGCGATGGAGGTACGCCTTTCGCAGGAGTGGTGCTGTTGCTTAACACGCTCTACAGTACGGCGGTTCACGGCGGCAGTTCGGGCCAAGGGACCGTGTTCAGCCTCTCGTTTCAACCACGTCTCACAATCGCTCAGGGCAGCGGCAACATCACGTTGAGGTGGCCTACGAACTACGCAGGGTTCGATTACACCGGGTACCGTCTGCAATCGACCACGAACCTTGCTTTACCGCTCTGGACCACCAACCCTCCGGCCCCTGTCGTCGTCAACGGCCAAAACACGGTGACCGGTCCCATCTCGGGCACACAGCAGTTTTTCCGGTTGAGCCAGTGAGGCGAGTCAATTCATTGCCAGATACCGATACAGGGTGGGACGGGAAATATTGAGTGTTCGGCAGATGTCCATCACGGGCATCTTCTTGTCGGCATGGAGCGCCTTCGCCGTGCGCACCCGTGGATTACTTGCCAGGATTGGCTTCCTCTCACCCAACCGGCCTCGTGCACGAGCCGAATCGAGACCAGCACGAGTGCGCTCCTGAATCAGCTTTCTGCCACTTGGGACCGGACCTCTCTGAAACGAAAGATCGTCTCCACCGGGCATTCCTTGCCTGGTTGTACCGTCATAATCCTCATTTAGGAGGTTGAGTAGACGGTGGCGGAAAGAGTTTTTGCTCTAACAGTTTCACTCTTTCGTTCAAACCTGCGATGATTTCAAGGTGCCCATTATTCACAAATGCGGTGTTGGCGTTCAATTTGGTGATAATGTCAAGTTGCTCCCTATCCGAGAGGGCGCTGTTGTCTCTTATTTCTTTCATAATGCTCGTAACCTCTTTAGTGATTCTCAAATGTTGGTCCGTCCTGTCGGACTCTTTGTCAATGTTTTTCCATATCGACATTAACTGTTTATTTAGGGACATTATGAATAACATTAGAAGATCATAGACGATCCCAATCCCCACCATGATCATCAGGGCAATGGAAAAGCGGGTTATTGGTGCTTTGGAAAGCATACTCAGCACAAAAAGACCTAATTGCGTGACAGCGCCAAGAATGAAAATGCGCCTAAACACCACCTCTCTCCAACGCTCCTTTGCCGCCACTTTGCTCCAAGCGGATTTGATTTGATGCCACCAAGCCTTGACCAAGAGAGTGGTGATAACAGAAACAATTGCGCTAACAACTGTCAGTATGAGGTTTTGTGCCATTTAATAATTTCGCTTTGTTTTTCAAAAAGTCTACCGTCCAAAAACTTCCGCTTGGCACTATGGCGAGACGTTCCCACGGTCAAGCGGTGTTTAATGACTAATGGGCGATATGCCTATTGCCTGATGAGCAACCACTTTCATATGGTGCTCGAAACGCCCCAGCCCAGCCTGGTCGCACAAGGATTCCGGCACCTTTTTAGCGGTCGCTACAAGGCCCTGCCGGTGGACGGCAGCGGCACCGGTTGGACCGTTTTTAGAAGCTCACGACCTTGATGCAGCGCCATCCTCCGACACCATATGGTGTTATTTTTGACCAAGTCCTGAACAAGGTATTAACAATCATGCGAACTTCCCGCTCGTAACCCCAAGCCGGGGACTTGTCCCAGCGGATTTGATTTGTATATCCCACCAAGTCCTGAACAAGGTATTAACAACTGCGCCAACAGCTACGAGTATGAGGGCTTGCCACATAAGAGTTTTCCTTTCATAGACAATGAGCATACCCGCCACCCTGCCAAATAATCAATGCCAATGGCCCGTCCAAAAACTTCCCCAGGCCTTGCTGGTCATTTTGACTCCCATCAAACCCCGTCATTCGTGTCGGGGTCTTTTTGTTTATTTCAACCGCTCTTGTCGGAAATGGGTAACAAAAAACACGTCAGCGTCCTTTTCAATATGAAATCGGTGGGCTTTTCCGCCAGCTTCTATCTTCCCTTCCCATCCCCCGATGAGAGACTTATTTTCCTTTGCGGTTTTTTGCCGAAGGATGCATTCCTTTTCCATTTTAATGGCGTTGGCGAGAACGTCTAACGTTGCGTTTAGCTGTTGAATATCGTGCTTCCGATCGGGGGGACTGATTTTGTTATCGATCATATCCTCGGAAAGAACGATGAAACGGGACGGCGATCAAGCGGAAAGGCATCCCAGGTCATCCTGCCATCCGCCAGGCTCGGCTTCCGTAATCGACCCGACAGAGTTTCGGGCGACGTAAAAACACTAAATGTTCGTTTCGCAGTTTGACGAAGGCGTGTTCGAGCGTATATTGGCTCCCATGAAAGGCAAGTTTGTCGCCTACTATCGTGTCTCGACCGCCAAACAGGGCATCAACGGCCTGGGAATGGACGCCCAGCGCAATGCGGTCATGAACTATCTTAACGGCGGCAACTGGAAACTGATTGCCGATTTCGCCGAAGTCGAGACTGGCAAGCGCAGCGACCGCCAGGAACTGGCAAAGGCCGTCGCTCTCTGCCGGAAGGAGCAGGCGACTCTGCTTATCGCCAAGTTGGACCGATTGGCCCGTAATGCCGCCTTCCTTTTGAACCTCAGAGATTCTGGTGTCGATTTCATCGCCGTGGACATGCCGTACGCCGACAAGTTCACGGTCGGCATTATGGCGTTGGTCGCTGAAAAGGAGAGGGACATGATCAGCCAGCGCACCAAAGACGGTCTGGCGGCGGCGAAGCGCCGGGGCACCAAGCTGGGGAATCCCCGGCCAACCGAGGCGGTCAAACGTGCCGTGAAAGCCAATATTGGGCGGGCAGACACCTACGCAGCGAACCTCGTCCCGGTGATTCAGGAGATTCAAAAGGCCCACGTCAGTTCATTACGGGGAATTGCGCAGTGCCTCAACGCCCGTGGATTCAAAACGCCCAATGGCAAGGCGTTCGCCGCCCAGAGCGTGAAGAATATCTTGGATCGGCAGACCGGAAAAGGATAGCGACGACGGCTGCTCGGTTCTATGTCAAAACCCCTGTTCAAATTCTGCACGGCACCTAGCGGAATCGCCGTTCTTGAAGGAAACGCCATCTTCGTCACCAGCCCGCTGGATTTGAACGATCCGTTCGAGATGCGCCCAGCTTGGACGAACGTGCATCAGGCCAGACACCGGGAAAATGAGCAGCGGCGCAACGAACTGATGGCCAATGCGCCTCTTTTTGTCGCACTGGAAGGCGGCAAGTTGGGTCAAGCGGGAAAAATGCCGCCCATGCCTTTGCCCTTGGTTCCAGGGGTCGATGTCGAAAACCAAAGGGGAATTGCGGATACGCATAATGAGACTGTTTTCATGATATTGCACCAGGAGTTTCGATTGCTCTGCTTTGTTGAATCGCTTTTCGACCTCGGTGCGAGCGGGGGCGAGTCCGACGAGCAAGCTACCTTGTTATGGTCGCATTACGCAGACCAATTCCAGGGTATCTGCCTCGCACTCGATCCTACGAGATTCAACAATGGCATCCGGCCAGGCGGGTTTCCGGTTCGGTACGACCGGGAGCGGCAGAGCCTACCAGCCAGCTTCTATGACTCCTTTTTGGCGGTCGATTCAGAGCGTTCTGGAGTACCGGGCCGTCAACTAGATGTAGAAACCGGGCTTTTGTTGACTCCGCATGAGCAGACCGAGCTAACCAGGCATCGCTTCATCGATCTTCTGACGCACAAGTCCCCGGCTTGGGGTTACGAGCGGGAAGTTCGCATGATTTACGAAATCGGCCACCAACGACAGTCACCGGATTATCGCCCGATCCAATTTGCGTGCGAGACCTGCAAACAGAAAGGTGTGCCAGTTGAAAAATGTGACAAGCCGTGTTACCGGGATGCAATCCAACTCCCACCGGAGGCCATTTCTGCTGTCATCTTCGGCGCTGATTCCATGTTGAGCACCGTCCAGAAAGTGTTCTCCATCTTGGATGCTCCGCAGTATCGGCACGTTGAGGTCTATTGGTCTTGCCTCCACTCCGCTCGATACGCCGTGCAGTATGTGAGGGGTGATCGATCGTACATTGAGTCGTTGCACGAGCATCAGACCAGGCGAATTGCGATGGCCAAGAGACATGTCTGGCGTGATGCCGATGGTCTCAAGATGAGGCCATCGCCAAAAGGCGTTAATTACGATACGGTAAGACCGCTATCCAAAGAGTGACCTGTGCCGACCTGATTCCCGCACCTGCTCAGTAAGGCAAACCGCTCTCCAAAGCCGTGCAAGCCTCGACGGCGAAAACCAGCCAAATAGAGTGATGGCGGCGGAGGACAGTTGGTGACCGGGAGGCCGTTCAGGAAGGCACAGTTTCGTGAAGGGGCATACCTGAGAATGGGTACCCCTGGAAAATGGGCGTTTTCTCAGGGTCGCCGCAGGGGGGTATTTGTGAAGGGCCTGTGGATGACCTGGCCGGTTGCCATCCGGCCAAATATGCTCCCCGGCACCATAAGTCCCCCAACCGGACCATGAATATCCTTCCAGGAGGATAAGTATGGGGGTGGGGCGGATGGCTCAGAAGCCTATGATGCTCACACGTCATACTCGTCCGATCACGGATCCTGTCCGACCTGTGTCCCCTGGCGGCTGGCGGCATACCCGGTGCCAATACTGCCAGGCGATCCGCATTGATGGCGGGCGGTCACACGAATCATAGACCTCATCATCATGGCCTCATCATCATGGCCTCATCATCATGGCCTCATCATCATGGCCTCATCATCATGGCCTCATCATCATCGGCCTCATCGCTCGCCAGGCGACTCGGCGTTGACAGCGGGCGGGTGAAGCTGGCCACCATATTGTAGACGATGGCCCATCTACCGTGACTGGCTTTGCGGACGGCGTCTACAAGTTCACGGCACCAAGGCGGGCATCGCTGCCGGTGTGCGAATTGTCAACGGTTAATATTGAGGTTTCTTGGCGTGAGCTTCTCAGCCTCATCCTTCCCGTATGCCCCCGAACATGATAAAAAACGCCCAATTTTACGAGATAAGTATGCTGTTGGTGGCGTTTTACAGCGTTGGGCGTGTGAAACCGTGAGGAAGCGTCGGTTTGTACCATATTGTCAACGAGAAAAATAGAATTTGCACCAGTGCGTTGGCGGTCGGAGCCTTGTAATGTCTACATGACCGACCTCGCCGCCAACCTGGATGCAACGGAAACCGCCAATTGTGAGCGGTTTCTCCGGGAGACCGGCTTTTATGAGACTCTGGAGCGAGAGGTGGAGGAAGCCAGGACAGGGTCGGCACTATGCGCAGCGGGGTATCACCTGACTCGCATCGAGCGTATCCCGCTCCACCGCCTCCTCATCGTCAAAGGCAACCGCCCTGCCTTCCAGGAGGCACGTTCGTTGTCCAAGGTGCGGCGGGCGTTGATGCTGGGGTTCAGAGCCGAGGGTTTTGAGGTTCGGCCTGATCTTGTGAACGTGCGACTTGCCGGAAGAAGCGTTCTGGCGTCAGTGGGCATTTTGGAAGCATAGCGCTGGGGTCACGCTACCGCACCTGTCGGTCGATGAGGAAATCGTCATTGCCGCTCATGCGCTCGGGGGGGGATAACCGGTCCCGCACTCGACAACGCCCGCCAATTCAATCCTGGTGGCTTTATTCTGCTTCTGCTGCTGCTGCTGCTGCGTGTGCAATGGCGCTGTTGAATCCTCAAACACGTTTTAGGAGGAAAGCATCCGAAGCGTTAAGCTCCCCGAGGTAAGTCTCATAAATCTTTCCCATACCCTGCGTTCGGATTTGATCGGGTGTCATCCGGATCCCAAGGGGGATTTCATTTTGGAGTCTCAAAATTACAACGTAATGCGATTCGCTGGCCTTTAGATATTCCCAGGTATGGGGAACCGCAGTTTTTCCGAACCTGACTGTAGCTTTGATTTTCATTTTAGTTTTTCTCCCCTCGCTTCCGCCACAACCGCTTGCTTCGATTCCCAACATCTCCAACACACGTCATTCTTGATGAGTCGTTCATCGTTTGTTTTCTCCGATATTCGTTACTTTCAACATTAACCCGCTATTTGTTTAGCGGGTTTTTTTCGTACCAGCCCTTCTGCCAACCGAGGTAGCACCATTCGATGTTTGGATAGTCCACGCTAACATGCCACAGTTTCCCCCAGGTCCATTACCAGCATTATTCGGAGATGAACGCAAGCAGGCGGTTGCGAGGTGTGTCCGGGATGCCATCGTAAGGGCGCTGAAGGTGGAGATTCGCTGTCCCCAGCCAGAGGTAAGAACCGCCCGAAATCGTGATCTGCCCTTGGCAGGCGTCACGGTTGGAGATGGTGTTACCCCCCTCTTCCCAGTTTTGATCGGCTCCGCAGCCTGTCCTGAACCCGGAGACGGTCAGTTTTCGAGGTCTTCCGGCCTTCTTGGGACCGTGGCAGGCTGACTTCGGCCTCCCGGTTCCCAAATAGGGTCTCGCCATCCAATCCACCTTGAAGCAGTCCAGGCAAAACGCCAAACCCCAGGGAGCGGTCATAGAGTCAGCACACCGTCCAAGAGGTTCCCGTTGATATTCGTTCTTGGGGTGGATTCGGTCCAATCGCCTGGACAGCTTGGACGTAGCCAGCTTTCGCATCCCAGGCGATGAAGATAGTCGTAAGCCGCCTGCGTAAAATCCTCAACCATGCGTTCCTTGCCGCCTCCTTGGCACAGCTGAGCCGATTACCGTATCGGCACCCACTCCCTGAATCAAGTCGGGCTTCAGCCTGGCCGTACGAAATGCGCCGGTCTTGTTTTTTGTTGCTTTCATTGACCTCGCCATCCTAGTTGCACGACGGGGCGTGAACAAAGGAAATGCTGCGTGTGATTCCCGGTTCAGCCAATCCGTCGAGCGCACGGAAAACATTGCTGGTTTCGTCTGCTTGCGTTATCCCGTGTGCCGTGTTGGCAGGCGAAACACCGCACCAGATAGGGTTTGAATCACGGTTATGAACAACTTCGGCGAGAAGGTCAATTTCATCTGGTCAATTGCGGAGTTGCTTCGGGACCGGTTCAAGCGGGGCAAATACCAGGATGTGATTCTGCCTTTCACCGTGCTCCGGCGCATCGACTGCGTGCTGGCTCCCACCAAGGAAAAAATCCTGGAGACCCACGCCAAGTTGAAGGGCAAGCTGGAAAACCTCGATCCTCAACTGCGCAAGGCGTCGGGCTTCGCCTTTTACAACACCAGCAAATACGACTTCGAGAAGCTGCTGGATGACGCCCCTAACCTGGCCGCAAACCTCCGTGCCTACATCAACGCCTTCTCGGAAAACATGCGGGAGGTTCTGGACAAATTCGAGTTCCCCAACACCATCGCCAAACTCGACGAAAACGGCCTGCTCTTCCTGGTAATGGAGCGGTTTGCCAGCAACGTCGTTGACCTCCACCCCGACAAGGTTTCCAACCACGAGATGGGCTACCTCTTCGAGGAACTGGTGCGCCGGTTCAACGAGGCCCTGGATGAAAATCCCGGCGAGCACTTCACCCCACGGGAGGTCGTCCGGTTGATGGTGCTGCTGCTCCTTATCGTGGACAGGGAATTTCTCAAACAGAAGCACATCATCCGCACCGTCTGCGATCTGTGCTGCGGCTCTGGCGGTATGCTCACCAGCGCCAAGGAACAAATCCAGGAAATCAATCCCAACGCCGACGTTCACCTGTTTGGTCACGAGTCGCAGCCGGAAACTTTTGCCGTTTGCAGGGCCGACTTGTACATGAAGTCGCTGGACGGACGTGATGCGGACAACATCAAGTACGGCAGCACGCTGTCCAACTGGCAACTGGGCGACCGCCGCTTCGATTACCAGTGCGCCAATCCCCCGTACGGCAAAGAGTGGAAAATGGATCAAAAAGCCGTCGAGGCGGAGGCGGCTCGTGGTTATGCCGGTCGGTTCGGAGCCGGATTGCCCCGCATCAGCGACGGCCAATTGCTGTTCCTCCAGCACATGCTCTCCCGCATGAAAGACCCCAAGGATGGCGGCGGGCGGGTCGCCATCGTCATGAACGGGTCGCCGTTGTTCACCGGCGATGCGGGCAGCGGCGAGAGCGAAATCCGGCGCTGGATTCTCCAGAACGACTGGCTGGAAGCCATCATCGCCCTGCCAGAGCAACTGTTCTACAACACCGGCATCAGCACATACGTTTGGGTGCTCAGCAATCGCAAGGAAAAGCGCCGTAAGGGTAAGGTTCAGTTGATCGACGCTTCCGGTTTCTGGATTCAGATGCGCAAAAGCCTGGGCAACAAGCGCCGTGAGATTTCCGCCGATCAGATCAAGCAGGTGCTCGGACTTTACACGGCATCGGAGGCCGGTGAACACAGCCGGATTTTTGACAGCACCGAGTTCGGCTACCGCAAGATCACCATCGAGCGCCCGCTGCGGCTGAACTTCCAGGCCAGCGCCGAACGACTGGCACGCCTGGAGCAAGAAACCGGTTTCCAGAATCTCGCCCTCAGCAAAAAGAAGGATGCCAAAGCCAAAGCTGCCGAGGAAGCCGAGGGCCGGAAGCAACAAGCCACCATCCTGGCCGCTCTGCGCAAGTTGCCGGACACACTCTGCAAAGACCAGGCGAAATTCATTCCGCTGCTGGACGGTGCCCTGAAAAAGGCAGACCTCAAGCTCGGCGCTCCGGTGCGCAAGGCCATCCTCAGCACCCTGGCCGAACGGGACGAGACTGCCGAGATTTGCCGTGACGACGACGGCCAGCCGGAGCCTGACCCCGAATTGCGGGATACCGAGAACGTGCCGCTGCTGGGGGACATGCACGAATACTTCGACCGTGAAGTGAAGCCGCATGTGCCGGACGCCTGGATCAACACCGGCATTCGTGACCACCAGGACGGCGAGATCGGCAAGGTCGGCTACGAGATCAACTTCAATCGGTACTTCTACCAGTATCAACCGCCCCGTCCGTTGGCCGAAATCGAGACAGACATTAAAACGCTGGAAGGTGAGATCATGGCCATGCTAAAGGACATCACCCAATGAGCACGAGACCGTATCCCAGCTACAAGGACTCCGGTGTCGAGTGGCTCGGACGGATTCCGGCGCAGTGGCGTGCGCTAAAAATCAAACGGCTTTCGCTGGTGAAGCGGGGTGCTTCGCCACGGCCAATCGACGACCCGATATTCTTCAGTGAAAATGGTGCATACGCTTGGGTTCGCATCTCAGACGTGACCGCAAGCACCAAGTATCTCCTCCAAACATACGAACGATTGTCCGAACTTGGGCGCAGCAAGAGTGTCGCTCTTGAACCTGGGGAGCTTTTCCTGAGCATCGCTGCTACAGTCGGTAAGCCCATCATCACGAAGATCAAGTGCTGTATCCACGACGGCTTCGTTTACTTCGTCGGGCTGAAAGAGAATCGTGAGTTTCTTTACTGGCTGTTCTCCAGCGGTGGTCTCTACCAAGGACTTGGAAAACTCGGCACTCAGCTTAACCTGAACACTGACACAATAGGCGACATTCGCATCCCAATCCCACCGTCTGATGAGCAGACCGCCATCGCCTCATTTCTCGACCAAGAGACAGGGAGAATTGATGCGCTGGTGAAGAAGAAGGAGCGGTTGCTGGAATTGTTGCGGGAGAAGCGCACGGCACTGATCAGCCATGCCGTCACCCAGGGCCTCGACCCCAACGTCCCCCAAAAGGATTCCGGCATCCCTTGGCTCGGACGGATTCCGGCGCAGTGGAGTCTGCGCACGCTGAAACACACGGCAACGTTCTTTGGTGGAGGCACGCCATCAAAAGACAATCTGGCATATTGGGCCGGAGACATCCCTTGGGTATCGCCCAAGGACATGAAGGACGAAACTGTAAACGACTCGGAAGACCACATCACTCCAGATGCGATTCGAGCAAGTGCAACCCGCATGATTCCATCCCGTTCGGTCTTGCTGGTTGTTCGGTCAGGAATCCTCAAGCACACAATCCCGGTGGGGATCAATTCCTGTCCCGTAGCTCTCAATCAAGACATGAAGGCTATTGTGCCGAAGATTGGTTTGGACTCCAATTACTTGGCGTGGTTTTTCCGAGGATTGCAGAGCGTTCTGCTGTTGGAATGGCGGAAGGCGGGAGCGACGGTCGAGAGTCTGGAACACGATCTTATTGCCCGCACTCGGATTCCTTGCCCTGACGAGGGTGAACAGCAAGCCATCGCCGGATTTCTCGACCGGGAGACGGGAAAGATTGATGCGCTGGTGAAGAAGAAGGAGCGGTTGATCGAGCGGTTGCGGGAATACCGGACGGCGCTCATTTCCGCCGCAGTCACCGGCCAGATTGATGTGCGTAACCACGCCGCTGCTGTAGGAAACTGAACCCTATGGACACGTCCGAAAAAAACCTTGAGGCGAGTATCGAGGCGAGTTTGCTGCACGACCCGTGGAGCAGCGCCCCGCAGGGCACGCCCGCACTGGCCGATGCACCCACCGGCGCTTACGTGTCGGGCGGCTACGGTCGTCGTGAACCCGCCGACTACGACAAGGAACTCTGCCTGATCTCGAAGGACGTGTTTGATTTCGTCTACGCCACGCAGCCGAAGGAGTGGCAGAAGATGCAAACGCAGCACGGAGCCGACGCCAAGCCGATGTTGCTGAAGCGCCTGGCATCGGACATTCACAAGCACGGCACCCTCCACGTCCTGCGCAAGGGCATCAAGGCCAACGGCTGCAAATTCCGGTTGGTGTATTTCAGGCCCTCGTCCGGCCTCAACGAGTCGGCGCAGAAACTTTACCTGGGCAACCAATTCACCATCGTCCGCCAGTTGAAATATAGCGGGAAGAACGAAAAGAGCCTGGACCTGGCAATCTTCCTGAATGGGCTGCCGCTTTTCACGGCGGAGTTGAAAAATCCGTTCAAGGGCCAGTTCGTCCAGGATGCGGTGAAGCAGTATCGGCTGGATCGTGACCCCAAAGAGCCGCTTTTCCAGTTCGGACGCTGCCTGGCACATTTCGCCGTTGATCCGGCGCTGGTGTATGTCACGACGGAGTTGCGGGGCGGCAAGACGGCGTTCCTGCCTTTCAACCAGGGCTACAACCTGGGAGCCGGGAATCCGCCATCCTGGAAGGGTTTCGCCACGGCTTACCTGTGGGAGCAGGTTTGGGCACGGGACAGCGTGCTTAATCTGCTCCAGCATTTCATCCATGTCGTGGAACTGGAAGATGACAAAGGGAACAAGACGGGCGAGCTACAATTACTGTTCCCTCGTTATCATCAACTGGACTGCGTGCGGCGGCTGGTTGCGGATGCCCTGGCCCGTGGCGTCGGGCATTGTTCCCTCGTCCAGCACAGCGCCGGTAGCGGCAAGAGCAACACCCTTGCCTGGCTGGCACACCAGCTTTCGATACTCCATGACCCTGCCGATGTGCGGGTGTTCGATTCCATCATCGTCATCACCGACCGGCGTGTGCTGGACCGCCAGTTGCAGCGGACGGTGCGGCAGTTCGAGCAGACGCTGGGGGTGGTGGAAAACATCGACACGACCTCCCGGCAGTTGAAACAGGCGCTGGAGGACGGCAAGACGATCATTGTCACGACGCTCCAGAAATTCCCTGTCATCGCCGACCAAATGGGGGCGCTCAAGGGCAAGAAGTTCGCCGTCATCATTGACGAGGCGCACTCGTCGCAGAGCGGAGAGAGCACTAAGAGCCTGAAGCAAGTGCTGGCGGCGAAGTCGCTGGACGAGGCCGAGAAACAGGACGGCAAGCCGGAGGATGACCTCGAAGACCGCATCGTGGCCGAGATGAAGCGGCGGGGGCGGTTGCCAAACGTGAGCTACTTCGCCTTCACGGCCACGCCCAAGAATAAAACCCTGGAGTTATTCGGGCAAAAGCGACCGGACGGGAAGTTTGAGCCGTTCAGCCTGTATTCGATGCGCCAAGCCATCGAGGAAAAGTTCATCCTGGATGTGCTGGAGAATTACACCACGTACCAGAGCTACTGGGCACTGCTGAAGAAAATCAAAGACGACCCTCGCTACGACCGGGAGAAGGCGGAGTACCTGCTCAAATCGTTTGTCGGCTTGAGCAATCACACGATCAACAAGAAGGTCGCCATCATGGTCGAGCACTTCCGCAACAATGTGATGCCACGCATCGGCGGGAAGGCCAAAGCGATGATCGTCACCCGGTCTCGGCTCCACGCCATCAGATACAAACTGGCGGTCGATGCGTATCTGAAAGAAAAGGGGTGTGGGTTCAAAACGCTGGTCGCCTTCTCCGGCACGGTGAAGGACGGCGGCAAGGATTACACCGAGTCCGGCATGAACACGGCCACGGCAGGCGAGACAATTCGAGAAACGGCCACGGCGGAGGCGTTCAAGCAGAACGAGTATCGGTTGTTGATCGTGGCGAACAAATTCCAGACCGGATTCGATCAACCGCTCCTCCACACGATGTACGTTGACAAGAAACTCGGCGGGGTGAACGCCGTGCAAACGCTGTCACGGTTGAACCGCATTTGTCCGCCCGACAAGGAGGACACAATGGTTCTGGACTTCGCCAATGAGGCGGAGGAAATCCAAAAGGCTTTTCAGCCGTACTACGAGCGCACCCTGCTGAAGGAGGCGACCGACCCGAATCTGCTTTACGATCTTCAGAACAAACTCGATGGCTTCCACTTGTTCACTGAGGCAGAGGTCAACAAATTCGCCGCCATTTATTACGATCCCAAGGGCACGCAGGACAAACTCCAGGCTGCGCTTGCTCCGGTTGTGGATCGCTACAAAGATGCGCCACTGGACACGCAGTCGGCTTTCCGAGGATGCCTGGTGGATTACGTCCGGCTTTATGCCTTCCTTTCGCAGGTCATCACGTTCGCCGACACCGACCTGGAGAAGTTGTATGTGTTCGCCAAGTTGCTGTGGCGGTTGCTGCCCGTGAACCGTGATCCGCTCCCGGTGGAAGTTCAGCAGAATATCGACCTGGATGCGTTCCGACTGAAGAAGACCAGCGGTGGCAAGATTTCCCTAGAGAAGGGAACGAGGGAACTCGATCCGATGTTGCCGAAAGACGAGGGCGGAACGAAGCCGGAGGACATCGAGCCACTGTCGCAGATCATCCACGAATTGAACGAGCGGTTCGGCACAGACTTCACCGAGGACGACAAGGTGTTTATCCGTCAACTGGAGCAACGGCTTGCCAATGATCCGGCGCTGGAGGCCAGCATCAAGGTCAACCCGCCCGAAGATGTTCGCCTGACGTTCAACCAGGTCGTGAACGACAAGCTCCAGGACATGGTTGATTCCAATTTCAAGTTCTACAAGCAGATCACCGACAACGCCGACTTCGCCGAGGATTTCCTGTCCTGGATGTTTGAGCGTTACGTCAGGGCCAGAGCCGACAAGGGCACTGTATTTTGAATTGAATCGATCCCATGAAAAGCAACAACTACCAGTCCTTCTACCGTGATAGTTGTGCGCTGGTAATCGGAATCAATGACTATACGCACGTCGGTAAATTGGAAATTGCTCGTGCCGACGCCGAATCCGTTGCCGAGGTTTTGACCGGCGAACTCGGCTTTCCAGCCGATAAAGTCACACTGTTGTTGGATGAGCACGCAACAAGGGCCAGAATCATGGAGCGGTTTCTCGCATTTGATTCACTTGCCGAAGACGACCGGTTGATCGTGTTCTTTGCCGGACATGGTCAGACTGTTTCGGGCCAGCGTGGTGACATTGGTTATCTGGTGCCCGTGAACGGGCGGCTCGAAGACAAGAGCACGCTGATCCGCTGGGGAGAACTGACGAGTAACTCCGAAGTGATTCCCGCCAAGCACATCCTGTTTGTCATGGATGCGTGTTACAGCGGGTTGGCGATTCAGCGTGGAAGCAAGGCGGGCGGGCAGCGATTCGTGAGCGACATGCTTCAAAGAGTATCTCGCCAGGTTATCACCGCTGGAAAAGCCGACGAGCCAGTCTCGGACGGAGGCGGCCCCACGGGTAAGAACTCCATCTTCACAGGGCACTTGGTGGAAGGGCTGCGGGGCAAGGCCGCTGACGAGAATGGTGTACTGACCGCAACTGGCTTGATGAGCTATGTGTATCATAAAGTCGCCACTGACCCGCACTCGAATCAGACCCCGCACTACGGCCACGTCTTCGGGGACGGTGACTTCATCTTGCGGACACCTGACAACGGCCACCTTTCGAGCAACAAACGTGAGGACTTCTTGATCGAAGTCTTGGCGGAACGACCGGAACCATTGCCAGAGACGGTGCTCACTGAAATCAAGCCCGTCTTTGCTGCCAGAAATGGCTACGGCGACCCAGAGGACAAGGATTTCGGTCGGAACGACTGGTCGGAACGACTAGGTGTCGTCAAATACAAGGGTGGTTCCCAATCCGAAGTTGTCACAGCCACGCACTGGTTGGCGCTGGTGGCGGAGCCAGTATCGAATCAGAAGATCGACTTCGACCTCCTCAGCCTGGCGAAATCACTGCGCAGCCAGTCGAAACAGAGCGAGAAACCATTCGAGGATTTCCGGTTTCCCAGCCAATTACTCACGACCGCCAGGTCCATGATCTTATACGAGGGCGATCACTCTGATGACGGATCGAGGACAGAGCGGTGGAAGAAGTTCGTCAGGATCGACCCAGGCGGTGCAATAGAGTACTGCGAGTTTACAGGTGCCGCTGGCACGTATTACGCCGGGAGAACCAACGACAACGAAGGAACGCCAATGAAGGTGTTCCACTACATTCAAGTGATCGGTCTGGTTTGGAAGTTCCTATTTACTGTAAAGCGGATTTTACGAGAAGCAGACTACGAAGCGGGTGTTCGGATTGTGGTGAATCTCGTTAAAGCTAAAGACTCCGTATTGGTTGGATTCTCTAAAACCCCAGGGCTGGAGAATCAGTTCTGGCGTCAACCCTTTGACGTGGAGGCGGCAGGTGGAGGGTCGCTGCAAAACTGGCGATGCCGTGATCTGCATTTTCAGGCTGATTTTCAATGCTCCCTTAGCACCCTGGGTGAAGCGGAGTCCAAGAAGCTGATCGCCAAATGCGCCCACAAGCTTGGGCTGGCATACAATCACCAATCTACTCCTCGCTGCTTCAACCACGGAACGGAGATTTTTCCTTGGGATCAATTCAATGCGCACCCTGACTGAGTCAGATTCGTCGTTTGCCTGAAGGGATGCCGCCAGTGCCCATCATCCATGTCAACCCGACCGAGGACGCTCGCCTCACCTTCAACCAGGTCGTCAACGAATCGGTTGCAGGAAATGATCGACTCCAATTTCAAGTTTTACAAACAAGTTACGGATAACGCTGAGTTTGCGGAAGATGTTTTGGGATGGCTATTTGACCGTTACCGCAGAGTGGCGACTTTATGACCAGGTTTTTCAGGCTTATTGTGATCAGGTAATAAAATTTGGCGTTGGGTTGCTTGTGAAAGAAGCGGACAGGTTTGGGTATCCCCAGCCTGATTTGGGGCACGGCATTGATTTTCCCGGCTCACCTCGTCCAGTCGGAGACGCATGGCTTACCGAGCCGTACTCCATTTGGGTGAAAGTGCCCACTCGGAAACAGGGGGGCGACGAGACGATACAGATTACGATTCGTGCAACGGCTGACTGGAGGCCAATTGTGACCGTGTCGAGTACACGCTGCGACCCCTCTCCGGTCAGGATTACAGGAGCGGCAGATTCGGACATCGTTCTAATACAAAAGGAAATCGCAAAGTG